>Ga0066256_1005184_pt1 | contig 10977 bp, 4 predicted proteins | sample ThiBio_1000_biof_FD_87107 | JGI IMG/M metagenome (GOLD analysis project Ga0066256, IMG submission 87107) | Wastewater bioreactor microbial communities from Cape Town, South Africa - Thiocy_expt_1000_biof (version 2) | ecosystem: Engineered > Bioreactor > Thiocyanate-remediating >... | reverse complement strand
CGGTGGGGGAGGCGGCTGGCCGCGTTGCTGGCGGCGGCCCCGCCGTCCGCGTCGGTAGGCCCCCCCACCGCACCCGGGGGTGCTGGCACCACCAGCATCGTTGTTACGCTGCCGCCGCTGTCGACAGCCGCCTGTCCGCTGTCCACGCCCCTGACTGTGGTGGCGGAGTGCACCTGGACGTCGTCGGGTGAACGCGTGCGGCTGCCGGCCTTGGCCACTGCCACGCTGCCACTGTCCGCGTCGTGGGAGACGCAGCCGCCCAGTGTGCTGGGGTACAGCGTGGTGCCGCTGCACATGGTAGCAACGCTGGCGGTGCCAGCAAGTAACCCCACCGGTGCCACGGCGGCTGACGCACGCTGCGACACGACGCTGTTGAACGCCACCGCGCGCGGCGTTAGCATCGTGGCGGACGCGTGGGTGATGGCCGTGGATGCGGGCGCGCCAGCGGGTTCTACAATACCCGCAAGTGTGAACGTCACGCTGCAGGCGCCGCCGGGTGCGACAGCGTACGTGCAGGTGAGCTGCGAGGTGTGGGGGCAAGCGTTTGCCACGCCGCCACTGCGTCTTACCGCCGCCACACTGACGCTCCAGCTGCTGTCGGAGGCGCCGGACTCTTTCATTGCATCCGACGCGTCGTCGCCGTGGCCGCTGACGCCGGCGCTGTCGCTGTTGGTGGTGACAGGCGACGGCGCGGCCGTCACCGACGTGTCATGTGCGGTGGCAACATCCACGCCGGGTGCCGAGTTCAAGGTTGTTGGGGGTGGCAGCTCCGTCTCGCTGCAGTCGGTCGCTGCGCATGGCACAACCGGCGTTGTGTCCGTGCCGCCGTTCGTGGTGCAGACGTCACCGACGATGGAGGCGGTCGATGTGACGGTAGAGTGCCGGCGCAGCTCCGGTGACGCGCCACCGCCGCTGACGTTCACCGTTCCTGCGGTGCGGCTGCATGCTGAGCTGTGTACCGCGCCACAGACGGCGTCGGAGGTGGGTACGCCACTGGCGCCATTTGGAGTTGGCATCGTGACGGTGGCGGCTAACGGCAGTGTGCACAACCCATGCGGTACGCTTTCGACGCCGACGATGTCGCTGCCGCCCATCGTGTGCAGCATCGGCCTGGACATCGCCGCCACCACAACCAATGACACTGCCAGCATCTTCCTGCAGCATACACTGACAACCGTGGCGGCGGCGACGCATCGCGCGACCTTTGATGCCTTCACTCTGGTTGCACCGCAGGGGCAGACGTACGGTCTCATCCTCACTTGTGCAGTTGGCGGACTGGCAATCCCGCCAAGTCTGCCCTTCATCGTGGCGCTGGCGGGCTGCCGGCCGGGTCAGGAGTCGGTGTCGGTGGCATGTGTCACGTGCGGCGGCGGCGCGTTTAGTCTGGGCGGCATGGGCGCACACTGCACCGGTTGTCCGCCGACCAGCGCCACCTGCAACGAAGGCATCCTGACGCTTCTGCCCAACTACTTCCGACCGGCAGCACAGGCAGGGCAGCCGCTGGGACCCGACACCGAGTTGCACCCGTGCTACAATTCCGAGGCGTGCACGCTGGTGTTCACTAACGACTCGACCATCCCGAGCTATGGCTGCTCGCCCGGTTACACAGGGCCGCTGTGCGGCGTGTGTGACGCGGCGGCCAACTACGCGCGGTTTGGGGATGCGTGCGACGTGTGTTGGGACCCCAGCGCCTCTGCATTCTTCCTGGCGGTGGTGCTGACCGTGGTGCTGGCGCTGCTGGCGCACATGGCGCTGTTCAGCGAGGTATACAACAGCTACCCAGACGACGCCATCGTGCTGCGTATTACCATGAGCTACCTGCAGGGCATTGGCAGCCTGCGTGTGTTCATCGCCGGCAGCACGCAGGCGTACGCCAGCGTGATGGGGTGGACGGAGGTGGTGAGCGCTAGCCCGCTGAGCGTGGGCGCGCTGCAGTGCATCCGTGTGAGGCCTACCTGGACGAAATATGCGGGTCCCTCTGGGCGTCGGGGGGTGGCGCCTGTATTTGTTTTGGCACTCTCCCGGGGCGGCACCGCGGGGCGGGCGGGGCGCGGCGGGGGTCCGGGGCGGGCGGCACCGCCCCCGTGGAGCCCTGTTCCCGCACACGTGGCCGCTCCCGCGCCCCCCCCCGTTGCCCCCACCGCCGCACCTACCAGTGCCAGCAGCAGCGGCGGCGGCTGCTGCAGCCTTGATACAGTGGCGCTAACAGGCAAGCTGCGGTCATGGTGGGCGTCCAAGCGGCACATATCCACCATGCTGTTTGTGTTGTTTCTCACCTACATGCCCATCACGTCGGCGTCGCTGCGCGTGCTGGACTGCATTGATCCCGTAGCTGGCATCCGGTACCTGCGGTCCAACCTGGCGGTGGAGTGCGGTGTGGGACAGCACGCGGTTGCAACTGTGCTGGCGTACTGCGTACTCATTGTCGTGGGGATTGGCTTCCCTGCGGGGCTGGCGTGGCTGTTGGGCACAGCGCGCAAGGAGCAACTGCTAGACGCCGGGTTTCACGCCACATGGGGCTTCCTGTTTGATGGCTACCGCTCCCCCACGCGCGTGCTTGTGCAACACAGCGCTACAGCAGGCGACGGCGCAGGTGGCACGGGTGCAAGCAAGGTGATTGGGGTTGCTGGTACCACCCCAATAATGGCAGCAGTGCCAGCAGCAGCGCCAGCGCCAGCACCAGTTGTAGGCAACGGCCATGCAGGTGCGCTGGCAGCGGCTGCAGCCCTGCCAAGCCGTCGTGACGCGCGGCAGCGACGGCGGACGTCCATGTTGCCCCAGCGGCTGGCGCAGTCGTGGGTGGTGGAGGGAGACAGCCGGGTGTGGTGGGAGGGTGTGGTGCTTGGTCGGAAGGCGGGTGTGGTGCTGCTGGCGGTGCTGGTCACCAATCCATACATGCAGTGCGTTGGCGCCACGCTGTGGTTCTTTGGTGCCATCCTGCTGCAGCTCAAGTACGCGCCGTACGCCAAGACCAAGTTCAACCGGCTGGAGCTGGCGACACTGACGGCCACCTTCATCACTGCCGTCATCTCCACCGCGTTGTTACAGTTCAATGTGGACGTGGCCACCGCCGACCTCCACCCGCCGGATGCCATGACACCGATCGAGTGGACTGTCACCATCGCGCTGGCAGCAATCAACATGGGCATGCTGGGGGGACTGGGTTACTTGTGGCTGCGTGTGCAATGGGACCGCGCACGCTCCCTGGCGCGCAACATACCGCGCTCCCGCTCTTTAACATGGTCGCGTCGCGGCGACAAGGCCATTGGCAGCGGCGGCGGCGGGAGCGGCGTTGAAGGTGACGCACTCACCACGGCCAATCCGCTGCACGCCGGCGGAGCGCTACCCACCGGCACCGGTGTACCCGCCACCACGACACCAACTACCACCGATGTACCCGCCACTACCCCTTGCCCGGCAGCCACACGCCGCGTCATGATGCTGCCGGTGGGCGTGTCCATGGGTACCGGGAGTAGTGCCAGCGCCGCTGCAGCCGTTGGCGCGGGCCCGCCGCGCGGTCCTGGGGGTCGACCACGGCCCGTCATTTGGCACCGTCCTCGTTGCTGCCGGCGGTGCCGGCTGCGGCCACGCCCCGCGAGCACACCGACGGCAGTGCTGCGCGCCCGACTGATGAGGTTGAGGATGCGCTGTCGCCCCCACGGACCCCCACGCCTGGCGCCACTGCCGCCACCGCCACGGGGTCGCGGGCTGCCATGCTTGCGGCTGCCGACTCCATGCGTCGCCTCGATTTCGGCGCCGCGGCCGGCCGCGCCGCACGCGGCAACAAGTAGCTGCGAACGTGCCACGTGGCTTCTTGGGCGTCTTGTGGTTTTGCATGTGTTGTCCTGGTTTCGTGCAGCATGGTATGGTTGCGCCGTGAGCGTGCGAATGTAGAGCGGTCCATTGGCGCGTGTTATTGATACTTACTCCCGTTGAAGAACGCGCTATGTGTGTGTGTGGACTACTGTTGCGCAAAATGTGGCAGCGCGCTGCCTGGCGTGTACAACTTGAGACCCGTAAGCTGCCGTGCGCCCTTCATTTTACCCTTTGGGTCAAAATTGGGCGGGCGGAAGAAAGGTTTATGCTGGGGCGGCCACGTCCCGCACTGCCAGCACACGCGCGGCCACGCGTGCGCCGCGGTGCTGGCATTATTCCATGCCGCTCATGTGCCGCGTTGGTAACAAGTGCCAGCGGTGGCCTGCCTTTTTACGGCGCGTTGAGTGCAGCCTGCTGTTCATCATATCGTGGCCACGGTCGCGGACTCCAGTCGCCGTCGTGTGCCATCCGCGGGCCGCGGGCAGAAACGGTGGCGCGGCGCACTCACTCCTTGTCTCCTCGCCGCCACCACTGCCACCCCACTCGCGGCAATATCATTATGATGGTGGAGTTGGTGCGTCAGCGGGACAGCGCTTTCAATACAAGGTGCGAACGGTGCGGAACGTGGCAGCATCGCAGTTGTGACGGTGGTAACAGCGGAGGGCAGGCTCGGCGGCCGTGCCGTTTACCGCGGCGGCGGCACGGAGGCTTACGGCAGTTCTGCACGTCATTGTGACAGGAGTTGACTGCCTCCTCAACCCTTTGTTTCACGGGTGTGGGGCCGTGTGCGCGTTTGGAACTCGCAACACCGCACTCCTGCCGCTCCTTCGCGCGCGCCAACGTGCGGTGTCACCACCACCACCCGGCGAGCGCGCCCACGCCGCGGCCCCATCCGTACCGGCCCGGCAGCTCGGCGTGCAGCGCCAGCAACAGTACCAGTTTACAAGCAGGTGAGTTGCAAGCAGCGGAGGGTACCACTCCTGCCGTGCGCTGCCGTTGCACCGCCACCCTGACGCCGCGTCTGCGGTGGCGGCGACGTCGGCGCAAAGATCACACCCACGTGTGGCGGCAACGCCGCCGTCTTACCACCGACAGGTAAGCACAACACCGGCTCCCACACAGTGGGACGACACAGAAACACAGTGTACAGTGCGGCTCGCGTGGGTTGGTGGGTATGGGTGTGTTGGAGGTGTTGCACTGCTCGATTTTCCTGCAGTGGTACCCGCGACGAGCCTTTCTGCGGCTGGGTGGCTAGTGGCCGCAGCTGTTTGCAGCAGCGCAAGTTCAACGCGTCAACCGTCACAACCACAGTTGCTGCGAACGCACCGCGACGCACGGTGCAGCAGCAGCGCCATCACCGCCGCGGCATCAATTGTGACGAGGGGAGCGTTGGCTTGCAATAACTCATTTCCCGCACCCACCCGCTGCTGCACTGTGTGTGTCTGCGGTGTGCGCCTCGAAAGCCTGCACAGCTGCTGCCAGCTGTCGCTGCCTAACAGCGACAGCAGATGGTTGGCCGCGCGGCCAGGGGGTGCGCTTTTACACCGCAGTTTTACAGAATTCTGCACAGCGGAACGGCCAACCGGGTGAACGGGAGGGCTGCCACAACCTTGTACAGTGTAGTGACGCTGCCAGTGATTGATCGCGTCGGTTGTTTGATTTGTTTATCAACTTGCCAGCCGCGGCTGAGCAGGCTGTGTGAGCTTTGCGCCGCCTGCTACGACTTCTCGCTACATCGTGTGACCGACCACACCTGCGTCCAGTGCTTGTGCCCAGCTGCTGCTACTGCTGCTGGTTGCCACTGCACAGTTACCGCTGCTGCTGCTGCTGCTGCTGCACTCGCTGCCGGCACTCGCTGCTGGCAGTGTGTGAGCAGCGGCTTGGCCGCTACTTTCCTGGACAGCACAACACAGCACAACACAGCACAACACAACACAACACACTCGACCTACAACCGCTCACCACAACCGCGCAGCCAAACGTGCAGATCAGGAGGATGGCGGCTCCCACACGTGGCGCCCGGCGCGGGTTTGGCGTGCTGCTGCCAGATGTCGACAGTGGCGGCGGTGGCGGCGGCGGAGGCGGCGGCTACGTCGGCGGCTACTCCATGGCGGCGCTACCGCAGACGCCGCCGCCGCCACCGGCGGCACCAGCACCACCGCTGGTACATGTACCGCCGCCAGTGGCACTGCTGCCGCCGCGACCACCACCGGCGCCACCGGTACCACCACTGCCACAAGCGGCGTGGCTGCCGGCGTCGGCACCGCCGCGGGTGCCCATGCCAGCGGCGGCGGCGCCGGCGGCATGGGAGACGCCCGGTGCAGGCTTGTGGTACGACACGGTGGGCAGCACGAGCTTTGAGGACAACGTGACACTGGTGATGGTGGGCGCGCGCCACGCCACGCTGACGGAGTTTGACGCGCTGCCGGAGGTGCGCGCCATGAAGATGTCGGGCGTGATGCGGCACTTTGCGCGCTTCTACGTGAACCCCACGCGCGCCGAGTTCCTGGTGGCGCTGCGCGATGACACGTCTGCCATTCTGCATTTTGGTGGCCACGGCGAATACCAGTTCCGCCCCGGCGGCGGCGACGGCGGCGACGACGGCGAGGTCGGCAGCGGGGACGGCCTGCTGCTGGCGGACAACTTGGGGCGGGCACACCGGGTGGCATACCGCGATTATGCGCCCCTCATCATTCGCCGCGCACGCAACACAACGCACCCGCTGGTGTGCGTCGTCCTCAATGCTTGCAACGTACGTTTGCCGCCACAGCCATGTGCTTTCCCACCCACCCACACGCCGCTGCCACCCTTGCCAAAACCCACCACTTCAATGCCTGCAGAGCCTGGCGGCGGGGCAGCGCCTGCTGGCAGACGGCGTGCCGTTTGTGGTGGTGTGGGAGTCGGCGGTGGAGAACCTGATGTGTGCCGACTTTTCGCACTGGTTTTACTCGCGCCTGCGGGAGGGCTGCAGCATCCCCGACGCGTTTGGGCACGCGGTGAACCACCTCGGCGCCAGCATTGGCGACCCGGGGCTGCACTCGCTGGTGTACGGCGCGGGGAGCCACGCGCCGGTGGGCCTGGCGGACGGCACGCAGCTGACAGACGTGAGCAGTGCCATGACGCTGCACTGGCATGGCATCCCCCGCCTGCTGAGCCGGCACCCCGGCCCGGAGTACCCCATCGTGACGGCCATCTTGGGCACGGCGCGTCAAGCGTCGCTGAATATTCACGCGGTGTGGGCACTGACGACGTCGGCGTCGCTCCCTTTTGCACGCGCCCTGGTGGCCGCTATTGGGGCGGCGGCGCGCCAGTACAGGCTGCACACGTGCCAGGCGCCGCTGTACGTGTACATGTACGAGCTGGCGCTGGTGTGGCTGGCACATCAGGCGCATTACCGCTGGACGTTTGGATGCATGGCGCCGCGCGCCACGCAGGGCTACTACCGGTTCCGGCCGGTGGGTGACGACCCCACCGTCCCCTACGTCGCCATGCCACGCACGTGGGACGCAAGCGGCGAGGGCACGCGGTTTGTGCCTGCCGTCATTGGTGCCGCCACCACGCCCATCCCGGCACCACTACCAACGGCGCTACCAGCCGCTGCCGCTGCCGCCGCCGCTGCAGCTGCCGCTGCCGCCGCCGCCGCCAACGCCAGTGCCAATGCCACTGCCCGCGCGTCAGCGGGCAGCCAGGGCGCACCAGCACCTTCGTCCGCCGGGCGGGCACCGCAATCGGCTGCCACTGCTGCCACGGGTGCTGGCGCCGGGAGCGGCGCGAGCATTGGCGGCACAACGCCCACCGCGTCCAGCCTCACGAATGCGCCCGCCAGCCAATCGGCAGTGTCCGGCCGGCCGCCGTCGCGCGCCGGCAGCGCGGGAGTGGCAGCGGCGGCGGTGGCTGCCGCTGCCGCGGCAGTCGCGTCCGCGCCGCCCTCCGGCGGCGGCGGGGTGTCCCCAGATCGGGCATCCCGTGCGACGACGGCCGGCGGTGGCGGCAGCAGCAGCAGCAGTGGGGGCACGTGCGCCGGCGTAGTGCCAGGGGGGGCTGGCAGCACCGGCAGCGCGTTTCGGGTACCGTCACGCATGCCCGCGCCGGCAGGGGCGTCGGCGACAGAGGAAATGACGATGTGGGCGCAGTGGGAGCAGCTGGAGAATCTGCCGTGGCGGTATACCATGCGCACCGTCATGCCGTACGCGCTGTATTGGTTGGAGAACGATGTGCCAGAGAGCGTGCTGGAGTCCACGTATGCCTCCGACCTGATGCATACCGTGCTGGACGATTTGGTGACGTACGGCCACGTCGCGCTGCCGTCGCCGATGTGGTCCGACGCTGCCGTGGCGTACGCCATCACGCACAGCATTCCCTTTCCGTCCGGCAAGTCTGCAATGCAGGCGGCGGCGGACGCGGCGCGGATGGCGGCTGCTGCCGTTGACGCTGCCGGCGGCGGCAGGGCAGGGTCGGACGCGGCGCCGTCGCCGCCACGCGACGGCGGCGTTGGCGTGGCGTTTGAGGTGGTGAGTGGAGAGGGCGGCAGCACCGCTGCTGGCAGTGCTGCTGGTGGTGGTGGTGGCCCGGCGCGCGGGGTGTCACATGGTGGCCATGTGCGGCCGCGGGCTGAAATGTCGCGAGGTGACCGGCGCCGCGGCGGCGTGGGTGTGGTTGTGGGTACCGGCGGCGGCGACGAGCTTGTGCCGCCGTCTGCCGCTGCCGCCGCATCTATGGCGTCGGCGTGGAGCGGCATGCCGCGCGTCACGGTGCCGGTGGGCGATGGGGCGGTGGCCGGAGCAGCGGCGGCAGGATCGGGGGCGGCGGCGGCGGCGGCAGCGGCAGCGGCGGCGGGTGACGAGGAAGATGACGACGATGAGGACGAGTTTGATGAGGATTGGGAGAGTGAGGATGAGCACCCACCCGCCGCCAACACCGCTAAGCGGCTGCGGACGGCAGATTACGCGCCGTCGCCGCAGCTGCGGGGTGCCGGCGGGCACGGCTCACCCCGCTTCTGGTATGCGGATGGCGACGCGGTGACGCGCTTGCCTGGTGTGCTGCGCACGGCGGCGGCGCCGGTGAACCCACGCAGCCGCCTGGCAGCCGCGTCGGTGGCGGAGCTGCTGACGGCGCTGGGGATGGGTGGCAGAGCCAGCGGGGGTGAGGGCGGCGGCGAGGGCGGCCAGGTGACGGACGCGGTTACCAGTACCGCTAGCGTGGAGCTGGTGACGCTGGGCGGCCGTGGTCACAGCCTGCCGTGGGCGGCGTCGCCGCAGGTGCCGGAGCGGCTGGCTATTGATGAGTGGCTGCGCCCGGTGGCGCCGCGGCTGACGGACGGCGACGCCAAGTGGGCGCCCAGCCGCCACACGCTGGATCTGTACGAGTTTGCCACCGCGGTGGCACCCACCTGCGCCTACCTGGTGGGCGGCGCTGGGCTGGACGCGGCGGACGGGCGCGCCTTCTGGCGGTACACGTACGCCACAGACGCGCTGGAACTGTTGCAACCCAAGCTGCCATTCTCGGTGGTGCGCGGCGCGGCAGTGTACCTGGACCGCATGGGCGCGTGCGGCAGCGTGCTGGTGACGGGCGGGTGCCGGGAGGGCGAGGCGGAGATGCGGGACGCGCACGTGTACGACATTGAGAAGGCGCAGTGGTCGCGCGTGGCGTCCATGCTGGAGGCGCGCGAGCTGCACTGCCTGGTAGCCACACCGGGCGGGCACTGGGCCATTGCCATCGGCGGCCGCAACGTGCACGGCACGCCGGTTGACAGCGTGGAGACGTACTGTGTGACGAAGGGGCGGTGGTCGGCGGTGCCGGCCATGAACTACGCGCGAGCGGCGGCCGGGGCGGCGTTGGATTCGCATGGCCGGCTGTACGCCATTGGCGGCATGGACGCCGGCGGCGCGCTGTCGTCGGCGGAGTACATTGACCTGCGTAACCTGCGGGTGGGCTCGGAGAGCGGGTACGGCCCTATCATGCCGCCGGGGCTGGGCGCTGAAGCGCCAGCGCCACCACCCGACGGCCGGTGGCTGCTCCTGCCGCCCATGGACTGCAACCGGTGCTACGTGGCGGCCGCCGCTAGCCTGCCTGCCGGCGCTCTGCTGCCCGCCGCTGCCGCGCTGCTTGCTGCCGCAGGCAGCAGTGGGGATGACGACCCCGTTGCTGGCGGCGGCGGCGGCGCCAGTGTGGGTGACGTGGCGGGCGTGACGGCGGGTATTGCTGCCCTGGCTAGCGGCGGCCACGTCCCCTCCGCCGTGGGCCCGCCAGAGTACATTTTTGTGATGGGCAGCCACCGGCCGCTGGCGTTTGGGAATGACCGGTCCGGGCAAGCGTTTAACGTCAACACGCAGCTGTGGCAACCCCTGCCGCCGCTTGCCGCCGGCCGCGCCGGGCACGCGCTGGTGTGCGTCCCGGCGCCGGCACCCACGCCGTCCTTGACGCACTAAGGGGCTTACATGTGTGTATGTACTGTATTGTATGCGTGCCGCTGTCTGGCCGTACTTCGATACCATACTTCTTGTGAGAATTACCGGTGCGTGCTCTATCACTGTGTGTGCCAACCAACTTGCTATCGATCATTATTGATTGCGTTGAAACATAATGCGTTGCTGCCGTGGATGTGAGGGCGTGGGCGCCGGGCGAACTGTCAGAAAGAGGTGGTATTCAAATCTCGTGTCAATAGACGGGGCACCGCCCGGCATGGCACCCATAACGGGCGCGTGCCATGCCAAGCACCACTGCGCGCACCGCGCCGCGCCGCGCCGCCCCGCCCACGCACTGCCGCTGCCGCCGCGCTGCCGTTGTAACAAAGGGGGCAAGCACGGCGGCGGCAGTATGAGTGTTGGGGCAGGGCAACACAGCGAGAGGCAGCGGCTGCGGAGGCTGCAAAGGATGAATTGGGAGGACTACAGGTCAGTGTACGACGCCCGGCCCGCCGCGCTGTCGCTGCCCACCGTGTTGTAGCCCGTCTTGGCGGGTGCGGACGTGGCGCCGCCAAAGTCGCCCGCGCCCGCGCTCGCGCCGCCGCCTTCGCTGGTCATGCTGGCACCCGACGCCTTGGTGTAATTGCGCGGCTTGCGGCAGCCGGCGCACAGGAAGCGCACGCCGTCCCACACCAGTGCGTTGGCCTCACTCCAGAAGCCCTGGTTAGGGAACTCACTGCAGGGTAGGGTGGGTGGG
>Ga0066256_1005181_pt1 | contig 10981 bp, 12 predicted proteins | sample ThiBio_1000_biof_FD_87107 | JGI IMG/M metagenome (GOLD analysis project Ga0066256, IMG submission 87107) | Wastewater bioreactor microbial communities from Cape Town, South Africa - Thiocy_expt_1000_biof (version 2) | ecosystem: Engineered > Bioreactor > Thiocyanate-remediating >... | reverse complement strand
TCGCTGTGTAATGACATTACTCTTCTCCCTTCTCTTTTGCAATCTGTTTAAATAAATCTTCTATATTTTGTGATTGTTTGAATTGCGCATCGAACTCAAAAGTGAACTTTGGACAACGGTACCAACCCTGATCTTTGAGGCAGTAGGTCTCTATAATAGGACGAGCATTTCGAAGTAATTTCAGATAGAGAGATTTCTCTTCATCACTATATTCATTTGGGTTGATATAGACTTTTGCATCACTCTTACCACGCGAACACTTCACTTCGATAATATCTAACTCATGTAATCTTTTGTCGTTAAGAGAGCCAAGTGCTTCTGGAATCAATTGAGAGAGAACAGATTCTGTTCTCTTTAACTTTATTTGAGCTTCGGTCACAGAGATACTTTTTGCTCAACTTTTTTGAATGTTTCAATAACATCGCCAACAATCACATCATCGTAGTTAGAAATAATCACACCACACTCATAACCATTACCAATCTCTTCCACATCATCTTTGAAGCGTTTAAGTGAAGTAAGTTTACCTTCATAAGCCACAACACCATCACGGATAACACGAACCATACCACCGCGAACAAGCTTACCATCGACCACAACACATCCTGCAACCATACCTTTTGGTGATTTGAATGTATCTCTAACTTCTGCTTGACCTGTATTCTCTTCAGTGAATTTCGGTGCCATCATACCTGTTAACATTCCAGTAATATCATCAAGAAGTTGATAAATAATAGAGTACGTTCTAATATCTACATTTTTCTGTTTTGCAAGTGCTTTGACACCACCCGTTGGACGAACATTAAAGCCAAGAAGGACACAGTTTTCACTGTTTGCAACTAACTCAACATCATTTTCCGTAATTCCACCAACACCTGAAGAGATAACATTTACTTTTACCTCTTCATTTCTAAGCTCATTCAATGCTGTTCTGATTGCTTCAAGAGAACCATGAACATCTGCTTTGAGTACTACCTTTAATGATTTGAGTTTGCCTTCTGCAATCATTGAAGTCATATCTTCTAATGTAGATTTTGTACTTCTAGAGAGCTCTCTATGTCTATCATACTCATGACGCTTGAGTGCATACTCTTTAGCCTCTTTTTCGTTGTCCATAGCCATCATTATCTCACCAGAAGATGGAACTTCATTCAAGCCTGTAACCACTGCTGTATGGCTAGGGAGAAGTTCTTTAATCTGCTTACTGTTCTCATCAATCAGAGCTTTAACACGACCATGAGAGCTACCACATACAACATAGTCCCCTACTCTTAGTGTACCGTTTTGAACGATTACAGTTGCAACTGGTCCACGCCCTTTTTCAAGTGAAGATTCAGCTACGGCAGCTTTTGCCATTGCATCTTTGTTTGCACGTACCTCTAACACATCTGCAGTTAAGAGGATGTTTTCAAGTAAATCTTCAATTCCCATACCGCTTTTTGCAGAAACAGGAACAAACTCTATATCCCCACCCCAATCAATGGGGCTCAGGCCATTTTCAGCCATTTGCCCTTTAACCAAGTCTGGTTGTGCAGTCTCTTTATCCATTTTATTCAGCGCTACGATAATTGGAGCACCTGACTCATTTGCTAATTTAATAACTTCAAGAGTTTGAGGTTTTACACCATCATCTGCTGCAACAACAATAATAATAATATCTGTAATCTCAGTACCACGTTGTCTCATAGAAGAGAATGCCGCGTGACCTGGAGTATCTATAAAAGTGATTGCTCTGCCATGTTGCTCAATTGTATAGGCACCGATATGTTGCGTAATTCCACCCGCTTCACCCTCAGTTACTTTTGCTTTTCTTATCGCATCGAGTAATGAAGTTTTACCATGGTCAACGTGACCCGTACTTGTAATAACTGGCGCTCTCTCAGTTGAGTTTTCATCTATCTCTTCTTCTAAGTTGCTCTCATAGTCAAAGGCATCTTTAGGATCTACAATTGTTACTTCAACTTCAAATGTTTCAGATAAAATCTCTATCTCATCTTTACCTAAAAAGTCATTTTTTGTCATCATCAGACCAAGGTCAAAAAGAACTTTTATGATGTCAGAGATTGGTCTATTGAGCGCTTCAGCAAACTCATATACACGAATATCTTCAGGAATCTCTACATGCGTAATAATCTCATCTATTTGTTTATCTTTCGTATATTTCTTTCTTGTATCTTTACGAACTTTTCTCCCTTTTGGAGCTGCTTTTTTATTTGAGTTTCTACCTATAGGCTTAGGCTCTCTTGGTTTTCTCTGCTCTTCTACAGGAAGTTTAGCTCTCTCAGTTGAGTTTAAATCCAGTAAAACTATTTGATTATCCATATCCATGGAGACTTCACTCATTGAAGCGCCAAAAATATCTATTTTGGTTCCTTGTTCCTGTTTTCTTGCTGTATTTGAACTCTGCTTCGCTTTTTTCTTTTGTGCCAACTCTTCTAAAACTTCAGCACTCATTTTCCCATAAGAAGATACAGCTGTTTGCTTTTCAGGCATTATAAATGTTTCTTTGGGTTTCTCTTCTACTACTGGTCTCTTCTTTTTGACAATTTTAAGACCAGATCTTTTAATTTCTTGAACAACAGGTTCAAAAGTTTTTATTTCTGTTTTAGTTTCAGTAGATTCTGTTGTTTTCTCTTTTTCTACCTGCTTCTCATCACTACTACTCTTTTTCTCTACTTCACTCTTAGGAGTAGTGAGCGTTGAAACATCTTCTTTAGTAGCATCTTTTTTAGGTTGAATATCTTCTTTAGGAGTTTCACTTTCTGATGTAGGAGTAGTTTTAGTTTGTGGCTCTTGTGCAGTCGCAACATTATCACCGTTCATTATATAATTCATCAAACTATTAGCTTCTTCCATACTTACAGAACTTTGTGCAGATTTCACATCTACGCCCATTTCTGAAGCTTTTTTTACAACATCTTTAGAAGCTATTCCTAACTCTTTTGCTATCTCATGTACTCTAACTTTTTCTATCATCAGTGATGATCTCCTTTAGTCTATTCATAAATTTCTCTTTATCGCCACTTCGGCACTGTCTCATCAGTGCTTTTAAAATCTTCTTATCTTCTAAAAGGCAATTTGCACAGACATAAAAACTTCTCCCTATCCCGTTATAAGTTTCCAAAGTACCTTCAACACATTGAAGCCTTTGTAGCTTATCTTGAGAATCTCTTTCTCTACAAGAGATGCACATTCTAACAGGTTGATGAAATTTTTTCGCCATTATATCTTAATCTTACTTTATTTAATAGAGTTTATCGCTCTATTATTAAACCATCATTATCAAAGTCTAGAATCTTAACAGTAAACTCAGGAAATTTTTGAGTAAATTTACTTGCCATTAAACTAGCATCATCATCATACGCCATACTAAAGAAAGTGGAACCGCTTCCAGAGAGTGTACTCATTAGTGCACCACTTTCATAGGCGCCTTTTTGCACACTAAAGAGTTCTGGCAAAACTTTCATTCTTGCCTTTTGATGAAACCTATCTCCAGTTGCTAATCTTAGCATCTCCCAATCTTCATTAAAAAATGCAGCAACTGTTAATGCCGTATGAGAAAGGTTATAGATTGCATTCTCTTTAGAGTATGATTTTGGTAAAAGTGTTCTGGCTTTGGACGTGTTTATGGGCTTATTTGGTATTACAACAACTGCTTTAAGGTAGTTTGGCATATGTTTTTGCTGAGAAAAAACTTTATTTTTCTCAACTGTTGCCGCATTAAAGCCACCCATAACTGCGGGAGTAATATTATCTGGATGTGACTCATAATGAAGCGCATGGTTTAAAATTCTTCTTTTAGAGACTCTAATACCAGCGGCTTCATGCGCACTTGCAATTGCACTTACTATTACAGCGGAGGAGCTACCTAATCCTCTTGACATTGGAATTTGATTATAAAATGTAAATTTAAAATTTTGTTTTTTATCGGTTAAGCGTGTGTAATGCTCATTGAAGATACTTACGAAAAGATTATTTCCTTTTAATCTAGGGTTATTTTCACCTTCACCCTTGATGGAAACACTAAAAAACTTTGATGCGTGAAATTCAACTCTATTTCGTAAATCCACTGCCAAACCTAAAGAGTCAAATCCTGGTCCAAGATTTGCACTCGTTGCTGGAACACTTATTATCATGCTTATTACTGCCCTTTTATCCAACAGCACCTATTTCATAAAGTGGTGTCGCTATTTTGCTAAACTCGTTATATTTGAGTACATCTACAAGAGAGAAAGTCATCTCTGGTACTGTTTCTAACTTCTGAGTTTTTATTTCTGAGGAAATCTTAACAAAATATAGCTTTCCAATCGCTTTTATAGGTTGATTATTATTAAAATAAAATGCATCTCTAGCAAAGAGTGGTATATTTTTTAAGATACTGATGGATTTCAAAAATATATAAGCAATTTTTATAGCCATAAAACTTCCAGGGCCATTTGCATAAAAAAGATTTTGTACCTCATATTTTTTTAAGAGTTCATCAAAAAGTAGAGGTAAGACATCTGAACTTTTCTCTTTGCTCTCAATTGAGTCAATTAATTGCCTGTTCTCATATACCCCTATAAGGATAGGAGATGAGAGAGCAATAAGAAGTATATCTACCTTTTTAGGCATATGCTTTTTCTAACTCTTTTGCTTTTTCACCCACAAGCTCTATCACTTCATAATTTTCAGCATCTTTTAAAAGTTCTAGAGTCAATTTGTGATTGAGATCATGACTTCCTGCCATCGCTTCATAATTTCCAATAAAGTTCATTCCAATTAAAGACATATCTCCTATAGCATCGAGTATTTTATGTCTTACAAACTCATCTGGAAACCTTAATCCTTCAGGGTTTAAGATTTTTTTTTCATCCAAAACGATTGCATTTTCCAAAGAGCCTCCAAGTGCCAACCCTTTGGAACGAAGGTACTGAACTTCATGTAAAAAACCAAAAGTTCTCGCTCTTGCTATCTCATTTTTATAGCTCTCTTTTGTAAACTCTAGAACATACTCTTGCTTACTGATAACAGGGTGTGGAAATTTAATAGTAAAGTCATATTTTAAATCAGGAGAAGGAGAGAGTTTCACATACTTTTCTCCCTCTTGAACAATAATCTCTTTTTTTATTCGCATGATTCTTTTAGGTGCATCCTGTTCAATAACTCCAGCTTCATCCAAAAGCATACAAAAACTTGCACTACTTCCATCCATTACAGGTATCTCATCTGCATTTACGATTACTCTTAAATTATCAATTCCATACGCGTAAATTGCAGAGAGAAGATGCTCAATTGTTGAAATCACATGCCCCTCTTTGCCTATAACTGTTGCCATTTTTGTAGCTACTACATTGCTTGGAATTAAGGGAATAGAAACATCAACATCACTACGATAAAAGACAATTCCACTATTCGCATCCAAGGGCTCAAGTTTAAGTCTAACAGGAGAACCCTTATGCAGACCAATTCCGACTAATTCAACAGATTTTTTTATAGTTGTTTGATACATCTTTAATCCCTCAGCTTCGGTCTATAATTTCTTTGGCATTTTTGATAACGTTTGTTATATTTAACTTCATCCATGTCTTATCCATCCACTCAGCAGGACGAACTTCTATACCCTGAACTAAAACACCAAAATGTAAATGGTCACCCATAGCATAGCCACTTTTACCTGTGTTTGCTACATGAAAATCTGTAGGTATACTCTCACCAGAATTAATATGCACACTTGAACAGTGTGCATAAAGAGTATAGAGTCAAAGACCATGATCAATAAGTGGCATATTACCATAGAGACCATTGAAGTTTGAGTAAACTACAGTTCCACCATTTTGCGGTTTTATTTCTGCCATAGCATTACTTGCTAAATCTAAGCCTAAGTGATAGGACTCACTCACATAATTTCCATTATAGTAATACTTTCTATGATCTCCAAAATTTGCGACGACTTGTGCGTTTTTAAGAGGATACATTTTATTGACTACAAAATCACTTATCATGTTAGAGGATAGTTTTGATGTCACATCATGAATCAAAGCTTCATTTTTTGCTCTTACATCTTCATTGATAATTTTAAACTGCTCGAGAGAGTTTTCTATCCCTTGTGTCTCTTCAAACTCAGCGGCAAGTTCAGCAATTTTACCTTTTAAAAATTTGTCACTCAGCTTAATTTTTGAAATGTTATAGCTTTTTTCTTTTAGATAGAGCTGCACATAGCTCTTAGTTACATTTCCAGCCATATCATTTGCGATAATGGTCGCTTTGAAACTACTTACTGTAACTGGCCATGCCAAGAGACAGATGTAATACCCTTTTTTATAAAAGGGCTGTACTTTGAACTGCTTACCAAAGTTTGTATCAATATAAACATCTTTTAAATTATCATCTTCTGCTTTAAATATAACGAGTGCTGAACCACCTTTTGTTATCTTGTAGGAGTGTCCAAGCGCGCTTACTTGTGGTCTTTGTTTATCTATTTTAAGTTCAAACTCTTTGGATACACTATTTCCTTTTAAAAAGTTCCACATACTTGCATCCACAGCTTCAATAATGATTTTTACACTATCATCTTTCATCGTGTATGCACTTCGTATTGGGTCAACATCAATTGTGACTGAATCCTATGGATCTATAAAGTGTTCATATTTTAGAGGTCTATCATCATCTTTGCTCGTTAAAATAACCTTGTAAGATTTGATGCCGCCTATATCACTTATATTAATTTTTAGAGGTTCTTTAAAGTTCCAAAAACCATTACTTTGAAGTGTGATTACAGGAGCTTCTCTCTCAAATAAAAGTGAATTATAAAGATAAAGTGCGCCGCCTATCAAGACTCCAAAGAAGAACAAAAACCCGAATAATGATTTACTATTTTTTTTTCTCAACTATATTTCCTTGCTAATTAATTTTAAGAGTTCTATTTTCGCCTCTTCTAGTGTCATGGGCTTCTCAATTACAAATCCTGCCCTGCTTGTATGACCGCCTCCACCAAACTTAGATGCTATTTTAGAGACATCTAAAAGAGTGTTTGAACGTAGTGAACCTTTGAGTGTAAAGTCAGGATTTTCTCTTAGTAAAAGGGCAACTTCAACGCTCTTTAGATAGAGTGACTCTTCCAAAACAGATTCACAATCCTCACCGATGGCTCCACTTGTTTTCATATCTTCTTGCGTGACACAAAAAACGGCTATTTTTGCATTGTGCAGTAAACACATATTTTTATGCATAATAGCTTTAAGTCTAAAGGCACCCAGTGAGATATATTTCATAATATATTTATTACACAATTTAAAGTCCGCACCGGCAGCTATTAACTCTTGAACTAAAGCAAAAGTTGTACCATCGACCTCATCAGACAAAAAACCATTTGAGTCATCTAACACTCCTGCATAGAGTGCTGTCGCCATTTTTTTGTTGATACTTATCTTGTTGAATTTAAAAAAATTATATAAAACTTGTGTGGTACTAATACATTTACTATCTATAAGAGAAAATGTACCAAATTTATCATTACTGGCATGATGGTCTATATTAATCAAATCACATTTAAGTTCTACGCCTAACCTACTTCTAGTTCCACAATCCAGAGAAATAGCTAAATCTGCGGAACTTGGAAAAGAGTCTCTTATCTTCTCACTCCATGGCAAAAAGAGTAACTTTGGATTTATAGATTTACTTGCACAAAAAAATGAGACTTTTTTATGCAGCGTAAGAAGATAGGTATAAACAGCACTCGCACTTGCAAGTGAGTCTGCATCAGGAGTTAAATGGGCTATGACGACAATGTGTTTTGCTTGATTTATTCTCTCTATAATTTTATTCATAACTAACTCAGATTTCTTAATATTTTTACGATTATACAATCATTCCTATTTTCTATTCATTTTATACACATAAGCAAGCACTTCTGCAACGGCTCCAAAGAGTGCTTCAGGGATAGGTTTGCTTAACTCTACTTCGGCATATAAACTTCTGGCGAGCGGTGGATTTTGGACGATATGCACATTATTTTCTCTTGCAATCTTTTTTATTTGCAAGGCGATGTTATCCATTCCTTTTGCAACTACAATAGGAGCATGAGACTTCTCTTCCTCATATTTAATTGCTACAGCATAATGGGTTGGATTGGTAATCACGACATCCGCATTTGGAACATCTGCCATCATTCTTTTTTGCGCTGCCTGCATCTGAATTTGACGAATTTTTCCCTTTACCATCGGGTCCCCTTCTACATTTTTCATCTCATCTTTTATCTCTTGCTTACTCATTTTAAGATCATCAAAATACTGTTTTCTCACGATGACTACATCGATAATTGCAAAGACAAATATGATTAAAAGCATTACAAAAGCTATAATAATTGCCTTGTCTTTAAGCCATTCAAGCTGTTGGTCAAGCCCAAAGAGAGCAACGGTTGGTAATTCAACAATAAACAAAAAGAAAAAGACGAATCCTACGCCTAAGGTTGTAAAAGATTTGAAAGTTACCTTCATCCCATCTATCACTTTCTTCATAGAAAAAAGATTTTTCGTTCCTTTGATTGGATCTATTTTGCTGAATTTTGGCTGAATTGCATCGACTGTAAATAAAAATCCAAATTGAGCTAATGCGGCAACAACACCTGCAATCGCGACAACAATTGCAAGAGGCATAATAATTAAAAGGAACTCTCTGATAGTTACTATCGCAATATCAACCATAAAGAGTTTATCAAGAGGCATTCCGATAAGGGAAAAATAGTATTTAAAGAGAAAAAAAACATGCGCGGTCATATAAGGAAAGAGCATTAAAAAAGAGAGTAATGCCACAAAAAGAGTGATAACCCCAGATGCATCTTGAGACTTGGGAACATTCCCTTCCTTTCTGGCATCTTCAATCTTTTTGGCGGTGGGTTCTTCTGTTTTTTCCTGATCATCAGCCATTTAAAGTACCTTTTTTTGGCATGTGGAAATTGTTTGGCATGTGGAAAATTAATCTATCTTCATTGCTAGGTCTATCCAATTTGCTTGATGGATTAAAGAGCCGCTGCTTATTGCGTCGACTCCTGTTTTTGCATATGCTTCTATGGTTTCAAGTGAGATGTTTCCACTCGCTTCTAAGAGGATATGTTTAAAGTTTTTATCTCTATAAGCTACAACTTCTTCTATCTCCTTGGGAGTCATGTTATCACACATTACAATATCACTTCCACATGCCATAGCCTCACATGCAATTTCAAATGTTTCCGCTTCGACTTCTATCTTTGCAGTAACAGGAATCTGTTTTCTAGCTTGGAGCATATCGGCGTTCAAATCTTTGATTGTCTTGAGATGTGCATCTTTTACCATCAAAGAATCATCTAATCCCATTCTATGGTTTACTGCTCCACCTGTTCTTGTCGCGTACTTTTCAAAGAGTCTTAGCATAGGTCTTGTTTTTCTCGTATCTAAGAGTTTCACTCCATAGGGTTGCAAAATAGCAACATATCTGCTTGTAAAAGTTGCTATGGAGCTTGCATGTAAAAGCATATTTAAAAGAGTACGTTCTATCTTTAAAAGCGTGTGCGAATCTCCTTGGAGCGTTGCCAGAGTCTCGCCCTTTAGAAACTTTTCGCCATCCTTTTTCAGCCAGAGTATTTCAAAGTTTTCTAGCTTTGCTAAAACAGTGATGTACTTCACACCTGCAATAACGCCATCACTTTTAGCAATAATTTTTGCAGTAGCATCTACACTTGGCTCAACTAAAGCGTATAAATCACCTCGTCCAACATCCTCAGCCAATGTCGCTTTTACAAATGCTTCTATCATAGTGCCAACATTCTCTCTAGTGCTATTTTCGCCCATTTTTGTGTTTTTTCATCCACAAAAATCTCATTGATTGGCTCACCATCATCAATAGCTTTTAAAGTCAAATATAAATCTTCTAAAGTCGTTTCATTCATGGTTGGGCACTCTGGTTTTGTGGACGAGAGTACATAGGTATTTTTCTCTCTTAAACGGTTTACCATGTTAAACTCTGTTCCAACAGCAACTTTTTGCTCTACAGGCAACTCTTTTATAAACTTAATAAGTTGCGAAGTTGAACCTACAAAATCAGAAGCTTCACAAACAGCAGGGTCACACTCGGGGTGCGTTGCTATTAAAATTCCAGGATATTTTTTACGATAAAACTCAATATCTTCTACGGTAAAAAGCTGGTGAACAGAGCAAAAACCGTTATAACAGATAATATCCGCATCGATAGGATTCGTTCCATCGCCGATTACACAAGATTTGAGTCCCATCTGGTTTGCTATATTTTGACCTAAACATCTATCTGGAACGAAAAGGATTTTTTTACCCTCTTTGAGCGCTGTTGTTATAATAGTTTTCGCATTGGAGCTTGTACAGACCATACCGCCCATTTCGCCTACTTTTGCCTTCACTTCTGCATTGGAGTTTATGTAGGTAATCGGGAGAATATTCTCTTTTAAAATACCATAATCTTGCATGAATTTTACCGAGTCATCATAGTAGAGAGTATCTATCATTCTCGCCATCGCACAACAAGCGATTTTTGGCATAACGACTCTTTTGTTTGGACTTAAAACTTTAACACTCTGCCCCATAAAACCAACTCCGCAAAAGAGTACAAACTCCGCAGTATCATCTCTTGTTTTTATTGCAAGTTCAAGGGAATCACCTGTAATATCTCCCATCTCAAAAACTTCATCTCTCTGATAAAAATGCGCAACAACCGTCACACTGAGTTTATCTTTTAATGCATTGATTTTCTCTTTTAATTCTTCGTTCGTAAATTGCAAAAAAGGTTCCTTATTTATAGTCGCGTTATTATATCAAAATAAAAAAACAACTTCTCGTTTGGCATGTGGAAACGATTATTTCTTTTGTGTAGAAAATTCAACTCTGATAGTAGAAGTTGCAATCCTCTTAAAGAGTGAGATTGTTTTTTTATAGGGCATCCATTTTATGAGAAAAGTAGCCAGTGCTTCCCATAAGGAGACCCAAGCCGCAACTGT
>Ga0066256_1005179_pt1 | contig 10986 bp, 8 predicted proteins | sample ThiBio_1000_biof_FD_87107 | JGI IMG/M metagenome (GOLD analysis project Ga0066256, IMG submission 87107) | Wastewater bioreactor microbial communities from Cape Town, South Africa - Thiocy_expt_1000_biof (version 2) | ecosystem: Engineered > Bioreactor > Thiocyanate-remediating >... | reverse complement strand
GAACGCGAACTGATTGCTAAAATCAATCAATTCCCTGCACAAAAAAACGCAATACGTTGTAGTGTGGATAAAGGCGATGATAACGAGCACATTCAAAAAATAGTGAGTCAGGCGCTTTCTTCAAAAGATAGCCTTATTCGCATACGGCAACAAAGCGCATTATCTCGCGATGTGTTAAGCACCCTTATTGATGCTGCTGAGGCTTCCAAAAATATTCGCATCTTATGTCCCACCTCCTTAACTTCTCAAAACATCAATCAAGAGTTTACTAAAAAACCATCAACATTGTGGCAATGGGTCTTATCAATCGGTAAAGAAGATTTATGCGATACCGTATCTGGGTTTAATTATCGGCATGAATCGGAGCATCGGTTGCCCTTTTTTAAACACAAAAAAGAACGTGAATTGCTTATTGTTGATGAATCACAACGCGTGTCTCCTGATGAGATGAATAAGTTGTTATCCATCGCTGAGAAACGTGCGGCAAAGGTTGTGTTTTTGGAAAAATCGCAATCGTTAACAGGCTTTAAATCTGATATTCCGGCTCTATTAGATAAAGCTCAAATTAAAACATTAGATGTTGATGACAGACCTTTGCATCAATCTCAACTTACTCTTGTGGAAGCGCGAGAAAAAGACGCTCGAATTCTTAAGACGGCGCAGTTGTATCAATCGTTAACCAGTGCACAAAGACAACAGACACAAATACTCACGTATTCCAGAATAGAAGCGAAAGAGGTGAATGAGGCGATTCGTGCACAGCTCAAAGAATGCGGAGATCTTTCCAAGGAAGAGCGGATTATTCCTACATTAACCCCTCTTTCACTCACTGAAAGCGAAAAAAAATTGGCCAAAAGTTATCAGGAAGGAATGGTGCTCATTCAAAAAATACGTTCTGTTTCCAAAAAATCACTGGTAATTGGGGTAAATGAACAGGCAAATCAGCTTATTATACGTAATCAGCACGGTATGAAATCTACGATATCCACAACAAAAATATCAAAAACAACTCAAATTTATGAGCCGACTCAAATTCCAGTGGCCATTGGCGATAAAATTGTGGCTACTGGAAACCTTGCCTTGGAAGGAGTGCGGTTGGGCACTCAATATGAAGTATCCGAATTTACGCGCCAGGGAATTAAAATTAAAGCAGGTAAAGACACCGTTCATTTAGAACTGAACCAAGACAAGCATTTTCCCATGAATTATGCCTATGCCAAGACGATGCATGCACATGATTTTAAACCTACGGAGCGAATCATTGCGACCATGCCTGCCTATGGGCTTCGACAAAATATTGTTTCTCTTCTGTCTGAGGCAGCCAAAAAGGAGTTACACGTTGTTACTGATGATGTAGATAAGGCCAATCGTTATGCCCTAAAGGCAGCATCCAAGCACACGGCCATCGCCTTAACTTTAGAGGCGGCACAAAAACACCATGGTGCTCAAGTGTTGGATAATTCAAGCTCTGGTAAGCTACTCTTAGCTCTAGATGATGCCTTAGACCGTTTATCCATAGAAAAACCCATCAAAGATGACAGCGAAAAAGCATTAGCTTTTGCGATTGCTCATCTTGGGGAGCGTGAAGCGGCGTTTAAACGCAGTGAGTTACTTAAGGTGGCCATTCAAAAAGCGATTGGGCGTGCGGATTATGATGCGTTAACGCATCAATTGGATCATTTAATTGAACGCGGGGAACTGATTGCGGGGGGAAATGACTTTTTAACGACAAAGGAGGCTGTTTTCTTCGAAGAATCAATCATTTCTACGGTTAAATCTGGGATTAATACGTTAAACCCTTTAATGAAAGAAGAAGAGGCGCGAAATCAATTGGCTTCTGCTCGATTGACTAAGGGACAAAAAGAAGCCTGTGAACTGATTACAACGACATCGGACCAATTCATTATGATTCAAGGCTATGCAGGGACAGGGAAAACAACGATGAACAAAACTGCGATTGATACAGTTCATCATGCGCTCTCTATGACTCAAGAAGAGCTACGCATCATTGCTGTTGCACCCACACATCAAGCAGTAAAAGAAATGAGGGCTTTAGGAATTGAGGCGCAAACATTAAAAAGTTTTCTTATTGCTCAAGACCAAGAGCGTACCTTATCGCCTAATTCACTCGTACTACTTGATGAATCTTCGATGGTTTCTAATCGTGACTGCGCCAGACTGGTGCAGCAAATAAGTGATTCGGGTGCTCGCTGCGTTTTATTAGGCGATGTAAGTCAACATCAGAGTATTGAAAGTGGAAAGCCGAGTCAAATTTTGATGCAAGAAGGGAGCATACGTGTTGCCTGTATGGACGATATTGTTCGGCAACAGGTCTTGGAATACAAGAATGCCATTGAAACCTTAATCCAGGGTAATCCAAATAAAGCATTGTCGCAATTGAGCTCACTGCCGCTTAATTTAATTGAGCGAAAGGACATCGATAGCCCGTACCATGCGTTGAGCTCATCTTTAATGGTTACGGGACACCCTTTAGATGAAAGTGTGCCTCTTAATAAACAGAAAGAACACAACCAAAGCGTGTTTCAGCAAAAATCACCCATTGAAATGGCTGTAGGCGATTATTTATCTCGTACCGATGAGTGCAGAGAACAAACCATTGTAATTATTCATGAAAATAAGAAAAGGGAGGTTGCTAATACGCTTATCCGAAATGAACTGATTAAAGAAGGAACCCTTGGTTCTGAGAATTTAACCTTTCCTCGATTATTAAGCACCAATTACACAACCGCAGAGCTTTATTTTTGTGAGACTTATCAAGAGTGCATTAAAAAAGGGGATTTTTATTTAAAAAAAGAAGGTGACTATTTCAAAGTTTCATCGGTCGATACATCAAATAAAGTTGTTCTGTTACACGACTCAAAAGGAGAAAAATCATTTTTTGTTCCTGAAAAAGAGAATAAAGATTGGAAAATAGAATTGTTTCAATCCGCCCCTGGAGACATTTCAGTAGGAGAAAAAATCCATTTTAAAAAGTCCGATAAATCTTTAGGCCGATTTGCAAATGAGCGCTTGCGGGTAACGCAAGTACAAGAGGCCTCTATCGTTGTCACAGATGGTGCTGGTTCAGAGCACCGTTTAAACAAAGAAGAGATGAAAGACGCACACTGGGATTACAGCTATACAGCAACCAGTTATTCGATACAGGGTGCTTCTTCACCGTATGTTATTGGTGTTGCAGAGACAGGAAATAGTAAAGTGAATCATCTGCGTTCATTTTATATCATGGTCACTCGTGGTTCGTTGCATGCGATGCTCTACACCGATGATCACGATAAATTACAGGAGCAGCTTTGTGTCACGCCTGATAAAACATCAGCCCTGGAAGTATTAAACCGCATTAATCCAAATATTAAGAACAAAACACAAGAGATTCAAAACAGCACGAACAATTCTCAGGACAGAAAAAGGTCAAAATCGGTACAACCTAAGAGCGAGCCCTTTTATGATGCGAAGGCCATATCACAAAATCTTTCAAATCATGCGGAACAGGTAGTTGAACGATTGCTTGGAGAGCCCAACCGAGCACTTTCATCAAAAAAAGAATACCGTTATGGAACTTATGGAAGTTTGGTCATTTGTTTGCATGGTGAGAAAAGAGGCGTTTGGTTTAATCACGAAACTTTGGAAAAAGGGAATCTGCTTCATCTCATTCAAAACACGCTCAATTTAGACTTTAAACAAAGCCTCTCGTATGCAGCCAAATTAACTGGTGAAGATTTAAAAGAACAGATAAAAGCTAGGGTAAATAGCCCCGTAATTGATAAAGAAAATCCGAAAATTAAACCCAATAAAACCAAAGAATATGCACTGCAGTTGGCTCATGAATCGAAGCCCATACATGGCACTGTAGCAGAAAAATATCTCAAGGATATAAGAGGAATTGGGCAAATTTCAGGAGAAGATATTCGATATCACCCGAGAGTCTATACCAAGGATACAGAGACTCAAAAATATAGGCCAGCACTCCTCTATATCGCCCGAGATAAGGAGAATCAAATAGCAGCGGTTGAAGCGGTCTATTTAGACCCAAAAACCGGAAATAAAGTGCCAATCGCTTCTCTGAGCATGAAATCCAAGAAAACTTATGGTTCGAAAGAAGGCGCAGGAGCCATCTTAAATAAAGGAAATAGCAAAGAGTCTGTCACTTACATTACAGAAGGCGGTGAAACGGGACTAAGTGTGCGAGATGCAGTGCCTCATGAACGTGTTATTACAACACTAGGCAAACAAAACTTTATTAATATTGATATGAGTCTTTTAACGGATAAAGTGGTTCTTTGTCTTGATAATGATGGAAAACCCATGCAAGAAGATAAAGTAATTATTAGGGCAATTGAGCGGTTAAAGCACCATGGAAAATCAGTGGAAATAGCTATTCCACGTAGGGAAAAAGATTTTAATGATGTAAGTAAGCTACACGGCACTCATGGGGTTGTGGATGCTTTAAGTCACGCTGTAAGCATAGATAAACTCGTTGGGATTACAAATAAAATTGAAATCAGTGAGGAGAAAATTAAAGAATGTTTGGAGACTATCTCCAACAAAATAAAATTAGAAATACCTGAAAATAAAAACCCATCAGTGGATAAAATTAAATTACTTCAACGAGAGGAAATGGAGCTGTATTAAGTATTTTTAGTTAAATTTCCGTTGTATCATTCATTAAATTACGAGGATAATATGCGCAACAGTCTTACCATATTTATTGTATTTATAAGTGCTTTTATTAGCTCAATACTGGTGTTAAGCACACCCATAAACTCATTCATGCTTTATGCACTATTTAATAGAGATTTAATTATTATTGTTTTGATAATCGGGCTAGTTTTATTTCACAAAAGACTATTAATCATCATTAAAAGCATCAATTGTTTATCATGGATAATCCTATTAAGTTATCTTTTTGGAGTATTTGGAATGGAATACACAACTTATAAATTCAGTGTTCCATTAGAAGGGTTTATGATAACGGTTCCGTTATTGATTTCGTATCTCTATTGGAGCCAAAAACGAGATATAAAGCAATTATTGAAAGCCAATAATTGGAGTAGAGTTAATGCTTTTCTAGTCGATTTACTATTGATTTCTTCAGCGTTTTTTATCGCAGGATCTCTATCATTAATAACAGAATTAAATAACGGTGATGCAAGAGCATTTTGGCCTTTCCAAATGTACTTTATGGCATTTTATGGAATCATTTTTTCGTGGGGTTATTCATTACTTGGATTGATGATTAAAAAAAATCATATCAAATATTCTTTACTCATTTCGAGTACTATTATTTTGAGCTTTATAGCACTTAACTATCTTCCAAGGAGGATTAACTTGATCCATGAGTTAAAAATAGAGCCTTTTTATTTCATATTTTCCATAATATTGTTACTTCATATTGGTGTGTGTATCGCATACTTTATGAAAGAAAAATATAGTAAAATATCTAATGATTAAATTGGCGTTTTTAGGGGGGGCTTCATTGAGGATAATTGGATGTGATAATTAGCCTCAATGATAAAAATTATCTGCCAATAACATCAATTATTAATAAATCCATCAATAAAATTATCTACTTTTTTCTTAAGTTCTGCGATGTGTTCATCAGCATTATTTGCCTCACCGGATAACTTATTTTTATCATAAACACATCTAAAAATATCGGCACTAATTCCTAATAACCTGAGCAGATGTGTCGTGTGTTGTCTCTTTAACTCCTCTTCCTTTTCTAAACGTCTTTTTTCATCTTCGCTCAAGGATGGGGTATCTTTGTTATGTAAGTATACTTTAATCCCAAGTTCAATCATTTCTTTCATCGTTTGGGATGAGGAGGTATGCCCTTCCTCTTGTTTAATGGACTCCAATTGATCCAGTGTTTTTTGAGTTAAGTAACAATAAGCCTTTGGCATAAAATCCTCTATATTGTGTTTAATAAGTAAATTTCAGATGGATTAAGCTGATTATACCATGTGAATCTAGGTGCTAAAAGGGTGTGTTTTATGGAAAAATAGAGATAAAAGCATTTATAAGTAGGTGTGGTTTAGGTGTTGATTTTATCTAATATATTGATTATTATAAAAGAGTGGATTAGCACCTATTAAAATAATAGGTTACATTGAATTTAGAAAGTTTAATTAACACTAACTTATTGATTTAACTATGAAAAATAAAAGGAAATGACAGTTGCGAGGGGTGTGTTCTTTCAAGGAAACTTTATCTTTATATATATGTTGTTTGTGGGCATGATCATTTTGCTTAATGGTTTAAATTATTTAATAGCGCATAAGAATTGCGCGCCTGTGATTTTTTCTTGCTAGGGGCGCATTGCTGCGAATAAATTTTTGATTTATCAAATGGAGTAATACATGAATATAATTAAACACATTTTTAAAACCTTCGTTAAGTTTATTTCTATTCGAAAATTTTCAAAGGAAGAAAAAGTTGACTATGCTAAAAGACAATCAATCCGATCTAAATCAACCTTCAGTGAAACAAAAATAAATCCTGCTACTGGATTGCCAATGGTTGGATGTCTTGATCTAAATGGTAGCTCATATGGAACAAGCAATTCATTCAACGATTATCACAGAAATCATGAGCATTATCGTTTTAATTCGTGCACAAGTTTTAGTGCTTATAATTCATTTAATAATCATTATTAACTTGTTTCAATAAAACGCGATATTTATTACAATACAACTTTTACAAATGGAGTAGGATATGGCTTTATTAACTGCTAAAAAAATCAACAGTAAAGAAAAAATAAAAGTAGAAATTGATCATGATATATTTACCAAAATTAGCAAGTATTGTGAATGGTCTGGAATCGCTACGATTAACGATTTTTTTGAAGAAGCTGCAACGTATATCTTTTCAAAAGATAAAGAATGGAATAAGCATTTAAAAATAAAAATTAAAGAATCAATTTAAGTTGATTCTAATGAAGAACTTAAATATTAGATGCTTACAAAGGAATGCACATACAGCAATATTATGTTTTCATTTCCTCAAACGAAGGTAGTGTTTAAATAACTGTGTCATCTCTTTTAACTTGTTATAATCGCGACAATTAAAAGAGGTACACATGAATAATAAAAAAATAGATTTATCCAATTTTGATTTCAATGAATTCAAAGCCGATGCCTTATCCCAATTAAAATCAGGACAATCTCTCACGGGGAAAGACGGCATATTAACACCATTGATTAAAGAACTCCTTGAAGCAGCTTTAGAAGGAGAAATGGAGGCTCATATCGCTGAGTCTCATGAGTTAGGACTTTCTCCCCGTCGTAATGGCAAGACTTCTAAGTTAATGAAGTCTACCTCAGGTGTATTTGATTTAGAAACCCCAAGAGATAGGGATGGTCGCTTTGAGCCTGAGATTGTAAAAAAACGCCAGACCGTACTGAACGAATCCCTGGACAACAAAGTCCTAGCTCTATATGCCTTAGGCATGAGTTATGAGGCCATCAGTGAACATTTAGCTGAGATGTATGGCCTAGACATTTCATCCGCTAAAATCAGCCTCATCACTGATAAACTGTTACCCATGATTACTGAGTGGCGTAACAGGTCTTTAGAATCTGTTTACCCCATAGCATTTTTAGATGCCATGCATTTTAAAGTACGGGCTGAAGGCAAGGTGACCAGTAAGGCATTTTATACCGTTCTTGCTGTAACCCCTGAGGGCAGAAAAGATATTCTAGGACTCTATCTGTCGGAAAATGAAGGAGCGCGTTTTTGGCTTGGTGTTTTAAATGACCTTAAGGCTCGGGGCGTAGAAGATATTCTTATTGCAAGTATTGATGGACTTAAGGGGTTCCCTGAAGCCATTGCCGAAGTCTTTCCGAAAACAGAAGTACAGCTTTGTGTTGTTCATCAAATTCGAAACTCTTTAAAATATGTCGTTAGCAAAGACCAGAAAGTATTTATGGCTGACTTGAAGCTCGTATATAAAGCGTCTAGTAAAGACTTGGCTGAGCATCACTTACTGGAGTTGGAAGAGAAATGGGGCAAGAAATACCCTGCTGTAATGAAGTCTTGGAATAACAACTGGGAGGCTCTATCTCAATACTTCAAATATCCCGAGGAACTTAGGCGTATCATTTACACCACCAATATCGTGGAGGGCTTTCATCGACAAATCCGCAAATACACTAAAAATAAAGGCGCTTTCACCAGTGAAAATGCCCTTGTTAAGCTCATTTATTGTGCCTGCCAAAAAGTACTGGAAAAATGGAACCAGCCCATGCACAATTGGGCGCTTATCATTTCCCAGCTTCATATTTATTTTGAAGACAGGCTGAATCTGGGACTTAGATAATCAATGAGGTGACACAGTTAGATGAACACTCTCCAAACGAAAGGTGATGTTGTTCATTTTTATTCTATTGTTATTAAATATCAATGCTATTTTTTCTTGCATACGAAATCTATTCTTTCCAATTTTACACCAACTAGATTCTTTAATTTTGGATCATGAAAATATTTATTATTTCGTAATTTTATCAATGAATACAACGTTAATTGTCAATGCATATATAAAGTATAGGTTACGTAAAATATAGCACACTAAGCATTTATTGACTGGTGGGTTTAATCGATATATTGTTTCAATAATTTTATTAAGGTTCTGTGTAAATTTAATCTTAAACCATTAACTTTACAAGATGCGATTTTATTTTTGCTTAAAAAAAGCCCCGAAGGGCTTCATATTTTTAAATCTCTTTAAAGGTTTCTAATTTTAGTTTAATAAATTGCTCATAGCTGTATGCGGCATTTAAAGTGAACTTTCTAACCCATGCATTATTTCGGTTCCTTGAGAATTTAAAAGAGTTTTCTTTTAGCAAGGTTCTTATTTCCTCGCTTGGCTTAAAACCAAAGTAAATGCAAATCTTTTGATCGTCACTTATTGTTACCTTAATCCCATTTTCAAACTCGTCATCTATCGTTTTAGAATTCGTTTTTTCTACTTCGGTTATTCTTTTTTTATAGCGATTAATATTGGCACCCAAATTCTGCAACTCCCATCTTTCAAAACCTATAATTTTTCCACGATAGTTTGGTTTCAATAAGTCTGCTATTTGTGTTTCATTTAAATTGAATTCAGTGTGTAATAATTTTTTAAACTCTGCTAGATTTTCGGGTGATATATCTGGGCAACCATCTTTAAAATACTTTCTAATCAGCTTGTTGATCGCCTTCATTTCTTCACGTTGCGCTTCTAATTTATCAATTTTATTCTCAATTTTTTCACCTGCATTTGGATCGTCTGTTTGAATTGATGAGCCATCACCATAAGGTAAAACGAACTTTAAAATATTTTTAATGGATTTTTTTCTAAATTCAGCTATTTCTGTAAACTTGGCATCAGCATAATTAGAAAGTTTTTGATTTCTTGCAACTGGGAAGTTTGCTCGTCAACCATAACATCAAAATCCTGCTTTACCTCTGCCCCTCTTTTGAAGGCGCTACTAATTTCATTCAGTACTGTACTTTTGTCCTTTAATAGAGCTTCTACGTATTCTATACGTACATTTACTGCTCTTTTGTCAGGTGAGAACGAAGTGTTATTAAAGGCGCGCTCTGCTATGGATTGGCTGATATCCTTTAGAAGATCTGTTGCGTGAGGAATACGTTGAACTAGTTCATTTTCTATGTTTTGTACGTAAGTCATAATTTTATCCTTTTGTGTTTTAAACATGTGTCTGTAGTAGACATTTATATAATAACATAGTGCCCGCATAAGTCAACAATATTTTGTAACAAAATATTGTTTAAATTTGATTATTTTAATAATATCTGATGTTCTTAAAATAATACCATCGCGTATACCAGTACTTTTATTTGGTGTTAATTTTTAAAATATAGGACATCATCAATCGTTGATTTCTTTTCCTCTTCAGGGCATCAAAAGTTTTTTGAAGCGGCGCGCCAAGCTTTCGGATTATTTTTTTAGCCATTTCTAGTTGTCCTTATTTTCTTTAATTCTTTGATATGCTCCCCAATAGGGAGCGACCTATTTAGTCAATTGCGAGTAAAATCAAGTCTCGCTCTTCGTGCTGAAGTGCAAAATCACGCAAGGCATAATATTTATCAATTAAATAATCATCGCCTTGACCAATAATTCCGTTAATCGAAAATAAAGTGAGGATAACTCCTAATGCCTCTGAAGTAACAACGCCATTAAAGCCATTTCCATCAACAAAAATCTCAAATTGCTGTTTCAATGCAGGAGCAAGAAAAAACCCATCGTTGCTTAAATTGTAGAAATTACAATACCCTCCGTTGTATTGATGGCACATAGATTTTGCAAGGTAATAAATAATATTTTCAAACTGAATGAAGTGTCTTTTTACATGTTTAGGAAGGAAGTTTAGGCGATTTTTCTCTAAAACGAGTTGCTTATGAATGATTCTATCACTGCTCATTATTAATCCTTATTTGTGTTATAAACGTGTGTCTTAGTTCAGACATTTATAGAATAGCATATAGTCATAAATTTGCAACAAACAATTGTTGCGTTTTTTTGTTGCAAATTATTGCCCTCTATATTACACTGTAGTTAAACGAACAACGTAATTATTAAAACGTAAATTACGTATGACAGTATCAGCCATACAAATCTTAATAATTAGTGATTTTTATAAGTCAACGGAGCCACGATTCCAAGCGTTACCACTTGGCAAAATGTATATAAATCTAATTTTACAGGCGTTCATCTTGATATAAAGCATTCAGGCAAACGCCTATAAAGAACTTGTTCGCTCATTTAAGGGGAAATAATATGACAAAAGAACTATGCCCCATTTGTAGTGAAATGGCAGCACAAAATAAAAAAAAAAAAAAAAAGCTATAACAAGAACAAAAAAAAAAACTATTAATAAAACAAACAGCAAATACATCTGAACAAAGCAATAAGATACAATAAAAAGAAAGAAAAATTACAAATAAAAATAAGAAAAAAAAAAAAAA
>Ga0066256_1005175_pt1 | contig 10991 bp, 11 predicted proteins | sample ThiBio_1000_biof_FD_87107 | JGI IMG/M metagenome (GOLD analysis project Ga0066256, IMG submission 87107) | Wastewater bioreactor microbial communities from Cape Town, South Africa - Thiocy_expt_1000_biof (version 2) | ecosystem: Engineered > Bioreactor > Thiocyanate-remediating >... | reverse complement strand
TGCCGTTCTCAGCAGATAGAGAAATAAAGGAAGTGCGAAAAAGGCGGTTATTTCTGCGACAGGTAATGCAACCGGTGGAGTGGGGATTCTCGGGAGAGTGTGCGTTGATAACAAAGCAATTGCACACAATAAGACAGATACAGGAATTAAAATTTTATGATTGGCGCCGGATAAGAGGCGAGCAACATGAGGAACAACCAATCCAACAAAACCGATTAATCCGGAAACAGAAACAGCACAGGAAGTTATCATACTTGTAGAAATGAGTATTATTTTCTTTAAATTCTCTATATCTATTCCCAAATGCTGTGCTGTTTCCTCTCCAAGTAATAACGCATTTAAGTCCCTGGATAGGAAAAAGGCAATTATCAGAAATACAAAAAAAGGAATAATTACTATTGACACATTTGTCCATTTTGATGATGCCAAACTTCCGAACAGCCATGCGAGAATTGAATGTACCTGCTCATGTGAAAATATCAAAATGATCATTAGTATTCCTCCAAAAAACATCCCTACAGCAATTCCGGAAAGAAGCAACCGTGTTGTTGAAATATATTCCTTTGTCTTTGCAATTTCATAAACAATGAATATTTCAATGATCGCCCCGATAAATGCAAAGAGCATTATTGAAACACTAACTCCTGAAATTATAATACTAATTCCGAGAAGAATTGCTATCGCCGCCCCTGTTCCTGCTCCTGCTGAAATTCCGAGGACATAACGGTCTGCAATACATTTCCTAAATAATGCCTGTCAATGAACACCTGCTAATGCCAGGGTTGCACCTACAAAAATTCCAGTTATCGCCCTCGGCACACGGATTTCAAAGATTATAAATTTTTCTGTGGCTGTACCATTTCCAAAAATAATGATGTCAATTACCTTTTCTATTGGAATGTTTGCTGCTCCCTGTGTAACTGAAAATAATAAAACAAAAACCAAAATGATAAAAAGGACAGATATAATTCCAAATTTTTTTATAAAGTTGTGCATTTCTACGATTATTTCTTAATTTTTTTATCTGAAAGAAGCATTGACAAATACAATGCAGAGACCATATCGTTTTGTGCTTTATCAACCTCTTCCCGAGTAAAATTTTTACTGTCTTGCATCTTTAATGTAAAGTCATGAATATCATTAGAACAAAGCCGCAATACATGAACTGCCTGTCTTGCAACTATTGTTCTAAATTTAGATGATTCTTCTTCCTCTTCTTCTTCCTCTTCATTTATTCCTTCTTCCTCTTCTTCTTCCTCTTCATTTATTCCTTCTTCCTCTTCTTCTTCCTCTTCATTTATTCCTTCTTCATTTATTCCTTCTTCCTCTTCTTCATCTTCATTTATTCCTTCTTCCTCTTTTTTATCCTTATTCTTATCTCTATCCTTATCTCTATCCTTATCTCTATCCTTATCTCTATCCTTATTGGTATCATCCATTTTTATCGTAATATAACGTATGAAATAAATAAATTAAAAACCATTCATCGTTCCGCAAATCCTGCAAAATGCTTTTTTGTGTTCAATTCCTATCCCGCATCCTGCACATTTGATTTCATCTTGTTTTGCCTCCTTAACCTTTCCAAAAATTTCCCTGTAAATTTCATAATAATAAAGATGCTCCTTGTCTCTTATAATTGCTCCGTCGCTTTCTTTGTATTCCGACTTCTTCTTTATAAATACCTCGTCGCTGATTTTATTTTCAAATATGTTTGTTAGCAAAGTCGTTCCGCTTCCGTATTCAATAGGTGTCTTTTCTCTCATTATGAATTCTTTGGGAAGTAAATTTTCATACGCCTTTCTTAAAATCCATTTTCCAACGCTGCCATTTATTTTCACATCATCATCAAGGGAAATCGCATAATTTTTTACTTCTCCGGAAAGATAAGGTGTCCAGATTTTTATGCCAAAAAACCTTCCCATATCGTTTGAAGAAAAATGCATTGTTTTCCACATATTTTTTGCATAAAATTTCCGTTCATCCTTTTTCATTTTTATTAAAAAATCATACCCAAAGAACAATTCATCCGCACCATCACCTGTCATCACACCTCTTACATAGTCCTTTGAAAATTTTAAAATTGTATATATTGCGACGCTGTTTCTAATTTCCATCGGGTCAAAGACACCTGAAATTTTTATCGCTTCTCTTAAATTTTTCATTAAAATTTCTTCATCTGCCTCCAATAAATGATGTTCAATGTTTAAAATCTGACATAATTTCTCAGCATATTCTGCATCAGGGGCGTGATTTCCAAATTTCAGAGTAAATGCCTTAAAATTTTTTGTCTTTTTTGCCGCTAAATAAGATAATATTGATGTATCAAGTCCAGCAGACAGTAAAATTCCGTCGCATCCGTCATTTATATCTTTATTCACTTCTTTTTCCAATAACTTCTTTAATTTTACAATTTCGGTTTCAATCTCCATTTTTTTATATTTAAAATCCATTTCTTTCCAAATTTTCCCGTATCTGTTTCTTCTATTTTACTTTCCAGTATTTCTATCTTTTTCTTAAATAATGGCCCATCAATTACAAGCGTGTGAAATTCTCCGTTTTCGCCACACGGACATATACCTGCTTTTTTTGTATCTCTGATAAAATTTTCTGCTGTTTCCCTATTTATAGTTCTTCCTGGTAAAAATTTTGCGCTGGCAGCACAATTAACAACTATTGCTTCAAAGCCCTCTGATACAAATTCATGTAAAATTTCTTCCCTGTTCCTTTTCCACAGCGGTTCATAATATTCTATGCACAGGTCCGTACTTTTTTTCTTTATCCAGTCCAGGTGACATTCCAGGTCAATATCTCCTACAATCATTCCTGTAATGCATTTGCTTTTTTCCTTTAATTTCAAAACTTCCTCATCAAAGTCATGCTCATAATTCTCCCATGTTGTAGCCCTTTGAATTAACGGAATTCCAATTGCTTCTGCCTGTGACTTTATTATTTCTCTGTTTAATCCGTGACTTTTCCCGTCAACTGCAAAATTTAAGAGAAAATGGACCTTCTTGCCTTCGTTCAGGCATTTATATAATGCCAGAGTGATGTCTTTTCCTCCGCTCCACGAACAAAACATTATGTTATCTGGCATTTTTAAATTTCGTCCTTAAATTTTAATATTCTATCCCTTTTCTTCTTTCAACACCTATATTATAGGGATGCTTTATTTTCTCAATTTTACTGACATAGTCTGCAACTTCAATAATTTTTTTTAATTTTTCTTCAGAGCATCTTCCCGTAAGAATTAACTCCGTTGTTTCCGGCTTTGAATTGAGCAAATCAATAATTTCATTATCGCTTAAGTATCCTTCCCTTAAAGAAATTAAAATTTCATCCAAAACCAAAACATCGTAATTTTCACTGTCCATCTTTTCCTTAATAAAATTTACCGCATTTATACACTCACTTCCAGCATGTTCAAATAGCTCTTTCTTATCTTTATAGGGACTTTCAATTTCACAGTACTTCACAAAATTATACATGTTAATTCCTGTTTCTTTTAAAATTTTATAATCTCCTTCAGAATATGGTGGTTTTTCAATATCTTTATGAAAGGAAATCCAGCAAACATTTAAATTGTGTGCTTTTGCTCTTATTGCTAATCCGATCGCTGCGGTTGTTTTTCCTTTTCCATCTCCTGTATAAATATGTATCAACCCTTTTGATTTATTCATTTTGCTTCTCTAAGTTTTTGTTTAATTTATTTTGGGATATAAACATTTAGCATAATTTATTTTATTTCCTGTTTTCCTACCCCATCGGGATGCGAAAGTATATGCCTTCGGAAGTATTTTCTTTACATCGTTAAAGCAGGTCTCTACTTCTTCTTCTGTCGCATTTTGTCCGTAACCACTGTATGAAAGATACCCATCAACCCTGTATCTTAAATTTTTATTATATTTTGCAATATACTCCGCGATTTTTAAAATTTCTCCGCATTCAACCAGTCCAGGAATGTAAATGGACTCAATCTCAATCTTTTCTGCCTGACAAAATTTATCAAAATTTTCAAGTGTTTTTTTATTACTGACTCCCGTATAGGTCTTATGAATTTCATCGTCCAGTGCTTTTATACTTAATGTTATTTCATCAGCCAAATCAACTATTGTCTCGTCCAGAAGAGAACCATTTGTAACAAGCTTTATCCAAAAGCCCTCGTCTTTTAGTCCTTTCAATATTTTCATGATATTTGGATCTGTTGTTGGTTCATGCCCTCCAAGATACAACTTTTCGGCATCATTATCTTTGAGAATTTTCACAACATCTTTTAAATTTTGCCTTAATTTTGGTTTATCTGATTCAAGATAAATTTTATTTAAATTTTCTACATCTGACGGCGAGAGGTGACTTTCCCACCCACGCAATCGCACACAGCCCTTACATTTCCAGTTACAGCCAAGGAAATTTAAGTACGCCGAATTATCCATGAATTGTATGATAAGGTATATGTTTGTTTTCATTTTGATTTATCCCGAGTTTCCCACTCCTGCGTAAAAGTTTGGGCGTAATTTTTAAATCCCGAAGATTTAAAAATATCCAAACGATAGTAGGTGATTTTCAAATTCGCAGAGAATTTGAAAAGACACGATTTTTGAAATCGTAAAGATTTCAAAAAGACACGAACGAAGTGAGTGGAACAAAGTGAGCGTATTTTCAAAATCAAGAGATTTTGTAAATTTTTAAAATTACTCGTAAATTTTTTGATATTGGGAAAGATGGAATTTATTTTTTACTTTATTTATTTTTTTTGAATATATTCTGCTATGTGTTCCAAAGCATCAACTATTCTTGGTCCGGTTCTTCCCGCAATATCCTGGTTAATGTTAATACTATTATGGGAAACCCGTAATGCCTGAACTGCCTGTTTTGAGGATATTGTTTTAAATTTAGCATATTCTTTTTTTTCTCATTATCTTCACATTTATCATTTATTTTTTCCCCCATTTTAAGAAAATTATTAATGCGATGATTAAAATTACAGAAATTACAGTTAAATTTAGGGGCGAAAGCAAATTATCATAAGCAGAGGTATTCTTTTTTGTTTCATTGTGTGTTTCATTATACATCTCATTTTCAAACACAGCATCTTTTTTAACAGCGACCTAAATTACCTCTGACGCGATGTATCCTTCTTTTTCTGTTTTAAGTGTTAATGAGATTGTCGTAACATTATACTCAATCTTTCCGTCAGCATCGGTTGTATGCCCAATACCGTTAATTGTAACTTTTGCATTCAGAACCGGATTTTTGTTTTCATTTGTTACTGTAATTGTAATTGTTTCACCCTGCTTCACTTTTTCAGGAACCTCAATATTTAACTTTCCTATTGCTTGGACATCAAATGAAATACTTGAACCCTTGTAGTTCTCCAAGGATGTAGATGATTCTAAACCTGCCTGCATCGTTTTAATTGTCGTTTTAACAATTCCGTTTGCGTCTGTCATTAATGTTTTCCCGTAAACTTCAACCTTTGCATCCTTTACAAGACTTCCATCCTTTGTTGTTACCTTAAATTTAAATTCGTCACCATATTTTTCACCCCTTATTTTAGTAATATTCAAAGTTCCCACATAAACATTAATTGTCTTTGTCCAATTTTTAAAGTCTGATTTTGAAATTGTTATTTCTGCACTTCCATAATCAGGAATTGTTAATGTTGTCGCTCCATTTTCATCTAATTTAAATTTCCTCGTTTTATTTTTAACATTTATGGTTATTTCGGCATCCTTAAAATTTCCCCCCAAATTTATGGTTTGTTTCAGACCAAAAATTTCCGAAAAGTTAAAAATTTCCGGTGGGAAAGACATTTTTTCCATATTCACGGGTTTGTTTTCACCATCTGTATAAACATATTTAACGAGTGATGTTCCGCCTCTGCCATAATTTCCGCCTACTCCTGAATTTCCTGGTGTGTCATTAGAAATTTTTTCAGAAAATTTTTCCTTGCATATACCGTTTTCGCAATAACTGCTAATACATTCTTTATCAAATACACAACTCTCGGAATTTAATTTAAAACATATATGAATTGAAAAATCACAGTTTCCCGATGTGCAGTCATTATTATTTAAACAATATTTGGGAATGTGGTTATACTGGTGTGAAATGAACATTCCCATAACACTTTCAAGTGCATCAGTTATTCTTGGAGAATCTCTTGCGATAATATCTTCAGCAATTTTATAAACATCATTATTTTTTACTGCCTTTAAATTTTTAAATTTATAACTAAAAAAGATATCATTATAAACATCGTGCGAATTCCCAACGGGAGCGATTATAATGTCTGGATCCCTTGTAATAAGTGTCTCAGCAGAAACTGGTTGCCATCTATAGACATCAGAATAAACATTTGTCCCGCCTGCTGTTTCAATTATACTCTGTATAAAGGTCTCTCTTCCAGTCACCCATAAAGGATCTGTCCACGCAATTTGTGCTACTGTCGGAGATGAGAATATCAGTTCGCTCTTTATTTTTTTTATTTTTTCTATCCTTTCTTCCATACTGGTTATTAAATTTTCACCGTCATGCGCCTTTCCAAGATATTTGGCAATTGTTCTTATTTTATAATATATGCCGTCTATAGTAGCAGAGGCGTTGATTACAACAACGGTAATATTTGCGTTCCGTAATAACACAATATCATCAGGATCTGTTAAATCATGAGCAAACACCAAATCCGGATCTAACAAAACCATTGTTTCAATACTTGGAGTCGTATAACCGCCGATTTTTGTTTTACTTTTTGCGCCTTCCGGATAATTACAAAATATTGTAACTCCTATAAGTTTATCCTGTCCGTTTATAGCATAAATTGTTTCAGTTATTGACGGGGCTAATGAAACAGTCCTTTCATAAGATGTATCTGTTGTGTTTTCTGCTGATGAAATTTGGATAAAAGCAATTGCAAACAAAATAAACAAAATTCCATATAAATACAAAATTTTTCTCATTTTATATTTATTTCATATTTTCTAAATTTTTATATTTATGATAATCCTATTTTTTCAATCAATTTTAAAATTTCAAATAAATTTATATGCTCTTTTCTGATACATTTTTCAGAAGATTCAGAATTATTTTTTTCAGATAAATATTCTAATCCATATACAATATCAAATATGTCAGTTAAATTATTATTATCAAAATCACCTTCCATACACCAGTTATAAACAGGCATAATCCCTCCGGTTGTTACGTTAAAGCCTAAAATATCTTTATCTCTTGCACAATAATGCCCGGATGAGGAATCGCAGAAGTCATTTGATGTTCCTCCGGGACCCATTCCAACAGACATAGAAGTCCAGTTTGTTTCATTTTCTTTGATTAGATTAAAATTCCAATACCAGCTCCAATCAGATGGCGAGCAGGTTCCATTGATGCACTCCAGAAAAAATCCCCAGGACGGGCCTGTTGTTCCACTAAAATTTATGTTAGACTTTTCAAAGATTTCTTTGCCGTTTGCATATTCCGGGACATTAACACACCTGGTGATTGTTGAATTATTGGGAAATTTAACAACTAATCCGACAGATATGTTTTTTGAAGGCGTCTTACAAATTTCATTTACGCATTTATTGCTTATACATTGGGAATTTGTGGAACAATTACAAATATTTGTGCAGGAATTATTAGAACCAGCAGAAAAATCTTCATAATTTCGTGCTAATGTGCAGGAATTGTTATCTCCTGAATTCCCTGTTGCATTAATTGTTCCGTTAAATATCGCAATATCTATATTATTTTCACAAATTTTATTTGAAATAAGTGTATTATTTAGAGATGAATTTATATAAATTCCATATTCAGAATTTCCTGAAATTTTGTTATAAGCAATAGTATTATTTGTTACATTTAGTACATAGCACACATTCGTTATAGGGTGGCATTTTGTTAAAAAAATTCCGTTTTTGTTGCCTTTTATTGTATTGTTATAAATCTCATTAAAACTTGAACCATAATAAAGATATATTCCAAAATAGGTGTTGTTATAAATAGTGTTATCTAAAATTTTGTTGTAATTTGGTCCCATCCATCCAAAAATTATTCCCCATTTGTTATTGAAAAGATTGTTATTTCTTATCGTGTTGTTTTGTGTTGTGCTTCCGTAAAATCCAATTCCTCCTTTATTGTTATAACAAGTATTGTTTTCAATTAGATTGTTATTTCCAGGCGATGAGTCAATTCCGTCAAGTTTTATTGAATGACAAGTATTATTTATTATTTTGCTGTTAGATGCTCCTGAAAGAGAAATTCCGCAACTTGACATATGATGAACTGTATTATTTATTATTGAGTAATTTTTCATACTTCCTCCCATTGCCAACGGAACTGGAATCAATCCATTACTAAAATTCATTATTTCAAAATTTTTTATGGTGATATTCTCTTTATTGTTTGTAATAATTCCTACAGTATAGCTATTTCCTAAATAGTTATTTTCCGGCCCTGTTAAAGTGTATCCATTCCCGTCTAATATTATGTTATCAGCATTTACTCTTAAACCATGCCCCGAACATGTTAAACAACAATTCAAAATACAACTTTCACTAACATTATCCCCGCATTTATAAATTGTATTTGTATTCATGCCAATACACCCACAGTCCGCATTTGCATAAGATGCAAACAAAACAAACAAAATTCCAATTATCATTGTTTCAATTGCTATTGTTTTAAATTTTATATCCGTTCGTGCTTTTTTAAATTTTGCCATTTTAAATTTTTAAATCTTTGTTTTTATTTTTATTAAATTTTAGATATTAATTAGTAGTTTATTATATTATTATTTATATATATTATTGGTTAATTTAACCAACTTTAAATAATTATGAATGCCAGTATAAATGTTTAAATTTAAATTTTACATGATTTCGTAATTTAATACATAATTTAGTGAATAAATTTTTAGTTAATAATAGATTATGTAACTATTCAGGAGGTGCAAAAATTTACCTCTGAAAATTTCAAAAAATACGAAAAAATCAAAAAAACACCCGTAATTTCAAAAACGAATTTTTTGAAATATCCGAACGAAGCGAACTTATTTTCAAAATGAAATTTTGAAATACTGAAACCTTCGGTTTCAATCTTTAAAAAATCTTTTAGATTTTTTAAATACTGAAAACTGCAAGTTTTCAATCTTTAAAAATCTACAAGATTTTAAAATACTGAAAATCTTACAGATTTTCAATCTTATTTAAATTTCGTTAGAAATTTTAAATCTCTGAACGAATTGGGGTGACAAAATGTTCTGAACATTTTGTAAATATACGAATAATGGTGAGCGTATTTTTTGGGTGGCTGAATAGTTACAAATAAAATAAGAAACGAAAAAAATAATATATGATTTAGATGAGAAGGAATGTATCCAATTGTTAGAAAAAGTCAGATGAAAAAAGGTGTAGTTTGTCCACATTGCAACTCAAAGGAAAACAGTGTCAGGAAGGGATATGTAAATGGGTATCAAAATTACATTTGTAAGAATTGTAATCATTCGTTCACTATAAGAACTGGCACCGTGTTTTCTCATTCAAAAATTCCGCTGAAAGGTGGTTTGTTGCTATCATATAGTATATGATTTGGTGAAAAAATAAGGAAATCTGTGTTCGTACATTACTGCTGGATAAAAAGGAAACAACGATCTTGGGAGGGTGCCAGGAAAAAGGGGCTTGAAAGCGTGTCCGAGAAGGGACCTTTGCGAAAGACAAACCCATAATCGTTGTGATTACGGAAAGAAAACATGGAGAATCATATGAGAAGGCAACATAATCGCGTATCATGACGATTATCCCCTTTATAATTGCTTAAATGGTATTTGTCCACATTTTGCTATAAATCATTCAAATGGACAATATGCTGATGAGGATATATGTACAAATAATGCTGAAAACAGATTTTCATTATTGAGACCTTTTCTTCAGAAGTATGGAGGAGTATCAAAATATAATCTTTAAGGATATGCCACATTGTGTCAGTTCTATACAAACATTTTGATGAAGTTTTCAGGATATATTTTTTTTATTCCCGCATTTTTGCAAGAACGTTTGGAGATTTTTCAACCTTTTTTCAAAAATCTTATGAAGAAAACTAAATTTTTACAAAACTACAACAAAGTGAATAATTTAATCAATAAAAATTAACATATGAGCGATTAACGATAATAAATTAAATTTAAACCATAAATAAACGAATAAATTTTTAATAGTTATTTACTCCTTTGTAATGATAGTCCCGACTCCTTCGTCGGTAAAAATTTCCTCTATTAATTTGTGTTTGTCTGCTTTTATCAGGTGCACTTTATTTACTCCGTTATTTATCGCTGATTTACACGCATTTACCGGTTTTATTAATTGCCCGCTGACGATACCTTCCTTTATTATGTCATCCAACCGTTTTAAATTTAGACTCGGAATTAATTCTTCATCTGCATCTAAAATTCCTTCTTCTTTCAGTAACAATATAAATTTCTCAGCATTCAGGGAGGATGCAAGTTCCGCTGCAAACTGATACTGGTTAGGGACAGAAACAGAGGATATTATAGGAATATAATTTTCTGACATTAACAAATTTATCGTATTTTTATCCTGCTTTCCGACAAGTGAAATTGCGATTATATCCTGTTTTGCGATACAAGAAACAAATTTCAGGGAAATTTTTCCGGCAATGCTCAATACTCCTATGTCTTTAATGTCACCGGTCTTATTCATCCATTCGGATATGAAATTTTTATCCTCTCCGAAATAATCCGCATTGTCAGGAATTTCGTGCACAACCACAACCTTTATTCCGACATGTTTCAGGAGTGCAATTTCATTTGCAATTTCATTCATTATTTCTCCGCTCAAAAAGGCTGTTTTTCCGGCAAAGATTACAAAAATTTTTCCTTTAAATTTCTTTATGTACTTTAATGCTCCTGTAAGAGAATTAGGAAGAGATATGGTCATTTTTTACAATATAATTTTTTACAATATAAAATATTTATAGTA
>Ga0066256_1005174_pt1 | contig 10991 bp, 4 predicted proteins | sample ThiBio_1000_biof_FD_87107 | JGI IMG/M metagenome (GOLD analysis project Ga0066256, IMG submission 87107) | Wastewater bioreactor microbial communities from Cape Town, South Africa - Thiocy_expt_1000_biof (version 2) | ecosystem: Engineered > Bioreactor > Thiocyanate-remediating >... | reverse complement strand
CGGGCTTGCGGGCGTCTGGGTCGTCGCGTGCCATACTGGCCACTGGCACCGGCGGCGGCGGCGGCGGCGGCCGGCTGCCGGCAGCTGCGTCCGCTACCAACCTGCTGCGGTCGCCGACCACCCGCAAGGTGCGTCAGGGTGCCATCTATCATATTGTGCTGCCTAGCCACACCCACACCCATGCCCACACCCCACCCCACCCATATCCCACCCCAAACAGCAGGCGCCACTGTCGATGGCGGCTGGAGCGCCCATGTCGTCGCTACCCACACCAACAGCTGCCGCGGCCGCGGCCGTCGCAGCCGCAGCAGCCGCCGCCGCGGCGGCGACAAGCCCGCCCGCGGATAGCGCGTCGCCGATGGGCAGCGTCAGCATGGCGGCAGCACTACCGCCGTCAGCGTCATTTGCGTCGTTAGTGTCGCCGCCGGGTAGCAACGTGAGCGGCGTGGCAGGGTTTCGAACCTCAAGCGCCGCCAGCGGCGGCGGCGGCGGCGGTGGCGGTGGCGGCAGCCTGGGTGACGGCATCACCATCCCCGCGCTCGCGCTGGGCAGCATTGGCGGCGGCGGTGGCGGTGGCGGCGGGGGGCTTGGGACGTCTGCCAGCTTCTATGGGGGCGCGCCCGCGCCGCTGTCGGCGCGATCAACCGCCAGCGAGGTGCCGCTGGCACGCAAGCAGGCGCTGGCAGCCATCTCTGCCAACAAGGCGGCATCCAAGCCGTCCAACGTGGTGGTGGGCGTGCGCAGCCGGCCGCTGAATGACCTGGAGACCAGCATGGGCGACGAGGACGCGTGGGTGTACGAGCCGGAGCACGGCGTGCTGTACGAGCGGCGCGAGGGGCCCACGGGCGCCGCCGTCATGGAGCACACGTACGACTTTGTGTTCCCGCCCGCCACCCACACCTCCGAGGTGTACACCGCCATGGGCGTGCCCATTGTGAACGCGGCGCTGGAGGGCTACAACGGCACGCTGTTTGCGTACGGCCAGACCGGCAGCGGCAAGACGTACACGCTGATGGGCACCGCGGAGGAGCCCGGCATGACCATCCTGGCGGTGCACGACGTGTTCAAGCGCATTGAGGAGTCGGTGGACACCGAGTTCCTGGTGCGCGTGTCGTACATCGAGCTGTACCAGGAGGAGATCCGCGACCTGTTCAACCCCGACGCCGGCACGCTCAAGATCGTGGACAACCCCATGTCGGGTCCCTACGTCAAAGGCCTGACGGAGGAGGCGGGGCTGTCGCCGGAGCGCGTGCTGGAGCTCATGGCCATCGGCGGGGCCAACCGGCACGTCGCCGCGCCTAACATGAACCGTCGCGCCTCGCCGGCCGGCGGCGGGGCCACGCGGGGGCGCGGGGGGGGGGCGCGGGGGGGGGGGGGGGGGGGGGGGGGGGCAGTTTGTACCTTGTACAACCGCATCTAGCGCACGCACACACACTTGCACACAAACACATCATACACACGACACGCAGCTCGTCATTGAGTCACGCAAGACGGACGGCACCGAGGCGGCGGGCGCCACACCGTCGCCCGCGTCAACTGCAGCGGCGGCGGCAGCAGCGGCGGCGGCGGCAGCAGGGCCACGCGGCCTGGTGCGCACAACGTCGTCTGCCAGCTTTTATGGCGGCGTGCCGCCGGGCGCGGGCGCGTCGCTGACGGGCGGCGGCGCGGTGGTGCGCGTGGCGACGCTGCACCTCATTGACCTGGCAGGCAGCGAGCGCGTGAGCAAGTCGGGCGCGGCGGGCATGCAGGTGAAAGAGTCGGGCGTCATCAACGCGTCCCTGCTCACGCTGGGCGTCGTCATCAACAAGCTCATCTCTGGCGAGCCGCACATCCCGTACCGCGACTCCAAGCTCACCCGCCTGCTGTCCACCTCGCTGGGCGGCAACGCCTGCACCACCGTCGTCGTCAACATGTCGCCCTCCACCTGGAACCTGGGCGAGACGCGGTCGTCGCTGCAGTTTGCGGCGCGCGCCATGAAGGTGGTGAACAAGGCGCGCGTGAACGAGGTGGCGGACGAGGCGGCGCTGCTGGCGCAGTACCGCAAGGAGGTGGCGCAGCTGAAGGCGGCGCTGCTGGAGGGCCGCGGCGGCATGATCATCACGGCGGACGGCGAGGTGGTGTCGGCGGAGGAGATGCTGGCGCGCATGAAGCGGCAGCAGGACGAGCGGCAGCGCGGCATGGAGGAGGTGCTGAAGGCGCAGACGGACGCGACGGCGGAGGCGGCCGCCACGCTGTCAGACGCCCTGCAGCTCATGTTTGTGGCGTCGCACGCGTGCGGCCACCTGCGCTCCGCGCCGCTCATCCTGGAGCAGCTGGCGGAGGTGGCAGCAGGGCGACTCGATGCGGAGGATGACGTCGTGTTCCAGGACACCATCGTGCCGCCCACCTGCCGCCACGACTGCCAAGCTGCCCTGTTTGCGGCGGTGGGCGGCGCGGCGGCGGGGGGCGGGGGGGGCGGGGGGGGTGGGGGCGGCGCGGGCGGCGTCGGTGGCGGCTCGGCACCTCCGCGGTCGCGGGCCTCGGCCCTCAGTCCGCCCGCCGGCGACGGCGCGCGCGGCTCCCCCGTGTCCCTCCTGCCTGGCGGCCGGGTTGGCAGCCCCACGGGGGGCGGCGCGCGGCACCTGCACAGCGTGGCAGAGGAAGCCGATGGCGACGAGTCAGGGGAGGACAGCGCGGCGCGCAGCGGGCGGCTGCGGCGGCCAGGCAGCTCTAGCAGCAGCAGTGGCGGCGTACCGGCCGCTGCCGACGAGATGGCAGCCGCTGTGGCAGCCGCGCTGGCGGGCGACGCGCTAGCCGCCGCCACCGTGCCCGAGGAGTTTGCGCTTGACTACTTCTCGCCCGCCTCGTTCGGCCGCCAGCTGCGCGCCTTGCTGCTCGCCAAGGAGGGCTTGACGCGCCGCGTCGCTGAGTTGACCGAGGCACTGGCAGGGAAGGCGGAGGCAGCAGCGGCGGCCGCTGCGGAGGCGCACTCTGCCAACGACGCGCTGGCCAACCTGGAGGCGGCGTACCACGACCTGCAGGACAAGGCGTCGGCGGCGGCTGACCAGGCGGCAGCCGACTTCCTGGCCATCCGCAGCGCTGCTGAGTCCAGCGCTGCGCTGCGTACCGCGCTGGCAGATGCCGAGTCAGAGCGCGCCATCCTGGCGCGCGAGCTGGAGGCGACGCAGGCCGCCGCAACCGCGTCTGCCGGCGCCGCTGCCGAGCACGCCGCCGCGCTGGCGGCCACCGCAGAGGCGGAGGCAGCGCGTGCGGCAGCGGCGGAGGCGGCGGCTGCCAGTGCAGAGCGGCGCGGGCGGGAGACAGCCGCAGCGTTGGAGCTGGCCACCCGCCAAGCGGCGTCCACCGGCGCGCAGCTGACGGCGGAGCGGGCAGCGGCAGAGGCTGCTACCGCGGAGCTGGCACGTGTGCGCGGCGAGTGGGAGGCGCTGCGTAGCCGGCTGCCGCAGTTACAGGGCGCGGTGGCAGCGGCGGAGAGCAACGCCAGCACGCTGGCGGACCGGCTGGCCACCACCGAGACGGAGCTGGCGGCGGCGCGGCGGGAGGCGGCGACGGAGGCATCCACCGCTGCGGAGCTGGGCCGCGCGCTGGAGGTGGCGCGGCGGGAGGCGGAGGCATCCACGCGCGCGGCGGCCGACGCTGCCGCCGACGCCGCCGCTGCTGCGGAGGAGGCGCGCGCGGCGCGGGGCGCCGAGGCTGAGGCACGCGCAGCGGCGGAGCGTGCGACTGCCTCCGCACGCTCTGCCACCGCTGCCTCCGACGCCATGGCGACGCAGCTGGCGGACGCCAACGCGCGTGCGCGGACGGCGGAGCGCGACGCCACCGCCGCGCGGCGCGCCGCTGAGCGGTCTGCCGACGAGGCAGACTCGGCCACCACACGCGCCGCCGCGGCAGAGGTGCGCGCCTCCACCGCCGAGACGCTGTGCGGCGACGCTGAGGGTCGTGCGCACCGCGCCGAGGCGGAGGCGGCGCGCGCGAGTGCGGCGGCAGGGGAGGCGCGCGTGGCGGCAACGGAGGCGAATGCGGCAGCGGGGGAGGCGCGGCGAGATGCGGCGGCGCGCGCGGCGGCAGCGGCAGAGGCGCGGAAGGAGGCGGACGCTGCCAAGGCGGCGTCGTTGCGGGACGCCTCTGCTGCGGCAGACGCGTCACGCCGCGCGGCGGACGCGGAGGCGGCATGTGCATCCGCGCGGGCGGCAGCGAGTGCTGCCGCGGCGGCAGCCGCGTCCGAGATTGGCGACCTCACGCACCGGGTGGCGGACGCTGAGGCAGCTGCAGCGGCAGCAGCTGCGGATGCGGACACGGCACGCCGCGCGGCGCATGACTACGCGGCGGCGTTAGCAGAGGCGCAGGGGCGGCTGGCATCCACGGTGGACGAGCTGGCTTCCAGCCAGCGGCGGCTGCGTGAGGTTACCGCTGCCGCTGCGTCTGCGGCCATGTCCACCAGCACCGGCGCCGCATCTGCTGCCGCCGCGCTGCGCGAGGCAGTGGCGGCACGCGATGCCGCTGCGGCGCGCGCGGTGGCGGCGGAGGCACGTGCAGCGGCAGCTGAGGCGGCGGCGGAGGGTGCCGCAGCTGACGCCACGACGGCGCGTGCGGCAGCGGCAGCGGCAGCCACCGGTCGTGCGGCAGCGACTGACGCAGCCACAGCGGCAGAGGCGCGTGCTGCGGCAGCGGACGCGGAGCGTGACGCGGCGGTGGGGCGTGCGGAGGCGGCGTCGACAGCGTTGCGGGAGGCGGCGTCGCGGCTGGAGGCAGCCACCGACGCTGCTGCCGCCGCCATTGCACGCGCGGCGGCGCTGGAAACGCGGGCAGCGGCAGCAGAGGCGGCGGCGGCAGCGGATGCAGCGGCGGCGCGGGAGGCACGTGCGGCAAGCGCGGCAGCTGCGGCGGGCGCGCGGGATGCGCTCAACCGCGCAGACCGCTCTGCCGCCGAAGTGGTGACGCTGCGCGCGGCGGTGGCGGCGGCAGAGGGGCGCGCCGCCGCGGCTGACGGCGCGGCAAAAGCAGCGGCGGAGGATGCACGCGCCGCGGTGGCGCGCGCGCTGCAGGATGCGGCAGCAGCCACGGCGGCTGACGGCGAGCGCGCCGCCGCCGTGGCCGCTGCAGCGGCAGCGGCGGCGGAAGCGACGCTGGCAGGGGCGGCACGCGACGCGGCGGCGGCAGAGGCGACGGCGGCGGCACGCGAACGCGACACGGCAGCGGCAGACGCCGCCTCCCTGCGCGCTGCCCTGGCGACTGCGTCGCGCGACCGTGGCGCACTGGAGGCGCGGCTGGCGGCAGCAGAGGCGCGCGCGGAGGGCGCGGTGACGTCCGCACGGGAGGCACTGGCATCCGCCGACGCCGCCAACGGCCGTGCGGCAGCGGCAACGGCGGACGCAGCGGCGGCGCGGGAGCGTGCCGCGGCAGCGGAGGCAGCTGCCTCCGCTGCTGTCGCGCGTGCCGACGGCTGCGACGGCGTGGCGGGTGAGGCAGACGTTCGGGCACGCCGCGCTGTGGCAGCGGCAGAGGCAGCAGAGGAGCGTGCGTCGGCAGCCGACGCGGCGCGCGCGGCGGCGGTGGCAGATGCCACTGCGTCGCGGTCGGACGCCAATGCTGCGCGCGCCGCGGTGACCGCGCTGACGCGCGAACGCGACGAGGCAGAGGCACGCGCGGACGCTGCCACGGCGCGCGGCACCAAGCTGGCTGCCTCGCTGGCTGCTGCAGAGCGGCGGGCCGCCGACGCCGTTGCGGCGGCGGAGGTGGCGACCACCGCGGCAGCGGCCGCCGAGCGCACCGCCGCCGCATCTTCTGCCGCTGCCGCCGCGGCGCGCACCGACGCCGCCACGCATGTGGCGGCGGCAGAGGCAGCGGCGCGGACGGCGGCGGCGGCGGTGGCTGATGCGGACCGTGCACGCGATGCTGCGGCGACGGCAAAGGAGCGGTGCACCGGGGCGGAGGCGCGCGCCGCAGATGCGGAGGAGGCGGCGCGGGGCGCCAGCGAGGAGGTGGCGCGGCTGCGTGCCGTCGCGTCCGACGCCGAGCTGCGCAACGCAGACGCCACGCGGCGCGTGAGCGAGCTGGCGGCGGAGGTGGACGACCAGCGCAGCCGGCTGGGCGCGCTGGAGGGCGCGCTGCGCGAGTGGCAGGCGCGCGCAGGCAGCGAGGCGGCACGTGCGGCGGCGGCGGAGGAGCGCGCCGCAGCGCTGGCAACCCGTGCAGACGACGCGCACGCGGCAGCGGCAGCGGCGGCAACAGCGGCACGGGCGGCGGCGGCAGCGCGTGACGCCGCCGTGTTGAAGGCGGCAGATGCGGACGCCAAGGCGGCTGCCGCGGAGACGCGGGCGGCTGCAGCGGGCGCAGACGCAGAGGCGGCGCGCGCGACGGCAGCGCGGGCGGTGCGCGATGGCGCGGCTGCGACAGATGCGGCTGCCACCGCCGCCGCAGCTGCCGCAGCGAAGACGGAGGAGCTGGCGGCGGTGCGTGAGCTGCTGGCGGTGGCGGAGGCGGCGGCAGGCGACGCGGGCCGCGCGCGCGGGCACGCCGAGGAGGAGCGGGCGGCAGCGGACGCGGAGGTGCGGGCGTTGCGCACCAAGGCCGGCGCGCTGGCATCCGCCGTGGCGGTGGCGGAGGGGCGTGCGGCGACAGCTGAGGCGGCGCTGGCGGGTGCGCGGCGCGCCGTTGCGGAGCGCGATGCGCAGGTGGCAGACGCGCGCAGTGCCGCCGCCGCCGCGTCTGCAGCAGCTTCCGCTGCCAATGCCGCGGCGGCGGCGCGCAGCGACGAGGCGACCGCGGCAGCGCGCGACGCGACAGCAGCACGGGCAGAGGCACGCGACGCGGCGGCGGCAGAGGCACGCGCGCGGGAAGGCGCGGCAGCTGCAATCTCGGCGCGGGATGCGGCCGCACGTGCCGCGTCGGACGCCGCGTCAGACGCCGACGCGGCGCGCGCCACCGCGCGTGCAGAGGCGGCGCGGGCGGCGGAGCTGGCGAGCGTGGCAGCGCGCGCGGACGCAGCGGCGGGCGCGGCGCGGCATGACGCGGAAGTGCTGGCGGCGGAGCTGGCCAGCTGCCGCGCCGCGCTGTTGGACCTGCGCACCAAGCACTCGGGGCTGGAGACGGCGGCGGCGCTGGCAGGGCGCACCGTGTCAGCGCTGCGGCAAGAGCTGGCGGCGCAGATTGCGGAAACGAACGCGGCGCGCGACGGCGTGGTGGCGGCGCAGCGCAACGCGGCGCGGGCGGAGGACGCGCGCGCGGTGGCGGCGGCGGATGCGGCGTACACGTCGGAGGAGCTGGGTGCGGCGCGCGCGCGCCTGGTGGCGCTGTCCAAGGAGAACGGCGAGCTGCGCGCGGAGGTGGGGCGGCTGCGGGAGGACGAGCGCAACAGCCGGGTGGACGCCGCGCGCAACCTGCGTGCGGCGGTGCAGGCTGGCATTGCCAGCGTGCGGGACGACGTGCGTGCTGCGCGTGTGGGCACCAGTAGCAGCGCCGGCGCTGGCACCGGTGCCGGAGGGGGCGGTGGCAACATCGCTGCGTCCGGTGTAGCTACTCGCCTGCCCAGTGCGCCGCCGTCGCGGCGCGCCTCACTGGCGCTGTCGCTGGATGGCAGTGGCCCCAGCTCTGTCAGCCCTGTTGGCGGCCGGGTTGATGTGGACGCGCTGCTGGCACGGTACGCCAGCGGCGCCCGGATGTCGGTTGGCTCCACTGGCAGCGAGCCGCGGCCTACACTGGCGCTGCCAGCGGCACCGAGTTCCCTTACGCCGCGCCTGGGCAGTGACGGCGGCGCTGCCGCGCTGGGGTTGGCTAGCAGCGGCGGCGTTGGGTCGCCAGTTGACGGTGTGGCGGCTGGTGCGGGCGCGGGTGTGCCATCTGGCAGCCGCAGCACGCCGCCGCCGTCACGCAATGGGTTGCTGGCGGCGGTGCCGACGGGCGGCAGTAGCGGCGGTAGCGGCGGCAGCGGGTTGGGTGGCAGTGGCCGGTTTGGTGGCGCGCCCTTGGCAGCGCCGCCAACGTATGCGGCGCCGCCACCTGCTACACCGTCGCCTACCAGCGCGCCGCCGCCCTACCGCTCTGCGCTGGCGGTGCTGGGTGGCGGGGAGGGCGGCAGCCCGGCGACAATGCGCAGCCCGGGCCCGCCGGGTTGGCGCGCCGGCGCCCGTGCGCCCGCCATTGGCCCCCCGGCCGCCCGCGCGGCCGCGTTGCGCTCGCCGGCCTCGCCGCTCGGCGGCGGTGTAGGAGGTAGGAGTGACTGATGTGGGGGGGGGGGGGTGGGCGCGTCGGGGGGGTGGACTGCGTGGACGGCTTGCAGCGCTTTATGTTGCTGCTGCCGCCGCTGCCGCCGCCGCCGCCGTCGCGCCCGCCCGCTGCGCCCGCCTACCAGATTATTGTTGTTTGCCGGGGTGACACCCCCGGCCCTGTATGTGTGGCTAGGTGCGGCAGTAATGCCGCGGCTTGCGGCACTGCAGAGCAGCAGCGGGCTTGTCGACGCGCCGCCCGTATTTATTACACAGTCTGTGGCCACCAACCTACCCCCGCCCGTTGTATGTTCCAGCCAGGCCCCCCTCCCATCGTTTCATTAAAGGGCCCGCGCGTCATCGATCTAGCGTCCGACACCCCGCCCTGTGTATGTGTGTTGTGGGTGCCACCTCGTGGGCGTTGCTTGAATACACTGCACGGCACTGCAGGGGACGGGGAGAGAGAGTTAAACAACGGCAGCCTCCTTCGGCGCTGCCACGGGCCCAAGGCACGACACCAAAATATCATCATATCATATGCACACAGGCCGCACATGGACTCGCCACTGCGTTGCCGTTTGTCACACACACGGGCACACACAGGGGAACAGGCCGGCGGGGGGGCTGGCTACACGCGGGAGTGGTAGGCGGAGGTGGAGAGGAGAGAGAGGGCGGCGAGGGCGGTGCAGCCGGCGTAGATGAAGAGCGCCTGCTTGTTGGTGAGCGCGGTGTGCAGCACGGTGGCGAGGGGCGGCTGCGCCTCCTTGCGCGCCTTCAGGTCGTTGTAGGCGTTCAGGCCCAGCAGCGCGATGGCGTAGCCCACGATCTGGATGAGCGTCACGGGGTTCCAGAAGATGAACACGGACACGATGATGAGCGCGATGTCCTTCACGATGCCCGCCAGCGTGAGGATGAGGCCGGAGGTGCGGGACACAAGGATGACGACCGCGATGTTGAGCACGAAGGCGGTGAGCGTGTTGAGGAGGACGAGGAAGCCGACCTCGGGCGTGGCCAGCGTGGCCAGCGCGTTGCCCTCAAAGGTGTACGCCACGGGCGCGAGGAGGAGGAAGGAGGGCGGCGCAAAGATGGAGACGGAGACGAGGGGGCTGGACTTGGGCAGGTGCTGCTGCAGCAGGATCTGGGTGACGACGAGGCGGCTGCCCTCCGCCACCACCGACGTCACCTGGAACGCGACGCCCACCGTGTTCCACAGGATCTCGCCGTACGACGCCACCACGATGCCGACGCACATGGCCGCCACCACCGCCGCCTGCTTGCGCGACGCGCTCTCCACGCGCAGCACCACGGACGCCGCCAGCGTCACCAGCGGCGTCAGCGCCTTGATCATCTGCACAAACGACACGGACAGCCGCGCGGCGCCCAGGTTGGACGTCGCCAGACTGATGGCGTACAGCACGCCAATAGGCGCCACGTTGCGCATCCACACCGCCCACCCAAACGACGGGCCCTCCAGGTAGCCGGTCAGGCGCAGGCTCCAGGTGGCGGTGGAGGCGAACGCCATGTGGATGCAGGTGAGCGTGATGGGGTACGGGAAGACGGTGACGTACAGGAACTTGTTGAACAGGATGACGGAGCACGACATCAGAATCCAGAAGCTAATGGCAGAGTACGTGTTGTTGCTGGCTGCCAGCGACGACGTTGCCGTGCTTGCCGCCGGCTTGGCTGCCGTCGCCGGCGGCTCCCCCTTCTCTATCTCCAGCGCCGGCGCCGCTCCCGCCGCTCCTGCCCCCGCTGGCATGCTGACCGCCGCCGCACCCTCGCCATCCCCCCGCCCGCCACTACTGGACGACAACGACGCCATCCCGCCGCTTCCACCGTTTGCTTCACGGACTACACCTCGCCAGGCGACTTGGGTGTCCGCTTGATGGTACAGGTGCGATGCTGCTGCCAACGGATGTGGCGGTGTGGCCGGGTAGGTGCAGGTGAGTGCGTGTGTGTGTTGTCTGCGTCAGCAGCGACGCTACCTGCAGCTGCCTGCCCTCTACTATCACTACTACTGCACCGTCTGCCCCACCTGCTGCTAAATTGCAGCTACGTACTGTGTGTGTGGAATGGGCCATGATGGGAGGGCAACACGCGACAGCAGCATGACACGAGATGACATGACACGAGGAGAAACGGCGGTGCAGGTCTTCAAAAGCAAAAGTCTGCGTGCGCAAAAGAAAGAGGTTTTGATGGGGAGCAAGAGGGAGGAAAAGAAAGAAAAGATAGAGGGCGGTGGAGGGGGGCAGTGTGGGTGACGAAATGTAATAACGGCACGGCGGGTGTCGCAAATATTGTGTTGATCCGCTGTGTGGACTGCCGCTGATGCATGGCTGCGCCAGCTGTTGTTGTGCTGCGCGAGTTCATCATTTGTGTCATCCCGCAGTGGTGCTAGGGGAGGAGAGAGAGAGAGGAGGCGAGGGAGGCAGAGCGAGGGGGAGGCAGAGCGAGGGGGAGGCAGTAGAGTGAGGGGGCAGCAGAGCGAGAGAGGCAGAGGGAGAGGAGAGCGAGTGTGGTGCAAAGGGCGGATGGAGGAGGAGAGCGGACCGCCATCGGCGGCGGCGGCGGTGAGCCGCCGCGCTGGCGGCGTCGGCGGCGGCAGCAGTGATGTCGGCCTTGGCACACCCCCGCGGCGAGGCGGGGGGCCCCCGTCCCAGGGGGAGGAGGGGGGAGGGGGGCGGGGGGGGGGGGGGCCCCGGCCGCCCCCGGTGGGGGGGCAGCCCGATGCCCCCACACGCCCGCCCCCGCCGCGGGGCGCCCCTCCCCCCCCCCCGCGGCCCTCGC
>Ga0066256_1002005_pt2 | contig 10993 bp, 8 predicted proteins | sample ThiBio_1000_biof_FD_87107 | JGI IMG/M metagenome (GOLD analysis project Ga0066256, IMG submission 87107) | Wastewater bioreactor microbial communities from Cape Town, South Africa - Thiocy_expt_1000_biof (version 2) | ecosystem: Engineered > Bioreactor > Thiocyanate-remediating >... | reverse complement strand
TTCCAGGGCAGCGAAGGCAAGGAGCTCGACGTGAAGGTCGAAGGCCCGGGTGGTCGACTCGGTGAGCTCGACGTGTTCGTCGACGGCACGGCGCGGCCCTGACGGGTGACTCAGGCGCATACGGCGCCGCGTCCGTCTGGAAACTCCGACACGGCGGCACCGGGTCGCGACCACGCGAACAGAAGCGACGCCGTGCCGTTGCGGGCGGCGGCCGAGCTCTGTAGGGCCGGCGCGAGTGCGTGATCGGGCCCGATTTGGATGCGGGCCGAAGGCCCAGCGTTGCGGGGCGTCGGGGGCGCCCACCGCGGGGGCTTGGGGGCAACGCCGGTGGGCGTCGGCGCACGATTCCAGGGGAGGGGGCAGCCCCAATTTCGCCTGGCACCGCCCATTGCCGCGAGGTTCGCGCCCGTCCTATAGTCCCGCCGATATGTCCAAGAATTCCTTCGGCAGCCAGGCGACGCTCAACGTAGGAGCGGACTCGTACACGATCTATCGGCTCGACGCGGTCTACAAGAAGTACGGCGAAGCGGCGAAGCTTCCCTTCTCCTTGAAGATCCTGCTCGAGAACCTGCTCCGCACCGAGGACGGGGTCTCCGTCACCGAGGCGCACATCGCGGCGGTTGCGAAGTGGCAGGCATCGGCCGAGCCCTCGCAGGAGATCGCGTTCACGCCGAGCCGCGTGCTGCTCCAGGACTTTACCGGCGTTCCCGCCGTCGTCGATCTCGCGGCGATGCGCGACGCGATGAAGAAGATGGGCGGCGACCCGAGGAAGATCAACCCGCTCCAGCCGGTCGAGCTCGTCATCGATCACTCGGTGCAGGTCGACGCGTTCGGCAGCAAGGACGCCCTCCACCAGAACGCGGCCCTCGAGTTCGAGCGCAACCAGGAGCGCTACCGCTTCCTCAAGTGGGGACAGCAGGGCTTCCAGAACTTCAAGGCGGTCCCGCCGGACACGGGCATCGTCCACCAGGTGAACCTCGAGTTCCTCGCGCGCGTCGTCATGCAGGCGCCCGCACAGGACGGCGCCCTTTCGGTCGCGTACCCGGACACGCTCGTCGGTACCGACTCGCACACGACGATGATCAACGGTCTCGGCGTCCTCGGATGGGGCGTCGGCGGCATCGAGGCCGAGGCCGCGATGCTCGGTCAGCCCGTGAGCATGCTCCTCCCGCACGTCATCGGCGTGCGCCTCACCGGCACGCTCGCCGAGGGCGCGACCGCGACGGACCTCGTCCTCACGGTCACGCAGATGCTCCGCAAGCACGGCGTCGTCGGCAAGTTCGTCGAGTTCTTCGGCCCCGGCCTCGCGAAGCTCCCGCTCGCGGACCGCGCGACGATCGCGAACATGGCGCCCGAGTACGGCGCGACCTGCGGCATCTTCCCGATCGACGCCGAGACGATCCGCTACCTGAAGTTCAGCGGGCGCGGAGGCAGCCAGCTCGCGCTCGTCGAGGCGTACGCGAAGGAGCAGGGGCTCTGGCTCGACGAGAACACGCCCGAGGCGACCTACACGCACGTCCTCTCGCTCGACCTCGGGACCGTCGAGCCGTCGCTCGCCGGCCCGGCGCGCCCGCAGGATCGCGTGAACCTCCCCGGCGTGAAGACGTCGTTCGTCGCCGCGCGTGACGCGTACCGTGCGCGCCCGAAGGCGCCGAAGAAGAAGAGCGTGCTCACCGACGACAGCGTCGCCGCCGACAAGGACGTCGCCGACGGCAGCGTGGTCATCGCGGCGATCACGAGCTGCACGAACACGTCGAACCCGTCGGTCCTCATGGCCGCGGGCCTCCTCGCGAAGAAGGCCGCCGAGAAGGGGCTCACCTCGAAGCCGTGGGTGAAGCCGAGCATCGGTCCGGGCTCGAAGGTCGTGACGGAGTACCTCGAGAAGGCCGGCCTCCTCGAGGCGCTCGAGAAGGTGGGCTTCTACATCGTCGGCTACGGCTGCACGACCTGCATCGGCAACAGTGGCCCGCTCCCGCCGACGGTCTCGAAGGCCATCGACGAGAAGGACCTCTTCGTCGCCTCGGTGCTCTCGGGCAACCGCAACTTCGAGGGTCGCGTCCACGCCGAGGTCCGCGCGAACTACCTCGCCTCGCCGCCGCTCGTCGTCGCCTACGCCCTCGCCGGCCGCGCCGACATCGATCTGTCGAGCGAGCCGCTCGGCAAGGACAAGGACGGCAAGGACGTCTTCCTGAAGGACATCTGGCCGACGCAGCGCGAGGTCTCGGACATCGTCGAGAGCGCCGTCACCCCCGAGATGTTCAAGAAGGTCTACGCGGACACCTACGCGGGCGACAAGGAGTGGCAGTCGCTCGTCGTCCCCGAGGGCGATCTCTACGCGTGGGAGAAGGACAGCACCTACGTCAAGCACCCGCCCTACTTCGAGGGCATGGGCGCGCAGCCGGGCGGGATCGCTCCGATCGAGAACGCGCGCGTGCTCGCGCTCCTCGGCGACAGCATCACGACGGACCACATCTCGCCGGCCGGCTCGATCAAGGCCGACGGCCCTGCGGGCAAGTACCTCCTCGAGCGCGGCGTGAAGAAGGAGGACTTCAACTCCTACGGCTCGCGCCGCGGCAACCACGAGGTCATGGTGCGCGGCACGTTCGCCAACGTCCGCCTCCGTAACCAGCTCGCCCCCGGCACCGAGGGCGGCGTCACCCGCCACCTCCCGAGCGGCGATCAGATGTCGATCTTCGACGCATCGGTGAAGTACATCGCCGACGGCGTCCCGCTGTTCGTCATCGCGGGCAAGGAGTACGGCTCCGGCTCTTCGCGTGACTGGGCGGCGAAGGGGCCGAAGCTCCTCGGCATCCGCGCCGTCCTCGCCGAGAGCTACGAGCGCATCCACCGCTCGAACCTCGTCGGCATGGGCATCCTCCCGCTCCAGTTCCCCGCCGGTGAGAACGCGGCGTCCCTCGGCCTCACGGGCGAGGAGACCTACGACGTCGTCGGCCTCGCCGAGCTGCTCGACAGCGGCTTCAAGGGCGGCCGGGAGATCACGGTGAAGGCCAAGTCTACGGACGGCAAGACGAAGGAGATCCGCGCGACTGTCCGGATCGATACGCCGCAGGAAGTCCTCTACTACAAGCACGGCGGCATCCTCCCGTACGTGCTCCGTCAGCTCCTCGCGTAGCTCCGAGCCAGCGCCCTCCGCGCCCGCCCATTCTTCGGATGGCGGCGCGGAGGGCCTCGTACGCTCGCTCGCGACGCGAGTTGACACGACGAGCGGAACTGCAGTCCCCTTGGAGGATGACAGTCTTGGGGCGGGCCGCGCTCGTCGGGAGTCTCTTGGGGTCGTCCCTCGTCGTCTACGCCTGCGTCGGCGACGAACCTGAGCGTGTCGTCCCGAGCGTCGACGGGGGAACGGATACGGGGCCGTCATCGTCGGAAGATGACGCGGGCGAGAAGGTCGACGGCGGCAACGGCAACGGTGACGCGTGCGACGGAGGGAGCACGTGCGAGGGCGTCTGCGTCGACACGAGCTCCGACCCGGAGAACTGCGGCCGCTGCGCGCATGATTGCGGGAAGGGCACGTGCGAGAGCGGCGTCTGCAAGCCCGCACTGATCGCCGACGTCGGGGACGGCGGAGCGGCGATCACGTCGCTCACGACCGATCAGACCGACGACAACCCGCAGGGCCTGGCCCAGCGCGTGTTCTGGTCTGCGACCGGGACGGGCGGCGGAGTGTTCCAGGACAACGTGGTCGGCGGCAACAAGGTGACGCTGTCCACGGCGCCCCCGACGTCTCGGAGCAATGTCGTGGTCAGCCAGAGCAATGTGTTCTGGTTCTCGCAGAACTTCGGAGGCGCACCGCAACCTGTACTCAAGGGGCAGGTGAACATCGCGGCCTCACAGGCGTCCGTCGGGACGATGAACGCCTCGTTCATCCAATCGATCCTGTACGACGCGACGACCAAGAACGTCGTCGGCAGCTACGCGGTGAATGCCACGCAGCATGGCATCTTCAAGTGCGGTCCTGGGGGCGGCGTCACCTGCACGAGCGCCATCACCTATTCGGGACAGCCGGGCGGCAACGTCGCTACGGACGGTACCGGCGTCTACTTCTGCGATCCGGACAACGGCCTGATTCTCCGGACCGCACTCACCGGCGGGAGCTCCTCCTCGTACGTGACGAATCAGGCGACGCCGAATCTGCTCCGAGTCGACGGCACCAACCTGTACTGGAGCAACAGCGGCACGAAGACGATCCAGCGTGGTGGCCTCGGTGGGGGGACGCCCAAGCAGCTGGCGTCGGCGGCCAGCGCGGCCGACGGGCTCGCGGCAGACGCCGTGAACGTCTACTGGACCGAGACCGCGACGGGGAAGTTGAGCTACGCGCCGATCACCGGCGCCGGACCGACCACCGCATACGTGACGCTCGGAGCGAGCACCGTCCCCATGCGGCTCGTGCGCGACACCGGGTTTTTGTACTTCTCGCACGGGACCGCGATCTATCGCGTCGCTCTTCCGTGAACGTGTGAGCGGCGAGTCGAAGCGCGCGATGCCTCGCTGCCGCGGCTCGTGCGCTTGACAGCTGATGACGTACGCCTGACAAGATCAGGATGACGAGCGGGGGAGAGCGCGCGTTTGCGGGGCTCGTGGCAGTGCTTCTAGTGATGGCGCCCGTCGCGTGTGCGTCTACGCACTCCGTCGAGTCCGCGCACCGCGCGATCGACGCCGAGCTCGGCGCGCTTCCCAGCGCTGCCGCGCGGGTCTGCATCGTACGACCTGCCTCGGTCGGTGCGGAGGTCACGATGGAGATCCGTGACAACGCGCGCCTCGTCGGCGCCACGCGCGGTCGCACGTTCGCGTGCTGGCTCGCGGCTCCCGGCGAGCATCAGATCACCTCGGTCGACGACGACACGGGCCCGACGCTCTTCCTCGCACGTGCCGGCCGGCATTACTGGCTGCATCAGGACGTGGAGGTACTGGGCGGCGATCTGCACGCTCACCTCGACTGGATCGACGAGCCGACGGCGGCGGAGATGCTCGAGGCGTGCACCCGTCGCGTGATCGTGAGCGTGCCCGGCCACGACGACCGTACGGACGTCGTGGCCGTGAGCCCCGCGCTCTGATCGATCAGCCGATCTTCAGCAGCTCGACCTCGAAGACGAGCGTCGAGTTCGGCGGGATGACCGGCGGGAAGCCGCGCGCGCCGTAGGCGAGATCCGAGGGGATCGTCAGCTTCCGCATGCCGCCGATCTTCATCCCGGCAACGCCGAGGTCCCAGCCCTTGATCACCTGTCCCGCGCCGAGCGCGAACGTGAAGCCCTGGCCGCGATCCCGGGAGCTATCGAACTTCTTTCCGTCGGTGAGGGTGCCGACGTAGTGCACCGTGACGCGATCGCCGGCCTTCGCTTCCTGACCGTCGCCCGCCTTGATTTCCTCGATTTGTAGGTCCGCCATGGCGGCGACCATACCCGACTTTTCAGGCGGCGCTCCCACGAAGAGGGGGGGATCGGCCCGTTGCCGCCGGCCCCGACCTGGCCGCGTGGCACGTCGTCGCGTATCTTCGATGGAACAGCTATGCGCCGTCGCTTCGCACTCTTCTTCGCGCTTGGAACTGGAGTCTCTCTCTCGGCCGCCGCGTTGATCGCGTGCTTCTCGCCGGAGCCGAAGAGCAAGATCCCGTTCGACTACCGTGACGACGACACGGACACGAAGAAGGACGCCGGTAAGAAGCGGCGAGAGGACCCGCCCCAGACCGAGGAAGACCCGCCGCTCGCCGACGGAGGTAAGCCGCCGGGGCGTGTCTACGCGCACACCGCGAAGACGCTCTACCTCTTCGATCCGCTGGCCGAGACCCTGACGAAGATCGGCGACCTGAGCTGCCTCAAGCCGGGAGACCGCCTCCTCGACATCGCCCTCGATCGCGACAGCGTGATGTATGGCACGAGCGACGACGGCTTTCTCAGGATCGATCCGGTCGACGCGAGGTGCAGCTACGTGAAGGAGGATTCGGCTGCGCAATACCCGAACTCGCTCTCCTTCGTTCCGATGGGCACGGTCGACGACACGAAGGAGGTGCTCGTCGGCTATCAGTTTGACCCCGACGCCGTCAACGAGGCGCCGTTCTACGTCCAGATCGATCTCGGGACCGGCACGATGACGAAGGTCGGCGACCTCAACCCTCCTGGAGCGGCGGTCAAGTACAAGTCCTCCGGCGATCTCATCTCGACGATCCGCAACGGCAACAAGGCCTACCTCACGGTGAGGAAGATCTCGGACCCCGCGCCGAACGACTTCCTCGCCGAGGTCGACCCCAAGACCGGCACCATCAAGACCATCGTCGGCGACATCGGGCAGAAGAGCCTCTACGGGCTCGCGCAGTGGGCCGGCACGGCTTACGGCTTCAACGAGAGCGGCAACATCATCGAGATCGACATGTCGACGGGGGCGGGGACGACGCTCATGACGCTCACCGAGGACGCCGGCGTGGTCGCGTGGTTCGGGGCCGGCATGACGACCATCGCGCCCACGAAGCCCTGATCGTCCGCGCCGGGATGCCGCGGCGGCCGATCGACGAGAGCACGTGAGCTCGGGCGTCTGAAGCGGTCGGGCGGAGGTGGCGCGCCGCGTCGACCAGGGCCGGGGCGATTTTGTTCGCGCGCCCGGAAACCAAATTCCGATCCCGTCCGTCTGAGGGCGACATGCGGGGTTCACCGTCGCTCTGGTTCCGGTCCGAAAAGCTCCGGCGCGCGTTTGCGCTCTCCGCCGTCGTCCTCGCGACCGGTGGGCTCGTTCTCTACAAGGCGCCGACGTCGTCGGCCCTCCTCACCGATTCGATCCGGGTTCCGCTCACGGCGGACGGCAAGAATGCGGTGGCCTTCGGCGGCGAAGGTGCGCGTGGTGTCCTCGCGCTCAGCCACAAGAAGGTCCTCGCCCATCAGACGACGCCCGTCTTCGCCGAGCTGAGGCTCGTCGCCGACGCCTCCGAGCGGGCTGTGGTCCGCGCCCCCATTTCACTCGTGGTCGTGCTCGACACGTCGGGCTCGATGAGCGGCGAGAAGATCGAGGACGCGAAGCGCTCGGTGTTGCGCCTCATCTCGGACATGCGCGACGAGGACGAGATCGCGGTCATCCGCTATTCGGACACGAGCGAGCAGATCCAGTCGCTCGTGCGGGTCGGCAGCGTTCGGAGCTCGCTCAGCGCGCGCATCCGCGAGCTCTCGACCGGCGGAGGGACGAACATCCCGAGTGGCCTCTCGCATGGGCTGCGCTCGCTCGACGAGGCTACGAAGGGACGCGTCCGCAGGATCGTGCTCGTGAGCGATGGGCTCGACTCGACGCGCGCGCAGGCGGAGTCACTCGCTCGCAGCAGCTTCTCGAGCGGGATCACGGTGTCGTCGCTCGGCATCGGACTCGACTTCGACGAGAGCTACATGGGCGCGGTCGCGCAGAGCGGCCACGGCAACTTCGCGTTCATCAAGGACGGCGGCAGCCTCGCCGGCTTCCTGAAGCGCGAGCTCGAAGAGACCGCGATGACGACGATCGAGGACGCTCGGGTCTACATCCAGCTCCCGAGCGGGACCCGCTTCGTCTCGGCGACGGGCGCGGACGCGACCTTCGACGGGAATGGCGTCGAGCTCCGCCTCGGCTCGCTCTTCGCGGGCGACGAGCGCCGCGTGATCCTCGAGCTCACGGTGGACGGCGCGCCCGGGAGCTCCGATCTCCGCGCGAGCACATCGTGGAAGAAGGTCGGCGGCTTGGGCACTCGTGTCTCCTCGGTGCCGACGCTCTCCCTCACGACTTCGTACGACGCGTCCGAGGTCGAACGTGGTCGCGACGGAGCGGTCTTCGCGAGCGCGATGAGCGTCATCGCGTCGAAGCGTCAGCTCGAGGCTGCCAGTGCCTACGCGCGCGGCGACGTATCGACCGCGACACGTCTCACCGCAGAGAACGAGGCCGCGCTCGGCTCGGCGCTCGCCGCGGCGCCTCCTGCGGCGGCCCCGGCGCTAACGGCGCAGATGAACGCGTACTCGGCGCAGATGAAGGGCTTCAGCTCGGTCCGGCCCCAGAGCGCGGAGGGGAAGGCGGTCGCCAAGTCCGCCGCCGCGAAGGACCTCGGCAACCTCAACCGCGCCTCGAGCTTCTGACATGAAGAAGATCGCGTTCGTCGTCGCTGCCGCCTCCCTCTTCGCGTTCGCGCCGCTCGCGAACCGCTTCGGCCCGGTCGGGGCGTCGCTCGCGCTCGTGTGGTTCGGTGTGCTGCTCGCGATCTTCGCGAGCGGGTCGATCCAGTCGCTCGCGATCGGCGGCGGCGCGCTCGGTGCGTTCGGGAGCGGCGTGCTAGGGTCCGTCTCTCCGACCGCCGCCGGTGCGGTGCTCGTCGCTGCCGCGTTCGCGGAGCGGACGACGCGCGTGAGGTCGCGCACGGCGCAGGCGGTGCACGTTCTCGTTGCCCTCGTCGGCGGAGGATTTGCTGGGGCGCTATCGAACGCATACACGACGGCGTCACTGCCGGTCTTCGTCGTGGCAGCGGTGGTGGCCGCGGTGCTCGCGTCGCTGCCGCTGCTCGTGGAGGCTGACGACCCCGTCGCGCACGCGCTCGATCAGGCCGCGGCGCTCGTCGGCGAGCTCGGCACGAAGCGCTCGCTCCAGGACGGCGCCGAGCTCCGGCGCAACGCACACGAGGTCCCGCTCGATCGCGCCACCGCTGCGCGCGTGAAGACGACGTGGCAGTCGTTGCTCCGGCTCGCCGAGGCCCGCGTCCGCCTCGAGCGAACGCGCCCGCAGGCCCTTCTCCGGATCGCCGAGCAGATCACGCCGCCGGCGGCGAGCGCGGACGCGCCCGCCTCGACCTCGGCGCCGCCCGGCGCGCCTTCGGCCGCAGATGCGGTCCTCGGGATGGTCGACCAGCGCATCGCCGAGCACGTGAGCGTGCTCGCGCGCGCGTATACCGCCGTCGATGCCGTCAGCGCCGCGCGCATCGGCCTCGACGACTCCGCGCTCAAGAACGTGGAGTCGATGGGCGAGTCGCTCGACGAGGTGAGCCGCGCCATCGTCGAGGTGCGCGCCGAGGAGCGCCTTCCGGGCTAGAGCCGTCGAGGAGCCGCTCTACTGGAACTGCTTCGTCCCGCTGACGGTCTGCTCCGCCTGGACGCCGCCCGCGAGCGTGTCCTCGACGACCTGCCCGTCGGTCGCCGTGACGCGGAGCGAGAGGCCGTTCGGCTGATCGCCGACGCCGCTCGCCTCGATGAAGTAGTTGTAGTCCGCACGCTTCATCGCGACCCAGGCGTCGCCCTTCTTGTACTCGACCTTGGCGACGGGGACCCGGTGGTTCCGGATCTGGATCGCGGTCCAGTACTTCGAGCTCCCGTCCTTGAAGTGGTAGGCGACGTTCCCGGCCGTGGCGCAGGCGACGGCCTGGTAGGTGACGTCGATGCGCCCTTCCTTCGGGTCGGCGATCTTCGCGAACGCTTGCGCGCTGAGATCGAGATTGATGCCCCCCCCCCCCCCCCGGGTGGGCCCCCCGCCGCAGGACGCGCTGGCGTCGTATTCCGGCATGGCCATGGCGGTAACGTCGAGATCCCCGGGGCTCGCGTCGAAGCTGCAGTTACCGGAGCCGTCGGCGTCGTAGAAGGTCGCGACCCCCTGGCGCGGGCTCGAGGAGAGCGCCCGCCCTCCGCCGGACTTCGCCGAGGTCGTGTCGCTCGCGCCGAGGTCGTTTCCTCCGCAAGCGAGCAAGACACCCGAGCCGAGGATGAAGAGAGTGAGAAGCCTTCGCACGAGGCGAGTATAGCGCGCCGCCTCCTGCCTCCGCACGAGCGAAGGCAGGTAGGCGCGGGGCGAAGCTCAGTGCTTCTTGCCCTTCAGATGCGTCTCGAACCAATCGAGCGTGTGCCCGATCTCGAGGACCTTGTTCTCGCGCTTCTGCGTGCCGTGCCCTTCGTCGGGGAAGACGATCATCTTCGTCGTCGCGCCCTTCTTCTCGAGCGCTGCATGCATCTGGATCGCCTCGCCGACGGGGACGCGCGGATCGCTCGCGCCCTGGATGAGGAGCAGCGGTGCGTTCAGCTTGTCGATGTGCGTGATCGGTGACAGCTCGACGAGCGCCTCCTTGTCCTTCTCAGGATCGCCGTATTCGCTGATGCGGAGCGCGCGGCGGTAGGGAGCGGTGTTGAGGAGGAACGTGAGGAGGTTCGACATCCCGACGTTGGCGACGCCGGCGTCGAACGCTCCGGCGAACTTCGTCATCGCGACGAGGGTCGAATAGCCGCCGTAGCTTCCGCCCATCACGCCGACCTTGGGAGCCTTGCCCGCGACGGCGAACGCGCTGCGGACGTGCTTCGCCGCGTCCTCGATGTCGGTGATCACGGAGAGGCGCTTCGGGCCGTCGTCCGCCGCGAGCCACTGCTTGCCGTAGCCGTTGCTGCCGCGCACGTTCGGATCGATCCAGATGAACCCGGCGTCGACGAAGATCTGGCCGTAGGTGCTGAAGCCCGGGAGCGACTGGCTCTCGGGGCCTCCGTGGAAGTGCACCACCACGGGGCAGGGCTCTCCGCCCTGCGCTGCGGCCCGGACACACGACTCCGGCCGGCGCACGAACATCGGGATCTTCGTGCCGTCACGCGCGGTATAGCTCTCGAGCGTGGGGACGGTGAACTTGGAGGTGTCGACCTCGGGCGTGCTCGGCGTGACCCACTGCGTGAGCTTCTGGGTCTTCCAGTCGAGGACGAACGACGTCGTCGCATGGCGCGCCGCCGCCGCGTTGACGAGCACGTAGCGCCCGTCCCACGACGATCCGCTCGTCGTCACGTGGTCCTCCTTCACGCCGGGCGTGGTGGCGATCTCGGGCAGCTTCTTCTCTGCGTAGCTCTTGCCGTCGAGCGCGTGGAGGCGCGTGTATCCGCTCTCGTTCGTCGTGTAGTAGAGGACCTTGCGCGGTTGGTCGAGGTGGAAGCCGGCGACGTCGTGCTTGGCGTCGGGGCTGATCGCGGTGACATCCGCGCTCTCGAGCGCCTTGCCCTTCGGCTTCGCGCGGTAGAGGCGG
>Ga0066256_1005168_pt1 | contig 11002 bp, 7 predicted proteins | sample ThiBio_1000_biof_FD_87107 | JGI IMG/M metagenome (GOLD analysis project Ga0066256, IMG submission 87107) | Wastewater bioreactor microbial communities from Cape Town, South Africa - Thiocy_expt_1000_biof (version 2) | ecosystem: Engineered > Bioreactor > Thiocyanate-remediating >... | reverse complement strand
ATGAAGCCGCTGAAGTACAGCACGGTGTCCGCCACGCTGGGCCTGCTGGCGTTCGCCGCCACGCTGCAGATCATCGCGCGGCTGGCCATGGCGCTGTTCCAGTACCAGGCGCCCTGCGTGTCGGAGACCGCCAAGACGCTGCACGTCGTGCGCGGCCTCACCATCGCCGTCCTGTTCTTCATCATCGTGGCGCTGCTCGTGTTTGGCACCGCACCGCTCAAGACCGACTTTTGCCACGCCTTTGACCCCGACGCCGAGTTCAACGGCCTGCCCTGCGGCTACGGCAACGGCTTCAACATCGCCATCGCCGCCGCCGTGTTTGGCGCCGTCCAGGTGGCGCTCGCCTGGTCCTTCATGACGCTCGACCTGCCCGCCATGTACGCCTTCTCCGCCGGCGGCGCCGCCGGCGGCGCCGGCAGCGGCAAGGGCGCCTTTGAGTCCTCCGGCTCCGCGGGCATGGGCTTCAACTCCGCCGGCTTCGGCGACGCCTCCGCCGCGCCGCCCGCCTTACGGTACTGTACGGCCGCCCCGCCCTGCGCCTCGCGGGCCTGCAGCAGCGCCTGCGCGGCGGCGCAACGCTGGCGGCCGGTATTGGTGTGCCCACCTTCCTGGCGGCGCGGCGGCTCGTGCACACACCCTGCTGTGTGTGCGCGCGCCGCCGCCGCCGCCGCCCTCATCATTGCGTGACCCCCCACCACAGATTGAAGTGACGCGCGCAGCAGACGTATTACAACAGCTTTGCAAAAAGTAGGCAAGGTAAATGCATTACTTTAATTGTCGCCGCTAGCTGCTGCCTAGCGGTGAGAAAGTATCGATAAGAAGTGAGACGCGTCACCACGCTCGGCATCGCGCTGACCCCGCTCATTGCCAGCCTCCAACACGAGCGCGGCGCCCCAGTCCACCGCGACGCCGTCTGCCTCAGCGGCTTCCAGCATGTCCTCTGCGGCCTCGCGGCTCTCGAATGGCTCTTGGTTCACTCTCCCCATGTACACAATGTAGAACGCGCCGTCGCGCACGGCGTGCGTGCGCTTGTACTCCAGGAAGTTCATGTAGCAGTGCCCCAAGTTCCATTCGCCCGGCACGGATGGCGGCACGGTGGCGACCGGCACGGTGGCGGCGGGCGCGCCTGCTACCGCCGCTGCATTCTCACTGCCCTCGCTCAGCGGCACGCCAGCTCCTCCAATCACGTTGCGCGTCACTTCCGCCACGCGTTCCTCCGCGGCCTCGCCTTCTGCCGCAATACGCGCTGCCACTGCAATGGCTGCGTTCTGCTCCGCCTCCTCAACCCTGCAACTCAGCGCAGCAATCTTGAGCACCAGCGCATCATGTGCCGCCGTTCGTTCGTCACTGGAGAGCGTGGGCGACTGGAGTGCCACAATCAGCTCCATGATGGCAGGGTCAACTGCCACCCTGTCCCCCGTCGCTGCCGCCGCCGCTGCCGCTGCGGCCATCCCGGAAGTCGTCATGAAGCAGCGCGCCGCAACAACTGCCGGCTACGTGACCGTGGCAAGAAGGGACCAAGTACTCGCCCTACCGTGCTTGTGCCAGCTGCCACAACGCAGTGGCACGTTTGCCCGAGTTCACCGCGCTGCCGCCGCCTTCCGCCCTCTGCCTGCAGCGTACCGGTACCGGTACTGCAGAGTCAGTGCAGACACGGCGCGCAACAATTGGCGCTGCCACTCGAGCTACCGGTAAGCAAGCAAAGCTGCGCTGTGCCCCTATAACTAATACCTCAAAAGATGGTACCGACTACCCGTATCGGTAGTTTGGCAGGTTTGGCTCAGCACAAATGCCAGCAATGCAGCAGGCGTTGCTCGACTCGAAGCCCGCGCTGCCGTCACGCGCTGCCGTTCCACCGAGTCGGCGGGTGTCGCTCACAACCACCTGCCAACGCGCCACCTGCGCACATACCCGCGTGTGCAATCATGGTACCACGCAAATGCATGCCCGTTCCGGCACTGTATCCGTGCTTTGTCCAACTGCACGGAGTCGTGTACGTGACAGCGGCAAGGAGGGTACTTCATCTGTTGCCAATTTGAAACTTCAACAACGCCCAATTCGTGTTCAGCATGTCCTGCTCCCGCACTCACACTCACACTCACACTCACACACAGTAGGGCAGATGGGCGCTACTTGGACACCATCAGCGCCACCGCGTAGTACATCCCGTTGTCCGTCTCCGGGCGGTACTCTGCGCTGTAGTCGTACTCCCAATAATTAAGGTCTTCACAATACACCGCCTCGGTGGCAGTGTGCCGCAGGCACTGCCCCACGGGCTCGTGTTCGCGCAGCCGGCTGTACTTGGCGGCGCAGCACAGCACAAATGGGATGTCGGTGGCCGACGTGCTGGCAATGCTGGTAGCGGCGCGCAGACGTGCTACTTCGGCCGTGTCAAAGGCGTAGATGACGTTGGAGGCCGAGCCTTTGACTACAACCGGCGCGGGGCGTATGCCGACAATTTGCATGTGGTATACCACGGGTCGCAGCGTCACACGCAACCCCGTGCGCACCAACGCGTCGTACACCACGCGGTCCATGCCCTTCAGGGAGGCGGGCGTGACGCCAGCAAAGGCATACTTCTGCGTGAGCAGGATGCCGTAGGTAGCAGCGGGGCACTTGGCCGCATGGGCCACGAAGCGTTCCACGTGTGCCACCACCACCGACGGTGCAGTTGCCACCTTGCCTGTTGTCGCCGGAGTAGTCCATCTGTCAATACCGGTACCGGCACCGGTACGGTCCTCGGCGGCGGCCACGATGGCGTACGTGATCGTCACGCGGTGCCCCGCCGTCACGGCCTTCACCTCGTGCACGCAGTCGCCAAGGAAGGCGGCCCATTGCACTGTATCAGTGCTGGCTGAGTCTCGTGCCCAGTTGAAAGTGCACACCGCAGCCTCTTTCTTCTTGCCTGCGCCGCTGCTGGCTGCTGTGATCGCAGAGAGCGTTGTGGCAGCTACCGGTACCGGTAGCGCAGCACCTGCGCTGCTGCAGCCGCCGCCTGATGCTGCCGCCATCGCCGCTGCGCCGCCGCCGCCGCCGCCGCCGCCGCCGCCGCCGCCCATTTCAGTGGCGCCCGTGCTGGGCGGCGCACACACTGACAGCGCACCACCCTCAAATGACGACGGCAGCGCCACCACCCCCGTGCCGACGATACGCCCGGAACGCATGGTGGGGAGCGTGTCCACGTGCGGCTTTGAGTGCCCGCCAGTGCCGTACACGTTCAGCTTGTATGGCACCAGGGTGAAGTCGGCACACACGAGCTTGTTGCGAACCGCCTTTTGCACTTTAGCAACAAGTGCCGGCGGCTTGTCACCGTCAAGCAGCTTGCAGGCGCCCTTCTTATCCAGCTCCGCGTCGACGAGACGGAAGGTGGTTGCTGCCGTCGCGTCGCTGTCAAACTCGTCCGATGACAGCTCCATTGCAGTAGACGCAGCACCGTCGACTGCCGCTGCGCAGTACGGCAACAACTCATCGACGGGCAGCGGGGTGTTCAGGTTCCACGCCTTCACCACCGCGTCGTCCATGACTACCTGCAGGTAACAATTGGAGGTTAGACGCCCTTGCCCACCCACAGCAAATGCGTCGTAGGTGGTGAGGTTTTCGTACAGCACGCCCATGGTGTACCCCCACTTCTCGACATCGCCCGGCGCGACCTTGTACCTGGAGTCCCCGTACCGGTCGACAGTTGCGCCGTTGATTACGCTGCCCACCTTGGTGCCGTACGCGGGCAACTTGTCCAGCGCCTCATGCACGCTCATGAAGCCAACCATCATGTCTTCGCACGACAAGAGGTCATCCATGGCGGTAGTGCCTACCTTTGCGGGTAGCGCCTTGGCGCCGCTGGGTGTGTGAGTGTGGCGGCGAGCAGTGTGTGGCAACATTTTGCAGACAGCAGCGCGAGCGCCACCACCAACAATGTACCGCTACTGTCCTGGTACCGGTGCCGGAATTCCACAGCCACGCGTCGTACAAGTGCGAAGCGCCCACGTTCCAAGCCGGTATGCACTTTTTGCAACAGCACGCGCCTCTCTCGTGTACCGGTACCGGTACCGGTAGTGTTGGAGATGGAGACCCCACGAGCAAGTTGGATGCGCACTGGAGCAGCGCGGCAGGTTACCGGTACAGGTACCGGTGCACAGCACACCCTCAGTGGCACAAACGTTCTACAGTGTGGCAGCGTTGCTGCATGTGCATGCAAAGCAACTGCGCAACTGCTTGCTGGCGGCGTGATGGAGGACGTGGGTGGCGGCAGCCTCGCGTAGTGGCGTTGCTTCCAAGACTCGAAGTCGCGCGCATTTTCAGATCCGAGTCGGCGGGCATCACTACAAACAACCTGCTACCCACGGGCCGCGCGGCGGGACACGGGCGCGTTACAATCACATCGACATCCTGCGGCGGTGCTGACTGCTGCAGGTTGTGGACACGGCCGGGGACTTCAAACGTCACGCCAGAAGCCGGGCCTGGCAAGGCGTGGCACAGCGGCCAAGGCACGCGGACGCGTCTCGCGTCTCAAACACTGGAGCTCCATGCGCCACCTGCGGGCCTACTTGGACACCATCAGCGCCGCTGCAAAGTACAGCTCGTCGGTGGACTCTGGGTGGCTCTCGTTGCCGGTGAACCCGTACGCTTCAGAGTAGGTGCGCTGCAGCAGCTGCCCCACGGGCTCGTCAGCGCGCAGGCGGCCGTACGTATCGGCAGAGCACCGTACAAAAGGGATGTTAGATGCTGGCGTGTCGGCGCGGACGCCTCGGCACAGGCGTGCAACTTCGGCGGCGCAAAAAGAGTACACGACGTTGGAAACATCGCCGTACGAGTGCCCGTCGTCGATACTAGGATGCCACGTTATGTACATGTTGTACACCACGGGGCGCAGCGTCACGCGCAGCCCAGCGCGTACTAACGCGTCATATACCACGCGGTCCATGCCCTTCAGCGTGGCAGACGCGATGCCGGTGAAGGTGTACTTGTGCGTCAGCAGGATGCCACAGGTGGAAACGGGGCACGCGGCCACATGGTCCACCATGCGTGCCACATGCGGCGCTGACACAACCTTGGTGTCGTCGTCCGTGGCGCCGTCCGCAAGCACGATGGCGTAGGTGATCGTTACACGGTGCCCCGCCGTTACGGGTTCCACCTCGTGCACGCAGTCGCCAAAGAAGGCTGCCCACTGCACCAGATCCGTGCTCACTGAGTGTGGCCCCCACTTGCAGGAATACACCGACACCTCTTCGTCCCCATCTACCGGCGCCACAGGTGGCGCAGCGGCGCCTAGCGCTTTGCCGTCGCGCCCGCGCTTGGCTGCAGCGCCAACGCCACTGCTGCTACCGGTACCACCGCCGGATGCTGCTGCCGCCGCGCCGCCACCCCCGGCGCCACCGCCACCGCCGCCGCCGGCTGCCGCTGCCGCAGGGCCAGCAATCAGGGTGGGCGACGTGCCGGATGGCGCACGCACGGTCAACGCGCCACCCTCAAATGCAGACGGCAGCGCCACCACCACCGTACCCACCATGCGCGCGGAGTGCACGGTGGGCGTGTCCACGTGCGGCTTGAAGAAGCCGTCCTTGCCGTACACGTTCAGCTTGTACGGCACCAGCGTAAAGTCGGTGCGCACAAGCTTCTCGCGAACAGCTGTGTGTATGCAGGCAACAAAATCCGGCGGCGCGGGGATGGTTGCGTCAGACGCGGGGTGTACCTGTACCGGTGCACCACTATACGCCGCGGCCGCCAACTTTACGCCCACGAGGCGGAAGGTGAAACCTGGCTTGGCGGCCACCCCTCCATGCAGCTTGGTAAACGCATCCGACGGCAACTCCATTGCAGCGCGCACGGTGTCATCGACCACCGTGGTTTGCGTCTTGAGGTCGCCATAACCCGCCGTCGTGCAGTATGGCAGCAGTTCACCGACGGGCAGCGCGGTGTTGAGAAGCCACGACTTCACCACCTTCCCATCCTTGTTGACGACCTGCAGCTGCGTCGTCGTCTTGGAGCCGTCGTACGTGTACGAGTAGCACTCCTGCCCGCCCACCGCAAACGCGGTGTAGGCGGTGAGCTTTTCGTACAGCGCACCCATGGTGTACCCCCAATCAGACAGCTCCGTTGGCTCGTAGTCGTCGCCGGCTTTGTCACTACCGTACCTCCTCACCGTCGCGCCGTTGATGACCGTGCCCAACTTGGTGCCGTTGTCGGACACGGTCCCCATCGCCTCATACACACTCACGTACGCACCCATTGCGTCGCGCTTTGAGTCTTCCTCCATGGTGGCAGTGGGCGGTGGCACCTGGGTGTGGGTGTGGCAGCGTGCTGTGTGTGAATGTGACAGCAGCGGAGTGGGTGCAGCAGCGCGGGTGCCAGCACCACCTCCAATCGTGCACCGGTACTGAATCCCAATGCCACGCGCCGCGCATGTACGCAGCGCCCAAGCCCCAAGCCGGTATGCACGCATGACATCAACCCTACTTGTGTACTGCACGCCGTTGCACCTGCGCTCTGAGACTACTAACACCGGTACCCGGCGGTACCGGTACCAGTACGCCCGCGCAACAAGTCACACCACCTCACCGGCACCTAACGCACACCCTATGTAATTGGGAGGTAGCGTCGCGACATGTACGCGTCGTGCATAACAACTGCATGCCCGCTGGTGCGGCGGGTGGTGGCAGGGCCACTGGCAGGCGCAGTCACAGGTGGCGTTGCTTCCAAGACTCGAAGCCCGCCGCGCGTGATGCGCGCTTTGAACCTCCGAGTCCGCGGGTGTCGCTCACAACCACCAACCAACACGTCCCCCCGCATCCGTCCCGCACGCCGGTACACAGCGCCAATTCAGCTGCACAGGGAAACTAGTGTTATTAGCAACGTGGCACACGTCCGTGCTTGTCCAGCCAAACCCTGCAGCAGAGGTACCACCCAGTGCCATCGGCCAGCAAACAACGCGCTGCCATGGCGTCATTTCCGCCTGCCACCTCCTCCTCCACCACTACCTTGTCGGCGACGCGGGCAGCAGCGGCAGCAGCACCACCACCACCACCAGCAGCAGCAGCAGCAGCGGTAGCAGCAACGCTAACAGCCGCAGCGGCACCTGGTGAGGCACAGTGGGCGGCAAATGCGGCAGCGGCATATGGACTGCTGCAGCGCTGGGCGGCTGAACCGGTACCCGGTGTTGTGCATGGCGGCAGGGCAGCAGACGCGCCGCCACCGCCGCCGCCGCCGCCGCCGCCGTTTGTCATAAGCGCCGAGGGACGCGGGGCTGGTGACGCTGCTGCCCCGCCCGCCGCCGCACCTGCCGCCGCTCCTGCCGCCCCCGCCGCAACTGTTGCTGCAAGCACAGCAGCGGAGGCGGGAAGCCTGCCTACCGGTACGGTGGCGGGCACAAAGCGTCACCGATCACGCGCAGCCGTCGCTACCGTCGAAGCCGCCGCCGTCAATACGATGGCAAATAAATGTGAACACGGAAGGAGTCGGCATTATTGCAAGGAGTGCGGTGGGACTGGCACCTGTGAGCATGATCGCCGACGCCACGACTGCAAGGAGTGTGGCGGGAGGGCGATATGTGTGCATGGCCGGGCGCGCTACAACTGCAAGGAATGCGGCGGGGCTGGCATATGTGGGCACGATCGCCGGCGCCCAGCTTGCAAGGAGTGCGGCGGGAGTGCCATTTGTGAGCATGGCGTGAAGCGGTACTACTGCAAGGAGTGCGGCGGAGCTGGTACCGGTATCTGCACGCACGGCTGCCGGCGCCGCGATTGCAAGGATTGTGGTGGGAGCGCCATATGTGAGCATGGTCGCAAGCGCCGCAACTGCAGAGATTGCATCGGCACCTGCCCTCATGGCACCGGTACTGCCGCTTTTGCCGCGCTGCCGGCAGCGCCGCCGATGACAGTTGAACTTTGTGCAGTGTGGGTGCGTGTTTTGACTGGAGCAATAAGAGTGGTATTTCAAACAGTTCTGTTGCCTATACTAGTTTGCAGAGGCCACCTCCGGCACACCGTTACAGATGCAGCGCAGCACGGCACTCTTAACTGCGCATACGGCCATGCTCGCAGGTGCCGGTCCCACCACACTCCATGCATCGGCTTCGGATGCAGCCATGCTCACATATTGCAGCCCCGCCGCACTCCTTGCACTTGCAACGCTGCCGGCTGTGTTTGCATAGAGCGCTGTCGCCACACTCCTTGCAATAACGGCGCTCGTGACCATGCTTACAGTACGCACCCTCGCCGCACTCCTTGCAGTTCCGCCTCCTCCTGCCATGCGTGCATATGCCACCTCCGCCGCACTCCTTACAGCCATAGCGATGCCGACCATGCTCACAAATACTGGCCCCGCCGCACTCCTTGCAACGGTGCCGTCGCCGGCCATGTTCACACACGCCAGCCCCGTTGCAATCCTTGCAATAGAGCCGTTTCCGACCATGGTCACAGATGCCGGCCCCGCCACAAGCCTTGCAGTAGTACCGTTTCTGGCCATGGGCACAGATGCTGCCCCCGCCGCAATCCTTGCAGTGGTAGCGCTTCCGACCATGCGCACAGATGCCCGCCCCGTGGCACTCCTTGCAATGCCTGCGCGCGCGACCATGCTCGCACATGCCGGCACCGCCGCAATCTTTGCATTGGTACCGGGCGCGGCCATGCTCGCAGATGCCGGCCCCGCCACATTTCTTGCAATAGCGGCGCTGCCGGCCATGCTCACAGATGCCGGCACCCCCGCACTCCTTACAACTGAAGCGCACACGATCATGCTCGCATATGCCAGCGCCGCCACACTCCTTGCAGACGTATCGTGTGCGACCATGCTCGCAGATGCTGGTCCCGCCGCAATCCTTGCAGTAGTAGCGCTGGCGGCCATGATTGCAAATATGAGCCCCATCGCACTCCTTGCAGACACAGCGCTTGCGGCCGTGCTCGCAGCGCTTGGGGCCACGACTCGCGGGAATTGCGACAGCATCGGCGGCCCCGCCCGCTTCAGAGGCAGCAGCTGCAACAGCTGCAACACGCGGCGCACCTCGGCGCCGCTTCACGCCGGACGCCGTGGGTGCGGCAGCCGCGGTTGGTATTTTGTCATGTGCTGCGGTCGGCGCAGCGGCGCTGTCTGCGGCATCGCTTGGCGCACTATCAATTGTAGTTTCAGCAGGAGCTGCAGGTGGCAGCGCGGATGTGGGCGGCACGGAAGGTGGTGGAAGCGACGGCGGCGGCGAGGGAGCCGGTGGCAGTGGCAGCGGCAGCTGCACCGGCGAGGTGGTACCAGCCACACCGTACCGCGGCGTGCCAGCTGCCCATCGCCGCATCAAGCCAAACGCAGCCGCCGCACTCGCGGCCCACGCCGGCGCCGGCTGCGCCGACCTTCCTGTCACTGCTGATATCGCCGCCACTGACGCCGCTGGCCCATCTGCCGCCGCCGCCACTGTCGCGGTTGCCGCCGCCAGTGAGGAGGAGGAGGTGGTGGCCATGACGGCGCTGGCGATGTGCTCTGCTTGGCAGGGCACTCAATGGCGGGTTCCTATCGCCAAAGCCCACACAACGGCGCCAGGCGGGTGACAGGTGTGTGCGCTTGCAACAGTACCGGTACCCACCGTAACCGTCGGGCAAGGCAGGCGGCAGGTGTGTGAACCCGTGGTACCGTAGAACCGGTAGGGCGTGTGGAACCGGTAACAGACGTGTGTATCGTCCCAAAAGTTGAAAAAGACAATTGGTAGCGTGGAACCGAATGTATTAACATGCTATTGCACAATTGCAACTCACCACCAGCTCTGACGGTCGCCGATGCCGCCTCGCCGTGTGTGTGGCAAGTTGCAACCTCTGAGTTGAGTTGGCGGGTGACATCCGCCCGCAGCAGCGCGGCCACAAAGTTTCTTCTCCTTCTCCGGTATGCCGGGGAAGCAGGGCCCCCGCCATCCAACCACGTCGCTGTGTGCTTCACCACGACGCGAGCGCCACCGCTGCGGCAGCCGTACCGGTACGACCCCAACTTGACAGCAGTTCAAGCATCCGAGTCGGCGGGTGTCGGGCGCTACCACACACTGCCGCACCACCTGGTTAACGCCGGGCGCGCGCCCGCGACGCGCAATTGTGCCTGCGCGTGATGTTGGGTCTGTAAAATAAGGTGCGGCGTGTGCCTGCTGGTGCGCCCACAGCATTGCCCCCTTCCCTTCCACCGTGGCGTCGTCTGAGTCCTTACCGGTACCTGTAATTGTTGCAAGCGCCTTTCTCGCAAGCATTGTCGTCGTCAGTGGCGACGATAACGTCGCAACGTTGCCATTATTGTCGCGAGTGTCGTTGGGGCGACCGCGGAGGCGTTGTTCTCTGCGGCGGCGGTGTCGGTTGTGGCTTAAGTGGCTGCGTTTTTGCCAGCATCGTTTGTGTCGCGAACGGTGACGGAGGCGTTGTCCTCGGATCCATCGCCACCTTTGTGAGCATCATTGGTGTCGCGAGAGGCGACAGAGGTGTCGTCCCCTTCGGCGTCGTCGTCTTTGTCGCGAGAGTCTGTTTTTGTCCTTGCTAGCGTCATTGGCGTTGTCGACGGCGGCATTGCCAGCGCCCTTACCGTCCACTACCGCGTCGATGGCTTTGTCGCCCTCGTCGACGGCGGCGTGGTGGGTGTCGACGTTTGCTCCCTCCGCCGCGGCATCCACATCTCCCCCCTCATGGGGCATTGTGCAACTACCTACACCCGACGCCGATGGCAGCGCCGCTGTAACTGTGGGATTGCCTCTAGCGGCGCCTACTGCGTCTGCGTCGGCGCTTACAAGCCCTGCAAGTGGTACTACCGGCACCACTGCCGGTGCCGGTGGGCACGCGCCAGTTGCTGGGGCAAAACGGCGTCGGTCGGCGGCGGCGCGGGGCGGGGGCAGGAGTGGGATGGTTGGTAAGGAATCGATGGCGGAGGCACCGGCATCAGCCGCAGCGCAACCGCGTCGTTGTGGGCATGGTCGCAGACAGTACTACTGCAAGGAGTGCGGCGGCGCCGGCATCTGTGAACATGGCCGCGTGAGCCCCACCTGCAAGGAGTGTGG
>Ga0066256_1005167_pt1 | contig 11007 bp, 7 predicted proteins | sample ThiBio_1000_biof_FD_87107 | JGI IMG/M metagenome (GOLD analysis project Ga0066256, IMG submission 87107) | Wastewater bioreactor microbial communities from Cape Town, South Africa - Thiocy_expt_1000_biof (version 2) | ecosystem: Engineered > Bioreactor > Thiocyanate-remediating >... | reverse complement strand
GCTGCTCGCTCGTCGATGAACGCAGCAGTCAGGCGCGGCGCGACGCGGGGCGCGGCCCCCTCCTCCCCTCCTCCCGGCCCAACCCCCGCGGCCGCGGGCGGAAGCAGAGGGACGTTCCCGCCCCCCGGCGGGCGGCACCCCCCCCCCCCCTTCTTCGGGGCCCCCCCTACCCCCCCCCCCCCCCCCCCCCGCAGAGGTGGCGGTGCTGCTGGGAGAGGCGGGCGCGCTGAGCGAGGAGACGCTGGAGGAGATCTACGCCACATACAATGCCGCCAACAACGTGGCGCTGAAGATTGAGGGCGACGACTCGCACGCTGTACGTCGCGCTGCTGCCGCAAGCCCCAAATCACCGCCCCCGCCCCACCACCCTCACCCCCCACCCGCCCAACCCATACTGCAGGTGCTGGTGTCGGCGGAGGGCACGGTGGCAGGCGGCCTGCTGGTGGACAGCGCGACGGGGAAGCTGCTGCGGCCGGCGCACCGGCGCGGCGTGGCGACGGTGGTGGATGACAGCGAGGCGGGCGACGCGGCGGCGGCGCGTGACGGCGTGCTGGCGCCGGCGGCGGAGCCGCTGCGTGGCAAGCTGGGTGCGGCACTGGCGGCGCACGTTGCGGCGTGCTACAACCCCATGCGCGCCGGCACGACGGCGTGGGCACGCGGCAGCGAGGTGTACAGCGGCGAGGGCGGCGCGCTGACCGCTATCACCGCCGTCACGCTGCGCAACCTGTCCAACTTTTGGAGCGGGTCGTGGCGCGGCCGGTATGCGGTCGCAGTGGAGGCGGGTGGCGGTGCCGCCACCGTGTCTGGCGTCATCCGCGTCGTGACGCACTACTTTGAGTCCGGCAACACGCAGATGCACACGGAGCGCGCGGTGGCGGCGACGCGCGTGACGTGGGCGGCGGGCGACGCGGCGGCGGGCGCCAAGGCGCTGACGGCGGTGATTGCGGCGGCGGAGGACGGCCTGCAGGCGAGCCTGGACGAGATGTACGAGTCGCTGTCGACGCAGGCGCTGAAGGAGATGCGCCGCTTCCTGCCCGTGTCCGGCCAGAAGATGAACTGGAATGTGGCGGAGATCCGCATGCGCCGCACGCTGACGGCGTCGTCAGCCGGCGGCGGCGCGGGTGGTGCGGGTGGCGGCGCCAAGTAGGCGGTGCGAAAGGTGTGTGTGTGTGGCATACGACGGCGTGGCCGTGCGCCGTCTGACTTCATTTGAAATGCGCTCACGGCACATGGACAGGTAGGCGTACAGTAGTGTACAGCATTCGACGCACGCAGACAAGCAGCAGTGGCTGAGGGGGCGCGGGCACAGGCACTACCCATGTTCCCTATGCAACGACCATCATACTGGTATGATAGCACAGACAGTGGCATACAACATAAAGGTACATACAAGCCTAGGCAGGCAGGAGGTAGGGCGTATTGCGCAGCAGCCAGGCGGGCTGCATGTGGTCGCCGGCGGTCACGGCCCACATGATGCTCGACGTGCCGGCGTAGTCCACAATCTCCCAGCCCGCCGTCATCAGCTGCCACCGCACGTGGCCGTACACGCGGTGCGCGTTAAACACGATGGTGTCGAGGCCGGTGGGCACGGCAAACAACAGGTAGCCACCGGGACGCACGAGGTGCTTCATGGCGCGCATGGCAAGGAGGTCCGCCTCTGGCAGCAGCTTGTCGCCATAGCGGCCCAGGCCGTCGTGCTCAAAGCTGGAGATGGAGAAGCCGACGTCAAAGTCAAGAGTGCAGTCGGCGACGCCGGCAGGCGTGGCAAAGTACAGGTTGGGGTACTCGCACGTGCGCGGCCCGTACTCCACCGTCAACACCTCCGTCGCGCCGCGCGCAAATGCCATGGCTTCGTACCACGGCACCACACTGCCCATCACCACAACGCGTGCACCTTCCAGCAGGGTGGGGTGCCGCGCCAGCAGCTTGTGCATCGCCTCGTCGGTGGAGGTGTAGTCGCGCGTGCGGCCCGCCAGCGCGTCGTCGCGCATGCCGGCAAAGTCGACAAGGTTGTACTCAATGGGCTTGGCCAGCGCCTTGCCCCACGCCACGTCGTTGAAGTACTCCTCCGCGGTCGCCATCCGCCCGCCCAACGTGTACCGCGCCGCCAGCGCCTCAGGGATGACGGCAACAGCGGCGGCAGGCGTCCGCGGCCCTTCCCCCAGCCTGGGGGAGTCCCCCACCCCGTCCGTCGCAATGACCACCGGCGCGTTGCCGTCGTGTGGCGGGCAGGGCTCTAGCCCTGCCGCCTGGCTGTATGCACCCTCGGCAGCCACCCCTTCCAGCGCTGTACCAGGCCAGGTGTACGGCCATGCGGCGCCGTTCCACTGCGCTAGCGGCGGCAAGTACACCCAATACTCACCACCCTCGCTTGGTGCGGGGCGCAGCCACGCCGGCGTTGCCGCCTCCGCTTCCGCTGTGCCAGCGGTTCCCAGTACGCTGTTATACAGCCCCGCCCATATGCTGCCGCCCGCCGCCGTACCCTGGGCTGCCACCAGCACCGCCCTCCCTCGCCCCGCTACGCCCGCCGCCGCCAACAGCGAGCCGCCATACCCTACCGCCCACCCAACCACCAGCACGGCGGCTGTTGTAAGCACGCTGCGGCTCCACTCCCAGCACCGCGACTTGCTGCTGTCTCCCCCACGGCAGCGCAAGGAGGAGCAGCAAGGTGGCGAGGGAGAGGGCGACTGCGACGACTGCGCGCCATTCACACCCGCCTCCACATCTACACTTGCTGCCCCACCTTCCGCCCTCCGCTTTCCCTTCTTGTTGCCACTACGGCCGCCATCATCGCTGCTGCTGTCACTGTCTTCCGCTGTCGAGCGCCGATGCCGGCGCCCTGCCACCGCGCGCGCAAACCGACTGCTGCCAAACCGCGGCCTCCCGCCGCCGCCGCCGCCGCCAACATGCCGCAGCGTAGTGCGGCTCTCCATTCTGTGTGCTCACCAGCTGCGGCACCCCGCCGCTGCCGCCACCCCTCTGCCGCGCTTGCTGCTGTTGGTGCACCACGCCGTCGTCACCGTCTCAAAAGATCGCAGCTGCCGCGAGACCAGCATGCCACGTCAGTGGTGGCAGCGGCACATCACGACTAGCGTCACCGCAGCGCAACGCCGCGCGCGCACACGCCCTTCAACGCATGAACTAAATGCGTGGTTGCCGCCCGGCGGCTGCACACGCCGCCGACGTTTGTTGAAGGGCCGTCTGCAGTATTGCCCTTGCGTGGTCAAGTCCAGAGAGCGTTCCACCATCATCGCGTCGCAACGGCAGACGACCGAGTCGTCATCGTCGTCTTCAGCAGGCGGCAACCAACGTTACCGACGCGGTTGCAAAATATCGCAACGCTACTGTTCCTTTCAATTACGCTGCCTGCAGTTGGTACCTGTGTTATTGGTTGTGTAGTGAGGCTGGTCTTGTGTCGCGCAAAAGAGAAACGAGATGGCGGGCGTGTGCGGGAGCGCAGGTGGGCAGCCGTCACGAAGCGCGCTGCTTATGTTGACGGTGGGTGTGGTGATGGGTGTGGCTCATCATGCGGTGGGTGGTGGGTGGGCAGCGGTGCCGCCGCTGCATACAAGCGCTGCCACTTACGCTGGCGGCGGCGGCGTTGGCGGTGGCGGCGGCAACGAGGTGGTTGCTAAGCCGCCTACCCCCGGCGTGGGGGTACGCATCGGATGGGCAGAGGACGGCGGCGCGTCGGTGCAGGTGAACGTTCGAGACTACCCGCTGGACCCCTTCCCGCAAGCTCCGTGCCTCGACACCTCCATCTCGCTGGCGGAGGTAGGTGTGCCTGAACGCAGCTTGGCGCCGCCGGTACTGCACCCGGTGATTGCGGCGCGGCTGCGCGTGAAGGTGTTGGCGCAGGGGACGGGCGGCGGGGGTGTAGGCGCGCCCTACATCCCGCGCTCCCGGGACGCGTGCACCCGGTATTACCACCGGGACGCCACCTGCCCCATTGGCGAGCCGTGGCGTTTGGTGGTAGCCATCGCCGCTGCGGTATTGACGCGGCCGGCGGCGTCAGACGAAGCGCAGCCGCTGCTGGCAGACTTGGCACCAAGCTTAGCGGCAGGCCTGGACCCCGCCTTCGCATACCGGCTGTACCTGGCGTATGACACCGTTGATCCCGTGTTTGGCACCGTGGCTGGCCGCACCGGTGCTGCTGACCCGTTGCTGCGTGCCGCTAATGGCGACGGTGACCGCGTACGCTGCTTTACAGGGGCCCCGTCGGGCACCACGCTGCCGCCCCTGGTGTCGGTGCACTGGGTGCCGTGTGAAGACTGCGCCGGCTATCCGGTACGCGCGCAGTCTCGTGCCGCCACCACCGCGGTGCTGGAGGGCGCGGAGTACGTGCTGCGCATCAATGATGACACCCGCCTGCCACCCAGCGGCGCGTGGACGGCCGCGTACATTAGCACGCTGCTGACGCATTCGCAGCTGCCCAACTTTGGTGTTATTGGCCCCTACGAGCCCGACGCACACCCCGGCCTCCTGCGCCTCCACTTTACGCACCGCACCCACACCCGCATCTTTGGCGACCACTACCCCGCCTCCCTGCCCGACATGTGCGTATAGTACCGGTGCTGTTTGTCGCCACCTTGTTGTTCGTCACCCTCGTTACCACCCCCTCACCCACCCAACCCATGCTCCAGGTCGGCGGACGTGTGGATGACCAAGGTGTACGAGCAGTACAATGCTACCCGCATCTCGCGCGAGTTTGCGTTTGGCAGCGGCACGTTGCCACGCGCATGGCAGCCACACGAGGCCAAATCTATTCGTTCCGACTTTGTGCTCGTGGCGCTGCGCGCCGCCGAGCGACAGGTGGACGCCTACGCCAGCTCCTTCCCGCCAATCGCGCTGCGCCTGTACATCAAGGTTGCCATGAACCTGCGGTTGCCAGAGTAACTAGTAAAGAAGACTTCAAGTGTGTCATAACGCCTACGTACGTTCACTGATCCCGAGTCTCTGTTGCGGCGGGCACCACCAATGGGCGTGGTGTTCATGTGGCACGCCCACGCGGCCAGTTTGTGCCCAGCACCTCACCGCACCTGGTGCAGCGTATTATTTAGAGCAGCGTGTGGTTGGCGAGGTAGCACGCGCATTGTGGAACTCGCTGCAGGTCAGTGGGTGGTGGGTGGTGAACCAGCACCTACCACTCACCACATGGGCAGCATCATGGCAGCGTGTTGCACGCGGCGGCGTCGCAACGATGCGGCGGAGGCGCTCCACGCACAGAACGCGCCCCCGGTACCGGTATGGATGGGTTATGAGGTGCCGCTGCTGGTGCAGGTGTTGGGTGGCAACCCCGTGACGGCGGCCGCGGTGCTGGCGTGCCTCAACACATCAAATGCGAACCCACTGCGGCGGCTGCATCCGGCGCTTGCTGCCGCGGTGGCAGCGGTGCCTTGGGGCGACACCCGCACTCGGGTGCGTGACATTGCGCGGTGGCGCGCGGCGCTGCCGGCAGCGGTGGGCTTGTATTTGGATGTCCCCCACAACATTGCGGCCCTGACAGCGCTGGAGATGTTGGACTGCTGCTACACGGACTTCGTTGAGACGGGGGTGGGGCATCTGCCGCCGACGCTGCGCAAGTTGTGCTTGTCCCACTGCGCGCTCCCGGACACCGCTGACTTCAGCCACCTGTGCGACCTGCGGGACCTGCGGAGGGTGAGGTACACCAAGTACGGCACCGTGATAAGTGCTGCCACCGCTGCAAGCCTGCCGCCGTCGCTGGAAGTGCTGGACGTCAGCTACGATGGAAGCAGAGATAGGATTAGTGCGCCATGGCCGCGGCATTAGTCGCTCGCGCACCTGACCCGCCTGCGCACCCTGCGCGCGTCAGGCACCAACATTGGCAATGCTGCTCTCGCTACCCTGCCGCCGTCCCTCACCACCCTGGACCTACATTTTTGCGTCAAGAGCCACTTCGGGTTCACTGCGACAGCGCCTTTCGCGCGCCTCGTTCGCCTGCACACGCTTGACCTCAGTTACACCGCTGTTAGCGACGCGACGCTGGCCACCCTGCCGCCATCCCTCGTATCGCTTGATGTGCACGGCACCCGTAATTATGGCGGAGAGCTGTCGGCAGCGGCGGTGTTCCCGCACCTGCCCGACCTGCGGGTGCTGGACGTCAGCGACACCGGCATTGGCGACGCGGCGGTCGCCAGCATGCCGCCTGGCCTGGTGGAACTGACCATGACCGACTGTAGCAATGTGACGCAGCGCGTGTGCATGGACCACCTGATGGCACTGCGGGTGTTGCACAGCTCCGGGACGGACGCGTCGCACAACGCCATCATGGCGTGCCGCGCGCGCGGGTGCGCCGCGCCAGCCGACGGCATCTTATTGTCCGACAACACTAAGCACGCTGTTAGCTGTTTGGTACTGCTGCCGGATGGCTGGCTAGTGACCAATGAATCCTCTGGGCATGTGGTGCTGCGGGAGGCCGATAAAAGCGGCAGCGCAACTGTAATGCTTCAGGTTCCGTGCTACTGGAAGGTATGCGCGTTTGCGGTGCTGCCTGATGGCCACCGCGTGGCGATTGGCATGGGGCACCCTCTTGCCAAGGGCGGTGGCATCTTTGTGTGGGACACGAGCAAGCTGCCGCGTGGCGCGCAGCAAGTAATCTCCAGTGCTTCCATAAGATGCGACAGCGCTGTACTGGCTCTGGCGGTGGCTCACAACGGCTGCCTGGTGGCTGGGTGCGAGGATGGCAAGCTGCGCGTGATGGATGTGGACACGGGCGTCGTGACAGCGACGCTGGCAATCCGCGAGGGCGGTGCGTCGTTGTTGGCAGCACTGCCGGGTAGCTGGCTTGCCAGCGCCTCTTGCATTGCATGCACGGTGCAGCTGTGGGATATGGGCACGAGCACATGCGTTTCAACGCTGGTAGGGCACGCCAGAAGTGTCACCTCACTGGCGGCGCTGCCAGATGGCCGCCTTGCCAGCGCGTCGTGGGATGGGACAGTGCGGCTGTGGGACATTGGCAGCCGCACTTGCGTTCGTGTGCTTGCAGGTCACACGCAGCCGGTGTGCGCACTCACAGTGCTGCCAGGCAACCGGCTTGCCTGCGCTATGCTTGACAGCACGCTCGCGGTCTGGGACACCAGCGATGTGCCTGACACCACATCCGCGCGGCTGCCGCGTGTGGTGGTGAAGCTGGTAGGTACGTCCAAAGACTCACACACACTCGTACCCCTCCCAGGCGACCGCCTGGCCACTTGTGGAGCTGGCGTGCGTGCATGGCAGCTCCCGCCCCCCGCCGACGACGATGCCACCTGAGCAGGCGTGCAACAGTAATTATTGTTTGTTGATAATTATGATAAGTTTGGGTTGAACTTTCATAAATCACGATTGTCACATCGGTGTGGGAACCGTACCAAGCTATTCATTCACGACGGGCGCGCTCTGGCGCCAAGAAGGGCACTAATTGCTACCGCGCACGCACCATGGAGCGCAGCGTGCCAGTGGTGGCCGCAGCACCACCGCCGCCACCCCCGCCACCACCGCCGCTGCCGCCGCCACTGCCGCCAGTGGCAGCGGCCTCCCGCAAGCGCTTGGTGGCAGCAAAGAATGCCAGGCTGTCAGGGTCAATGGCGGCCACGCGGTCGCGCTCAAGCCGCTCAAACGCCTCCGCCTCGTCCAGCGCGTCCTCGCCGCCCGGCACGCCGCCAAGCCCAGTAGAGCGTAGGGAGGCACCGAGACCAGCACGGCGCGCGCCGGTGGCCGACAGTGCCCCGCCGCCATGCGCCGCATGCCACGCTGTGAACCCCTCCACCAGCGCCGCCAGCGCCGCGTCAGCATTGGCGGACGCGGTGGCCGCCCGGCCCCGTGCCTCCATCATGGTGGCATGCGCCACGCGGTATGACGCCTTGGCGTCTGCCAGTGCACGCGCGTTCGCCGCCCGCGCATCCGCGCTGGAGGCCGACGGTGGGGGCGCGCTGCCGGCCGCGGCGCCGCCGGCGCCCGACAACGTGTCAATGAGGTGCTTCGCGGTATTGGCAGCGGCGGCGGCGGTGGCAGCGGCGGCGCGCGCCTCCACCACGGCGGCCTTCAGCCTGGTCACCTCTGCCGCGGCAGCGGCGCCTGGCCCACCGACCGAGGCGTCCCGGTACGCGCGCCACGCGTCGTTCAGCTCCTCACGCGCATGCGCCGACACGCCGGTGGCGCCCAGGGTGGCGCCCGAGGGGGAAGGACTGAGGCTGCCCAGCGGCGAGCCGGGGCCAGGGCCAGGCGACCGCGCGCCGCCCAGCCGCGTGCCAGGCGGCAGCGCCAAGACGGGCGGCCGTGCAGTCGCGTGTGCAATACCCAGCGCCATGCCACTGGTAGACGCCTCCAGGTCACCCACTGTGGTGGGCGCCGGCACCACGCCTGCCGATGGCGGCCGGCTGGCGGTGGCAGGTGCTGCCAGCGCCGCCGCACCCGCTGCCGCCAGCTTGCTACCGCCGCTGCCGCGTGCCGTACCACTGGTGCCGGGGGGCCTGCCGGGGCGGGCCACGTCTGCGATTGGCGGCAGGGCGGCGGGCGGCGGGGGCGCGGCGGGCGGCGGCTCCTGGGGCGCCAGCACATCTTTCCCGCGCAGCCGCCCCTCACCCCCCCCCGCCGCTGCCTTCAGCATGCCGCGCGCCGCGCGCATCATCTCATACATCTGCGCCACCGTCTCGATGCGCAGCGTCTCCGTGCCGTCATCCGACGCCGGCGCCGCCATGAAGGCGCGTACGCGCGCCGCCAGCTCCGCCGCCTGCTCCGGCGTGAAGTCGCCATACACCATGCCGGCGCGGTCAGCCAGCGCGTCGTGCATCGCCAGCTCCTGCGTCAGCGCCGCGATGCGCCGCTCGTACTTCTTCAGCAGCTCGCCGGTGTCAAACGCCACGCCGCCGCCCGTCACGGTGTTGGTCACCGACAGCATGCGCGCCGCCAGGCGCAGCGTGGAGATCGTCTCCTCCATGTGCCGCGCCTCCGGCCACACGCACGCCAGGAACACGGTGGCGCAATTGCCGCCCAGGCTGTCCTTCAGAACCGACGTCAGCTTGGACTGCCGGTACGGCACGTGCACCGCCTTCACCACTGCGCCGGCAGATGCGGCCGCCGCCGCGGTGGAGGCGCGCGATAGCGCCACCACGCACTGCTCCAGGTACGACAGGCTGCGGTTAATGTACATGGACTCACGCGCCAGGCGCGCCTCGGGTGTATCCCCACCGCCGCCGCCGCCGCTGACGCCCGCCGCCTCCGGCGCCAGTGACGTCTTGTTCAGCCGCTCGCTGCCCGCCAGGTCCACCAGGTGCAGCTTGGACACCACGATGCGCTCCCGCCCGCCGCCCAGCCGCGCGCGCGCGCGCAGGTGCACCGTGAAGATGCAGTGCGAGCGGTTTGAGGCGCGGTTGAGCACGTGCGCCGCGGTGGTGCGTGCCGTCTCACCCGCGTATAGCGCACCCAGCGCCTCCTCCTCCGACGTCACCGGCACCAGCGTGAGGCCGCGCACCATCACGCCCGACACGGCATCCTCCACGATGGCGTAGTCTGGCGTGCCGGCCGGCGCGCCTGCCGCGCCCGCCTCGCCTGGCAGGCGCATGGAGGCGGCGTAGCGCGACTTTTCCAGCAGGTCAGCGATGTGCTCGTTGTAGATCTCCAGGTACGACACCGCCACGCCCACGTCCAGCTCCGGCTTGGCGGCGATGGCGGCAAAGATCTGCGACACGGCGCGCGGCGCAATGCCGCGGTTAGCAAACGACAGCGGGTCGCCCACCACCGTGTACGACTTACCGGCGCCCGTCTGCCCGTACGCCATGATGGTGCCATTGGTGCCCGCCACCACGCCCGCCACCACGCTCTTTGCCACCGCGTCGTACACAGCGGCCTGCGACGCGCCCGCCAGCAGCAGGCTGGGCCGCACCTCATGCCGCTCCCCAGCCGCCGTCGTCACCGCCACACGCGGCGTGCCCGCATCCAACTCCAGCTGCTCCACCGGCGCCGGGCTGGGCGTCGGCCGCGTGCGCACCGCCACCACCACCCCGCGTGCCGCCATGTTGTTGGAGGTGAGAGCCCTCCCTCAGTCGTTGCCAGGGCCGCTTCTCCCCTGCTACTTCCTCTGCTGTCCACGCTGCACTGCCGCTGCCTAGCCACAGTCAGAATAGCTAACAACGTGTGCATGGACCACGCCGTGGCGCACCGCTTTAACAACGCCAAACGCAACCACCACTTATGCCTCGCCTGCCATTCATAAATCAGCCGTGTTAATTGCGTGGTTGTGGTATTTGGTTGATGGCAGCGGTGCCGCGGTGGTAGTGGCCGTAACGGAAAAACGAGGGGGGAGGAAGAGGAGGGCCGCAATCACGACGCTGTGGCGCCAGTACAACCCCTTGGACTACTCCACAACGTTTTTCACACACCTGGTACCAATAACCATGTACCCGTGTGGTTAGAGTGAAAGAAGGGGAGGGATTCGGGCTGCGGCGCGCGAGGGTAACAATGGCGACAGCCTGACAAACGGGAGCCGCCACTGACGCCAGATGGAGGCGCAAGTCGCCACGCGTGCCATCAATGGGAATTGCCGCAGCGCAGCGACACTGATGATCGCGCTGCAATAGTGCGTGAATGACATACCTGACAGCGGGTTCCGACGTGCTGGACGCACGGTCGTTGCGTACATCACGATTTGTATCCCACCCAGCAGCACGACCATTGCACCTCGAGTCGACGGCCAGGATGCCGCCACGCCTGCCAAGGCCACCAGCGCCACCCGGGGCGGGTGGCGCACCGCCGCCGCCAGCAGCGTCTCCACCGCCGGGACCGCCGCCACCGGCTGGGCCACCACCAGCGGGGCCGCCACCACCGGCTGGGCCGCCACCACCAACGGCACCGCCGCCACCGCCAACGGCACCACCGCCGCCAACGGCACCTCCGCTGCTAGCAGTGATGGCGCCAACGGTGCCAGTTGTGGCACCACCTGCCGGCCCGCCGCCGCCACCCACTTTGCCACTGGCGTCACCCAAGCCACGCATTCCAGGGGCAGCGGGT
>Ga0066256_1005166_pt1 | contig 11008 bp, 7 predicted proteins | sample ThiBio_1000_biof_FD_87107 | JGI IMG/M metagenome (GOLD analysis project Ga0066256, IMG submission 87107) | Wastewater bioreactor microbial communities from Cape Town, South Africa - Thiocy_expt_1000_biof (version 2) | ecosystem: Engineered > Bioreactor > Thiocyanate-remediating >... | reverse complement strand
GGGGGGGGTGTGCGCGGGGGGGGGGGGGGGGGGGGGGTGGCGCGGCTGCGGGGGGGGGGGGGGGGGCTTGGGGGGGGGGCCCGGGGGGGCGCCCCCGCACCTGGCCCGCCCGCGCGCCCCCCGCCTCCCCGCGTCCGCCCTGCAAACCCGCGGCGCCCGCCACCTGCTGTAACCCGCCACGCTTGCCGTGGCGTGACAGCAGCAGCAGCTGCTGCCACTGTGCAGTAGCCGCGCACGGAGGCGGCGGCAGGGTACGCGGCAGCAATGGGCAACGCAACAGCGACTGGTGTGGCGGCAGCGGCAGGAACAGGAACAGACAGAGCGGCAGCTGCAACAACAGACGGCGTCATCGGCATCACTGCAGCTGCGGCAGCGGCGGCAGTAGTGACAGTGAGGGACAGGGAGCGAGTAGCAGCAGCAGCAGCAGCAGCAGCAGCAGACGCAGCAGACGCAGACACAGCCCCTCCTCGCTGCACTCCACTGGTGCTCCACCCGCACCAACCGGCACCAGCAACGCCAACCAGCCGACGTGCGACACACAGCATTGCCATGGTACACACTCGTAGTTGCAGCGCGACGAGGTGGCGACTAATTGTGAGTGGCGCGGGACTGCAGTGCGTGACATTTTGCGGGTGGCGTGGGGATGGAAGATAGTAGGGGGTGGGACCCGGGTGGCCCTTATATACAAAATAGCGGCACCAGCTCCCAACCGTGAAGCCCGGATAGCTCAGTTGGTATGAGCGGTGCTCTCATAGTCATATGAGACGAACTGTACAATAGGTCCGTTGTCACACCGCAAGGCACAAGTCGCGAGATCGAGACTCGCTCCAGGCATTCTCTTTTGCATTTTTTTTTTTCGACCCCGCAGCACCCGGGGCGTGCTGGGGAGCAACAGCAGGATGCTGCTGCTGGCTGCGTGCTGGCGGCGCGTTTTTATTTGGCTGTGCGTACACCGATCACTGACGTGGTACAAAGTTCAACTTCAACCGCGCCCTACAACAGGCTACAACTCACACACGGAGCTACATGAACTGCGTGAGGTCGGTGAGGATCATGCTGTGGCCGCCGGGCGGCGAGGCGGGCGTCGGTGGCAGGGCGGCGGCAGCTGCGTCATTCTCCAGCAGGGGCGGCAGGTGTGGCGTGGCGGCGGAGGCAGCCGGCGCCAGCCAGGCGCCGTACTCGGCCATGAAGAATGAGGTGGACGGCAGCATGGCATCCGGCGAGCGGCAGTCCGCGGCTGCAGCTGGCGGCGGGTGCGCAACAACAGCCTGCGCCGTACGCGGTGCCGTGCGCCCCAGTGGGTACGGCCGCGGTGGCCGAGTCGTGGCGGCAGCGACAGGCGGGGGTGGCGGAGGCGGCACAGCAACAACGTGTGCGTGGTGGTATCCCGACGCCGCCGGGTCAATCATGGAGTGCTCCAGCGCGCCCAGCGCGCGCTCCAAGCCAGGCAACGCTGCGGGTGCCACGACCATGCCACCGGCAACCATGCCCGGGCCGCCGCCGCCACCGCCGCGCGGTGCACCACCACGTTGCATTGGTGCTGCACGGTTGCCGCCCGGCCGCCGAAATGCTGCAGCCCACGCAGCGCTGGTGGCTTCCACCGTCGCCGCTGCCGTTGCCGCCGTCGCCGACTCAACGGCTTCGTCGTCATACGCCGGCGGCGCTGCCGGTGGCGCTGCAGCATACACGGACGCCGGTGGGGGAGGCGGCGGCGGCGGGGCGGCGGTGGAAAACGTGGTGTCAGTGGCGGCACGTGCACCGGCCTGGCGGTGAGCAAACGCTGCCAGCCGCCGGTCACGCTGTGCCCACTTGCCTTGCTCGCGTGCTGCCGCCGCAGCGGCCTCTGCCGCCGCCGCCGCCTCGGCAGCGGCACGTGCCTCCGCAACCCGGCGCGCCGCCACGGCACGTGCGGCGCCCACAGCCCGCGCTTCTGCCTCAATCACGGCTGCAGGGTCCATGACTACGGGCGGCGGCGGCGGCGGCGGCGGTGGCGCGTCAGACCCAGGTCCCGGCGGTAATCCACCAGTGGTAGTGGCGCTTAATGACGCACTGCGCCGTGCCCGCACGCGCGCACGTGACTCCTCGCGTAGCGCCGCCATGCGCGCCGCCCGCAGGCTAGCGGCAGACTGCGCAACGTCGGCTGCCGCCCGCTTGGCTGCGACCGCCTCGCGCACCCTGCCACGAGCCCGCTCCCGCCCATCACCGTCGCCGTGCGCAAAGGTGGCGTCGCTGCGGTGCGTGGCCGCCAGCGCACCATCGACACTACTACCGCCGCCACCAAGCCGGTTGCTGCCACGACTGGCGGCGCTGTTGCTGCGCATGGTGGATGTGAAGGTCACGGGCGCGGGTGGGAGGCGGCTTGATGGCGGCAGAGGTATGGCAGATGGACGCCGATAGGTTTCAGATGATGGCGGCGGCGCTGCTGCTGCCACACCGGCATGCCGATAAGATTCAGTTGGCGGCGGGGGCGGCGCTGGCGCTGGCGGATGCCACTGGTACTGATGCCGCGCCGGTGGCGGTGCTTCCTCATCGTCCACCAAGTCATCGTCCCCACTCACGGCGTAAGCGGCGCGCATCGGCCCGGTCCGCGCTGCTGGCACAGCAGCAAAGCTGGTAATGTTCATAGCAGCATCCCCTCCCGCTGCCCCATCGTCGTCCATGGCATCCTCATCGTCGCGGTGGCTGCTGTCGTGCTCGCCATCGGTGGCGCCACTGGTGCCGCCCGCGTGGAACAGCAGAGGCTCATACGTCGGCTGCGCAGCACTGGCGCAATCATCGCCGGCGGCGGTCGGCGACTCACAACCATCGCCGCCGCCGCCGTCGCAACTGTCAACAGGGATGCCCCACTCGGCCAACGTCATGTCGGAGGGCGGCGGCGGTGGTGACGGCCATGGCATCGACGGTGCTGGCGGCCGGGCACGTGGCGTGCGGGGTGGAATGCGCACGGTGCTCCATCCTGGCGCCATGATTGCAGTGACAGCGGGGGCGGGCGGCGGCGAGTAATGAGCTACCCCGCTGCTGGATGCCGGCTCCTCTGTCGCAGGGGCAGGAGGCGGGACAGGTGAAGCGCCTACATCAGTCGAGGCGGTGTCGGGCAAGTCATCATAACTGGCGGCATCAGCGCTGTCTTCCTCGTCATATGCCTCAGCGGCATCTGCGGCTGGCGACGACGCTAGCAGCCACGGGCTCAGCGGCGACGCAGGATGGGACGGTTGAGGTGGCAATGATGGTGGCGGCGGTAGCGGCGGCGGTGGCGGCGGCGGAGCTGCCACGGGAGGATTGGACGACGGCGTGCTGCCCGCCAGGCGCGCCTGCCGTGCTGCAAGCTGCGCCAGCACGTACGCTTCTCGCGTGGCGGTGGCACTGGCACCTGTCCCACCAACACTGCTGCCACTACCACTACTGAAGCTACTTGTTGCACTGGGCGCACCACTGCGTTGTGGTGTGGCAGCAGCTACTACCGTGTCGCCGGGTAAAGCAATCGGCGCGTCGGCGGGTGTTGCAATCGGCACGTCGGCAGCATCCGCCACAACGGCGGGCGGCGCGCCAAACCCCCCCCCCGCCCCCCCCGCGGGGGGGGGAGCACGCGCGGGGGGGCGCGCGGAGCGGGCCCCCCCGCCGCTGGCAGCGACGGCAGCAGGCGCGCCGCCACTGATCAACACGCCACTGTACGAGGCGCCCACCTGGTGCAACGGCGTCGCGGGGGTGGCGGCCGCGGCAGCGGCAGATACAGCAGGCACGGCGCCAACGACACGGCGCACAGGTGAGGAGGACAGCGAATGATGGCCAGCCGCGCGGGAGCCGGCGGACGACAGTGTGGACTCATCCGTGTCGCCCGCCGCCGCCGCCGCGGCGCTCACCAGCGCGGCAGCGTACGTGGAGTAGTACGCCGGCAGGATGTCGGGCGTCATGACGGCGAAGGCGATGGCGGCGCGGTCCGCGTCGCACGCCTGCCGCTCCTGGTTGCTGGCCTCCGTGGGGAACGACTCCACGTAGTGCCGCCAGATGTGCATCATGACGGGCACCACCTCCTCCTCGCTGTACGCCACCAGCTCCGCCACCGGCGGCGACCGCAGCGGCCGGATGACCAGGGCCTGGCGCGCCGCCAGCAGGATGCCGGCCGCCAGCAGGGAGGGCGGGTGGCACTGGAACTCAAACTCTGCGGCGCGCGGGGACGGGGAGTTGTGTGGGTGGTGCACCAAAAGCTGTGTGTGGCCGTCATCAACAAGCAACACCAAGCAACGCACCCTGCAGCGTCATGTCGGCGAAAAAGTCTGAGTACTTCTTGAGGTACTTGGGCACCTTGGGCACCAGCGGCTTGTACGCCATGGAGTCGCAGCCGTGCAGCGCGCCGCGGCCCAGGAAGTAGCCCAGGAAGTGGCAGGGCGTGACGACGGTGAGGGACCACTGCAGGCGCGTCAGCAGCAGCACCTCCATCTGGTGCACCAGCTTGGGCGGGTACACGTTGTTGGCTTGCGCGTTCACCACCGTGGGCGTCGGCACCGCCTCCTCCGCCTCCTCGTACTTGGCCGCCACCAGGAACGCCGCCATGGCCACCAGCTGGTACCGGCTGCGGTGCACGTCCATGCCCTGCAGGAAGCGGTCCAGGTAGCCCACCGCCACGTGCATCGTCGTGTTGGCCAGCTTGTGCGCCTCCCCAATCTCAAACATCCAGTCCACCAGCAGCCGCCGTACCTGCAGTGGTGTGTGTGTGGGGGGCGGGTGGGTTGATGGGGGCACACGTGGTGGACGCAGGTGGACACGTGTCACAAATCAGTCAGGAATACGCACCGACAGGTAGTTGGCAGACTCGGTGTAGTGCTCGCGCCCGCGCATCTCCATGCCGCGCATGCGCTGAAACATGGCGTCCGTGTCGGCGCTCACGGTGGCATCCAGGTGGCGCTGCATTGGGGTGTAGGAGACAGAAACAGAGTTGTGCGCACCTGCGCGGCTATTGAACAGACAGCACCGCCGCCCGCCGCCACATACCTCAATGCCATACGCCGTTGCGCCCAGGGGCGTGGCTGGGGAGCCGCCCTCCCGGCCGTCGTGCCCTGATGATGCCGCCATGGTCAGCCGCAGCAGCTGTTGGTGGAAAGGTGTCGGGTCGGTCGCAGCGATGAAATGTGGGTCATGCGCACATGCACGGCACACAGCAACCCACCGCAATGAAATCAGGATGCAGTTAGTGGCGTGCTGCACAAAATATTACGCCGCGCCCGCGCCTGCGTCACAATGCCGGCACGATGGTTCAGGTCGTCGTCGTTGTAGTTGTCAACCGCCAACCGCCAACGGCTAAAAACGGGGTTCAGGGTTGCCGACTGGCGAGTCGCGAAGCAGTGGTGTTTTCACACACGAGGCGGCAGGTCACACGCGGCACAACTGGTGGCATGCACCACTGCTGTCCGGCTTGCTACAACGCAGGGAGTTGGCGTAAATGCACGAGAATTGCAGCCTGACAACCGGCCGACAGGAATCAGCCGCTCCAACCGTCAGGTGATCACGCAGCACGCCAGCGACAGTGGTACGCACCACAAACGCAGTGGGGTTAATGTCAGTAAAGGGAGATGCGTGGTTGTCCAAATAGTTGGTAGGAAGAGCCACGAGGTGACTCGGTGACGTTGCCGGAGTCAGAGGCAGGCAAGGTGGTGGCAACAGCAGGATACGATGTTGGCGGGCCAACACGATCCACCAACACGATGCGCCGACACACGCCCCGCCCACACTGCCACGCTGCACCGACAGTGTGCGGCTGACCACCTGGCTGATAACCCTCTGTGTGTTGCCCCTGCCCCCAACTTGCTCCGGCGTGTCCACTACTCCCCGTTGTGAGTGGCTGCCACACGCCGGGCGATGCTGCTGGAGTAGTGAGCAAGAGAGGGATGATCTCACCTCGTCCTTGCGCCGCACCACCACGCCCACACACGCACTTGCAAGCTACTAGCCACCCCGTACTATCACCTATGTGTGTCTGTGCTCCGCGTCTCCCACTCACCCCCTCTCGCTCCCCAGCAGTCTCCCGCCCCTCTCCTCTCGCCTCTCGCGAGTCGCCTCTCGCCTCCCTCCAACAAGTTGACCAACAAATGGCAACCGCAAACAACAATGCCGCGCGCGGATCACACCGATACACGGCGGGAACACATAAATGCACCAGGATCAAGTTACTCATGCCATAAAATTGTGGCTGCGGCGTCGGGTTGCTGCCACCACCGTGGCAACCATCGCCCTCCTCGTGGTGGTACCAGGCCACGTCATTCATTCAAGCCGCGTGTCCTGTGTCCTGCCAACCTTGAAGCTGCCATCAATGTGGCAACACACAATGCGGCAACGCCGTACTAGTAGTACTACTCACCCAGCGGACCTCCTGGGATGGGCAGCGAGAAGATTGGGGTGACTGGCATGGGAGTGGGACACAAGGGGGCATTCAATTATTATTGTTGGCAGCCAATTACAGCGGCGCAATGCAACGCTGCCGCAGCGCGCAGCGCGTTGCGCGTTGCGCCGCGTCGCGCGTCGGCACGCCCACCAACACCTATGCGGGCGGCGGGGTGACGGTGATGGTAAAGTGGAACTCCTGGTCGCAGCCCAGGTACGAGTCGCACATGAGGGAGAGGGTGAGGGTGTGGTCGCCGGGTGTGGCGGGCGCCACAAAGTCAAGGGCAATGGTGGCAGACGCGCCGAGCGTGACGCGCTTCACCGCCAGCAGGCTGTTGTCTGCCGCCTCCCCCACCACCAGCCACCACCCCTCTGCCTTGGCGCGCGGGAACTTGGGCGCATGCACAGACCCCACAACCACGCCGCCACCACCAGCGCCGCCACTCGCACCGCCGCCGCCGTCCCCACCCGCCGCACCGCCACCCAAGCCACCCACGCCGTCGCGCGTGAGGTGCACAATCAACGGGACGGCGTCGTCGGGCGCCGCGGACGCGCCGCCAGGCAGGTCAAAGGTGAGGCTGACGTTGGGGTAGCGCGCGCAGAAGCGCGCCACGTCCGCCAGCGCGGCGGAGGGCAGGCCCAGCGCCGCCGCGCGTGCGTCGTCATCCATGACCAGCAGGTCGTACACTGACTCGATGGGCGGCGAGGCAGCCTCCAGCGCCGCCGCGCGGTCGCGGTTCACGTGCGGCACCTGCAGCAGCAGGGAGTCGCGGTCTGCCCACTGGCCCTGCACCACCATCTGGCACAGCTCCATGACCGCCAGCGCCGGCTTCAGCCAGCCCTCCGTGGCAATGACATCCACCATGGCCTGCAGCAGCGGCACCGCCGCCTCCACCACCACGCCCGTGTCGGCGCGCAGCTCTGGCGGCACGCCGCAGCCCGAGAAATACGCCTGCAGCAGCAGGTTGGCCTTCACGTGCGGGTCGTGGTACAGCGACCCGGCGCGGCCGGGCGGCGGGGCGGGCAAGGAGAGGGGCGCGTGCGCCGCCAGCGCGCGCAGCGCCGCATCCTCGCCGTGCCGCATGGGCAGCGCGTCGTACTCGGCGGCGTGCGCCAGCACCTCCAGCACGCCCTTCAACTTGGTCTTGGGCGACAGGGAGGAGGCAAACACCTCCAGGCTGGCGTACGCCACGTAGTAGTACGCCGCAATGCGGCCCAGGTTGGCGGCGTCCACATACATGTCGTCGCGCAGGCTGACGCACTGGCACGCCTCCAGCGCGCCCAACGACGCGTCCACCAGCTCGGACAGGTAGTCAGAGATGTGTGCGGGCGACACACCCGCCAGGTTGTAGTAGTTAGGGTTCTGCGGCAGCCGGCGGTACAGCAGCGTCCAGGTGAGGTAGTCCAGGCAGTCCTGCTTGGATGCCAGGCCGCCCGCCACCACCTCCGCGTTCAGGTGGTCTGCCAGGCCGCCCGGCAGGCCGGACTCCACCGGCAGCGCCTCGTACAGGAACTTGCGCAGGTACTCCTTGCGCGGCGCCGCGCACATGATGACAACTCGCGCCGCCGCGTCGCCCGCCGGCACGCAGGCGCGGCCCATCAGGTGCAGCACGTCCGCCACGGGGTAGTCCACCACGCGCCGCGCCCGGCCCTCAAACGCCTCCGTGCCCATCAGCACCACCAGGTGCGCGCCCCACGCCGCCGCCGGCATGCCGCGCGCCGCGTCTGCTGGCGCCACCACCACGCCCAACGCACCCGCCGCCCACAGCGCCGTCACGGCAGCGCGGTCTGCCGGCCGCATGCCCTCGTGGTAGTACGCCACGCCGGCGCGCAGGCAGGTGGCCAGCGCGCCGTCCCGCACGCCATACCCGCCCAACGCCGCCTCCACGTCGCCCGCGCTGGCGCGGCCGGCGCGGAAGCGCGCCGGCGCGCCGTCTGCCGCCGCAAACGCCACCAAGTCAATGGCCGTCAGCTGCGCCTGCTTGCGGTTGGGTGTAAACACAAGCGCCTGCCGGCCGGCGCCCGTGGCGGCGGCGGCAGCGGCGGCGTACACGGGGCGTGCCATGGCAAGCAGGCGCGCGCCGGCGTGCGGCACGTCAAAGCCCGCCAGCCGGATCTCCAGCGGCACGGGGCGCACCTGCGGGTGGAAATTGAAGGTGCCGGCGGCCGGCGCACCCAGCCAGTCGCCCACGTCACGCGCATTGGCCAGCGGCAGCGACAGGCCCCCCAGGCGCGCCGCCCCGACCGCGTCCTGAGCCACACCCAATTGCTGACCTCGGTGTGGGGTCCGGCCCAGGCCGATCGCGTCGAATATCTTCGGATCGTCGTCCGCGGACTGCGCCAGAAACTGGAAGAAGATCCGTCGCAACCGAAGCGGATCGTCAACGAGCTGGCGGGGGGGGACCGGCTGCGGACTTAATCTGGCCGGTCGCGGACTGACAGCCCGGACGGAGCCATCGGACGAAAAAAGCCGGGACGAACCTACCGGTACATTTGAACTATACCGCTCGCCCTGCCCCTGTGTTAGCCGCAACTTATCTTAATTGCGCAGATCACGGCTTGGACGGACATGCTGCCATTGTATTTTCAAGCGGAAATGCCCATGAAATTTCCAAAGAGATTGAAGCGCAGATGGACGCAGATTCTTCTGACTCTTCTATCATTCTGTTTCTGGCCGCAAGCCGCTCGTGCCGAGCATTTATGCGCCGGAAGATCCAACGAATACACCATCAGTGAAGTCTATGATCAGACCGGCAACATCGTCGAATATTGGTGCGAATGGGGGTCAGACGGCAACCAAGGCGCGGCGGCGATGCGATATTTTTCGCCTGAAGAATGGGCGGCATTCGCCAAGCATGGGGCGGAGGTTGAAGCCGCCAATTCAGAGCAACGCAAACTGATAGGTCAACGATATCGTCAGCTTCAGGAAGGCCTGTGGTTTCTGCCTGGCGAGGAACCCTTCGCCGGATGGTCGCCCGAACCAGCTTCCAGTTCACAGCGTGCCACCGAAAAAGGGAAAGCGGATAAGGATTGCACCGTCAGCTATTGGACACCTGCCGGCGCCGTGATCATGTCGGCCCTTGAGGGCAGGAACGGTCCCGCCGTCATCCAGTATATGGGTTACAGCATCCCGGCGCCGGACAAATCCCAGTCGAGGGCGTTTTCGCTGACGCAGTCCGGGGAAATCCAAACCGTAACAGCCCTGATCTCCAAAGTCGGTCTCCGGAGCAAAACAATGGGCATGGTGAGTTTCGCCGTGCCGAGCGGGGCCATTCTGGTGGGCGCGATCGAGGATATTCAGGATTACAGCCTGGCAGACAATGGCAAGACCATCTTCTCCGGGCAATGGCATGATGGATTGAAGGCGCGCGACGCGCTCGCCCAATGCCTTGCTCAAAAGAAATAGCGACAGGCGAACCGCAGCCCGGCCATGGACGAGCGTGTGATGCGGCGAGCGACGGTCCACAGTCCGCCGCTCGCCGCAATCGCCTGCATCCCCTGCACCGCGACGCCCGGGCCGCTATTTGCCCGCAAGCTCCTTCACCAGCGCCGGCGCGGGATAGATGGTTTCGAGCGCTTCCTGCACAGCAGCGGTCGAAACGACAACGGTGCGGTTAAGCGTGCCGTCGTAACCGTAATTGCCGCCGAGCGAGTGGATATTGCCGTCGAAGGCGGCGCCGATCACGGTGCCGACCTTGTCGATCACCGGTGAACCCGAATTGCCGCCGATGATGTCGTTCGTCGTCACGAAGTCATAGGTGACCGCCGGATCGATGGCCGCCTTGTTCGCCGCAAAGGCCGGGGCGACGTCGAACGGCGGATTACCCGTCGCGCGGTCGAAGGTGCCACCCATCGTCGTCGCGATCGGCACCGCATTGCCGCGCTCCATCCAGCCCTTCACCCGACCATAGGAAATGCGCAGCGTGAAGGTCGCGTCGGGATAGAGCGTGTCGCCATAGGCAGCGAAGCGCGCGTCGGCGATCTTGCCGCCGGCGACCGCGAGCGGGCCGCCATAGGCCTCGTCGACCGCCTTTTTGAGTTCGCGCTGGCGCGGCGCAAGGCGCAGCGCGAAGCGGATCATCGGATCGTCGCTGGCCTCGATCGCGGCGAGCCCGCCGTCCCATAATTGCTGGCGATAGGCGGGATCGGCGAGCTTCGATCCGTCGACGAGCCGCTTGGCGAGCTGTTCGGGACTTTCCTGACCGAGCAGCAATTTGGTGTCTGGATCGTCGGCGCCCAGATATTCGCGCGCCTTTGACAGGCTCCATTCGAGCGTCAGTTCGTCGAGCCACGGGTAGAGGGGCTTTTCGTCCAGCAGCCTCTTCTTGGTAAGCGGCAGCGCGCTGTCGGTGTAGCCCGGCAGCCGCTCGCCATTGGGCTTCGAGCGTTCCTGCGCCGCATAGACGAGCGTTTCGGCATAGCCATAAAGATCGCTCATCGGATTGGTGAAGCGCGCCGGCAAATAGAGCGAGCGATAGGCGCCGACCGCCTTGTCGACCGACGACCAGGGATCGCCGATCGCGGCATTGCCGGCGCTCTTCTCCTTCAGCTCGTCCTCCTTGGCGACCAGTGTCGCGGTGAAGGCCGGGTCGTTCAGCGCCTTCTGGCGGCCGATATAGACTTTCAGGCTGTT
>Ga0066256_1004824_pt1 | contig 11010 bp, 11 predicted proteins | sample ThiBio_1000_biof_FD_87107 | JGI IMG/M metagenome (GOLD analysis project Ga0066256, IMG submission 87107) | Wastewater bioreactor microbial communities from Cape Town, South Africa - Thiocy_expt_1000_biof (version 2) | ecosystem: Engineered > Bioreactor > Thiocyanate-remediating >... | reverse complement strand
CAAGGGGGGGGACCCCGCGCGGCGCGCCCAGGGTGCGGGGGGGGACCGTGTGTCGGGGGTGGGGGGGGTGGGGGAACAACACCCGTTCCTCAGTGCGCAAAACGTGGGGGGCCTTTCTCGCCCCGCCTCCCCCCCCCGCGGGGCCCCCCCCCCCCGTGGCGCCCCCCCCACCCGCCCCCCCCGCGGCCCCCTGGCGCCGCCCCTTTTTTCCCAGCGGGTCCCCGCCATATGCCGGCAGGCTCTTCCCCGTCGCTGCGCAGGATGATTGTGTCGTGTGGGGTAGGGTGTGTTGTTGCAACCGTGCAAACGCGCGCGTCGCGCAGCAGCACCAGCAGCGCCACCGTACGCACCGGCCATGTCGCGCACTTGCTTCTCCGTCTCGGCGGCGGGCCGCAGGCCGCCAAAGTCGGGCGCCACGCGGTCCTCCGTCCAGTTACCCACCAGCGACATGGCGCCGTAGCTCTTCACGCCACCGCGCAGCGTGTTACTGCCCATGGACCGGAACGTCGACATGGTGGCTGGTTGTGGCGGCGAGGGAAGGGAGGGGAGGGGCAGCAGCACTTGATGATGATGAGCTGCAACGTTCGACGGCGGCGATGGGCGACGATTCAGCTATGAGCACTGTGGCGACTGACAGCCGAGCTGCTGGTGCAAGTACAGTGCCAGACTTAAAGCCAAGCAGCAGCAGCAACAGCCCAGCAGAGCCCGACACCAACCTGCGTCAATGAAGGCCAACGAGAGTAATGGGACAAGCACCAGCTGCTGTAGTGCCGAACTACAGCCAGAGTGCCGTAAGTGACGTTACGAATTCTTGTCGCCTCCTCTGCGCCAACTTTGCTGACACCTATTTCAGCAAGAAACACATAAAACCCAGGCACAGCGCCGGCTCCCACGTCAATTGCATCCAAGCTCCGATTTACGTGAGTTATGGCGGGTGAACAATGCACCCTTTGCGCACGCCTGTGTTGGGTTGTAAACGTCGTTGTCGTGAAAAGATAGTCAAAAGATAGAAAAGAAAGAAACCAAGTTTTTGGCACTGCTTTTCAACACATTCCCCCAATAATCCGTGCTATCCATTGCGGCTCCCACCTTAAATATTCTTTACCATTAGCACCGTACTGGTAGTATGGAAGAAAGCCAAGGTATTATGTAGAAATGTGGCGCGAAAGTTTGCGGGTAGGCGGGAAGAGAGAAGGTCGGCACCACACGTGGGTAGGCGGCGAGAGGCGAGTTTGAGGGTTAAATAAACACACCCCCCGCCTCATTTGGAGCGCCACACGTGTGGGAGACTGCAGAAGTGCCGCTATATTTTATGGTATAGTGGTCATTGCAATCGTTACTACACACCCGTATTTTTTGTTACTATTACCGTCAGCCTCCACCCTGCCACCACTCACTTTCTCTCACCTCCTACTCCTCCCCTCTCTCTTCTCCTACTACTGCTGCCTACTGCTGCCTACTACTACCATGGCTGACACCACTGAGCCTGCCCCGGCCGCCGCCGCTGCCGCTGCTGCTGCTGAGCCTGCCCCGGCCCCCGCCACCGCGGAGGTGAGTGGTGCGGCGTCGGCGGCGCTGGCGAAGCAGGTGGAGTACTACTTCAGCGACGCCAACCTGCGGCATGACCGCTTCCTGCGCGAGCTGGCGTCGGGGCGCACGCCGGCGCCTAAGGGTGCGGGTGGCGGCGGCGGCGCGGCGGAGGCGCCGGACATGGAGGGCTGCACCTCGTGGGTGCCCATCGCCAAGCTGCTTACCTTCAACCGCGTGAAGGCGCTGCTGGCAAGCGCGCTGGGCGGCGGGCACAGCGTGCCGGCGGGCGTGGCGGCGCTGGTGGCGGCGCTGGCGGGGTCAGAGACGCTGGAGGTGGACGGCGAGGGCGGCGCGGTGCGGCGCGTGACGCCGCTGCCGTCGGAGGACGACTCGGATGCGCGCACGCTGTACGTGAAGGCGCCCTTCCCCACTGACACCAGCCTGGACGCGCTGGCGGCTTTCTTTGCGCCGCACGGCAAGGTGGCGCGCATCCACATGCGCCGCACGCGCGGGCGCGGCGGCACGTCGACGGGTGCGTTCAAGGGCTCCGTGTTCCTGGAGCTCGCCACCGCCGACGACGCCACCAAGCTGGTGGCCGCCGCGGCGGCGGGCGACCTCAAGTTCGAGGGCCGCCCGCTGCAGACGGTGGAGACCAAGCTGGCGTACTTTGAGCGCAAGAAGGCGGAGCGCGACGGCGCGCGCGCGGAGCGTGGCGCCACCGCCGCCGCCGCTGCCGCTGCTGCCGCCAAGCTGGGCACCGAGACGGCAGTGCGCACGTTTGACCGCACCATCGTGCCGGGCCTCATCGTGAAGGTGTCTGGCATCGGCCCGTCCGCCAGCCGCGACGGCCTGGAGGTGTTCTTTGCCGCCGCCACCAAGGTGGCGCCCCGCTTTGTGGAGCTGGACACTGGCGCCAAGGTGGCGTACGTGCGGTTTGAGGCGGCGGAGGCGGCGACGGCGGCCGCTGCTGCCGTGACGGCCGGCGGTGACAACGTGTCCAAGGCGGTGGGTGCCGAGTCTGGCGCGGCCGCCGTCGTGCTCACTGGCGACGACGAGAAGGCATACTGGGACAAGGTGTTTGAGTTCCAGCTCAAGCGCCTGGAGTCTCGCGCGGGCGGCGGCGGTGGCGGCGGCCGCGGTGGCCGCGGTGGCCGTGGCGGGCGTGGTGGCCGCGGTGGCCGCGGTGGTCGTGGCGGCGGCGGCGGCGGCGGCCGCTTCGCGGGTGAGAAGCGCGGACGCGATGGCGGCTCGGGCGGTGGCGCGGCCAAGCGCAGCCGCGACGAGTAAGCGTGTGACTACTTGTATGACGTGGTGACTGCGGCGGTGGCGGTGGTGTGGTTGGAACGTTCATCATCTATCTGTACGACCATGTTGAAAGTATAGGGTGCATAACACGGCAGTGGCAGTTATTCAGTACCATCGGCGTCGTCGGCATCTATGCCGGCGGGCGCAAGCACTAGGTGCTGCTTCGACATTGCGGGGATCAACGCTTTCGCGCCCAGCATGGCGCGCTGGGTCTCGGCGTAGTCGTCCAGGCAGGCGGCGGCTGCCACCGCAGCGCGTTGCAGCGCGCTCTGCAGGGGCGCGGCGGCAGGCGCGGTCGGCGCTGCAGCAGCCGCAGCGGCAGCAGGCGATGCAGGAGACGCTGCAGGCGTGGCGCCAGTGTCACCACCACCGCCGCCACCACCACCACCACCACCACCAGTAGCTATGTGGGGTGCGTCTGGCCGCGCCATGGCGCGCAGCATGTTGTAGCCGGCAAACACGAGGTCGGCGGTGTCGGCCGGCCGCCGCTGCGGACGGCCACACACGACTTGGCCAGCAAACAGGTACAGGCGCTCTGCCGGCGTGCACGCTGGCGCCATGGTGAGCAGGCGCACGGCAACGCGGGCAATGGTACGTATGCTACGCTGTGCCTCGGTGTCGACGTCACTACCTGCTGCGGCAGTCAGGTAGGGCTTGTACACCTCCTGCCACGGCGTGCCGCTGGCTGACGCGGCAGCCAGGGCGTCCGCCAGCGCCCTCAGTGCCACGAGCAGCGGGTCCGGCGCGACGGGCAACCCAAAGATATTGAGTGCTGGCTCTGGGACCGGTGCGCGGCTGTCTGCCGCCACCATCTTGCGCGCCATGTCCAGCACCAGCTCGCCAGTTGCGTGCCGCCGTTCTACGCTGCACGCGCGCCAGGCGGGGTACGTGGCAGGGTGCACGAACCGTGCCGCATCCGACACCGCCGCCGCGGCACGTGCGGCGTCCGACTCAACCCACAACGTCTGCAGCTCCTCACGCACGATGCTGCACATGGACGCAATCGTGGCGCGCCCCGCCGCAGCGTGCGCAGCCTGCTCGGACCGCGACACGGGCGCGAGGAGTGCGTCGTGCGCGTCGAGCAGCCACGGAGCGCCCGGCGCATTGCCAGCGCCAAGGAGGGTGTGCCACTTGTCCCACTCCGTCGTCAGGGCCGCCAGCCACCGCAAGGCGTCGAGGGCGGGGATAACCTCGGTCAGCGCGACCGCGTACATGAGCTCGTCTCTGCCTAGACGCAGCGACCCCTCCCTCGTGCTGAGAAGGGCAGGCCACATCTGGACGAAGCGCTGCAGCGCGGCAGCCTCGAACCACCAGCGCGTCGCCACCGGGAACACGAGGCGCCGCGCCGGGATGCCAACAGCGCGGCAAGCAGCCTCCAGCACACGGGTGCGTGCCGGCGACCCGGCGTACACCGTCAGAATGGTGCGGACGTCGCGCATGGCAGCCGCCACGACTGGTACGCGCCCCATGATGGCGTACCATGCCTGCTCCAGGTGGCCGCCAAAGCGCTGCACGTCGTGAATGATCGGCCGCCACAGCTCCGGTTCGGACGCCGCCAGGTCGGCGGCAACGTGGAGAGTGGCACGGCTGCTGCCGTCAGCGGTACCGGTAATGGAAACAATGTCCCGCGGGTGCAGACCCACGCGGTGGATGGCAAGCCGAAGGCTGGCAGTCACCGCATCGCGCGTGTGCGCGGCGTCCGCCACATCCATAAGCAGTGGCTCCGTGTGCATCTTCATGTCCGTCACGTCAACCCAGGTGCCCCATACGACCAGGAAGCTACAGGTACTGCCAACATACTCCCAAGTGTCACACGCGAGCGCCACGCCGGCGGTGCCGGCAAGCCGCCGTTTGAGGTCAGCGACCGCCTGCCCGCATTGGTTCTTCACGTACTGCACCAGCGCAGCGGCGTCTGGGACGGCCACGTCAACGTCGCCGCGCAGGCGGCGCACAAGGTACTGGAGGCCAGGGGACGCGAGGGAGGAGAAGGACCTGCTGTCAACCAGCGCGTAAGTGCACAGCAGGTGTGTGACCTGCTCGTCATCGGTCACCGCTGCCGCCGCCCCATGTGCACCGCGCCGCTTCCCCAGCACGGATGCCGTCGCTGATGATGACGAACCGCCTCCCTCTGCCGCCTCGGCGGCCGCCTTCCAATACAGCGCCGCCGCGTTGACGTACTCCAGCGGCAGCTGCCCCACATGGGCGCGGTACAGGTGCTCCTCAAACGCTGGCACGCTCGCGTACGTCGCGCCACACAGCACGCACTGCGCCGTCCCACTGCCGTTCCTGGTGTGGCGTACGACCGCCGCGTTGGCGGCGATGTACGTCTCCAGCGTTGCCGCTGCTCCCAGTCGGCCGCCAGTGGTAGGTGGTGTCGCCGCTGCGGCAGCCGCGGCGGGGCTCGTTGCAGTAGCCAGAGGAGACGCCATCGTCCGTCCAACTGCTCCGCCGAGGCTGCCAGTATCGCTGCTGCCACTGCCGCCACTGCATCCGCCGCCGGCGGGCCCAGCTCCAGTGGCACCTGCTCCAACCTCATCGCCGTCACTCCACGCACTGCTCGCCATGACTTCCCCACAGGCTATGTCAGCGCCAGTGATCAACAAATGCGTGTGGCGCGGTGATTTTAACCAAACGCGGCGTGGCTTGACCACGGCACCCTGGATACTATGGTGGCGCCTGCCGCCCAAAGGGAGAGCAAGCAGAAGGTCCGAGTCTTTCGCGTCCGACACCCGTTGGTGCCGCCGCTGCGAAATAGATATTTAATCACGTAGCACGCCGCACAACGCAAACTCGGTGCGGTTGCGTATTGTGTAAAGTTTCTGGCGTGTGTGCGGTGTGGCAGAGCTATGCGAGGGTGTGAAAGTTGCTTTTGCAGTGTGGAACCAGTCCGGTCCATGTGCCCGCCGACAGGTTTTCGACAGGCAGGAGCTGAGGCAGCAGCTGGAAGCTGGAAGTGTTGGAGTGTGACCACCTGGCAGTGACCACCTGGCGGTGCAAGTGCTGCCTGGCCCTGGCTCTGCTGAGCCACTTGGTACAGCTACCTGGTGCCTGGTACACCCAGCAGACTGGTGATACAATTGCTGCTATCTGGTATCTGGCACCAATACAGCCACCCGCTACACGGTACAGTCGTCGGTCCGACACCCACCCGGAAGGCTGGGGCCTGCTACAGCTGCAGCTACAGCTACCTGACCCGGTACAGCTAACACGGTGCGACGCTACGATCTACTGTGGCTTACGTGCGCGGCACACTGTGGCGCAACTCAACACGCCTGTGGCTCACGTCTGTGACACACTGCCAACCGACTGTCTGCAAACAGTTGCGACCAAAGCGGCGGTCGTGACCGTGGCTGACACAGACAGTCAGCCTGCACCTGCGCCAGCAGCCAGTAACCATGGAAGGCTCCGGGTTCACATCGTCGTCCACCGCCGGCAGCGGTGTGACGGCGTCTGCATACGAGACGCTGCTGCGGCGTGTCAGTGACCTGCAGGGCGACCTTGGCGCCGCCATGGCGGCCGCCTCCGCCCTCAAGGCGCACAACGACACGCTCAGCGACAAATACGAGCGGGTGCGTTGTACACGTTTGTGCTGTCCCATGAAACGTGCTGTTAGCTGCCCCCACTCCGCCCCCACCCACCCCCCACCCACCTAACAGATCAAAGGCGAGCTGCTGACGCTGAAGACGCAGTATGACGCGGCGCGGCGGGCGGCGCTGGGGGAGGCAGAGGCGCGGCGGGAGGTGGAGCGGCGGCAGGAGGCGCAGGTGCGGGAGTGGCGCAGTCAGCTGGAGGCGCACGAGCACGAGTTTGAGGCGCTGCGCGCGCACCTGGCGCCGCCGCGCGACCTGGAGCTGTTGAAGGCGCAGGTGGCGGAGGAGCTGGCGGCGCCGCACGCAGCACGGGTGGCAGTGTTGGAAGGCGAGGTGGCGGCGGGGCGGCGCGCGTACAACGGCCTGCAGCGCGAATATGAGGCGCTGCGGCTGGAGCACGAGGCGTTTGTGGCCGACCAGTCGCGCGAAGCGGAGGCGGCGCACGAGGCGCACGCGGCGGCGGTGGGCGAGCTTACCAAGGCGCTGGCGGCCGCTGCAGCAAAGCTGGATGACAGCGAGGCGGCAGCGATGGCGACGGTACGCGGCCTGCGCGCCGCGGCGGACGGGGCTGAGGGCCGCGTACGCGTGCTAACGGCGGAGGTGGAAGAGCTGCACGCCGGCCGCGCGGCGGCACGCGCTGAGGCGGACGCCGCCATACAGGCGCACGCGCGCGACACGGCAGAGCTACGCAGCCGCGTGGCGGTGCTGGAGGCAGAGGTGGAGGGTGCGCAGCGGCGCGCACTAACGGCGGATGCCGCTGCTACCGCGTTGCAGACGTCGTCGACTGCAACGGCGTCTCGCGCGGCGGCGCAGGGCGCAGAGCTGGCAACACTGCAGGCTGCGCATGCCGTCGCCACCCGCGCGTACGAGGAGGAGGTGGCGGCGCTGACGGCAGAGCTGGCCCGCGTGCGGGCAGCGGCCGCCGCGACGACCGCTGCTGCCACCGCGGAGGTGGACGGCTTTCGCCTGCGCCTCGCTGTGCACGAGGGCACGGCAGCCGACGGCGGCCTGGCGGGCGTGTCCAACCCCGACTTTTACCAGCGCCGCGTGGTGGCGCTGGAGGGCGCGCTGGCAAAGGTGCAAGGCGAGGTGACCGCCACGCGGCGGCGGGCTGACGCCGCTGAGACCGCACTGCGCAGTCGCCGTCGCATGCTGGAGTCGCTGGGTGGTCCTGCCGCTACGCTGCCGAGGTCCGCCACGTGGGGCACAGTGACGGGTGGTGGTGGCGGCGGCGGCGGTGGCATGCTGGTGGGCGCTGAGGTGTCGCGTGCTTCCACGCCCCAGCCGCCTGTGCTGCTGGGTGAGTCCAAGGTTGGAGACGGCGGTGGAGGCGGCGGAACGGTGGAGGGGTATGACCTGGACGCCGCGCTGTCGCTGGCCAGCCGGTACCGCGCCGAGGGCGACGCGCTGCGTGCCACGGTGGCTGACCTGCGTAACCAGGTGGCAGACCTGCGGGGCCAGCTGGCGAAGGCGCAGACGGCGGTGGGGGAACTGCAGTCAGAGAAGGACGAAGCGGGTGCGCGGGCGCAGGAGGTGGGCGTGCGGCTGCGTGTGGCGGAAGCGGAGGTGGCGGCGCTGCGGGAGTCGGTGGCCGCGGGCAGCCGCAGAGGGCGCAGTGACGGCGGTAGCAGTGACGGTAGTGGCGGCGGCGGTGGCGCAGCAGCAGCGGCGGCAGCAGCGGCAGCAACGGCGCAGCGCAAACGGCTGGAGGAGCAGCTGGCAGGTGAGCGTGCCGCCGCCGCCACGGTGGTGCGTGAGATGGCTGCCAAGGTTGCAACCTACAAGAAGGCGGTGGCCGGGCAGCGCGAGAAGGCGGAGGCGTACAAGGCCAAGCTGCTGGCGCTGTACGCGCGACTGACAGACCTGAAGGCGTCAGCATCCGACGCCGCGCGCGCCAGTGAGATTGCGCTGGCGTCGCGCGACGCGGAGGTTGACACCCTGTCACGCCAGCTGCGAGACGTCATGCGCGAGCGCGAGCTGACGTACGTGGGTGCCACTGGCGCCATGCCCCTACCGCCGCCCGCTACCCCTGCGGGCGCTGCTCTACTGCGTGGTGGCGCTGCGACCTGATGCCTGCTGCCTTCCTGGCTCACCTTACTGTGATTGACGAGTGGGGGTGCCGCGGCCATGGCCCACGACAAAAGCGTCTCACAGTGCCCGTGCTGGCGCGCGCGGCGAGTCGCAGGTCGCACGGAAGTGAAATGCGAGCATAAGGAGTCGCTGGCAAGTGACAGTGGGAACCTGTCACCAGTGGGTTACCTGCCATTCCTACCTTATGGAGGCCCTAGTGCTTGTCTTTGCGGGTGCATGTGAACTTGAAGTTTACAGACTGTGCAATGGCAGGTCGCCGCTGTGAAATACGCACGCCGTTGTGTCGACCGCGCTCAAGGCAAACTGGGCTGCGCAGGCCGGCGGGTGCAACACTTGGCGTTGCGACAAACAAAGAGTAGAGTGATAAATGCCACGGACAGCAGCCCCAGCGCCAGCGCGGCTGCAAACAGGCGCGACTTGGACGTACCGGCACCCGTCGATGAAGTGGTTGCACCAACCTCGGCGGGCGACGCGGATGTGGTGGCGGTTGACAGCGGCGTCTGTGAGAGAGTGGCGGCAGTCACATATGGAGTGGGCGTGACACCGGTGCTGGTAAAGCCAGTTGGCAAGACGGTAGAAGCCATGGACCCAGATGGCAAGACGGTGGAAGCCATGGACGCAGATGGCAAGACGGTGGAAGTCATGGACGCAGTTGGTGCGGAGGAGTCCGTGACAGACGCTGTAGCACTGCCAGAAGGCGTGTGAGTAATTGACGCTGTGGCAGTTGGGGAGTACGAGGCTGTGGCTGTGTCGGATGGCCTGTAGACGACGTGGTTGGTGTCATGGAACCTGTAGACGACATGGTTGGTGACATGGAACCTGTAGACGACGTAGTTGGTGTCATGGAACCAGTTGGCGACATAGAACCAGACGCTGTGGCGGATGGCGATTGGGAGATGGAAGGGGATGCGGTGTTGGTTCCCGACAGAGACAGTGAAGGTGACGGGGTCGAGCAAGCAGAGCCGGTGATGGGCACCGCTGAGGGCGAGGCTGGCAAGGCGCCAGACGCGACCGTCACGTTGTAAATGAGGCCAATGTTGCCACCGATTGCGTCAAACATTTCTGCAACGATGGTGTACCGCCCAGGTGCCGGGTACAACAACTGAATGAAGGAGGTGGTTGCGGGGTTGGCGTAGGTGTCGGCGGTGCGGCAGTATGCCCACTTGGGCAGCGGCCTGCTTACGGTCCAAGGTGTGGTCGAAGAGCTGGTAGAGGCTGAACCGCCGTCCATGAAGGAGGCCGAGATGTCGTCGTTGGCGGTGAGGACAGTGCTGTCCGACGCGGTAATGCGCACGCCATCGGTCCGGCCGCGCGGGCAGCCGGCCAACACCATCAGAAAGGTGTCTTCGTCTGTGGCCGGCGTGCAGGTGCGCACCTCAAACGACAGTGTGTTTGGCGGGATGTCGATGGCGTACAGGAGGTCGGGCGACTGTCCCCCAAAGTAGGAGATCCCCACCTCGCTGCTCACGCTGCCCGACACACTGCCGTACGTGCCCGACAGCAGCGTAATGGACTGCGGAATGCCGCACCCGTTCCCTGCCATGCCACAGCAGCAGTACGCCACGTTAACAGCGGCCACCTGCGTGGCCAGCATCAGTGCCAGTGCAGTGCTCAGCGCTGCCACTACGGGCAACGCCCGGCGCCGCCCACCAACATACCGACACCTTTCCATGATCATGTGTGTGCGCGAGAGGTCAGCGCCCTACCGGTACCGGTACCTGTGGTTTAAAATCAGTCGCACGCCGTGTAACGACAGCAAGCTACTAAACGGTACTCCGCTTCCACAAATGGAACTTCTCCCACCAATTGGTGTTTATATACACGGCACTGGTGTGCGTTGCTGTGCGAATACTTGCCTAGTATGCATAAATCCGCATGGGCCGTAACGGTTCGTTATTCGTTAAGGTCACCGTCACCTGATTCAGAACAAGTTGAGAACGTGACGAAGTGTGGCGCACCGCACACACAACCGCCGTTACCGCCATCGCACACCGGCACACGCAGAGCGCGACGCCGCAATTAATGCACGCGGCCAGTGCGCGCACCATAACAAGGTACGGGGTTGGTGTCCAGCGCTGCGTGTTCATTTGCCACTGAATGCGGCGCACACGTGCCTGGCGGTCGCGTCGCCAGACACGCACGGTGTGAGTCCGTGCGACGCACCGGTACCGTCTGCGATGGCAGCGGCACGACGACGCGCGCCTCGTTGCCACGCAACGCGCGGCGCTCCAAGCAACCAGCGCAAACAATCAACCTATTGTCGCAATGGCGTGCGTGCTGGCGTCCAACAGTAACTGCCGCCGTTGGTTCTACTCAAAGTCTCTAACTACTTTGTTGCGGACCGGGACCTGCGGTACCGGTACCGGTACCGGTACGCAGCGTCACCAACGCAGGTCGCACACTCGCGTCGCAGCACCTGCCCCCGCGTCGCCGCGCCGGTGTGTGACGGCAGCGCATGTCAGCGTGTACAACTGATGGGTTCCCCAACAAACTG
>Ga0066256_1003616_pt2 | contig 11010 bp, 9 predicted proteins | sample ThiBio_1000_biof_FD_87107 | JGI IMG/M metagenome (GOLD analysis project Ga0066256, IMG submission 87107) | Wastewater bioreactor microbial communities from Cape Town, South Africa - Thiocy_expt_1000_biof (version 2) | ecosystem: Engineered > Bioreactor > Thiocyanate-remediating >... | reverse complement strand
ATGAAGACGCCCGGCTGCGTCCATAGGGGATGCTCGGGCGGAAGCGGCTCCTGCTCGAAGACATCTAGTCCGGCGCCGCCCAACTGGCCGGCTTGAAGCGCGGCGAGAAGATCATCCAAGCTCGTGGTGGCGCCCCGGCCGATATTGATGAAAAAGGCGCCGCGCTTCATGCGCGCGAAACGGTCCCGACTGAACATGCGTTCGGTTTCCGGCGTATGGGGAACGGTGACGATGACGAAATCAGCGACGGGCAACAGGTCATCGAGCGCGGCCACCGGATGGATTTTTCGCATGCCTTCGGGCGGCGCCGTGCGTTGCGGATCGACGCCGATACAGTCCACGCCAAAGGCGCTGAGCAGTCGCGCCGTTTCCGCGCCAATACCGCCGACGCCAACGATCAGCGCCACCGCCTCGGGCAGATGCACCGTGCCTTCGTAACGGGGAAGCTGTTGCCACACCCGCTGTTGTTGCTGAGGGACATAGTGGTGCAGGGCGCGCGCGAAGGCGAGAACGAACGACAGAATATGCGCGCTGATGTGATCGTTAAAGATGCCGCGCACATTCGTCACCGTAACCGGGTGCTGCACCAGTTCCGTCGAGAAATAGCCGGCTGGCGGCGCCGCCATGGGCGAATGCAGCCACCGCAACCGATCCGCCCGCGCCAACAGCTCGGGTGTCACGGTGCCGCAAGCCGCGTCGGCGCCACCGATGAGAGCGTCCGCATCCTGATCGGATTCGATCTCGACGACGTCCAGCTCGTCCTGGAATTTTTCGCGCAGACGCTGCGCCCATTCGCGATGGATCGGCAGCAACGGCGCCATCATCAACAGGCGCTGCGGACTGGATGGCTGAGTCATGAACTTCAATCCAGTTTGATGCCGGCCTGTTGAATGACCTTGTCCCACTTGGCCGTTTCGACCTGGAGAAATTTGGCGTAGTCGTCGACCGAACCGCCTTGCGGGGTTGCGCCACCCAAGGCGAACTTCTCGCGAAGGTCCTTGCTTTGCAGGGCTGTGTTCATGGCCGCATTGATCGTCTCGATGCGATCTCTCGGCGTTCCCTTGGATGCATGCAGGCCGATTTGCGTCGTCGCATCGAAGCCCGGATAGCCCGACTCGGCGATGGTGGGAATGCTGGCATTGTTGGGCCAGCGGCTGGGGCCGGTCAGCGCAAGAACCTGCAGCTCGCCGGCGCGCGAATAGGGCTCGGCGAAAGACATGGATGCCACCATATAGTCGAGCTGGCCGCTGAGCAGATCAAGCACGGCCGCCGACTCGCCGCGATAATGCACCGCGCGGACATCGATCTTCGCCGCGATCTTCAACAATTCGCCGGCCAGGTGATTGGAGGTGCCAAGGCCCGGCGTGGCATAAAACATCGCGCCAGGATTTGCTCTCGCCTTGGCGACCAGTCCCGCCAGATCGTTCGGACCCTTTTTCGTATTGACGATGATGGTCTGCTCGATGCGGAGCACGTGGCCCACGGGCGGCAAATCCTCAGGAATCTTATAGGAGACCTTCGAATCCATCAGGGGCAGCAACATGGTGCTGCCGGAGGCACAAAAGCAGAGCGAATAGCCATCAGGCGCCGCACGCGACACATTGGTGGTGCCGATCACGCCGCCGGCACCTGGAATATTTTCCACGACGACGCTTTGACCGAGGGACTTACCCATCTCTAGGGCGACCAGGCGGGCGAACAGATCGACAGTGCCGCCAGCGGCGAACGGCACCACGAGGCGAATGTTCCTGGACGGAAATGTTTCCGCCCGCGCGGCAAAGCCCGTGGACGCCAAGGCCGCCAATACGGCAAAGCTTCGGAGGCCGGACTTCGTCCATTGCAGAAGAGAACCCTGCGGCTGTCGTGGCGCTTTCGCGAAAATATTCATGTCTGTCTCCCCCATACCTTCATGACGATGGTAACGGCAGGGAAATGCCGCGTGGGTCAACGGCGCTGCCCCGCCATTCCACCCTTCGGAATTTCGGCTGACGGAATGAACAGGGAGGGTCGTTGCACGGGCGCCAATGTCCAGGCGAAATGGCGCATCGGATTCTGGCCCCAAGCGCCACCTCGATCACCATGTTATTGGACTGAAACCTCTTTTAGAAACCATGAACGATCCGTATCCTTCAAAGCCGATCGCCGTTCTCTGGGAGCGCGTGGTCGCCGGCGATACGTCGGCCGCTTTCCTGCAGGCACAGGGCATCGAGGTACGGCTTGGCCGTCCCAATCTCGATCCTGCCTATCGCACCCATCGCGCCCAGGACTTTATCGAGGATCTGCAAGGCGCGCAGGGCGTGCTGATATCGGGCGGGATCAGAGTGAATGCCGATGTTATCCGCGCCCTGCCCGACCTGCGGGTGATCAGCAAGATCGGCATTGGCGTCGATACGGTTGACGTCGAGGCGGCCACGGCGGCGGGCATTGCCGTCTGCAATACGCCGCATGGCAACGACACCGTCTACGTGGCGGAGCATGCGATGGCGCTCCTGCTCGCCCTGATGAAACAGCTCCATGTCTGGACGCGTCCGTATATGATCGGCGGCGGATGGCGAAGCCCCGCCACTTTCGCTGGCACTCTGGACGGGCGCACGGTCGGCATCATCGGCTTTGGTAGAATTGGGCGCGAGTTCGCCCGGCGCCTGTCGGGATGGAACGTTCGGATTCTCGTGCACGACCCCTACGCCGGGGACTTGCCGGCAGGCATCGAGCGCGTGAGCTTGGACGAGCTGCTGGCCGCAAGCGATGCCATAAGTCTGCATTGCCCGCCGCCACCGGACGGCAAACCCTTGCTGGATGCAGCCGCCCTCAAGGGCCTGCGGAAAGGCGCGGTGTTGGTCAATACGGCGCGCGCCGCCCTCATCGACCGCCATGCGCTTCTCGCCGCGCTGGATGCAGGTGAGATCGCAGGGGCGGCGATCGATGTCTTCGATCCGGAACCACCGGCGTCCGACGATCCGCTGCTGACCCATCCCCGAATTCTCTGCACGCCCCATGTCGCTTCCTGGACCGACGAGGCCTTCTTCGGTCGCAGGCGACAAGCGGCGGAAAATCTGGCGCATGCGCTGCTGGGACGTGCCGGCGCCTCCATAGTCAACGCCGCTCAACTGAGTGCGCGTGCTCGAAGAGTGTAAGCCGATAAGCTGAGCGTTGCGGCAGGCCGGATTAATGCCGCAAGCCGCTCGCGGATTGGGCCTGCGCCAAGCCGGCTGAAGCGGCACCTTCGGTGATCTGTTTCAATCGGTCCGATATTTCATCGCCGATTTCCTTGACCTGACCGAGATAGTCCTTCACCGCCTGTTCGGGCCGCAGCGCCGAGGAAATGAAGGTCAAACCGACACTCGCGACGACGCGGCCATTCTCATAAACCGGGACGGCGATCGTGTTGGACACGGGACGCACCCTGGGATCGCGCATGGCAAAGCCGCAGGCGCGAATGTCCGACAGCAAACGGCGTATATCCGAAACATTTTTCGCCGACGCATCTTCCGGCTCCGTGGAAACACTGAGAGCCTGCAAAATATGGTCTTGCTCGTCCGCCTCGCAAAAAGCCAGGACCGCGCGGCCAAGCGCGCGCGTCACGAGGCTCAATCTCATATTGATCGACGAATGCAGCAGCGCCAGCGGCGAATTCGGCACCGTACTATAGCGAATGATCGCCGCGTTATTCTCCGGAACGGCGATCGCCAGCGGCCACTTCACCCGGCTCGTCATGGCATCGAGCAAGGGCGCCGCAGCCTCGACGATCTTGGGCACGCTGTGATAGCCGACCGACAACGACTGTACCTGGGACGTCAGATAATAGGCGCCGTGCTTGGGGGCGTGACAAACGAGACCTTTCGCCGCAAGCGTCCGCAGAAGCCGCACGATGGTGGGCTTGGGAATGCCCGTCTGGCCATGCAGCATGTCCACCGTCGAGATCGGCTGCCGGTTCAGCGCCTGCAATAAATCGATGGCCCGGCTCACCGCTCGAATGGATGATGCTTCCGCTGCCGTTTCAGATGACGTTCCCATGGCCCCTCGCAGGAGCGCCCTGCTTACCGTCCCGCGCTCCTCGTCCGCAAATTAGCCTGGAATAGCCGCCAAGGCCAGCAGCTCGGCCATTACGCTAGCATTCGGCGATCTTCAGGGGGCTGGAGGTGCCTCGTATTCAGCCGAATTCGCGACCCAGTTCTTGGCGATGAAATCAGCCCGAGGCGGCGAGAAAATGTCGATGAGAAGATGGCGCTCGTCGTTGACGCCTTCGGTCGTGTGGATGATCTGCGGCGGAATGACAAGCAAGGACGGCGATGGTGCCACCACATGCCGATCCTCCTGCCACAGCTCGGCGTTCTTGCCCCATTCGACGCGCAGGTGATGCCTAAATTCTCCGGCCAGCGCCAACGATCCCTGTTCGAAGCTCTTGTGCGCATGCGGGCTCAGCGCCGTGCGATCGCGCGGGCCGGCATATTCGACCCAATTGATGCTCAGCGTCGCGCTCTGGAACATTTTCAGGCGCGGATTGTCCTGCGGCGCATCGATCGCGTCGATCTCGAGAACACGGATCGCATCAGGCGCGGATCGCCGTTGATAGGTGCCGAAAGCGACGACGCGCTCGTCACGGGTGGCATAGGTCGCGGCGTTCTCGACGGTGCCGCTCACCGGCTCGCCCGCATTGGCCGTCAATATGCGGCGGTTTCCAGCACGGGCCAATTGAGCGGATGCTTTCCCCGCCGGCAGAATGACGAGTGAGCGGGCTTTGACGGCGACCGTTTCGTTCGCACCGACGATCTGCGCGGCGACATCCGGCAACAGCACCATGGCCTCGTAGGCGCTTTCAATCGTAAACGCGGCGGAAGCGGCATCCGCTTTGATGAACTCGACGATGAAGTTCTGGCCACGTGCCTGGCTGCGGTGCGGTCCGTCCTTGGCCACCGTCTCGACGGTTCGAAAATCGATCAATTCGCCGTTGCGGATCATGAAGCCTCCCGTTTCGTTTCGGCAGCGCGCTTGAACGGCTGCGGCATGACCTCAATCGGGCCTGGCGGCGCATATTGGATGCCGCGCAGGCGGGTAAGCGGCTGCGCCTTCACCGTATCGAAGCGACCGGCGCCATCGAAGAACTGATCTTGAATGTGCAGGCCAACGACCCGACCAAACACGACATTGCTCGGCGTATCACCTTTCGCCACCGGAGCGATTTTTTTTTCAAGCAGAAGACGGCATACGAGATTGGCGGGCGAGGCGGCGACGCGGGGCGGACACACCTTGACGCAAGCGGCTTTCTCGAGTTTCGCCAATTCGAACTCATCGACGCCATGAGGCGCCGCCGTCGAGGTCACGTTCATCGCTTCGCGCAGATCGTAGCTGACGAGATTGAAGACGAATTCACCAGTGGCTTTGACATTGACCAGCGTATCTTTCTCGGGCCGATCCTCAGGTGAATTGCAGGAGAAGATGAGCACCGGCGGCGACGTCGAGACGATGTTGAAATGCGAGAACGGCGCCAGGTTCACCTGGCCGGCGGCACTCATCGTGCTGATCCACCCGATCGGCCGCGGCGCGCGGAAGAGCGGCGTGATCGTGCGGGAGCGATATTTCCAGGCGCCGTCGCTTTCGCGCACGAGTTCGTCGACGACATCGGCGATCATGATGGCGGGCTTAGAGGGCAACACCGGCACACCATCGGCCGCGAACAGGCTCAAGATCCAGATCGCGGTTGCGGTGTTGGCGTCGTGCACGGTGACATGGAGATTGTTGACGAGATGCCGCGCCACGCGCTCACCGCGATCCTGCCGATCGGCGTAAAACGCTTTGATCGCCTCGATGCCGGTGCGCTTGCGCAGGCTCGTCGCATAAGAACCGTCCGGGGTATAATCCAGATGCGCGTTGCGGCCCCAGTTGCGGTCGACGTCATGCCAATGACGCGCCAACATCTGGGTGATGTCCTGGATGATGAATTGTTGTTCGTCCGCCGTCATTGCCGCGTCTGCCCACCGTCATGTGGCAGCACACTACAATTGCGACCGGCAAACCCGGACAGCCGGTTTCAGAGATTTCGCGGTACGAAATTTTTGCGCCTGGTCAGGCCGGCATCCTTTCCAGCTTATTGTTTTTCTTGAGCAATAGGCCTGCAGCGGGCTTTCTGATCCCCGCCGCAGGCCCTCAGGCTATTTGGCGTAGGTGAAGAAGCCGCGGCCGGTCTTGCGGCCGAGATAGCCGGCATCGCACATCTGCTTCAACAACGGGCTCGCGCGGAATTTCGGATCGTCGAAGCCGTTGTACAATGTGTCCATGATGTTGCGCACAACATCGAGCCCGATGAGATCGGCAAGCGCCAGCGGCCCCATCGGCTGGTTGGTGCCAAGTTTCATCATCACGTCCACGTCCTCGGGCGAGGCCACACCTTCATGCACGCAATTGATGGCTTCGTTTTTTTTTTTTTCAAGCAGAAGACGGCATACGAGATCGTGATGTGACTGGAGTTCAGACGTGTGCTCTTCCGATCTCGAGCGACTCGGTGAGGCTGACAATGGCCTGGCTGGTTTCATCGCTGGTCTGCAAGGCGCGGATGATCTCGACCAGTTGCATCAGCGGCACCGGATTGAAGAAATGCATGCCGATGACGCGGCCCGGATTTTTCGAGGCCGCAGCCAGCCGCGTTACCGAGATGGAGGAGGTATTGGTGGCGAAAATCGTCTCCTCGCTGCAGATCGCGTCGAGTTCGCGGATCAGGCCGGCCTTGATGTCATAGTTTTCGACGACGGCTTCGACCACGACGGCGCAGCCGGCGAGCTCAGCCGCGTCGGTGGTCGGTTTGATCCGGGCCAAAACGGCGTCACGATCCGCAGCGCTCATCTTCTCTTTCGCCACCAGGCGGCCGAGGCTATCGCCGACAGCGGCCAGGCCGCGATCGAGGAATTCCGGCTTCAGGTCCCGCAAGGTGACCGGATGGCCCGTGGCGGCGAAAAGTTGCGCAATGCCATTGCCCATGGTGCCGCGGCCGACGCCGCCGGTGCGAGATTTGCCGGTCGACATGAAAACCCTCTTGGAAAAGCGGCTCAACGCCCTGCACGCGGCGCGATGCCTATCTCAATGATCCATTTTTCATGCCGATGACAGGCGGTCGCGACAACCGCCCACAGCTCACCCTGCGGACAACCGCCTTCATCGCCCTGTCATTTGGCCCTTCGATATTGCGCCGCAGTGCAGGGCCACCCAGGCATCACCCCTCCCAAGCCGGTGGCCGACCAGCCGCGACAACGCCTGGGCTGAACCATGATTGGAAAGCCGATGAACTTCAAAGTCGTGAACGACGCCATCGCCATCAATCTCGAAAACGCCAATATTCTCTCGCGCCTGTGGCTCGGCCACGGACAGCGGATCGCCCAGGAACAGATCAAACTGTTTCAAGCGCGCGCCGACAAAGCCGCCGAACTGTTCAAGCCGGCTCAGAACCTCAATCCCTGGACGGCCTGGAGCAGCTATGCGACCGACGCGATGCAGCGCTCCATCCTGGTGCTCGACACCTTGCGCCAGCGTGGCAATGCCTTCAACGCGCACAGCGACGGCAATATTCCGCCGGTCCTCGATTTCGACTACGAACTGGTGATCGACGGGCGCTCGCTGCCGCGCCCGGTCAATTATTCGCTGGTGGTGATCACGCCACCGGCCGGCGTCACCATCGATCCGAAGCGCCGGCCCTTCATGATCGTCGATCCGCGTGCCGGCCATGGCGCCGGCATCGGTGGCTTCAAGCCGGAAAGCCAGGTGGGCGACGCCTTCGCCGACGGCCATGCGGTCTATTTCGTCATCTTCCGGCAATGGCCGGAACCCGGCCAGACCCTGGCTGACGTGCGCGAAGCGGAAGCCGCCTTCCTCGACGAAATCCATCGCCGCCATCCCGATGTCGAAAAGCCGGTGGTCATCGGCAATTGCCAGGGCGGCTGGGGCTGCATGCTATTGGCCGCCGCGCATCCCGATAAAGTCGGCCCGATCGCCATCAACGGCGCGCCGATGGCCTATTGGGGCGGCACGGCCGGCAAGAATCCGATGCGCTACACGGGCGGCCGTGTCGGCGGCGTCTGGCCGGCGATGCTGATGGCCGATCTCGGCAATGGCGTGTTCGACGGTTCGCTGCTGGTGCAGAATTTCGAAGAGCTCAACCCGGCCAACAGCTATTGGAAGAAGCTCTATAATCTCTACGCCAAGGTCGACACCGAGGCCGAACGTTTCCTGGAGTTCGAACGTTGGTGGGGCGGCTTCTTCATGATGAATGAGGAAGAAATCCGCTGGATCGTCGAAAACCTCTTCGTCGGCAATCGGTTGGCCTTCGGCCAAGCCTATTTTGGCGACGAACGGATCGATCTGAAAAGCATCCGCTCGCCGATCATCGTCTTCGCCTCGCATGGCGACAACATAACGCCGCCGCAACAGGCGCTGAACTGGATCGCTGATACGTTCCACAACGTCAATGAGATCAAGGCGCGCGGCCAGCGCATCGTCTATCTGCTGCACGATTCGATCGGCCATCTCGGCATTTTCGTCTCGGCGAAAGTGGCTGGGCGCGAACATGAAGCGATCACCGATACGATGCGGGCGATCGAGGCCCTGCCGCCCGGTCTCTATGAAATGGAACTGGAACAGGGCAAAGACAGACTGCACATCAAATTCGCGCCCCGTTCCGTCGACGACATTTTGAAACTCGACGACGGCCGCAAGGTCGAAGAAATGTTCGCCGCCGTGGCCCGCGTCTCCGAAACCGGCGCCACCGTTTACGAAAACCTCGTGCGTCCGTTCGTGCGCGCCATGGTCAATGAAGACACGGCGAAGCAGTTCTTCCGCACGCGCCCGCTGCGGCTTGAGCGTTCGCTTCTCTCCGATCGCAACGCGTTGCTGGCGCCGGTCGGCGCACTGGCCGAACAAGTGCGCGCTCATCGCCAGCCTGTCGAGGCCAACAATCCGTTCCTGGCGGCTGAACATCTGATGTCGGACCTGATCGAGCAGAACCTGGATCTCTATCGCGACATCCGCGACGCTTTCCATGAACTGTCATTCCATGCGCTTTACGGTTCGGCGCCGATGCAATGGGTCGGCCGACAGGAAATGGCCGGTCGCGAACAGACGAGCGATGAAAACCTGCTGATGCTGCCGGATGTGCGCAACGCGCTCGCCAATATCGAAACCGGCGGCGAGGCCGAAGGCACGGTGCGCATGCTCGAACTGCTGTCGGAAGCGCGCGGCTATGTCCGCCGCTCGCGGCTCGAACGCGAATTGCAGCTCTTCGCCACGGAACAGCCTTTCGCCACGATGGGCGAGGATCGGCGCGCCAAGCTCATCTATGAGCAATCCCTGATCGTCCGCTTCGCGACCGAGCGCGCCAAGGCCAGCCTGCCGAAACTGCTCGATACGCCAGCGGAACGGCACCGGGCGCTCGATCTGGTGATGCGCGTCGCCGGACCGGTAGAAACCATGCATCCGCAAGCCCTGGCGCTTTATCGCGAATTCGAAGCGATGCTCGGCCGCCGCCCGACGAATGCCGGTGACGCCGAACAGGCCGCGTAAGCATCAACTTTGAACCGTCAAGGAGCACGGATGATGAGCGCCCTCTCGCACCGGAACACCACTTTCGATGAACTCGTCGTCGGACAGACGGCGAGCATCGAGCGGCCCGTCACGGCCAACGACCTCTATGTCTTCGCCCATGCCTCGGGCAATACCAATCCGCTGCATATGCCCGGCGCCGACATCAATCATGACGGCACGAGCGACACGGTCGCGCCGTCGCTGTGGGTCGGCTCGCTGGTGTCCTCGGTGCTCGGCACGGTCCTGCCGGGTTCGGGCACGCTCTACAACAGCCAGACCTTTCGCTTTCCCGGACGCGCCCATCTGGGCGACCGACTGAAAATCTCGGTGCGCTGCCTGGAAAAGCGCGAGAAGCCGCACGCTATCTTCGAAACCCGTGTCGAGAAGACCGACGGCACGCTCATTCTGGAAGGCGTTGCCGAAGTCGAAGCGCCGACCGTCACGATCATCGAGGAAAAGCGCAATCTGCCGCTGCTCCTCCTCGACCAGCACGATCATTTCAGCGCCCTGGTGGAACGCTGCAAACGGCTGCCGGCCATGCCGACCGCCATCGTCGTTCCCGACGATGCCAATTCGATGGGCGGCGCCCTGCTCTCCATGCGCGAAGGCCTGATCGAGCCGATCCTGATCGGTTCGCGTTCGCGCATCCTGCGCGCCGCCGACAGTCTCGAAGCCGATATTTCGGCGCTGCAACTGATCGACATCGAGGATCACGCGGCGGCGGCGAAACAAGCGGTCGCCATGGTCAATGCGCGCGAGGCCCGCGCCGTGATGAAAGGCAATGTCCATTCGGATGAATTGCTCGGCCAGGTGGTCAAGAAGGACGGCGGCCTGCGTGGATCGCGGCGCATCAGCCACGTTTTCGTGATGGATGCGCCGACCCGAAACAATCTGTTCTTCATCTCCGACGCTGCCATCAATATCGCGCCGGATCTCGTCACCAAGATCGACAACGTGCAGAACGCCATCGATCTGGCGCTGGCCTGCGGGCTGAAGACGCCGAAGGTCGGCATTCTCGCCGCCGTCGAAACCGTCAATGTCAACATGCCCTCGACGCTGGAAGCGGCGGCGCTCGCCAAAATGGCCGACCGTGGGCAGATCACCGGCGCCTTGGTCGATGGCCCGCTCGCCATGGACAATGCGGTCGATACGGAAGCAGCGCGCACCAAGGGCATCGTGTCGTCGGTCGCCGGCCATGCCGATGTGCTGATCGTGCCCAATCTCGAAGCCGGCAATATGCTGGCCAAACAATTGACCTTCGTCGCGCGGGCGGAGGCGGCCGGCCTCGTCGTCGGCGCGAAGGCTCCCGTCATTCTCACCTCGCGCGCCGACAACGACAAAGCTCGCCTCGCCTCCTGCGCGGTGGCGCAGCTTTACGACTATTGGCGGCAGCATGGCGAAGCGCTGGGCGATGAAGCCCTGGCGCAGGCAGCGGAATAGGTGGCG
>Ga0066256_1005164_pt1 | contig 11013 bp, 1 predicted proteins | sample ThiBio_1000_biof_FD_87107 | JGI IMG/M metagenome (GOLD analysis project Ga0066256, IMG submission 87107) | Wastewater bioreactor microbial communities from Cape Town, South Africa - Thiocy_expt_1000_biof (version 2) | ecosystem: Engineered > Bioreactor > Thiocyanate-remediating >... | reverse complement strand
GGCGGCAACGGCAATGGTGATGCCGACGACCAGCCAGGCACCGGCACCACTGCCTCCACCTCGCCAACCTGGATGTCACATGCCGCCAGCTCTTCCCCGCCTTCCTCAGCAGCAGGCACTGGCACTGGCGCCGCCGGCGCTGGTGCCGCTTCCTGGCGTGGTGCATCAGGTTCTGGGCTGCTGCCATCGCTCGGCCAGTCGTCGTCCCACCCACTGCTCGCTTGCTGCACGGGTGGCGCCGCACTGCCACCCCCATGCTGCAGCTCCGCACCGCCGCCCTCGCTGCCGCTGCCGTCTGCATCGCTGTCGCCACCGTCCTCCTGTGGCGGCGACGGCATCGTGCGTGCCATCGCTGCCGCCGGAACTACGTCATCCCCATCCCCCTCTTCAGCATCCTCATCATCGCGTGACGCCCCCGCGACGGCACCGCCAACGCGCGATGCCACAATGTCAAGCACGCCGCGCGCCAGCCAGGAGAGGCCGCTGGACACGGGGCCCGCGGGTGCCCCGAACAAGCCACGGCCCAGCCGACTGTCTTCCTCCCCATTCTCGCCCTCCTCGTCGTCGCTGGTAGTAGCGCTGGAGCCAGACGCAGCTGCCGCTGCTGCCGCCGCGGCTGCGTCCGCCACTGCCGCCAAGTCCACCACGGCGCCGGGTAATGGTGGTGCCACCGCCACCTCCACGTCAGCAAATGCGTCAGCCACAATGTCGCCCTGAATGGCGCTCAACACGCCGTCCACGGTTGCTAGCGCGCCCACCAGGTGGCGCTGAAGCACGCCGCCCTCCCGCTCCAGCTCGCTGCTGCTGCCGCTTGGCGCTGCCGCACCGGCCGCGGTACCGCCTGCTACGGACGCCGCAGCACGCGCAGCGCGCCCCAGCAGCGTAGTCAGCGTCCCCAGTGCGCCACCATCACTAGCAGCAGCCGTCGGCGCGGACGGCGCCAGGGCGGCGAGCGCACCCCGCAGGTAGCGCTTCACTACGCAGGCGGCACGCCAGGTACGCGCAATCACCAGGGCCACGTCAGGCAACAGTGCAACGGCGTAGCCCGCAGGCAGGGCAAGCGTATCGTCGTCTGGCCCCGCCTCCCCTGCGCACTGCAACAGCGCCGCCGCGGTAGTCAACAGGCGGCAATACGCGAGCGCCGCCACCAACACGGGGAGGGACGCCGCCAGCGCAGCAGCCGTCGCCTCGCCGCCGCCACTGCTGCCGCCACCTGAACCACGATGTGCCAGGCCGCTTGCCAGCGCTGCACGCCACGAGCTGGCCGCCAGGTACCCCACCTCCATCAGCCACCGGTCGTGAGACTCGACGACCGCTGTCCGCAGGCTGGCGCCGCGGGCAATGAGCGGCGCGGTAAGGCAGGAGGCAACTAGCCGACCTGGCTGCAGCGCTGCCAGGGCGCGCCAGGCGCCAGGTGCCAACAGCTGGCTGGCTGGGAGCGTGGCACCCACGGCGGCATTGGCGCAGTAGGAGGCCACGGCGTGCCACGCGGGCGGCGGCAGGGGGGACGGGTCGCCACCTGGCGCACTCGCGGACGCCGCCAGCAGCCAGTGAACCAAGGCGCGCGCCACACCCACCCGCGCGGCGCGTGCAGCTGGCGGCAGCGGGGCACCCGGCGGCGGCAGCACATCGCGCACAGCGGTCGCCAGCTCCGCCACAAGCGCCTGCACGTCTGCGGCACTCAGGCGAGCCACATTGCCAGCGCACTCGCTTGGTGCCGCGGAGCCAGCTGCAACAAGTGCAGCCGCCACTGCGGCCGCGGCGGCGGCGGTGGCGGCGGCGTCATCACCGGCAGCAGCGGATGATGGTAGCGCCCACTCACCGCCCGCAGCAAACCGTGCCATCGCGGTGGCATCGTGCAGCAGTGCAACGGCGCCAGCGTACACAGCCGCTGCTGCTGCGGGGGCAGCCGCTGCAGGCGTGCTAGCAGCGCCGGCGCCGGCGCTAGCGGGAGGCGCACACACCAGCTGGCACAGGTAGGCGCCGCCATCCAGCAGCACGGCGGCAACCTCACTGGCGGCGCGCGTCGCCGGCGCGCTCTCCCACGACGCGTCCTCCCCGCCGCCACCGCCCCCGTCACCCATGCTGGGGAGGTCAGACCCGCTCAGCAGCGCGCGGGCGGTGGCAGCGCGCCCCGCCACCCACGCCTCACTCACCACCTCCACGCCCGTCAACAGCTCCTCGTCGTTGCCGCCCACCGCCACCCGCGCCGCTTCCAGCACCGGCCACAGGCGCGCGGTGAGCGGCAGGCCCTCACGTCGCTGTGACGAGGTTGGCGGCAGGGTGGAAGCGGCACGGCGGTCCCATGCTGCACCCAGCGGCAGGAGCCAGGCAGCCCGTGCCACCACCGCCAACGCGTCATGAATGCAGGTGCCCCCCGCCGACGCACCCCCACGCGCCCCGCCCTCGCTGGCCGCGCCGGCCCACAGGTTGCTCAACGCCGACAGCACACCGGTGGGTGGCCGGGAGTCACCAGATGGCACGTCGTCACGCAGCGCCGCCTCAAACCACACGCCCCTCCCCGCAGGCGACGCTAGTGCGGCAGGCGACGGGATCGCGCTGTCTATGCCATGCCGCCAAGGCCAGCCCGCCGCGTTGGGTGGCGGTGACCCGCCAGCTGTGAGGCGGCCATCCCATGCCGCTGCTGCGGCAGAAGGCAAGCGGTGCAACGCGGCGGCAGCTACTGCACGCCACGCCGCGCCGGCGGCGCCGGGCGGCAGCAGGTCAAATGCCAGCAGCCAGCGTGCCAACGCGGCAGGCATGGCAGCAGCCACGCCGGCGCGGTCCGCGTCGTTGGCTGCCCCGAGCGCCGCTCCTGGAGCCGCCAGCAGGCGGGCGGCGGCGGTGGTGTCAACCGCCAGGCGGCGCGCCAACGGCAGGACGGCGGCAACGAGAGCAAGCGGCAGGGTGGGCGACGTGCCGCTGCCTGGGGCGGCTGCAGCAAGCCGCTCATCAATGTCGGCAGCAAACACTGGCAGGGGTATATTGCCCTCTGCTGCCGCAGCGGCGGCAAGGAGGGACAGCAGGACATGCGCCATTCGGCCGCCCACCACGCTCGCGTTGCCTGGCGTGGCATCCAGCGCCAGGCGCTTGAACATGGTCGCCCACGCACCACGCACCGCCTCCACCTCTGCGCCATCCGCCACGTGCGCCGCTGCGTCGTCCAGCACGCCATCCAGCGAGCGCACTGTGCGTGCCGCCGCAGCCACCAACGCCGTGCCATCACCCGGCGGCGCTGCCGCAAGCAACTTGGCAGCGGCGGCGCAGCGCACAGCGGCGGCGGTGAGCGCAATCGGCGCGGGGTGCAAAGCTGACGTGGCTGCCACATCGGGCGACGCGCTGTGCGCCAGCCAGGCGTCAGCAGCCGCCACCACCACGTCGCGCAGGAACGCATTGGCGGCGCGTGCAATACGGCCACCAACCGCAGCTTCCTCGCCTGCGCCACCGTCAGCAGCTGGCGACGCGGCGGCGGCACCGTCGTCGGTCGGCGCGTCATGCCCCGCACCGCACGCTGCCGGCACGCCGGCACGCAACAACCCAGCCCACCACCCAGCGGTGCCGGCGTCACCTGCGGCCAGCGCGCCGCCAACCGCTGCCACAAACCGCTGTGGCCACGATGCCGCCACCGCGACGCCGCCTGCGCCACCCGCTGCAAGGTGATGTGCGGCAGCCCACACATCCGCCACGGCGCACTCCACAGCAAGCCATGCGGCAGTGGGTGCCAAGCCCGCGGCGCCATCGCGCGTCAGACCACGTAGCAGGTCCAGCGTCACCACTGCAGCAGCACGCAGGCTGGCAGGCGTGGCGTGCGCGCCAAACGCCACCGCGGGCGGCGGGCACACCTCCACCGCCACACTGCCACCCCCCGCAGCCAGATGCCAGCTTGCACTGGCGGCAGTGCTGTCCGCGGCGGTGCAGGCGGCAGCCACCGCGGTCGACACGTGGGCATGCAGGCGGAGGAGGGTGGGCGGCTTGCACTTGGCCAGCAGCGGCGGTGCAGCGAGCACCCACGCGTCAGTGCCCCCTGGCGGCGCGCCACTTGCCAACACAGCCAGCACGGCAGGCAGCACGTCACGGCGCTCTACCGGCACCGCGCCGCCTGCACCCGCCGCCGCAGGCCACAGAGCAGCGGCCGCCGCGTCCCGCGCGGCGTTCACTTGCGGCAGCACGTCGCCCACCGCCTTCAACCGGCGCGCCACGCCGGCCGTGTCAGCGGGCGACACCTCGCCGCCGTCAGCCAGCGCACTCGCCAGCTCGTCACCCAGCACCGTCGCCACCGCTGCCTCCACGGTGGCGGCAGCGTACCACGCCGCAACCGGCGGTGGCGCCGGCAGGGTGGCAAGGGGTAGTACTGCCGCACCGGCGTGCAGACGCAGCGTGTAAGACGCAGCAGCTGCGCCGCCGCCGCCGCCACCGCCACCACCACCGTGCCGCAGCAGGTCGGCCGCCACAAAGGCCTCTGCGGCAGTGGCAGGCAGGGAGGCGCTTGCCGCGTGTGCACGCAGTGTGGTGAGGGCAGCCGCCAAGGTGGCTGACGCACCGCCACCCTCAAATGCAGACGCTACGCCTGCCACAAAGGCCACCAGATGCGGCCGCCGCGCAACGTCGGCGCGCAGCGACAGCTGCACCGCCGTAGCTTGCAGTGCGGCAGCGGCGGCAGGGTGCCAGTCAGCCGCAGCAGACGCCGCTAACACCGGCAACATATCAGGCGGCGAGGTATGCGCTAGGAACGCAACGTCACCACCCGCAGCGGCCGCCGACACCAGGCCACCCAGCGCTGCCGCCACCACGCTGCGTGCGTCGTCGCGACCGACCACCGCGTCGTGGCCGTCCGGCAGTGCCGCACCGCAGGCAGGGCAGGCGTGCAGCAAGCTGGGCGGCGATGCAAGAAGGCGCAGGAGTGTCAGCGGCCCGATGCCTCCGCGTGTGGCGGCTGCCACCGCAGCCGCCTCAGCCGCGCCTGCCACCTCCGTCACCCAGAACGACGACCGCTCGTCACCCGCGTCTGACCGTACAGCTGCCAGCACATCGCAGCACGCTGCCTCCAGCAACCGCGCTGCCACACCCACGGCAACGGCCTCCACCTGCTGTGCCACCGCAACTCGGACGGCAAATGCCACCAGCGGCGGTGCGGTGAGCGCACCACCAGCTGTAACCCCGTGCCACGTACACACAGCTGCTGGCAGGTCAGACAACGTGGTGGCAACCAGGGCGTCTGACAGCCCGGCGGCAGCGGCGCTTGCAGCCGCTGCCGTTGGCGCGCCGGCACGCAGCAACGCAGCAACCGCGTCGGCCACGCGCACCGCCACCTCGCGCCATGCGTCGCCGTCGTGCACCGTCGCCAGGGCCCGCGCGGCCGGCTGCCATACCTGCGCTGCCGCGTCATGGTCATGCGTCATCCACACGGCGGCGGCAGCGAGAGGGGCAGGGCGCACGCCGCCGTCACCACCCGACCGGCCACCACCGCTGCCGGGCGTGCGCACTCGGGCAGCAAACCAGGCCGCGAGGTGGGCAGCGCGCAGCAGCACGTCGCCGTCATCACCGGCGCTGTCATGACCGCTGCCGTCCAACGCCGCGGGTGCCATTGTGCCGCTACGCCACACGGCGGTGAGTGCAGCGACCGTGGCGGCAGACAGGGGCGGCGCGGCGCTTGCGTGCGCCAGCGCATACGACGCCAAGAAAGCGCGCACGCTGGCGTCGTCGTCACCCGTGTCGCCATCCGCGTCGTCGGCGCCCTCACTGCCGCTCTCCCCGCCGTCGCTACTTCTACTTGACTGCGGGGCGGGCGGCGCCGCCACCAACGCCAGCTGCACCGCCAGCGCCCGTAGCCCGCCGTCGTCGTGCCCACCGCTACTGCCGGCGCCACCGCTCCGTGCCGCCACAATTGCCGCAATCGCCAGTCGCCGCGACGCAGCTGTGCTTCCGCAGTCCGCCAGCGCGGCGCGCAGCTGCGCTTCCCGCAGGCGCCGCGCAACCGAGTGCGAGTCACCGCCCACCAGGGCCACCAGCGCCGCCAGCAACACGCGCGGGTCGCGTGGTACCTCACCGTCATCACCCTCGCTGCCCTCGGCGCGCTCCCAGCTTGCCGCGTCTGCCAGTGCGGCAGCGACAGTGACTGTGGCGTTGATGGTGGCGCTTCCGCCGCCGCTACTGCGAGCCGGTACGCGTGGTGGCGGCGCGCTGCCGTATGCCGCCGCGTCAAGGAATGCGGCGGCGGCAGCGTGCACGCTGTCAACACGAGCAGCAACCGGGGCGTCGTCAGTGTCATCCTCGCCGCCGCCGCCGCCGCCGTGCCGCCAAAGACCGCGCGCCGGCTGTGCCGCGGCAGGGGTGGTGGCCGCTAGCACGGTGCGCGCAGTTGCTACTGCGTGCCACGCAGACGCAAGCAGCGATGGGCGGCCTGCCACGCCGTGTGGTGTGTGCGGCCCGCTGCGGCGCGACCGAGACGGCGTGCCACTGCTTACCACAGGTGCGGGCGGCGCGGCGGCATGGCGGGGCGTGAGGTCGTCAGACGTCGGCGGCGGGATGCCCAACAGCAGCGCATATGTGAGTGCGTCGTCGGTGACGGATGCGGCAGTGGGCAGGCTGCCCAGCACAACGGCAGCAGTGGCAGCGGCAGCAGACCCGCCGTCGGCATCGCCGTCCTCCTCCTCCTCGCTCCGATTGCGACCGTCATCGCCCAGGCACGACGCCAGCGCGTCGGGGCCGATTACAGCGATGGCAGCCACCAGCGACTGCAACACACTACCAGCTGCATCGTCGCCCGCCGTTGCACCACCACCCACCACCGCCGCCGTTGCAGCGGTCACAACGGCTGCCAACTGCGGCAGCTGAGCACGCACCGCGGCGGCGAGGCGGTCAATCTCTGCGTCCACGGTTGCGCCCCGGTGGCGGTGGTGCGCGCCGCCGCCACCACTGCGCGCCGCCTCCAGTGCCGTCATACGCGACGTCATGAGGGCGCGGCACAGGAGGCGGGTGGCAGTGGCGACGGCAGCGGTGCGCTGCAGTGCTGCCACCAGTGCGACGGATGGTGAGCCGTGTGGGAGCAGCGCGTCGGCAGACACTGCGACTAGCAGGCGACGGTACGGCGCCCAGGCGGCAAACGAGGTTAGCGACGGTGGCGATGCTAGGAGCGTGGCATGCAGGTGACGTACCAGGGCCTCCGTCGCTGCGGCAGCCACGCCGGGTGTCTGCAGGCGGCACGCCTGCTCCACAACCGCGGCAGCCGCGGCAGCTGTGTCTACATCCAGGTGAGAGGCGGACGTCATCTGTAGCGACACCACGCCACTGCCGCCGCCGTCACCTGCCACGTCACTGATGAGTGCGGCAGCAACGGCATGCGGCACACCGCCAACGGGGCGGTCGGGAGACAGGGGCAAGAGGGCTGCCAGCGCAGCTGACACGCCGGCAATGGCTACGGGGGCGGTGGGTGGCGCGCCAGGGAGGCGACACAGCGCATCATGCAGGGCAAGCGCAGCCTCCCACGCATGCGTGACGTCATCCAGGCTGGGCGCCACCATCCATGGCGCGTCGCTGCCACTAGCGGCGCGCACGGCGCCGGCGGGGGACGCCGCGCTACGGTGCTGGCGCATGGCAGCAGTGAGACCTGGCGCCACGCTTGTCGACACGGCGCGGGCTGCCGTGCGCGCGCCGGTCATGACCGCCGCACCCGCCGCCGCTGCCGCGTCACGCAAGTGGCGCACATGCCCCCGGATGCTGCTCCCTGTCCGCCCGCCGCCGTCATCACCGAGCGCCGTCGCAGCCGCCGTAATACCCGGCGGCGGGGGAGGGACGGGTGTACCTCCGCCACCGCCACCTGGTGGCGCATGCAGCGCGGCCAGCGCCACGCCACGCCGCAGCACGTGCACCCGCACGCCGCCGGCTGCAAGAATCGCAGCACAGGCAGGCACCAGTGTGCCCGCGGCGTGACCTGCCAGCACGTCGGCCACACTGTTGATGGTACTGCCGCCCACCAACGCGGGCAGGCCAGACGGCGCGGCATCCAGGGCGGCCGGGTTGCCGGCAAGGCGCCACAGGGGCAGCGACCAGGCAGCCGCCGCGGTTGCAACGGCGCAGGCAGCGGCAGCTGCGGCAAGTGACGCCATGGCGGCAGCGTCATCGCCGCCTGCGCCGCGCGCCAGCGCTACAATGTCAGCCACCAGGCGGCCAGCACTGCGGTCGTGCGCCGCCCAGCGGCACGCGGACAGGCAGCGGAGCGCGGTGGTGTGCAAGAACGGCGCGGCTTGCCATGACCCGGCTGTAACGGCTCCTGCCTCATGCGCCAACGTGGCCAGCGCTCGCAGCGCGGTCAGGCACTGGTCATGCGCACGGCCCGCATCACCAATGCTCACGCCGGCACCCGGCGGCGGCGCCCCATCTATCGCCTCCAACAATACACCAGCGACCGCGTCCATAATACTGCCGCCGCCGTCGCTGCCACTGCATGCAGCCTCCGCGGCCGCCAATGGCAACACGCCGCGTCGCAACACGCTCACCCACGCCTCACTCACGCCGTCATCGCCGCCACGGGCCACGCTGGCAAGCAAACTCGCACGGTGCGCTTGCGTGGCGCCTAACCAGTCGGCTAGCGACAGCGCAGCCTCCTCACCTGCTGGATGCGTCCAGCTGTGCCGCGCCACCGCCTCCGCCGCACCGGCGTGCGCAACCAGCAACTGCAGCTGCGGCAACGGCATGCGGGCGGCGGCGGCATGGAAAAATGAAGCCGCGGCAAGCAGGTTGCCTGTTTGCTCATCGATCGCAGCGCCCGTTGTGTGCACCCACGCCACCATGTCGGACTGCGTCACCGGCAGCTCAAACGCCTGCTCCACACCGCCGGCGCCGCGCACCTGCCACACAAACGCTGCGCCGTCGCCGCCGGCACTGGCACCGGCACCGCATGCGGGCAGCGCATGCACTACGGCAGCCGCGGCGTCAAAGGCGCCTGCCTCCCGCACCGTACGCACCACCAACGCCCTCAGCGCGCCCAGCCAGCCCGGCAGCGCGTCGTCGTCGCTGCCAGCGTCGGCGGCTGCCCACGCCTCCCGCCAGGCGCAGTGCAGCGCCACATCGGCACCCGGCTGCGCGCCGCCGCGCTCCCGCCGGCTGGCAAGCAGCATGCCCCGCGCTGCCGCCGCACGCGCCGGTGGGATGGCGGCACCCAGTGCACTGGCGGTGCGCTCAAGCATGGTGCGTGCGATGGAAACCAGTTCCTGCACGAGTTCTCCCGTATCGGCGGGGGGGCCGGGGGGGGGGCTTTTTTTCCCCCCCCCCCCCCGGGGGGGGAGGGGGGGGGCCGCGCGCGGGCGGCGGGGGCGGCGGGCCCCGCGGGGGGGCGCCCCCCCCGGGCCGGCGGGGCCCCCGGCCCCTGGGGGGCGCCCCCGCCACTGCTGCCAACAACCGCCGCCAGGGCGTCAGCAACCACGAGCGCGCGCTTCAGCGTCTGCGCCGCTGCTGCAGCGTCTCCTGGGATCACCGCGGGGGGCAGTAACCACTCGTCACCACCGTCGGTGGGTGCCGCCGCCACAGCGGCAAGCAGAGCGCGGGCGGGCTCATGCAGGCCGGCAGCGCGCGCGTTGGCAGCGGCGTACCAGGCGTACGTCAGCGCGGTGCGGGGCAGTGCCTTGGTAGCCTCCAGCAGCGCCCGGAGGGCAGGCACAGGGATGAGAGGCAGTGCAGCGGCGCCGCACGCCGTGGTTGCGGCCGCCACAGTGTCCCGCCAGGCGCGTGCCACCAGTGCCAGTGCCAGCGGCACGCCACGGTACGCCGACGCGGGCGTGCTAACCGCCAGGCCCAGCAGCAAGCGAAATGAGGGCAGTAGGGCGCCGCTATCATCGTCGTCACCCACCAGCGCCAGCGCCGGCTCGGTGCCTGCCAGCCGCTGCTCCAATGCGGCGGCCAGCGGCATGTGCCGCCCAAGCATGCCGGTGCGGCGGGGGGTTGGGACCGCGACACCAGCTGCGCCGCCTTGTTGAATGCGGCCCAACCCCGCGGCCGCAATGGCAATCGACGTGGCCTGTGAAGGGCTGGAACCTGCTGCCATCGCTATATCCGGAAGCGCGTCATTTGCAGTGGCAACCAGCCAGCGGCCCCACGCGGCAACGCCCGTCACTGGGAGGGCAGCAAGCGCAAGCAGCGGCCCACCCGCCTGACCACTGCATCCAATGGCAGCCACCGGCGTGGTCGCGGGTGGCAGGCTTGTCGCAGACGCTGCAGTCATGGCGGTCGTTGCTGCTGCCGCCGCTGCCAGCGCTTGCGCCGTGTCGCCCGTGTCGCCGCACCACACGGCGACACGTTGCGGGAGCGCCGCCGCTGGTGGCGTCGCAAATCGAAGCCACACCAGCGGGCCGGCAGCTACGACGCCAACGTCGGGGCCGCACCATTGCAGCCCACCTCCACTGCCACCGCCGCCACCATGGCGTGCGGCAGTCAGCCACGCAGCTGCCGTGTGCGGCACAGCGTCGTTGCAGTCAATGGTGGACACAAGGGAAACGATGCCGGTAGCGGTGGCGGCGGCCAGGTAGCGGCAGCCGGTGTCGTCGAGCGGCGGCACGGGGGCAAAACACGCGGTGGCGAGGGTGCGGCGGAGGGACAGGTACGCAGTGGCGCGAACCGCCAGCGCGGCAAGGCGTGACGCTAGAACCGAGTCGGCGTCGGTGCCAGCAGGCGGGATGGCAGCCAGTGGCAGGAGCGGCAGAACGCCAATGTCACCCATGTCAGCACGACCCAGGGCGGCAGACAGGTAGGCGCGCAGCGCAATAACAACATCTAGAGTGAAGGTCAGTGGCTGCGCAGCGTCGTCGCCGTGTGGCGGCAATGCGGCAGGCATAGAGGCGGTGGCAGAGGGGGGGCGCGTGCCCCCCCCCCCGCAGCAGCCCCCCCCTCGGCAGCAACCCGTAGCCCCCCCCTCCCCGTCACCGCGTTCCCCCCCCCCCCGGGCTTGGCGGCGGGCAGCACACCGGCCCCCCTAACCCGCCGCCCCCCGACCGGCACCCCCCCCCCCGCCACCCACACCCC
>Ga0066256_1005163_pt1 | contig 11016 bp, 3 predicted proteins | sample ThiBio_1000_biof_FD_87107 | JGI IMG/M metagenome (GOLD analysis project Ga0066256, IMG submission 87107) | Wastewater bioreactor microbial communities from Cape Town, South Africa - Thiocy_expt_1000_biof (version 2) | ecosystem: Engineered > Bioreactor > Thiocyanate-remediating >... | reverse complement strand
CCCCCCGCCCCGCCCCTTTCTTTTTTTTTTGGGAAACACTGCGCCCCCCCCCCCCCCCCCCCCCCCCCCCGCCCCCCCCCCCACCCCCCCGCCCCCGCCCCCCCCAACCCGGGGGGGTGGGGGTCGTCCCCCCCCGGTGTGGTTTTGGCCCCCCCGGTTTTGCCCCCCCCCCTCTCCCCCCCGGCCCCCCAACCCCCCCCCCCCCCCCCCCCCCTCCCCACGCCCCGCAGGAAGGAGCGGTGTCGACGGTGCCTGGACAGCGGGGGTGCCTCTGATGACGAGCTGTCACGACTCAGGGAATGATGATTGTCGCTGCGATGTTGTAATTAATGTGCCCCGCGCACGGCTTGAATGCGCGATGATGAATCTGTTCAATGCCGCGTCATCGACGCGCGCTGGCGGTGCTACTACTGGGCCGGCTGGCGGTGGTGCCGGCGGCGGCAGCGGTGGCGGCGGTGGCAGGCTGGGGTGGTACCGCAGCCCCTCCTGTGCGGGCGCTGCCGCTGCCACTACTACTTCCAGGGCCAAAACTAGGGCGTCGGGCACCCAGCGCCGCCACACCACCAGCAGCAGCACTGGGTGCAGTGGCGGTGGCGGCTGGTCGGTGCGGCACGTGCTTCTCCTCGTCATCGCTCCCTGACGGCGGCGGTGACACAAAGGCAGGCCGCGGTGCGCCCTCTGCTGACACACTACGCGCCAGCGGCGTGCCTAACCGACTTGACGACGCTGACACTGGCCGTGTTCGTGCGTCGCGGCTGGACTGCACACGTCGGGCGGGCGGGTAGGTGGGTGGGTGGGTGGGTTGATAAGCAGACGCGGGGAGTGAAATGGCATGCATTATTACGCACGGGTCGCAGGGAGCCACCGGCAGACGTTAGCAGGAGCGCCAACTCGGCGTTGTGCGTGCGCTGCGCCAGCTGCAGCGGCGTGTCACCCAACGCGTCGCGCGCCTCCACGTCGCAGCCGGCAGACACCAGGAAGGCGGCCACGTCATCAAACGTGGTGGCAGCAGCGGCAGCCGCGCCAGCTGACCGCGCCGCGCCACCCACGGCCGCATCCAGGGCGTCACCTGTAGAAGGCGTGGCGGCCAGCAGGGCGCCCGCGGCGCGGGCGGCAGAGGCAGCGGCGCATGCGACGTGCAGCGGCGTGTCACCGGCGCCATTGACGGCATTGACAGACACGCCCGCGCCAACCAGGTAGCGCAGCACGTCTAGGCGGCGGAGGCGCGTGGCAGCATGAATGGGTGCGTCGCCGGTTGCAGCGTCGCAGGGTGCCGACAGCGATGCGCCGTGCGCTACCACGACGTCCAGCCGCGCCGTGTCACCGCCCGCCACCGCTGCAAAGATGGCTGCCGGCGTGCCCGCCGAGTACGCCACATGCGCATCCAGCTCCTTGACGGGGAACGGCACGCCGCAGCCGGCGCACCGGCGCACGTTGCGCAGGCAGTGCAGCTGGTGCATCACCATGCTGGCCACCGCCACTTCTTTGCCGCTGCGGGTGGGTGGGTTGGGGTTGGGGGGTGGGGTGGGGCGTGGCGAGGCGCATTATAAAACACACGCTGCGTGCGGGGCACCGTACCAGTTTGTGCAAATGCTGGCATCTGCCGTCTTTGAGTCACTACTGCCGCTGCCGCCGGCAGCTGCAGCTGCCGCACTACTAACGCGGGCTGCTGCGGCAGCTGCTGCCGCCGCTGCGCCTTCTGCTGCCGCGGCACTAAATGATCCACGTCGTCCACTACTAGCGCCACTACCGCTACCACTGCCACTGCCACCGTCGCTACTGCCGCCGCCGCTAGCCCACCCACCAGCAGGCGGCGCGGCCGTAAACGACTTGCGAGAGTGAGCCAGCTGGAACGTCAGCCGCCGGTTCTCCTCCTCCAGCGCCGCCACGCGCGCCCGCAGCGCCGCAATGACGGCATCCTTGTCGCCACCCTCCTCCATGTCGCCTACAGCTGCAACCAAGCAGCTACGACGAAGGGTTGGCAACAACGAGCTACGCTGGCCGTGCAGCGTGTGGCTACGAACACGGCAGTGACGACACCCAACACAGGCACGGCAGCAGCTCAAAGGATGCTGCTGCTGCTACCTCTTATACGTAAACTACACAGCCTTTGTCCCACTCCCTCACTTATGATAAGTCAACAACTGTTTGACACAACAACAACTTGTCAACACAACAAAAAGCACCGCGGCAGTGCCGTTACCTGTCCGGCACCTGGTATCCTTGCGACAGGTATCCAGTGGTAGGGGGAGAGGAGAGAGAGATGGGGAGAGAAGGGGGGAGGGGACACCAGTGGTGCTGCGAGGTGGTAAGGGGCAGGAATAGGGAGGCATGAGTGAAGGGGATACGGGGGGCTGCACGGTGCGGCAGATGTGGCAGGCGTGTGCCGTGGGTGTATGCACTCTCGCTGTCGTAGTGTTGTTAGTGACACATTTTGTTGCGATATACAGCAGCTTGGCTCTCCCTCTCCTCGCCTCCACTCCTCCTCTCTACTCGCCTCTCTCTCCTCGCCGTCATATCCCCACCGCCGTGTGGAAGCCAGCAGCTGCTCTGCTGACGCGTATCGCGCTCCAGTCGGCAACCGCACACACGCCCGCATTGTAGTAGTGTGCCCCCAACCTCTCTTGTAAGGGTCCGCCCCACTCAGTCTGTCAGTCGCGCACCTGTGTCACAGCCCACCACAAGCACGGACCGCACCTGCGCGGTGTAGCAAGTAGCAAAGCAATCGCCCCGCAACTTGACCCACCTCCCACACATCCAAGATGATGCCCGCGTTCCACCTGGTACGTGCCGCCAGTGGACGGCTTGGGGGTGGCTGTACCGCCCAAAACGCACCCCCGCCATCAACTCCTGCTCCGCACCCGCACCACTACCACTACACCCCCTGGTCACCCGCCGCAGATGCTGGCGCTGGGCATGCTGATCACCGGCACGGTGAACACGTTGAGTGCGTGCCGCATGCACGCGCGGCAGTGGTGTCGCTGTCGCACCCGCCACCCCCACACTCCACTCCGCCACCCCCACCCCACCCCGTTCGCGCGCTGCAGCGACCAAGGCGGCCGACGAGACGACCGCCAAGAACCGGTATGGCGACATGGTGACGTTCAACCACCCGTTCTTCCAGGCGGTGGGCATGTTCCTGGGCGAGCTGCTGTGCCTCGGCGCCTTCTACCTGCTGCTGTGCCGCGCGCGCCGCTCCGGCGCCAAGTTTGAGACCGGCAAGCCGTTCAGCCCCTTCATCTTTTGGCTGCCCGCGCTGTGCGACATGACTGCCACCTCCACCATGTACCTCGGCCTCTCCCTCACCGACGCCTCCAGTACGTGCTGCCGAGCCGTTGCGCCGCGCGCTCATATCACTTCCCCGATTGCGCCACCCACCACCACCCACAACCCACCGCCTGCAGTCTTCCAGATGCTGCGCGGCTCCGTGGTCATCTTCACCAGCCTGTTCTCCGTCGTTTTCCTGAAGCGCAAGCTGAAGTCGTACCACTGGATCGGCATCGTGCTGGTGATTGGCGGCACCGCCATCGTGGGCGCGCAGTCCTCCATCTGCCCCGTGGCGTCGTCCGGCTGCACGCCGTCCAGCAACGCGACGCTGGGCAACATCCTGATCATCCTGGCGCAGATCATTGTGGCGGTGCAGATGGTGGTGGAGGAGAAGTTCATTTCGGGGTACAACGTGCCGGCGCTGCAGGTGGTGGGGTTTGAGGGCCTGTTTGGCTTTGGCACCCTGACCATCATCCTCATCATCATCTACAACGTGCCGTCCGCCACGCTGCCGCTCAGCATGTGTGCCGGCTGCTGCCCGGTGCCGGCGGGCACGGGTACGGCAGGCGGCGGGGCGTGGAACTGCACCAACATTGAGACGTGCGCGCACTTTGAGGACCCCGTGGACGCCTTCGTCATGATGGGCAACTCCGCCGACATCTCGCTGGCGGTGGTGGGCAACATCCTGTCCATCGCCTTCTTCAACTACTTTGGCGTGTCGGTGACCAAGCACATCAACGCGTCCACGCGCATGGTGCTGGACAGCCTGCGCACCATCCTCATCTGGGGCTTCTCGCTGATCGTCAAGTGGGAGACGTTCTGCTGGGTGCAGATCATCGGCTTCGTCATCCTCATCGCCGGCACGCTCATCTACAACGCGCTCGTGAAGGTACCCGGCCTGGTGTACGAGGACGCAGCCGCCAAGGTGGAGGACAGCACCACTACAGCGCTGCTGGCGGCGGAGGGCGCCGCCAGCGTGAACGCGGACGGCCTGGTCCACATGTCCATCGACGACGGCGACGCTGACGACGTGCCGGCGCTGGGCCACCTGCCCACCTCCACGCCCACCATGTCCAAGGCCAGCATGATGAAGAGCCGCTAGGGTCGCGCGTCTCCTGTGTGTGCGCTCACCGCGTTCCGTTTGTTTGTGCGTGGGTGCGCGCCTGTGCATGTTTGTGCGTCACATTTCGCCTCCCCCCTTTCCCTTCCTTCCTTCCCTCCTTTTGGCCTCAACACAACACGGCGGGCAGGTGCCCCGCCCGCCACGCGCGGCACCGCGCCTGGTGGGGTGCGCGCATCGCTTGAAATGGATGGAGTCAAGACAATGGGGGGGAGGGGATGCGCGCCACCAGTATGTCAGTATCTTCCGCCGCCGCTGCTGCTGCCGCCGCACCGCGTCAGCGCTCGCGGCAGGTCCGGCGCAAATGAAGGCTCCGCCCCCTACTCCAGCTCCACGGGGTGCGTCACCACCGTCTTGCGCGCGGTGGCGGCGCGCACGGCGGCCGCCTCTGCCAGCTTGTCGCCCATGGCGCGCCGCATCCACAGGCCCGCCGCGCTCTCCGTCGTCAGGCGCAGCTGCGCGTTGGCGGCCGCCACGTCCGCCGCGCTCTGCGCGCCGCCCGTCACGCCGTGCATCATGGCAACCCAGTCCGCCTGCAGGTGCGTGAGCGGCGCGGCGCCCTGCAGCGGCTTGCCGACGAAGGCGGGCGACGAGTCGGCGGGGATGGGCGGCAGGGTGGCGGGGCAGTCAGTGCGCGGCGTCACGATGCCGGACTCCTCCCAGATCCAATTCAGCGGCACCGCCCACGCGTCGCGTGCGGTGAGGAAGGAGCGCGTGTTGTACACCTGGTGCAGGGTGGCGGGGATGGAGGAGAGCTCCATCTGGGAGGTGGGCGTGGGCTTGGCGGAGGCCGGCGGGTTGTGCACCAGGGTGCCCTTCGCCACCCACGGCGACACCACCACCAGCGGGATGCGCACGCCCAGGCGGTCAAAGTTGAACGGGATGCCACAGTCGCGGCAGGGGATGCCGTCGGGGCTGGGCACGCCCGTGTTGGGCGGCGGCACGTGGTCATAGAAGCCGCCGTGCTCGTCGTACGTGATGATCAGCACGGTGGAGTTCCACATGCTGCTGGCGCGCAGCGACTCGTACACCGTCTTCATCAGCCGCTCGCCGTCCAGCACGTCGTGCGACGGGTGCTGGTCCGTCGCGTTGATGAGCCCCGCGATGGTGAAGTAGGAGGGGTCCAGGTACGTGAACTGCGGCAGGTCGCCCGCCGCCACGTCAGACACAAAGTCGGACATCCACTTGAAGTTGCCCATCGCCGCCGCGTTGCGCGTGTCCTGGAACAGCAGCGCCGTGGGCGCCTCCTCAAAGTACACGCGCCACGACACGGAGGCGTTGGTGAGCGACGACCAGATGGACTCCTGCGGCCACCCCAGGATGGTCTGCGTCACGTCGTTGGCGCCGTAGCCCCACGTCGTCGCGCTCTGCGTCATCAGGCGGTTGGGGAACGTGGGGCCCGGGATGGCAGCATAGAAGTTGTCGCTCACCGCAAACTCCATCGCCAGCGTCGTAATGATGGGCACGTTCTGCGGCGCAAAGCACTTCATGATGTCGGGCGCCCACGACGCGCCCGTGTTGTTGCCCGGGTGGGGTATACACCCCGCCCCGGGCCCCCCCGGTGGGGGGGGGTTTGTGCTCCCGCGCCCCCCGGTGCGCCGGCGGGGCGGGCCCCGGCCGGCGGGCCCGGGGGGGGGGGCCCGGGCCGGGGGCGGCTCCGTCCGGTTCCCGCCGGGGGGGGGGGGGGGGGGGGGGGGGGGGTGCTTAGAGATGTGCGTTTGAGTGAGTGCATGCGCCGAGTCATCCGCCACGGCACCGCCAACGTACGCTGGGAGGAGGGGTTGGAGGGGTCCACGTAGTTGAACTGCGTGCCGTCCAGGCCCACGATGGCAGAGTTGTTGCGCTTCAGCCACCCCAGCATGTGGTCAAACGCGCGGTTCTGCAGGCGTGTGAGAGGTATTGTGGCTGATGTTGTGGGTGTTTATTGCCTGGTGCAGGTGATGGCACCCCCATTCGCGCGCCGTTCGAAAGGCCGGGGCGCGGAGTTGAGACCGTGGTGTGTCTGTTACGCACCTCCATCTGCAGCACCACAATGTGCTGGATCGGCGACGCCCGCGCGCCTGCCGCCGCCGCCCCACCCGGCATCAACGCTGCCGCCGCCGCCGCTGCGGCTGCCGCAGCCACCGCCGTGCCGCGCCCGCGCATGGTTGCGCCTTGTGTCTGGTTAGCAGGAGGAGGATGGGGGATGAGGGACGCGCTGCATGGGGGCATGGAGGGAGGGAGAGGGGGCGTGAAGAGGCGGTATCTAACGGTGCAAAAAAATGAACCAGCCGCTGTGCGCCACCCGCCACACGCACATTCGCCACAACCCACACCTGCGTGTGTGCTGCAACTATTGCCGCCGCCGCGTGCCCCCCACCTTGCATTTCCGTGCGTTCGCCGACCGCCGTATCTCGCCCCCTCTCCCCCTGTTCAGGCTGCTGGCTGCTGGGGAGAGAGAGGCGACAAGAATTCGCAGGTGCTGCTGCGCTTGTGATGGCAGCGAGGGTGGTGACAACAAAAGTTGAACACGTGTCATTGATTGACGCATTTAAGCACGGCAGTGCGGGCTGGCTGGCAGTATATGTGGAGGGCGCGCGGTAGCACGCTTGGTGGTGGGTTCGTCCGATAATAATATTGCACCAACGCAGTGTTGTTGTCGCGCCCTTCACCAACACACATCACACAACAGCACCACCACTCTTACCAACGACACCAACTGGGATGGCATCATCAGTGTCAGCGTCAGCGTCAGTGTCAGGGTCAGTGCCGCCGCTGCCGCCGGCGGCGGCGTCGCTGCGGCCCAACGCCTACTGTAGCGTGTGCAGCGCGGGGCGGGCAGGCGCGGCAGCGGCGGCAAGCAGCGTGGCGGCAAGCGGCAGCCGTCGTGTGTATGCGCAGGTGGCGCTGTATGCCCGCGCGGCGGGCGGCCGGCCGCCGGATCCCGCCTACGTGGATGTGGATGACATTGACGGCCTGTGTGCACATGTGGAGCTGCTGCTGTTTGCGCACGGGCGGCCTACCTTTGTGGCGGGGCCGGCATGCGAGGGCGGGCTGTGCTTGCCAAGAAGGCATGGCGGTGGCGGTGGCGGCGGCGGTGGCGACGACAGTGATGACGCTGCGCTGCGGCATGCCTGCGCCGCACTGGCGCGGTTGCCCACCGTGACGTCACTAGACGCCGCCGCGGTGCGCGCTTGCCGCGACGCGGCTGCACGACCGTACGCGTTGCGTGATGTGCGCATGGCACGGTTGATGGCGCTGCTGGCACTTACGCACGCGCTGGCGGGCCGGCCGGCGGAGGCGGCGGCGATGGCTGGCGAGGTGCTGGCGCGCCTGGATGCCCTGGTGAGCGACATCTTGCTGCCGCCGGAGGGTGACAGCGCCGCCTTCACAGGCATTGACTCACCCAGCGTCGGTGTCGTCGGCGACGGCGGTGGAAGCACGCCGCGCGGACGGCCACCACCATTCATGTTGCGTACCAGCCGGACGTCTGCCCACGTGCCGCCGCGAGGGCCGCTGCGGGCGGCAGTGCCGCCGCCAGCAGCGCACCACCACCGCGTGCCTATTGGCTTGTCGGACACGTATGCGGCGTATGCCACCGCGCTGTGCGCCGCCTTTGCGCTGCGCATTGCACGGGGCGGCGCTGCGCGGGGCGGTCGCGACCTGTATGATGCGCTGGACGTGGCACAGCGGCTGTTGGACCTGCTGTCTGTCGAGCCCACGCTGCAGCGCGCTGCCATGGCAGACGCGCACGAGCTTGCGCTGCTGAGTGCGCGGGCAGCGTATGAAACCGCATGTGGCGCTGCCGCTGCGACGGGCAGCCTGGAGCAAGTGCACCAGTTGCTGCGGGTGGCGGCGAGCCTGCGGGGTGCAGGCCGCCACAGCGCCCTGGTGCCGGCCATTGAGTACCAAGCCGCGCTGGCACTGCTGTCGCACCGCTTCTCGTGTGGCGACGCCGCATGCACGCCGGATGGCGTCCATGCGGCCTTTGCGCGCATGGCTGCCGCGGTGGGCGCCACGCTGGAGGGCGTGGAGCCGGCGCGCGAGTACACCGGCGGCGAGGTTGCCGCACTGCGGTCGCAGCTGGCGGCGGTGCTGCTTAGCCGGGCCGCTGCCGGCGCGGGCGCAGGCAGCGGCAGCGGCGGTGGTGAGGGCGACGCGGCGGGGACGGTGGCAGCGACACCAGCCTCCCCCGCGTCGCCGTCCACGGTGGCGTCACGCACCGGCGCGGGGGTGGAGATGGCACGCCACGTGGCACTGGGGCGCACGCTGCTGCTGTCCTTGGCAGGCACCTTTGAGGTAGCGCTGCCGCTGCCGGTACCACGGTCACTGGTCGCCTCCGCGCTGGCTGCCACACAGCTGCGACTTGGTGTGGCGGCCGACGCAGTGGCCACCGCCGTGATGCACGAGGCGCCCTCCATCAGCGTGACGGTGCCGCCACCACGCAACACCATCCCCACCAGCCCGCTGCCCGTTGTGTCCCTGGCAGATGTGCTGGTGTCGTGCGTGGCAACCATCACGCGCGTGTTGGATGAGGTGCAGGCAACAGCCGCCGCGGCGCTGGGTGCCGCGGTGTACCCTGGCGCCAGCATCCGTGCCGCGGGCGCCGCGCTGGCTGCCGCCGGTGGCCTACCGTGCTTGGCGCGGGCCGAAACCACGCTGTGTGCTGTGCTGGCGCTGTTGGACGCCGCCGGCACAGCGGTGGCGGCGGCAGAGGGCGCCCTCATGCCGCCGCGTGGTGGCGCGGCCTGGGATGGCGCGCCAGCGTCTGCCGGCTACCTACCCTTTGCCGTGGCGGCGTTGGGCGAGCGCGCACCGGCGGGGGACAATGCGCAGGACATCCAGGTGGAGGACGGCCTGGCGCCGGGTGCGGCGTGGGAGGTGGGCACCGGGGCTGCCGTGGTGCAGCGCCTGACGGTGCCGCAACGCCTGCTGCATGCCGCCACGCTGCAGGTGCTGGAGGCACTGGGTGACATCCGCGCGCTTACCGGCCACCCGCGCGCCGCGCAGCGCTGGTACCTGTGGGCGGCCGGCGCAGGTGAGCAGCTGTGGCACGGCAGCTTTGGCAGCCTGCGCGCTGCGCACTACGATGCCCGCACGCTGCGACGCGGCGCGGGTACCATCGCAGCGCAGCCGCTGCGGTGCATGGACAAGGCGGTGCGTGCCAGCCTGGCGGCGGGTGACGCCGCCGCCGCCATCCGCTGCGCCCTGTGGGCGCTGCGTGTGCACGCGGTGTGGGGGCTGGGCGGCGTGGTGCCCCTGCCGCCGCCCACCGCCCGCCTGCTGGTGGCATGCAAGTTTGTGGAAGCGCGCGATGGCGGTGCAGTGGTTCTGCCCACGCCCGCCACGCTCACACTGCTGGACCGCCAACTGTTTGCGCCATGGCCGCCTGGCATGCCGCTGCCTCCCCTGGCGGCGGCTACACCACATACATACGCGGCGCCCACTGCGCCGTCCACGCCGGTGCGCGCGGCGGCACCTGCCTTCCTGCCTGGCACCACTGCACGCCACGCGCCGCCGCCACCGTTACCTGTTGCTGGCGGCAGTGGTGCGGTAACTATTGTTGGAAGTCCTGGGTTAATGGTGCTGCACCCGCCACCCACGGTCGCTGTATCGCCTGCCCGCCACCGCCTCCACATCGAGGTGCCGCCGTCGCCGTCACCATTCGTGCCGCCTGCACCCCCAGCCGCCGCCGCCGCTGATGGCGTTGGGAGTGACACGGCACAGGTGCTGGCTGCCGCGGCGTCGTGGCTGGCGCCCAACTGGGAGCCCGATGAGGCACCGTTCCCATCTGCCCTGGCGCTGGCGCAGGTGGGTGCCGCGCTGTTGGAACTGGAGGCGGATGCCTGGGTGTCCATGGATGCTGCCGCGGCGCCGGCGGCTGAAGAGACGTTTGAGCCGTTGTATGCTCACCTGCGCCTGCCGCCGCCAGCGCTGCCCAGCACAGTGGGTGACTGGCCGCTGCGCCCACGCTCCACGACCGCTGCCATGGCAGCGGCGCTGGCGTTTGTGTTGCCGCCCATCCCAACCTTTGGCCTGGGTGGCGCCGCCACGCCGCCCGACGCCGTGCTGGAGGGCGACGATGCCGACGGTGCTGCCAGCTTGGTGCAGGCGCTGCGGCGGGGCGGTGCGCGCCTTGCAGCACCCACGGGTAGCGTACTCGTGGCCGCCGCCGCGGTGCAGGCGGTGCTGTGTGCGCGTGTGCAGCTGCTGTATGGCTTTGCGGTGGCGCGCCGCCTGCACGGCCGCGGCACCGGAAACCTCATCCACGTTGCCCTGATGCCGGATGCCGCGGCGCCACTCAACGCCTCCCTGTCGCCGGCCGATGGCGCGCTGCCGTACGTCGCCTCCCCCACGGTTGCCACACCCAGCATGGCGTCGCCCCGAATTGGCGGCGCCACTGGCAGCGCATGGAGCGCCTCGGCGCTGCTGTCCCCGGGTGGCGCCGGCGGGTTTGCTGTCGACTCGCCCCCCTCCCCCGGCCTGTACTCCCCGCGCCTGCTTGTCCAGCCGCCCCCCGTATCTGGGACCCCCCGGGGCTCCCGCACCCCCCTGTCCCCTGGCCGCCGCCCCCCCGGGCCTGCCACCCTGGCGGCCGCTCCGGCCCCGCCCGGCCTCTTCGGGGGCCCCCCTCCCCCCCACCGCCCCCC
>Ga0066256_1003870_pt1 | contig 11016 bp, 7 predicted proteins | sample ThiBio_1000_biof_FD_87107 | JGI IMG/M metagenome (GOLD analysis project Ga0066256, IMG submission 87107) | Wastewater bioreactor microbial communities from Cape Town, South Africa - Thiocy_expt_1000_biof (version 2) | ecosystem: Engineered > Bioreactor > Thiocyanate-remediating >... | reverse complement strand
GATCCGAAATCGTCCATTGGCGAGGGATAGAAGGGCGACAGCCAGATTGCATCGACGCCCAGCGAGGCGACATAATCGAGCCGCGCGGTGATGCCGGCCAGATCGCCGATCCCGTCGCCGTTTGAATCGGCAAAGCTGCGCGGATAAATCTGGTAGATCGCCGCGCCCTTCCACCACGGCAGGTCGGCGTCGGCGACGGCGTGCGGTTGTTTGGCAAGGCTATGGTTCGTCGTCACGCGTCGTTTTTCCGCTTATTCGTTGGCCTGGCATATGGCGGTGCCGAAGGCGGGGAGAGTGAGGGACAGGCTGCCCGGTGCGGCGGCGTGCGCCGGGCAGTCGCCAAGGAGCGACGTAAAGGCCGCGCTTTTCATGTCGATGGCAATATTGGCCGAGACGGGCGTTGCAGACGTATTGAACGCCAGTAGCACTTCGCGGCCGGAGTCCGGATCGAACCGCGAGACCGCGAGCAAGCCGGGCTTTTCCGAAATGGCGCGAAGCTTCGTCGTCCCGTGCAGCAGCGCGGGCGTCTTGCGGCGGTAGACCGAATGCGCCGTGTCGAAATTGGCCGACCCGGTGGGCGCATCGGTTCCGATCAGGTCGTTAACGTTTTAGACGTCGACCATCGAGGCGAACATGTCCTCGCGCGCGAGCTGGTCACCCCCGTCGGACACGAAGCCCTGCTCGTCGCCATAATAGATCGTCGGGACACCGCGCAGCGTCAGCAGCATGGCATGGCCCAGCATCACGCGCTTCAGCAGGTCGTCGGCGCTCGCACCGGGGTTTGCCTGCTTCACGAACATCGCGAAGCGGCCCATGTCGTGGTTGCCGAGGAAGGTCGGGAGCTGCAGCGCCGCGGCCGGCCCGCCCTTGTACAGCACATCGCCATCGAACAGCCGTTCGAACACGGCGGTTCCGGTTGTTCCGCCGACCGCATCGATCACCGCGCGCGCAAAGCTGAAGTCGAGCACCGCTGGCAATCCGGCGACGCGCGTGTGGCGCGCCAGCGATCCGGGGTCGACCGCGTCGTTATAGACTTCCCCGAAGATGTGGAAATTCGGAATCCCCCGCGCTTTCGCCCGCGCCAGCATCGCCGGCACGAAGGCCTGCCAGAATTCTGGGTTCACATGCTTCGCGGTGTCGATGCGGAATCCGTCGATCCCGAACGCGTCGATCCAGCGGCCATAGATGTCGATGAAGCCCTGCACGACCTTCGGATTCTCGGTCGCGAGATCGTCTAGCCCTGCAAAATCGCCATAGAGCGCAGACTCGCCGACCCAGTCGCTGTTTCCGCGATTATGATAATAGATCGGGTCGTTCAGCCACGCCGGCACCTTGGCCTTTTCCTCACCCTTCGGCACGACGGGCGTATAGGCGAACGATGGATCGGTCAGCTTCGCCCAGTTTTCGGGCGAGCGATCACCGTCGCCGGCGAAACCCCGATTGATCGCCGCGCCGCCGGCACCGCCGCGCCGTGAAAAGGGATAATCGGCAAGGCTGCGATAGCGGTACCCCGTCCCGTCGCCTTCGGTGTAGCGAATGACGTCGGCGGTGTGATTGGTGATGATGTCCATATAGACCTTCATCCCGCGCGCGTGCGCCGCGTCGACGAAAGCCCGGAATTCGTCATTGGTCCCGAAGTGCGGATCGACACGCGTGAAATCGGTCACCCAATAGCCGTGATAACCAGCGCTCTCGTCGCCCTTGGGTCCTTGCACCGGCTTGTTCTTGAAAATAGGGGCGAACCAGATCGCGGTGGCGCCCATCCCCTGGATATAATCGAGCCGCTTGGTCAGCCCGGCAAGATCGCCGCCGTGATAGAAGCCCTTGGCCGACGGATCGTAACCGGTTGCGAGCCGGTCGCCCGTCAGCCCGCCGCGATCGTTGCGCGGGTCGCCATTCTCGACCCGGCCGGGCAGCACGAAATAAATCCCTTCGCCGGTCGCGGGACGCGCGCGGCCGTCGGCGAGGCCGGCCTGCGCCAGCACCGGAAGCGGCGCCAGCACCAACGCAAGCGTTGCGAGCCCGCGGATCATGCCGCCACCGCCGCGCGCGAGGTTGCCGCAAGGAAATCGTCATAGCTCGCCATTTGCGCGACCTCCGCTTCGACCATCGCCGCAACGCCGGCCATATAGCGCGCAAGGTCGTCGGCGCCGATCCCCTCGGCGAGCGGATGCCACGCGCGCGGCGCAACCCCCTGCCCCACCAGCACTTGCAGCCAGCCCGATTCGGTGAACAGCTCCTCATGCTCGCGAAAGATGAGCCCCTGGGCGCGGAACAGTTCGTTCTTCGCCGCGAGCGTGTCGGGAACCGGCACCTCTGCCCGCTCGCGCCGCTAGCCGGTGGCGCGGCGTTCGGCCGCCTGGCAACGCAGGATGATGAAGTCGCGGATACGCTCCCTCTCGAAGTCGCTCTGCCGGTTGAACTCGGCGGCGACGGCGGGGTCGGTAGCACCCGATGGCAACATCTTGAGCAGCCGCGATATGCCGGCCTGCACCAGATGGATGCTCGTCGATTCGAGCGGCTCCATGAAGCCGCTAGCCAGGCCAAGCGCGACGACATTGCGGTTCCACATCCGGCGCCGCTTGCCGCTGACGAAGCGCAGCCGGTTCGGTTCCGCCTGCGCGGGTCCGTCGAGATTGGCAAGCAGGGTCGCGACGGCCTCGTCGTCCGATACATGGTCCGAACAATAGACATAACCGTTGCCGATCCGGTGCTGCAGCGGGATACGCCATTGCCAACCCGCGTCGCGCGTCGTCGCGCCGGTCCACGGCAGCTGCGGCGTGGCGCCGTGCGCGCACGGCACCGCCACCGCGCGATTGTTGAGAAGCCAGTGCGACCAGTCCTCATATCCGGTTTCGAGCGCGCCCTCGATCAGCAGGCCCCGAAAGCCCGAACAGTCGATGAAGAAGTCGCCCTCGACAGACCGCCCGTCACCGAGTGCGACGCCGGTGACATCGCCGGTCTCGCCATTCAGACGGACATCGACAACTTTTCCCTCGATCCGCTCGACACCGCTCGCTTCAGCGCGGCGGCGTAGAAAGGCAGCGTAGAGCGCGGCGTCGAAATGGAATGCATAGGGCATCTCGAGCAGATGCGGCGACGTGCGAGGCGCGTCGCGCTGCATCCGCCGCGCGTACGCGGCCCGCTCGTTGAGCGAATAATGGTCGAGCGTTTCGGCTACCCCGGCCGCCCGCGCGCGCAACCAGTATTGATGGAACTCAAGCAGGCCGAGCCCGCGCCCGACCGCGCCGAAGGCGTGCATGTAGCGATGACCGGGCCGCGTCCAGCCGTTGAATTCGATGCCGAGCTTGATCGTGCCCTGCGTCGCGGCAAGAAACTCATCCTCGTCGATTCCGAGCGCGTCGTTGAACAGACGGATCTGCGGGATCGTCGCTTCGCCGACGCCAACGGTGCTGATCTCGTCCGATTCGACGAGCGACACCGCCCAGCCCGCCGGCAAAAAGCGGCGCAAGCAGGCGGCCGCCATCCAGCCTGCCGTGCCTCCGCCGATGATAACTAGCCGCATGGGGGACATAAGATCAGCCTCTGCCCTGTAGCGCAACAAGAGGACGGGGGCGGCGCGACCCGGCCGCCCCCGTCAGGGAGGGTTCAGAATTTGAACGAAGCGCCCGCTAGGTAGCGGCTGCCATAGACCTGATAGTCGATCACCGCCCGGCTATCGCGCGGATCGTCGGTGACGAAGGGCTCGTTCGTCAGATTCTGACCCTGAATGAAGAGCGACAGCCCCTCGAGCGCGCTGCCCGGCTGGAAGTCATAGCCGATTTGGGCATCGACGATCGTCTCGGCGCGGGCGCGGCGACGGACACGATTGCCGCCGAAGCCCGACAGCTCGCCGATGAAGCTCGACCGGTAGCGCGCGCTGACGCGAGCGTTGAAGCCCCATTTCTCGAAATAGGCGGTGCCGTTGGCGACCCATTTCGAATAGCCGGGAATATCCTGGGCCGGCGCACCCGGTGTCGGCTGGATCTTGGTCTTCGTATAGGACGCACCGCCCGTCACGCCGAAACCGTCGAGCGCCGATACCAGCTCACCAAGGGGCAAGGTACCCGCCAGTTCGACGCCGTAAAGCTTGCCGCCCTTGCCGTTGATCGGGACGTTCGCGGTGCCCAGATAGTTCACGATGATCGGATTGCCGTTCACGTCGAGGCCCGGATCCTGGATCGGATAGCCGGTGAAATCGAAAGCGACGTCCTGATTGTAGATATAGCTCTTCAGATCCTTGTAGAAGAGCTGCACGGCCAGATAACCCTTCGACCCGAAATATTTCTCGAACGTCAGGTCGGCGGCATTGGCGCGCCACGGACGCAGGTCCGGGTTGCCCGCGTCGCCGCGGACGACGGCGCACTGGCGGCCGACGGGGCAGACGCCGCTGCCGACGTCGCCGATCGTCGTGCCATATTTCAGCGACGCGCGCATGTCGTCGAGGCGCGGGCGGATGATCTCGCGCGCCAGGCTGAAGCGGACCACGAAATCGCTGGCCGTACGCAGCGACAGGTTCAGGCTGGGCAGCACATCGACATAGTCGGTGCTCGCACGCTGCGGGATGCCCTGGATGTTCGGCGAACCATTCGCATTCTGGCCGATATAGGCGGCGCTCGCACCGTTCGAGTTCTGGTCGGTGAAAATCGCCTGCACGCCGACATTCCCGGTCAGCACCGACGAGCCCATTTCCTGGTCGATGTTGGCCTGGAGATAGGTGGTCATCAGCTTTTCGGACACGTCGTAGGATTTGACCACGACGTCGCCATAGGGATTGGCGACCAGCTGATAGATGCCGGCCGCGAGCAGGTCGCGCGGGTCGTAGCTGACGACGGGGCCCAGCCCGAGGTAGGACAGGTTGGTCGTGCCGAGGCGATATTGTTCGGGGATCGGCACGCTGGTCAGGCCGTCGGTGTTGGCGACGAGACCGACAAAGGCTTCGTCGGGAACCAGGCTCTTGCTGCGATCGGTATAGTTCACGCCGAACTGCACCGATTTCAGGAAGCCGTCGAGCTCGCGTTCGACTTCGACGCGATATTGCCAGAGCTCGTCCTTGATGATGCGGTTGTTGTAATAGCCGTCCTGGCCGCCGCGGATGCTCGTACCGTCGACACCGGTCTGGTCGCCGCCCCAGCCGAGCGGGCTGGTGAGCTGGATCAGATCATAGTCGCCATAGTTCAGGCCGGGGCTGAACACGGTGCCGTTGCGGTCGCTGCTGAAGCCGATCGTGTCGGTCGCGCCGACGCCCGCGCCGCGCCCGGTGCCGGCATTGCTTTCGAGGATCAGTTCGTTGCGGTCGGTATTCGACAGGCTGATATCAGCGGTGACGTTCCAGCCGTCGTCGCCTTCCCAGCGGTTGTTCCAGCCGAAGCTGTAGAGCTTTGCCTGCCGTTCGAAGACGTCGTTGCGCACGACCCCCTCGACATTGGTGAAGGTGCCCGACCGCGCGAAGACATATTGGCCGCTGCTGTCGACGTCGGTGACATTGACCCCGGCGCCGCCGAAGGCGAGGGGCAGCTCGATGCCGCGCTTGATCTGGTCGTCCTTGAAGTCCGAATAAAAGGCATCGATCGTCGAGGTGAAATTGGGGCTCGGCCGCCACTGCACCGTGCCCTGCAGGCCAAGCCGCGTCAGCTGGGTCGAGGTCGCGTAGCTTTTCGACCCGCCGATGACCACCGGGTTCGCCGCGGTACCGTCGCCGGCATAGCCCCACGCGTTGAATTCCTGGATCTGATAGGGTTCGTCGACATAGCTTGCCGACAATGCGATCCCCAGCGTGTCGTTCGCGAACTGGTCGACGTACACCCCGTTGACGCGGTAGCCATATTTCTTCGACCCGGCGTTCAGCTTGCCGATTTCGGCCCAGCTGCCCCGCCCGCCGACCGAGATGACGCGCTTGCCATAGTCGAGCGGACGGATCGTGCGCAGATCGACGGTACCCGAAAGCCCCTGCCCGACGATTGACGCCATCGGAGTCTTGTAGACGAGCACCTGGTTGATGACTTCGCTGGGATACTGGTCATATTCGACCGCACGGTTGTCGCCGGTCGAGGTCTGTTCGCGGCCGTTGAGCAGCGTGGTCGAGAAGTCGGGCGCGAAACCGCGGATCGAGATCGCGTTCGAACGGCCCGATACGCGCTGCGATGTCAGGCCCGGCAGGCGCGCGATCGATTCGGCGATCGAGGCGTCGGGCAGCTTGCCGATGTCCTCGGCCGAAATCGATTCGACCACCTGGTCGCGGTTCTTCTTGGCATTGACTGCGCTTTGCAGGCTGGCGCTGAAGCCGGTGACCACGATCTCGCCCTCGCCGCTGGAATCGTCCGCAGACGAAGAGGCGAGGCCAAGTGCGAGGGCTCTGGCGCCGCGGCGAAGGCTTTTGTTGTTTGTCATCTATGCTCCCCTGGCTCCGACGGGATCGCGCGCCCAGGATCAAGGGAAGCGGCTGCCAGCCGCGACTATCCTCTCCGATGCGTGGGATGATCCCATCTTTCGCCCTCGCAATTGAGGCCAATCGGCTGCGAGGGCCATAGGGTATACGTATACGCATAATATGCGCATTCCCGACGTGTCGCCCAAATGCCACAGCGGCTGTTCGAAGCGCGATGGGACTTGCAATATCTTGGCAGGACCGCGGTCGCCGGTTACTTTGTACGCGCCGAGCGACCAACGATAAGGGCGCCGCGACCGGGAGAACAGCATGGGCCGGCCACCCTCCGTCAAGCCGACGAGTTTCGACATCGCCTATCTTGCCGGCGTCTCGCAGCCGACGGTCTCGCGCGCATTGCGCGGCAGCAAATCGGTCAGCGCTGCGACCCGGGCCAATATCGAACGCATCGCACGCGAACTGAATTACATGGTCGACAAGAATGCGTCGAGCCTGCGCTCGCAACGCACCCACACGCTCGCGCTGCTCTTCTTTGAAGATCCGACGCCCGACGAATCGATGATCAACCCCTTCTTCCTGTCGATGCTGGGATCCATCACCCGCGAATGCGCGCTGCGCGGATATGACTTGCTCATCAGTTTTCAGCAGATGCACAACGACTGGCACGTCGCCTATCAGGACAGCCACCGGTCGGACGGAATCATCCTGCTCGGCTATGGCGACTATCAGCTGTATCTCAGCAAGCTCGAGCATCTGGTCGAGATGGGCACTAATTTCGTTCGCTGGGGCTCGGTGTCGAGCGAGGGGATCGGGTTGACGGTCGGGTCGGACAATGTCGGCGCGGGCGAACAGGCGGGAGCACACTTGGTGGAAATAGGCCGCCGGGCGATCGCTTTCCTCGGCGATGCGTCGGACCATGCGCCCGAATTTCAGGACCGCTACACCGGTCTGTGCCGGGCGCTTCGTGCCGCCGACATCGTGCCAGATGCCGCGCTTCAACGCGACGCCATATCCTCGGAGGCATCGGGCTATGCCGCGGCGCAGTCGTTGCTCGCTGGCAGAAAGCGATTCGACGCGATCTTCGCGGCGAGCGACCTGATCGCGATCGGCGCAATGCGCACACTCTCCGAAGCAGGGCTGAAACTCCCGCAAGATGTCGCGATCATCGGCTTCGACGACATTCCCGCCGCTGGCCTGACCTCACCGACGCTCACGACGGTCATGCAGGACATGAAGGGCGCAGGGACGCTCCTTGTCGATGCTCTTCTCGCCAGCATCGACGGGCGACCGGTCGAGCAACGCATGTTGTCCGCCCGGTTGATCAGGCGACAAAGCACAGCAGTTTAGTCAACGTATTCGTATACGTGGTTGCCGCGCGCTTGCCCCGCACGCCGCCCGCTGCAACACGTCTTGCCGACAACAGCCGTCAGCGGCCATGGGAGAGAGATGATGGAAAAGCCGCGGCAGGGCTTCGCCGGCATGTGGAACGTCAGTTTCGGCTTTTTCGGCATCCAGATTGGTTTCGCGCTGCAAAATGCGAACATGAGTCGCATTTTCCAATCGTTGGGCGAGGATATCGAGAAATTGCCCGGACTGTGGGTCGCGGCACCGCTGACCGGGTTGCTCGTCCAGCCGATCATCGGCCACATGAGCGACCGTACCTGGCTCGGCCGCCTTGGTCGGCGGCGCCCCTATTTCCTTGCCGGCGCCCTGCTCGCGACGATCGCGCTGTTCCTCATGCCCGAAAGCCCGTCCATCTGGTTTGCGGCAATGATGCTGTGGGTTCTCGACGCATCGCTCAACATTTCGATGGAGCCCTTCCGGGCGTTCGTCGGCGATATGCTGCGCAAGGATCAGCACAGCATCGGTTATGCGGTGCAGACCGCCTTCATCGGTGCCGGCGCGGTCGTCGGCTCGTCGTTCCCGGCGCTGATGGAGGCGGCAGGCGGCGCCAATGTCGCGCCACCGGGGCAGATTCCCGATACGGTTCGCTATGCCTTCTGGTTTGGCGGACTAGCCCTGTTTCTTGCAGTTTTGTGGACCGTCGTTTCGACCAGCGAATATACCCCTGCGCAGATGGCTGCGTTCGAACCCGCGAATGCAGACGATGCTCCGGCCGGGCGCGCGCTGGCGTCGCGCAGCCACATCGGCAACTTTGGCTGGATTGCCGCCGGGCTGGCAGTCATCTTGATTCAGGTCGAATTTGCGCTGCTGCGCGAGGTGCTGCTGCTCGGCACGCTGTTGATCGGTTATGGCCTGGCCAGCATGATTGCCATCGCGCTCGCGCGCCGCGGCTATGAAAAGAACATGCTGTCAAGCATCGTCGGCGACTTTGCGGGAATGCCGCCGCTCATGAAGCGGCTCGCGGCGGTACAGTTCTTCAGCTGGTCGGCGCTGTTCATCATGTGGATCAATACCACGCCGATCGTCGCGCAATATCATTTCGGCACGACCGACGCGGCCAGTGCGGTTTATCAGGCGGCGGGCAACTGGGTCGGCGAGCTGTTCGCGATCTATAACGGTGTCGCGGCCATTGCCGCACTGACGCTGCTGCCGTGGTTGTCGCGCCATCTGGGACAGGCGCGGACGCACATGGTGGGGCTGGCCTGCGGCGCGATCGGTTTTGCGGGTTTCTTTTTGCTGCGAAATCCGACGCAGCTGATCTTCAGCGAGATTTTCATCGGTATCTTCTGGGCCTCGGTCCTTGCCATGCCCTATGCGATCCTTGCGTCGAGCCTGCCACAGGCAAAGCTTGGCATCTACATGGGTCTCTTCAACATATTCGTCGTCATCCCGCAGCTTCTGGTCGCGACCGTCATGGGGTCGATCATGCAAGCGTTTTTTCCCGGCAAGCCGATCTATACGATGGCCTTTGCGGCGCTCGCCCTGATGATGGCGCTCGCCGCCATGGCGCGTGTCGACACGGCGTCGATCACCCAATAACCTCCGCTCTGCTGCGGGTCGCGGCCGAATGTTCCGGCCCTCATCAGGCTTTTTGGGAAGGCAGGTGGTGGTAGTGACGTGATTACGTGGACAGCCTCTGCACTAGCGTATCCGTGCAACGATGCGGCCGTTGTCCTCTATGTTTCTCGAACTGCCCCGCGGCCGGGTGATAGGCTGCCGTGACGAAGGCAAGAAACCGCCGCCACCTTTCTCGCTTAACGCCCCGCCGCGCGCTTGACGAAGCGCCGGACGCGCGGCCCGTCATCGCCTACGGAGAATGAGCGCAGCTCGGCCCAGTTCCCGGCATCCGCCTTGGTGCGGCGCTGATTGTGCCGGACATACTCCACCCATGTCGCAACAAAAAACTGCTCGACCCAGATTTCGGGGTTCGCAAGATCCTGTACCAGCTCCCAGTCGCGCGCTCCATCCCGCAGCCGGACACGGCGGCGTTCCGCGATAGCTCGCAGGAACCGCGCCTCGCATGCTGGCGAGACCCGATATTCGATCGCGATGAGGATCGGACCGGTTCGCGCTGTGGCCGGGATCGCCATGCGCGGCTCGCGCCAGCTGTCGAGTGGATCGAGACCCGCGCCTCGGTCTCCCGAAGCGGGCGATAATGTCCGCCGGCGAGACACGCCAAGATTACGAGGCCGACCGCGACCAGCGAAGTTTCTATGCTCGCGCGCTCCGCGATCCAGCCGAACAACCAGCTGCCCACGGTCATGCCGCCAAACGCCATCGTCTGGTAAATCGCAAGCGCGCGCGCCACGACCCAACGGGGAGCTGCAAGCTGCACCGTTACATTGAAGGTCGAGAGCGTCACGAGCCACCCTGCCCCGACGACGAAGATAGCGGCGCAGCTCAAAAGCAATGCCTCACTGACCGCGAAAACAATCGTGCCCATGCCAACCGCGAACGTGGCGCTCGTCACCGATGCCTCCGCGCTATAACGCCGTCTAGCCGAGGGAGGAACGCTTGCGCCGACGACTGCGCCGCCCCCGAGCGCTCCCAGCAACAGGCCATAAGCCCAGGGGCTTCCGGCAAAATTCTTTGCCGCAATCGGCAGAAGCGCGGGGATTGCAGCGGCGCCAACTCCGAAGAATGCAGCGCGGGCCATCAATCCGCTCAGCGCGGGCGACATTAGCACGTAGCGTATCCCTGCACGCATCGCCGATCCGATCGGCTCCCTCAGCAGCAAACGCTCGACGCGAGGCGGACGCCAACGGATCAGCACGGCGATCAGCCCCATATAGGATAGGGCATTGATCAGAAATGCAGCGGCGACGCCCCAGGCCGCGATGATCGCACCCCCAACCGCGGGCCCGAAGCTTCGCGCCATGTTGAAACCCATGCTGTTGTACGCGACGACGGCGGGAAGCTCGGAGCGAGGTACCATGTCGCTGACGGATGCTTGCCAAGCGGGAGAGTTGAGCGCGGTGCCGCAGCCGATAGCGAAGGTGAAAAGCAGCAAGATCGAGGGGGTGAGTCCGCCTTCCCACGCAACAAGCGCAAGCAACAGCGACGTCGCCAGCATGAACAGCTGGGCCACGATCAATATGATCCTGCGGTCGAGGTTATCCGCCACCGCCCCGGACCACAGCGACAGAAGGACGAGCGGCAGAGTCGTCGATGATTGCACAAGCGCAATCAGGACCGGCGACGCCGTCAAGATCGTCATCATCCACGCT
>Ga0066256_1001974_pt2 | contig 11027 bp, 12 predicted proteins | sample ThiBio_1000_biof_FD_87107 | JGI IMG/M metagenome (GOLD analysis project Ga0066256, IMG submission 87107) | Wastewater bioreactor microbial communities from Cape Town, South Africa - Thiocy_expt_1000_biof (version 2) | ecosystem: Engineered > Bioreactor > Thiocyanate-remediating >... | reverse complement strand
TGGGCTTCATGCTCAGCGAGCCGGCGATCGCGACGCGCTGCTGCTGGCCGGCGGAGAGGTGGCCCGGATATTTGTTGGCCTGTTCCGGGATCTTGACGCGCTTCAGATAGTGCATCGCCACTTCTTCGGCCTCCTTCTTCGGCATCTTGCGAACCCAGATCGGCGCCAGCGTGCAGTTTTCCAGGATGGTCAGGTGCGGGAAGAGGTTGAAGTGCTGGAACACCATGCCGACTTCGCGGCGCACTTCGTCGATCTTCTTCAGGTCGTTGGTCAGCTCGATGCCATCGACGACGATGTTTCCGGACTGATGTTCCTCCAGCCGGTTGATGCAGCGGATCATCGTCGACTTGCCGGAGCCCGACGGGCCGGCGATGACGATGCGTTCGCCCTTCATCACCTTCAGGTCGATGTCACGCAGCACATGGAAGTCGCCGTACCATTTATTCATGTTGCTGATCTGGACCGCAACGTCGGTTGCGGAAACCGTCAGCTTTTTGGTGAGTGCTTCAGCCATAAATTTTATACCCCTTGAAAACTCTTATCGTTTGTGACCGGTATCGAGACGTCGTTCCACGAAACTTGAATAGCGGGACATTCCGAAGCAGAAAAGCCAGAAAACGAATCCCGCAAAAACAAGTCCGGTCATCGGCGTCACGGGTGAGGCCCAGGTGGGATCCGAGAAGCTTTTGCGGACGTTGCCGAGAAGATCGTACATGCTGATGATCGACACAAGGGACGTATCCTTGAACATGCCGATGAAGGTGTTGACAATGCCCGGGATGACCAGCTTGATCGCCTGCGGCATCCCCGCCAGCCGCATCTTCTGCCAATAGCTGAGGCCGAGCGAATCGGCGCCTTCATATTGCCCCTTGGGAACGGCCTGCAGGCCGCCGCGGATGACTTCCGCCATATATGCGGAGGCGAAGATCGACACGCCGACCAGCGCGCGCAAAAGCTTGTCCACCGTCCAGCCGGCCGGCAGGAACAGCGGCAGCATGACGCTTGCCATGAACAGCACCGTGATCAGCGGCACGCCGCGGATCAGCTCGATGAAGGCGATGCAGAGCATCTTGATCACCGGCATCTGCGAACGGCGGCCAAGCGCCAGCAGGATGCCGAGCGGCAGCGACACGCCGATGCCGACGAAGGAGATGATCAGCGTCACCATCAGGCCGCCCCAGCTGGCGGTCTCGACATGCTCCAGCCCGAAGACGCCGCCGAGCAGAAGCACGGCTGCGACGATCGGAAAGACCACGAACAGCGCCAGCGCGTTCCACCCCTTGTGGGGAACCCTGGGGATCAGCAGCGGCGTCAGCAGGGCGACGAAAAGGATGCCTACCAGCGTCGGCCGCCAGCGCAGGTCGATCGGGTAGGTGCCGAACATGAACTGCTTGAAATAGGCGCCGACATAGGCCCAGCAGGCGCCGCTCCATTCGTCGGGCTGGATGCCGCCCTGTCCCAACGTGGCGCAGACGGAGCGGTCGTTGCCCAGCCAGACGGCGTTGACGAACAGCCATTCGACGATCGGCGGAACCAGCAGCGCCAGGATGATGATGCCGAAAGCCGTCAGGATCGCGTCCGTTACCGAACCGAAGAGATTGCGGCGGAGCCAGCCGACGACGCCGGTGGTCTGCAGCGGCGCCCGTTCGGGGCCGAGCATTTTCCCCCGGACGAAGAGGGAAGGAGTGTTGAATGTGTCTGCCATCGGCTCAGCGCTCCACAAGTGCCATCTTGGCGTTGAACCAGTTCATGAACAGCGAGGTCAGCAGGCTGATCGTGACGTAGACGACCATCCAGATGGCGACGATCTCGATCGAATGGCCGGTCTGGTTGAGGATCGTGCCGCCAACGGCGACGAGGTCCGCATAACCGATGGCGACGGCCAGCGACGAGTTCTTGATGAGGTTGAGATACTGGCTGGTCAGCGGCGGAATGATGATTCGAAGCGCTTGCGGCAGGACGATCAGCCTCGTCGCCAGGCCAGGGCGCACGCCGAGCGCATGCGCGGCCTCGCTCTGGCCGTGGGCGACACCCCTGATGCCGGCGCGGACGATTTCAGCGATGAAGGAGGCGGTGTAGAAGGACAGCGCCAAAAGCAGCGACATGAATTCCGGACCGATGGTGCCTCCGCCGGTCAGGTTGAATTTGCCGGCGGTCGGCACGTCGAAGCTGAGCGGCCGTCCTTCCAGCACGAAGGCGATGAGCGGCAGGATGATCACCAGGGCCAGAACCACCGGCAGAACCGGAAAACGCTTGCCGGTCGCCATCTGCCGTGCAGACACCCAGCGCATGTGCATGACGGACAGCACGACCGCCACCATGAACGCCAAGACGACGAACAGAAAACCGTCGCCGAAAATCGGCTTGGGGAAGAAGACGCCGCGATTGTTGAGGAACACGTCCAAAGGCAATTCGATCGAAGCGCGAACCTGCGGCAGGACGTTGATGACGCCGACATACCAGAAAAAGATCACCAGCAGCGGCGGGATGTTGCGGAAAACCTCGACATAGACGGTGCACAGCTTGGCGATCAGCCAGTTGCTGGAAAGGCGCCCGATGCCGATGATCAGCCCGATGACGGTGGCGAGCACGATGCCGACGAACGCGACCAGCAGCGTGTTGATGAAGCCGACTTCCAGTGCGCGCAAGTAGCTGTGGTCGCTGGAATATTCGATCAGCGACTGCCCGAGGTCGAAGCCGGCGCGTCCCTGAAGAAAGCCGAAGCCCGACGAGATGTTGGCGCGCCTGAGATTGTCGACGGTGTTCGAGTAGATGACGTAGAAAAAGGCCACGAGCCCGATGATCGTCAATACCTGGTAAAAGACACCACGCACTTTCGGGTCGTAGAGAGGTGAAGCCGCCGGCGCCCGCGAATGCGCGAGCTTGTCCTGCATCATTGCCATGTTTTCCCCTGGTGCTGTTTTCGCCCTTGTTTTGCGGGCGTTTTTTTATTGTCAGCCGAGGGGAGGCGGCGAACCGCCTCCCCGAAGTCGAGGAATTAGCGGATCGGCGGCGAATACTGCAGGCCGTCCTTGGTCCAAAGCGCATTGAGGCCACGTTCGATCTTCAGCGGGCTGCCGGCACCGACATTGCGCTCGAAAGATTCGCCGTAGTTGCCCACCTGCTTGACGATGTTGTAGGCCCAGCTGTTGTCAAGGCCGAGGTCCTTGCCGATCGTCGAGCCTTCTTCCGTGCCGAGGAAGCGCTTGATATCCGGGTTTTCCGAGGTCTTCATCTCATCGACGTTTGCCTGGGTGATGCCGAATTCTTCAGCTGAAACCATGGCATAGTGCGCCCAGCTGACGATGTCGAACCACTGGTCGTCGCCCTGGCGAACGGCCGGGCCGAGCGGCTCCTTGGAGATGATTTCCGGCAGGATCATGTGATCGTCCGGCTTCGACAGCGTCAGGCGGATGGCATAGAGGCCGGACTGGTCGGTGGTGTAGACGTCGCACTTGCCGGCGTCATAGGCCTGGTCGACTTCTTCCTGCTTTTCGAAGACGGTCAGCTTGTATTCCATCTTGTTGGCTTTGAAGTAGTCGGCGAGGTTGAGCTCGGTGGTCGTACCGCTTTGGACGCAGACCGAAGCGCCGGACAGCTCGAGCGCCGATTTCACGCCGAGTTCCTTGCGGGCCATGAAGCCCTGGCCGTCGTAATAGTTGACGGTGCGGAAGTTGAAGCCGAGCTGCGTATCGCGGCTGATCGTCCAGGTGGTGTTGCGCGCCAGAAGGTCGATTTCACCGGACTGCAGCGCCGGAAAGCGGTCCTTGGCGGAAAGCGGCGTGTATTTTACCTTGGTCACATCACCGAAAACGGCGGCCGCCACGGCCTTGCAGTAGTCGATGTCGAGGCCCGACCAGTTGCCGCTGCTATCCTGCGACGCAAAACCGAGAAGACCGGCGCCGTTGACGCCGCACTGAACGAATCCCTTCGCCTTGACGTCGTCGAGTTTGGCTGCGGACGCGCCCGAAGCGCTTAGAGCCACCACCGCTGCGCCAATTGCCGCCGACAGAAGCTTGTAATTCATTTTTCCCAACCTTTTTTCTGTTGTTTTTGTCATCGTGAACGCATGCGCGGACAAGCCGGCTTTCGATGCCTCACATTTCTCGCTGACCTCCCGGTGCGAGTGCTGCTATCACAGTCGCAAATAGGCCTAGGGTCAAGTGTCGCGTTCGAAATTCAATTTTGAAAGCTCATTTTTACCGATAAGGGCCGGAAAAACAGGCAGAATCGCCCAATCCGGGCAGCCGGCTGCATAAAATTCTGCCGTTGCGGCAGGCGCAACACCCGAAGCGCTGCGGATGAAACGATGGAGATTGAGGGGTTGACCATTGTCTCCGGCTTGGCGAAGACTGGCGGTTTCCGTCCGTATCATAAGCAGATCCATCCATGACATCACACGACAATTCCAAAGACGACGCCGGCGTGAACACGCGGCTTGCCCATCTCGGTCCGTCGCCGCACGATTTTCACGGTTTCGTCAATCCTCCGGTCGTCCACGCCTCCACCGTGCTGTTCCCGAATGCCCGCACGATGGAAACGAGGGACCAGAAATATACCTACGGCACCCGCGGCACGCCGACCACCGATGCGCTTTGCGATGCGATCAACGAGCTGGAAGGCTCGGCGGGAACGGTTCTCGTTCCGTCCGGACTGACCGCCGTCACCGTGCCGTTCCTGGCCTTCCTGTCTGCCGGCGACCATGCGCTGATCGTCGATTCGGTCTATTTTCCGACCCGGCATTTCTGCGATACCATGCTGAAACGCTTAGGTATTTCCGTCGATTATTACGATCCGGCGGTCGGCGCGGGCATCGAGACGCTGATCAAGCCGAACACCAGGCTGGTGCATACCGAAGCACCCGGCTCCAACACCTTCGAGATGCAGGATATTGCGGCGATCTCGGCGGTGGCGCACCGGCACGGCGCGGTCGTGACGATGGACAACACCTGGGCGACCCCGGTCTATTTCAAGCCGCTGGATTTCGGCGTCGATGTCTCGATCCATGCTGCGACGAAATATCCGGCGGGGCATTCCGACGTTCTGCTCGGAACCGTTTCGGCCAATGCCGCGACCTGGCCGCAACTGCTGGAAACGCACGGCACGCTCGGCATCTGCGGATCGCCCGACGATTCCTACCAGGTCATGCGCGGCTTGCGGACGATGGGCGTCCGTCTTGCCCGGCACCAGGAAAGCGCGCTTGCCGTGGCATCGTGGCTGGAGGGCAGGGAGGATGTCGCCCGCGTGCTGCATCCGGCCTTGCCGAGTTTCCCGGGGCACGATCTCTGGAAGCGCGATTTCAAGGGGTCCAGCGGCATCTTCTCCTTCGTGCTGGCGGCGGATGGCCCCGAAAAGTTCAAGCCGAAGGCGCATGCCTTCCTCGACGCCCTTCGCTACTTCGGCCTTGGTTATTCCTGGGGCGGGTATGAAAGCCTTGCCGTGCATGTCGGCCTCGGCGATCGCCGCATCTGCAAGGCGCCGGCCGAAGGGCCGGTCCTGCGGCTGCAGATCGGCCTCGAAGATGTCGCCGATCTCAAGAAGGATCTCGAAGCCGGTTTTGCGGCCGCCGCAGCCGTCTGATCAGTCTTCGGCGCGGTAGCCGTAGAGCCAGTCCAGATCCGCCGCAAGCGCTTGCGGCGGACGCAGGCCGAGCACGAGGTCGCGTGCAAACCGCACCGGACCGCGTGCATGGTAGGCGAACTTGTTGAAGGCGCCGCGCCTGCGCACCTGCTCGGCGCGCTGGCGGCGACGGGTTTCGAAATCCGCCAGTGCTGCGCCCAGTGGTATGCGGGCAGCCCGTCCGGCCAGTTCGAAGGCATCCTCGATCGCCATCGCCGCGCCCTGGGCCGCAAACGGCATCATTGCATGGGCGGCATCGCCGATCAGCACGGTTTTCGCCCCATCCTGCCAATTGCCGGGCCCGGCTTCGTAGAGTGGCCAGAATGTCGGTGCCGAGACGTCGGAAAGCAGGCGTTGGATGGCCGGATGCCAGCGGCTGAAGGCATGCTTCAATGTCCGGCCGCGGCCATCGGCCTCCGGATCGGCTTTGGAAACGATGGCGACGAGGTTGATGCAGCCTGCCTCCCTCAGGGGATAACAGACGAGGTGCGAGGAGGGGCCGAGGAAGGCGGTGACGTTTTTCCGGTCGATGAAATCCGGCGCCTGCGCGTCCGGTACGGTGATGCGCCATGCGACGTTGCCGGAAAACCGTGCCTGCGGCGCGCCGGGCACGAGGCTGCGGATGACGGACCGCACGCCGTCGGCGCCGACGACAAGATCCGGCTCCGTGCCGGCGATGTCCGCGATCGCCCGCCTGTCGGCAACATGCAGCCGTTTCCCGAGCACCAGGCGGCAGAGCGGCTGGTCCTGCGCCGCAGAAAGCAGGGCCTGTTGCAGGCTCGATCTGTGCAGAACGCCATAAGGCGCGCCCCAACGCTGCCGGGCGCTCCGGCCGCTGGGAACGGCCGCAAGCCGGCGCAGGCTGGTGCCGGAACGCAACTCGATGATGTCCGGTTCCATCCAGATCGCTTCGAGGGAGGCGAGAACGCCAAGCTCCGCGAGGATTCGCGAGGCATTCGGCGATACCTGCAGGCCGGCGCCGACTTCCGTCAGTTCCGGCGCCTGCTCGATGACGGTCGAGGAAATGCCCTTGCGGGCAAAAGACAGGGCCGCCGTCAAGCCGGCGATGCCGGCTCCGACGATTGCGACGTTACGGACGGGCATGATTGCCGGCCGTCACGCGGCCTTGACGTGGAAGGTGCAGCCCGGCGGGTTGGTTTCGGATGTTTTCAGCGACGGATTGTAGCGAAAAAGCGTCGAGCAGTAGGAACAGACCTTTTCGGTCTCGTCGCCCATGTCGATGAAGATGTGCGGGTGATCGTAGGGAATGGAAGCGCCGGTGCACATGAATTCCTTGACGCCGATCTCGATCATCCGATGTCCGCCGTCGTTCTGAAAATGCGGGATTGCGTGTCCGGCTGCCATGTCATTCTCCAATGCGTCTGTTTGCGGCGGACATTATATGCCTTCGTTTCAAATGTGTAGATGCGAAGTGTCGCGGCAAACCCAGAAGTTTCGGCCAGGCAGGGTTCACCGCGGCGTGCCGATCTCTTATGGTCGCTGCAAAAAAAAGGACCTGTCGATGAATCTCGATCCCCCCGATTTTTCCTACTTCATGCATGACGGCCTGCGGCTGGCCTATTTCGACGAGGGCGATGCTGCCGGCGAACCGGTTCTGCTGATCCATGGTTTCGCCTCCAGCGCCAGCGTCAACTGGGTTTATCCGGGCTGGCTCAAGACGCTGGGCGATGCCGGATATCGGGTGATCGCCATCGACAACCGCGGCCATGGAAAAAGCGACAAGCCGCATGACCCGGAAGCCTATCACGTGCCGCTGATGGCGTCGGATGCCGCCGCCTTGCTCGATCATCTCGGCCTGCCGGATGCCCATGTCATGGGCTATTCGATGGGTGCGCGCATTTCCGCTTTCCTGGCGCTGGGGCATCCGCACCGCGTGCGTTCGCTGATCTTCGGCGGTCTGGGCATCGGTTTGATCGACGGCGTCGGTGACTGGGACCCGATCGCCGACGCGCTGCTGGCCTCCTCCATAGAAGACGTCACCCATGAGCGTGGAAAGATGTTCCGCGCCTTTGCCGACCAGACCAAAAGCGACCGGCTGGCGCTGGCCGCCTGCATCCGCACCTCGCGCGATCCGATCAGCGCCGAGGAGATCGGCCGCGTCGACGTCCCGGCCCTGATCGCCGTCGGCACCAATGATGATATCGCCGGCTCGCCTCAGGCGCTGGCGGCGCTGATGCGCGATGCGCGGGCGCTGGATATCCCCAATCGCGATCACATGCTGGCGGTGGGCGACCGGGTGTTCAAGAAGGCAGCACTGGATTTTTATGCTGAAATCGCTGCCGCCTGAGGCAGTGGATTTCTTCCGTGGACCCCCATCTGGTTTTGTTTGCCATTTGTCGTATATAATGGCGACCGACGGGTAATGAGGAGACCGAATATGGTCGCGAAAACTGAAGTTCGCCTGAGCGAACATGTCAAGACGATGGATCCCATCTGGGACAGCATGCGCCAGGAAGCGCGCAGCGCCGCCGAACAGGATCCCATCCTCGCGGCGTTCTTTTACTCGACCGTATTGAACCATCGCTCGCTCGAAGACTGCGTCATATATCGGATCTGCGAACGCCTCGGCAATTCGGAGGTCCAGGCGAGCCTTCTTCGCCAGGCTTTCGAAGAGATGCTGGCCGACTGGCCGGAATGGGGCAACATCCTGCGCGTCGATATCCAGGCGGTGTACGACCGTGACCCCGCATGCCTGCGCTTCCTAGAGCCGGTGCTTTATTTCAAGGGTTTCCACGCCATCCAGACGCATCGGCTGGCACACTGGCTCCTCAACCACGGACGGCGCGATTTCGCGCTCTATCTGCAGAGCCGTGCCTCCAGCGTCTTCCAGACGGACATCAACCCGGCCGCGCGGATCGGCAAGGGCATCTTCCTGGACCATGCGACGGGTCTTGTGGTCGGCGAGACGGCGGTGATCGGCGACAACGTGTCGATCCTTCACGGCGTCACGCTCGGCGGCACCGGCAAGGAAGGCAGCGACCGCCATCCGAAAATCGCCAACGGCGTGCTGATCGGCGCCGGCGCCAAGATTCTCGGCAACATCGAGATCGGCCATTGCTCGCGTGTCGCGGCCGGTTCGGTGGTTCTGAAAGCGGTGCCGCCGAAGACCACGGTGGCCGGCGTGCCGGCGCGCGTCGTCGGCGAGGCGGGTTGTTCCGAGCCGTCCCGCGCCATGGACCAGCTGATCAACGCGATCGACTGATCGTATCCCGTCGCCGGCCTCCGCTCGGCGACGGCTTTCCGGTAGTTTTGCGTCTTGGCGTCCACAATTGCGTAAAATCAAGACAATGGAAGCGTTTCGCGATTGGGGGAAAGCGGAAATGCTTCCATCGTGCCAGGGAACGGGCGTGGCCATAATCCCGTTTATGATCGACTGAGCATTGTTGCCGGGTCTTTACACTGCGTCTTTTCCCATGCAACAAGCGGCGCAACCCGATAACTGCTGACGGAGACAATTGTGAAGCCGGACGAAATCAAGAAACTCGACGCGTATTTCAAGCGCACGCTCAACCCCGCCATCGTCGTCAAGGCGCGGCCGCGCAAGAACGATTCCGCCGAAGTCTACATCGGCGACGAGTTTCTCGGCGTGATCTTCCGCGACGACGAGGACGGCGATCTCTCCTACAGCTTCTCGATGGCTATTCTCGAAGACGATCTTTGATTGACGATATCCAAGCCGGCGGGCCTTGCCTCGCCGGTTTTGCCGTCTTGTCCGGCCACACGTTCAGGACTGGACCGCCATCGGCGAGGCCTCTGCCCGTCGTGGTTCGCTTGCCCCGGGCAAGTATGCGAAAGCCCCTCAACAGCTCTCCGTAAAACCTTGAAAACCATGGCGATGCCTTGCTTCTCATGTTGCTGCATGTGCGAAATGCAGTCGGTGGAACAGGCGGAAAGCATTTATTTCTGGTTGCATATCATTATCTTTCCCAACATTGGAAACACCGGTTGCGGCCGGCGATCCATTTTTGCCAAATGACAAATTCTTTGAGCGAATGTACATGGGTGGGCGATTTTTGATGTTAATTTGTTCAATTGGTAAAAAAGAGGGCTGTTTTTTAAAGTAAAGGAGGAAATCGTCCTTTCGGGCGATGGTGCGGCCGCAGGCGTCAATCATGACGTTAATGCAATCTATGATTTTCATGCGGCGCACAAATTCCTTGACTTATCTTGTGCATTGCACGTATATCTTGAGGATCAACCAACCAAAAGGGACGGGCTATGTTCAACTTTGATGAAGCCAGCAAGAAGAGCAAGGAAGCCGCAGACACCATGCTGAAAGGCTATTCGGAAGTTGCCAAGGGGTTCCAGGCTATTGCAGCCGAATCCGCCGAATACACCAAGAAGTCCTTCCAGGATACCGTCGCTCACGTCGAGGCCCTTGCCGGCGTGAAGAGCGTCGAAACCGCTTTCGAGCTGCAAACCAACTTCGTCAAGGCCGCTTACGAAGGGTTCGTTGCCGAGGCGACCAAGCTTAACGAAATGTACGTCGATCTGGCCAAGGCCGCCTACAAGCCCTACGAGGCGCCGCTTTCGCGCGCTTCGACGGCCCTGACGCCGGCTGCCTGAGCACCCGCCAGGAATTCTTGAACGGATCGAGGCCGGTCGCCCCCGCGGGGCGGCCGGCCTTTTTCGTCACGAAAGCCCGGCACCCGTTTGGCATGTCAGAAATGTGAAGATTACTGCAGCGGTAAAGGCGAATTCCCGTTGCAGTGTTGGACAGGGGGCTTAAAATCCCCAAACAAAGACCTAAATTATGGTCACGGATGTTTGGCTTGCGATGCCCCTGAAGCATGAGCCGCCACGTTTTGGGAATGAAGAAAGATGATCGCTAAGCCGATCCGGATGCAACAGGATTCAGACAAGGACGGGGATAACGCCAATCGCGGCACCTCCGTTATCACGCGTACCAAACCGAAAACCAAGAAACCGAATTTGTATCGTGTATTGCTTCTGAACGACGATTACACGCCCATGGAATTTGTCATTCATATCCTTGAGCGTTTTTTTCAGAAGGACCTGGAAGCCGCGACCCGCATCATGCTTCATGTTCATAATCACGGCGTGGGCGAATGTGGTGTGTTTACCTACGAAGTGGCTGAAACGAAGGTGAGTCAGGTTATGGACTTTGCCCGACAGCATCAGCATCCGCTGCAATGTGTTATGGAAAAGAAGTGAGGATCTGATCGTGCCAACATTTTCGCCGAATCTTGAGAAGGCGCTGCACCAGGCACTGACTTATGCCAACGAGCGGCATCACGAATATGCGACGCTCGAGCACCTGCTCCTGGCGCTGATCGACGACGGCGATGCCGCCGCGGTCATGGGTGCGTGCAATGTCAATCTCGATATGCTTCGCAAGACCGTCACCGACTACGTCGACAACGAAT
>Ga0066256_1005155_pt1 | contig 11035 bp, 7 predicted proteins | sample ThiBio_1000_biof_FD_87107 | JGI IMG/M metagenome (GOLD analysis project Ga0066256, IMG submission 87107) | Wastewater bioreactor microbial communities from Cape Town, South Africa - Thiocy_expt_1000_biof (version 2) | ecosystem: Engineered > Bioreactor > Thiocyanate-remediating >... | reverse complement strand
GCCCAACATCGCCGAGGTCATCATCGGCAAGCAGCGCAACGGCCCCACGGGCACGGTGAAGCTGTTCTTCCAGAAGAACCAGACGCGCTTCGAGAACCTGGCCATGGGCGCGGGCGACGACTACTGATTCTTCTGATTTGATAGCTGCTGGCGCTTGCTGCATGGGCGTTAGGGGCTGTTTTGATGGAGGTGTGCAATGACGGACTCCCGCACATGCCTGCATCAGGTCCTGCAGGCGATGGACCTGGACCTGCGGGCCCATGAAGGCGCGGACCTGACCATCCGCGCGCCGCGCGACGGCGCGGTGCTGGCCGGCCTGGCGTCGCACACCCCGCAGCAGGCGCAGGCCGCGGTCGAATGCGCCCACAGCGCCTTTCTGGCCTGGCGCAGCGTGCCCGCGCCGGTGCGTGGCGAGCTGGTGCGCCGCCTGGGCGGGCTGCTGCGCCGGCACAAGGCGGCCCTGGGCGAGCTGGTGTCGCTGGAGGCGGGCAAGATCGCCTCCGAGGGGCAGGGCGAGGTGCAGGAGATGATCGACATCTGCGACTTCGCCGTCGGCCTGTCGCGCCAGCTCCACGGCCTGACGATCGCCAGCGAGCGGCCCGGCCACCGCATGATGGAAACCTGGCACCCCATGGGCGTGGTGGGCATCGTCTCGGCCTTCAACTTCCCCGTGGCGGTGTGGTCGTGGAACGCCGCGCTGGCCCTGGTCTGCGGCAACGCCATCGTCTGGAAGCCGTCGGAGAAGACGCCGCTCACGGCGGCCGCGTGTCAGTCGCTCTTCCTCCGCGCGTGCAAGCGATTCGCGGAAGGCGGTGCGCCCGCGCCGGAGGGGCTCTCGGAGGTCGTGCAGGGAACGGCGGCCGTCGGCGAACGCCTCGTCGACGATCGTCGCGTCGCGCTCGTGAGCGCCACCGGATCGACGCGCATGGGACGTGCGGTCGCTCCGCGTGTCGCCGCGCGCTTCGGGCGCTCGCTCCTCGAGCTGGGTGGAAACAACGCGATGATCGTCGCGCCGTCGGCCGACCTCGAGCTCGCGACACGCGCGGTGCTCTTCAGCGCTGCCGGCACGTGCGGGCAGCGCTGCACCACGCTTCGCCGTTTGATCGCGCACGAGAGCATCCGCGCCGAGCTCGCCTCGCGCGTCGAGCGTGCCTACGCGCAGATCCGCGTGGGCGACCCGCGCGAGGCGGCGACGCTCGTCGGCCCGCTCATCGACGGAGCGTCGTTCGAGGCGATGCAGTCCGCGCTCGCCCGTGCGAGGAAGGAGGGCGGCGAGGTGGTCGGTGGAGAGCGCGTCGCCGTTCCGGGCGCCGACGGCGGCTTCTACGTTCGTCCCGCGATCGCTCGCATGCCCGCGCAGACGGCCGTCGTGAAGGAGGAGACGTTCGCGCCGATCCTCTACGTGATGGGCTACCGCGCGATCGAGGAGGCGATCGCGATGCAGAACGACGTCCCGCAGGGGCTCTCGTCGTGCATCTTCACGAACGACCTCCGCGAGGCGGAGCGCTTCGTCTCCGCGGAAGGAAGCGACTGCGGGATCGCGAACGTGAACATCGGACCGAGCGGCGCCGAGATCGGCGGCGCGTTCGGCGGCGAGAAGGAGACGGGCAGCGGGCGCGAGTCCGGATCGGACGCGTGGCGAAGCTACATGCGCCGCGCGACCAACACGGTGAACTACTCGAAGGACCTCCCGCTCGCGCAGGGCATCGTCTTCGGCTGATCGCGCGCATCGCAGCCATCCTGCGGCGCTCGAGGCGACGACGAGCAAGGGGCGGGGGAAGACGAGAAGGATCGTCGGTCCTCGCTCGGCGTTCCTTCGTGGGGCAGCGGGGTACCCGCGAGCCTCGGGGCGATCCCCCGGGGGGGACCCGGTGCCGTCTCATTCGAGCACCGGTACGGATGAGGTGTTGAAAATCGTGGAGTTCCAATCTCTTCTGTAGCTTCGAGCTCGGACCTCAGCAGGAATCGGTTGCACGTTCCTACATGTGGGTCATGAATGAGCCCTAGCTCGTCCATCGAACGGAACTCGCCAACAACATGAAGCTTCGAAGCCTCTCCTTCGCCCTCCTTCTCTCCCTCGCCGCTGCAGCCACCGGCTGCGCGACCGAGGTCGCCGACAACGCGACGACCAACGACGAGAACGAGATCGTCAACGTCGCGCAGACCGACGTGGAGCGACAGTCGATCGGCAATTGCTGGCTGTACGCGCACGCGAGCTGGATCGAGTCGATGAACAAGTCGGCGACGGGTACGGACTTCGACGTCTCGCAGTCGTACTGGACCTACTGGCACTGGTTCGATCAGATCGCGGGCGGGTACTCCTCGCAGATCTCGACCGGCGGCAACTGGACGACGGCGAACAACATCGTCCGCAAGTACGGCCTCATGGCAGAGGAGGACTTCATCTTCGCGGACACCCTGAACGAGATGTCGAACCGCCAGAAGCAGGCGCTCGACACCCTCAACGAGTCGCTCAAGAACGGCGCCCTGAAGGACACCGCCGCGCGCCGCGACCGGAAGGTGCTCCGCCGGGAGATGGACCGTGCGTGGGGGCTCTCCGCCGAGCAGAGCGCGATGCTCGATCGGGTCTTCGGCGAGCGGGTGACCAAGACCTTCACGGCGTCCGCGAACGCGACCGGCACGCCGATCATCCGCGCGCAGGATTTCGTGGTGAGCTACTCCCCCGCCCCGGGGCGGCCGCGCGTCGAGCGCAAGCTCTCGCAGGCGATGAGCGACTGGCGTCAGGTCTACTACTCGACCGGTGATCGGCGTGGGTTCCTTCTCCGCGTCCAGAAGGCGCTCCACGCGGAGCAGCCCGTCATCATCACCTGGTTCGTCGACTTCAACGCGATGGAGAGCGGGCAGAACGAGCTTCGCGGCTCCTTCAACATGACGACGCTCGGCCGGCTCGGGCCGGGCAGCCAGGGCGGTCACATGACCGTTCTCGAGGACTACCAGGCGAAGCTCGCCGACGGGACGCTGCTGAAGGCAGGCGTGACGCTCGATCCGCAGGACGCCGAGGACAAGGCGCTCCTCGATCGCGCGCTCGAGCCGAGCACGCAGATCCAGTTCCTCCGCGTGAAGAACTCCTGGGGCAGCGCGCGCCCGGACCGCGCGGCCGCGCCCGGCATGCCCGGCTATCACGACCTCTACCTGGACTACCTCAACGGTCCGGTGAAGCGCTGCACGACGACCGCGTCCGGCTCGACGGACACGTCGAACTGCCCGTACGACCACACGCCGCTCCAGAACGTCGTCCTGCCTCCGGGCTACTGATCGCTCCCGCGCTGCGCGTTCACGCGGGGCGCCGGTCGTCGAAGGTGAAACGAAGCCGGCCAGCGTCGACGCGCAGGCGCAGGCTGCGGTACTTCGCGAGATACACGATCCCGATCAACGCCGCGGCGAACCCCGCCGCGGCGCCGACGCCCAGCGCCCAGCGTGGGCCGAACGTATCGGCGACCCAGCCGGCGATCGGCGCGCCGATCGGCGTACCGCCTAGCGTGATCGCAAGGAGGATGGCGAGCACGCGCCCGCGCATGGCCGGCTCCGTCGATAGCTGCACGGAGCTGTTCGCCGTGGTGGTGAAGGTCTGCGCGGCAATGCCGATGAGGACGAGCGCGATGCTGAAGAGCCCGTAGCTGGGCATGAGCGCCGCCAAGGTCAGCCCGATGCCGAAGATCGCGGCTCCCGAGAGCAGGAAGGTGAAGCGGGGATTCGCTCGCCTGGCCGCGAGGAGGGCCCCCACGACCGAGCCGATCGCCATCGTGGACGAGAGGAGCCCGTATTTGCCCGCGCCCTCGTGGAAGACGCTCACCGTCATCGTCGAGATGAAGATCGGGAAGTTCAGGCCGAACGTGCCGATCAAGAACGTCATGAGAAGGACGACCTTGAGATCGGGCCGTCTCCACACGTAGGTGAAACCCTCGACGAGACTGCCCCGCGTTCGGCGCGGTCGGTCCTTCCGATGGAGCTCACCGACGCGAAGGAACCTGAGCGAGCAGAGCACCGCGGCGAACGAGGCCGCGTTGAGCAAGAAGACCCACCCGGAACCAATGGCCGCGATGAGGATGCCGGCGGTGGCGGGGCCGATCATGCGTGCGGCGTGGAACGAGGTGGAGTTCAGCGCGACCGCGTTCGAGAGGTCGGCCTCATCGACCAGCTCGGACACGAACGACTGGCGCGCCGGCGCATCGAACGCAGAGACGCAGCCGTGCAGCAGAGCAAACACGTAGACGTGCCACACCTGGACGAGCCCGAGGATGGTGAGGCCGCCCAGGCCCAGGGCCAGTACCCCCATCGCTGCGTGCGTGGCGACCAGTAGCTTTCGCCGATCGAGATGGTCGGCCGCGAAACCGGTCAGCGGCAAGAGGAGGACCTGCGGTGCGAACTGGAGCGCCATGACCGCGCCGACCGCGGTCGCATCGTTGTGGGTCAGCTGGGTGAGGACGAGCCAGTCCTGGGCGGTGCGCTGCATCCACGTGCCGACGTTGGACACGATCGATCCGCACGCCCAGGTCCGATAGTTGAAGCCCCTCAGCGAACGGAACGTGCCGCTCACTTGCTCGTGGCACCCTCGCGCGTGAAGACGTACTTCTGCTGAGCGGCGTCGAGGAGGAGCGTCGTCGCTCCCTCCTTCTGCTCGACGAGGAGCTCGAGCCCCATCCAGGGCGGATCGACGCCGAAGATGCTCTTCGCGCCGTCCTCGCCGGCCTTCTCGCCGAAGTGGATCTTGAAGTCACCGGCGTCGAGCAGGGCGAGCTCCTTGTCCTTCCGGATCGTGATCGTGCCGAGGCTCGCGTTCGTCCACCTCCCGGCGAGTGAGGTGACCCACGCGCTGTTGGGGGGCGTCGTGACGCGCGCGGCGTCCTTTGCGTAGGCTTCCTTGCGGCGTTCGATTGCCCACTTCAGGTTCTCCTTCGCCTCGGCGCGCCCGTCGAAGAGGATCTCGAGGAAGCGGCGCCGCACGGAGCTGCGGAACGCGTTTGCCGAGCCCGCGTTGGCGAGGACGACCACTCCGACGTCGTGATCGGGGAGGAAGAACATGTCGCTCGTGAACCCGAGCGTGTTGCCGCCGTGGTGGAGGACGGGCACTCCGTGGTCCTTCTCCACGAAGAGGCCGAGGCCGTAGCTCGCCTTGTCGGTGATCTTCACGCGCGGGGCGCGGCGGGCGAGCAGGTTCTCTTCCGAGATGATGCGCTTCCCGTCGAGCTGACCGCGTGCGAGTTCGAGGCGAAGCACCTTCGCCATGTCCTCCGCGTTCGACCAGGCGCCGCCCGAAGGCGCGACCCAAGCGACGAAGTCGTCGGCCGACGGGGGCATCGCTTGTGCAGCGAGGTCCATCTTCCTGCCGTGCGGCGAAGCGTAGTCGGACCTCGTCGCCGCGGCGAAATCGAGCGTCGTTGCGCGCATCCCGAGCGGGTCCAGGATGCGTGAGCGGAGCGTCGCGTCGTAGGCGGCCGAGAGGGGGCGCTTCGGCTCGGTCACGTGCGCCGCGGCGAGACCACCTGCGAGGACCATCGTGTTCGAGTACTGGAAGGTCTCGCCGAACGCGGTCGTCGGCTTCATCGTGCGCATCGATTCGAGCGTCTTCTCGGCGCTCCGCGCGCGGTAGTGGAAGAACATCTCCATGTCCTGCCGCGGAAGGCCGGTGCATGCGCAGACGGTGTCGGCGAGCGTGAGCCTCTTCGTCGCGTCGGCATCGCCGAGCGCGAAGGTCGGGAGCAGCTCGGTCATCGGCGTCGTCCACGCGACCTTCTTCTCGTCGACGAGCTTCGCCATCATGAGGGTCGTCAGCGACTTCGTCGTCGAGCCGACGAGGAACAGGCTCTTCGGCGTCACGGCGGCCTTCTTCCCGGTCTCACGGACGCCGAAGCCCTTCGCCATGACGACCTTGTCGCCCTGAACGACCGCGATGGCGACCCCCGGAACGTCGGCGGTCGCGCGCGCTTCCTCGATGAAGGCCGCGAATGCGGACAGCCGTTCGGCGTCGAGGACGTTTGCCTTCTTCCCCGCGAACGACTCCTCCTCGACGCCCTTCGCCTTGAAGGTGTTGATGGTCGTCTGGAGCTGCGCGCCTCGGCGGCTCAAGCCTGCGGTCGAGCCGTCGATCAGCGCGACGTATTGCTTCTCCCCCTTGCGCATCGCGACCGCGACGACGGCCCGGCTCTCCGCCGCGGGCGTCACGTAGGCGATCTGCGTGAGCGCATCCCATCCGTCACGCGGGGGCAGCGCCGCGCGCGTCTCGACCGAGCGTGCGAAGCCGGGGTCGAGCTTCTTCCATGCTGCGGCGATCGCCGCGTCGCCGTCGTTGCCGTCGCTCTCGACGAAGGCGAGGGTGAGGTCCTTCTCCGGCGCCGTCAGGACGATGACGCCATCGATCCGCTTCGTGACGGTCCAACCCTTCGGGCCCTCGAACGTCGCCCCGGACCCGGTCGGGATCGGCGTGTCCGCGTCGAGCACCTTCGGCTCGACGCCGGCCTGCGTCTCACGCGGAGGCGCGGTGCTGGTGGACGGCGACGCAGCGGGCGGAGTCGAGGTGCCGTTGCCGCAAGCCGCGAGGATCGGGACGACGAGCGCGAGGGTCAGGTTCCGGTGGCGCATCGGACTCGTCTACTCCGGCTTGCTCGTCGCGGAAACCCCGACGCGGGCGCAAGGCGCGATAAGGAAGCGGCATGAGGAGCCCGCTCGTCTATCCTCGTGCCGTGCTTCGTCCTCGCAGTCTGGGGCTCTCCTTCGCACTCGTGCTCGCCGTCGTCGCGGCCTGCAGCGGTGATGCCCCGTCCCCGCCGCTGGCATCTGGTCCGTGTATTCCGCCGCCGCGCCCGGGTGGCGCGAGCGTCACCCTCGCTCCCGCGCTCGGCGACGTGAAGTTCTCCGCCCCCGTCGATCTCGTCGAAGGGCCGGGCCGCCGGTTCTATGTCGTCGAGCAGCGGGGGATCGTGAAGGTGGTGTCACCGAACGGCGGCGATCCGACGATCGCGCTCGACGTCTCGGAGCAAATCGTCTCCGGCGGTGAAGCCGGGCTCCTCGGACTCGCGTTCGATCCGAAGTTCTCGGAGAACGGCTTCGTCTATGTGTATTTTACAGCTAACGCCGAGGGCAAGCCCGGGGTCGTCTTTCAAGATGTAGTCGCGCGCATCACGAGCTCCGATGGCGGCGCCACGTTCGATCCCTCGACGCTGAAGACCCTGCTCGCGGTCGACGACCCGTTCGCGAACCACAACGGTGGGCACATCGCGTTCGGTCCCGATGGCATGCTCTACGTCGGGATGGGCGACGGAGGCTCGGGTGGCGACCCGCATGGCAACGGACAGAACAAGGACGTGCTCCTCGGAAAGCTCCTCCGGATCGACCCGCATGGTGGCGACCCTTACGGCATCCCGCCGACCAATCCATTCGCGGCCGGCGGAGGGCGCCCCGAGATCTACGCGTACGGCCTTCGCAACCCATGGAAGTTCAGCTTCGACAGGCTCACCGGCGACCTCTGGCTCGCCGATGTCGGGCAGAACAAGTACGAGGAGATCAATCGCATCGTCCTCGGCGGTAACTACGGCTGGAACATCCGCGAGGGAAAACACTGCTTCGAGGCGAGGACCTGCCCGACGGACGGATTCATCGATCCGGTCGCCGAGTATCCGCGTTCGGAGGGGATCAGCGTCACGGGCGGCTACGTCTATCGCGGCAGCAAGGTCCCGGCGCTCGCGGGCAGGTTCGTCTACGGCGACTTCGGCACCGGCAACATCTGGAGCGTCGACGGATTCGGAGAGACGAAGGGGACGCTCCTCACTCCGTCCAACCTCAAGATCTCCTCTTTCGGCCAGGACAGCGACGGCGAGGTCTACGTCGTCGATTATGCGTCGGGGACGGTGAAGCAGCTGATCGCCGCGGGCGACGACACATCGGCTCCGGCGAGCGTCGCCGGCGAGCGTCTCGCGGAGACCGGCTGCGTCGATCCGAGGTACCCCACACGTGCGCCGACGAGAGCGATCGCTTACAGCGTGAACAGCCCGCTCTGGTCCGACGGCGCGCAGAAGGACCGCTGGCTGTTCGTTCCCGAGGGCAAGAAGATCGGTGTGAAGCCCGACGGTGACTTCGACGTGCCGCCGGGGAGCGTGGCGGTGAAGACGTTCACCGTCGCCGGCAAGAAGGTCGAGACGCGTCTCTTCGTGCGCTACGACGACGGCTCGTGGGCTGGCTACTCGTACGAGTGGACCGACGATCAGAGCGACGCCCTCCTCCTCGCCGAGGGGAAGACGAAGGAGCTGCCCGGCGGCGGCACGTGGACGTTCCCGTCACGTAGCGAGTGCTTCGCGTGCCACACGCCGTCGGCGGGTTTCACGCTCGGCCTCGAGGCGAGGCAGCTGAATCGAGACGAGCGCGGCAACGTGCTCGACCGGTTCGCCGCCGTGCTCGAGACGCCGATCGCGAAGGAGGCCTTCCCACCGCTGGCCGCTGCGGACACGGCAGGTGCCTCGAGCGAAGAGCGAGCGCGCGGCTACCTCCACGCGAACTGCTCGATGTGTCACCGGCAGGGAAGCGGAGCAGGCGCAGCCACGCTCGACCTGCGCATCGACCGCTCGCTTCTCGACACGCGGACGTGCAACGTCGCTCCGCAGGCAGGTGATCTCGGTGTCGTCGATTCGAAGCTCGTCGTGCCCGGCGATCCCGGTCGCTCGACGCTCGCGCTGCGCATGCGCGCACCCGACGACGACCGGATGCCGCCGCTCGCGACGCGCGTCGTCGACGAGGCCGGTGCTTCGGTGGTCGAGGCGTGGATCCGAGAGCTGAGCGGCTGTCCGTGAGCCCTCGCCGCTCAGACCTTCTTCGGCATCGTCGGCGACGCCGGCGCCTTGGACGGCTCGGCGGCGACGATCGGCGGCGGCTCCGGCCACTCGAGCGACGAGGGCTTCTCCGGGACCTCTGACACCGCCCAGGCCTCCTGGAGCGACGCCGGTGCGCCGCTGGGCTGCCCCAGCATCTCGATCATCTTCGTGCGAGCCTCGACGAGCTTCGGGCTCTCCGAGTCGCGCCACGGCCCCACCTCCTGCGCGCTCGTCGCGAGCGGAGCCGGCGCAACGTCGTCCGGGTCGCCGTCGGCCGCGTCGATCGCCGGGATGTCCGGGATCGCAACGGGGAGGCCGGAATCCGGGCCCTGCTCCTCGGCGGCCGCGGCGGGCGCGTCGGTGCGGGCCTCGTGCACCGTGCGCGCGGATGCCGGCTCGTCCTTCTTGTTCTGGTCCTTGTCCTTGTTCTCGGTCGGCGCGTCGGGGACGAGCCCGGCCTTCTTTGCGAAGGCATCGAGCGCGAAGAGAAGCGCATCCTGCGCCGTCTTCGCGAGGATCATCTCCCATCCGAGCGCGGAGACGAGGCCTGCCGGCGAGCCGTCGCCGGACTCGTGGAGCTTGCGGATCCAGGCGACGATCTGGTCCTTGCTCAACGTGTCGCAGATGACGTCGGTGCCCTTCAGCTTTCCGCCGCGACCCTGGACGTTGGCGAAGAACCAGCGATCGTCGATGAGCTCGAGCTCGCGCGCGGTGGCGAGCGCCTTCTGGATCGCGACCCCGGTCAGCCTGCCGTTACGCCAGAACTTCCACCACTCCGACAGCGCGATCCAATCCACGAGGATCTGGGCGGTCACACCTTCCTCGAAGTTGTTTTCGTCGATGTCACCGGCAACGAGCGCATCTTGGACGACGTCTTTGACCTTCTCGTCGTTGTCCTTCAACGCCGCCTTCCCGCCGCGGATCCCCCAGCTCGAAAGGATGGGGCCGCGCACGTCGTTCGGCATCGCGTTGAAGACCTTGTCGGTCGCGCCGTTCTCGTCGTACGGGAAGAAGTTCGTGACGAACTCCCGGGCGGTGCGGACGCGTCCCACCTCCGTGCGCCGGTGTTCTTCCATCGCAAGGCAGAACTTCGTCACGGCCTGGTTGCGATCGTTCCTCGGCTTGGCCAAACGCTGTCTCCTCCCACACGTTTCCTTTCCCATGCAGGGACGGGCGCTCTCGTGGGAAACAAAGGGTACACCTGAGGCGTGCTCCTCGTGGCAGTGATCTCACGCAGTGAAACGATCGGGGGCGTCGTCCGTTCAGTTCGGTGGGCGAGCTGGCTGGCGCTCGGGCTCGCGCTGTCGGCCTGTTCCCCGGCCGCGAGCTCGCCGCCCGTCGTGGAGCCCGCCCTCGACGTACCCCGCCTGGATGGTGGGAGCGTCTCGCCTTCGACGGGCGGTATCCGTTTCGGGCGCGTTCCGCCGGTCGTCGGCGCGCGGTGGGGCGTCTCCGTCGAGGCGCGCAGTGCGCTTGCGGATCCCCAGGGGGGCACGCAGGTCTCCGAGTACATCTCGTCCTACACCGTCGAGGTCCTCGCCACGAACGGACCGGCACCCTCGCGGGTGAGGCTCGCGTTCGACAAGAACGTCCAGCGGTACCAGGGCATCGACAAGGCCACCGCGGTCGAAGGGAAGAGCTATGTCGTCGTCGATGCCCCGCCGCACGTGCGCGACGACGCCGGCGGGGCGGCCTCAGAGGACGAGGCGCAGCGCGTGCTCGACATGTTCCCTGACCTCGGCACACGCACGCAGATCGATCAGGTCCTTCCCGACGCGGCGATGGAGATCGGCGACTCGCGGAACGAGCTCGCGGGGGCCGTCCTGCGCGTGATCCATCCGCGTGCGTGGACACTGAACGCAGGCACCGCCGTCCTCGCACGCACGGACGGCCAAGAAGCGGTGTTCACGATCGCGATCGACGCCACCGGCACGAACGGCCTTCGCATGGACGTGACCGGCGAAGCGCGGGTTCGCCTGCGTGACGCGCGCCTATCTCGGATCTCGCTCGACGGGACGTACGTTCCGACGAATGACAGCGCTTTGGAGCGCGGTACGTTCGCTCTCCGCCGGATCGTGCGCGATCTCTGAGCTCGTCAACGCATCAGCCAGTCGAGCACGTGCTCGACGAGCCATCGGCGGAGGAACAGGACCTCGATGCATCCGAGCGCGAGGAATGGACCGAGCGGCAGGCGCATGCCGAGTGTCCCCTCG
>Ga0066256_1003964_pt2 | contig 11038 bp, 8 predicted proteins | sample ThiBio_1000_biof_FD_87107 | JGI IMG/M metagenome (GOLD analysis project Ga0066256, IMG submission 87107) | Wastewater bioreactor microbial communities from Cape Town, South Africa - Thiocy_expt_1000_biof (version 2) | ecosystem: Engineered > Bioreactor > Thiocyanate-remediating >... | reverse complement strand
GCGCTCCGAGAAGGGAACCGAGTGGACGTAATCCTCCTCTGCGCTCAGCGCGCCCTCTTCTTCCAGCGCCTTGACCACCTCGACCTGGGCCTCGGCCACGGTCATGCCCTCGAAGCGCTCGCCGGCCTCGGCGGTCATACGACCGTCCTCCCCGATCACCGAGATCTCCTCCAGCCCGTGGCGACGGCCGATCTCGAAGTCGTTGACGTCGTGGCCGGGGGTGATCTTGAGGGCGCCGGTGCCGAACTCGATGTCGACGTGGTCGTCGGCGATGATCGGCAGGCGGCGGCCCCCCCGAGGGAGGATGCAGGGCGGGCCGACCAGATCCCCGTAGCGCTCGTCCTTCGGGTTCACGGCGACGGCGGTGTCGGCCATCATCGTCTCCGGCCGCACGGTGGCGACGGTCAGCACCCGGTCGCTGCCTTCCACTGGATAGTCGATCGAGTAGAGCTTGTCGGTGACTTCCTCGTTTACCACCTCGAGGTCCGAGATCGCCGACTGCGAGCCCGGATCCCAGTTGACCATGTAGTGGTCACGGTAGATGTAGCCCTTCTCGTAGAGCGAGCTGAAGATCTTGCGGACCGCGCGGGCGTAGCCGTCGTCGAGGGTGAAGCGCTCGCGCTCATAGTCGACCGAGGCGCCGATCCGCTTGTACTGCTCACGGATCGATCCGCCGAACTCTTCCTTCCACTCCCAGACGCGTTCGGTGAAGGCTTCGCGACCGATCTCGTGACGGCTTATGCCCTCTGACTTGAGCCGCTTCTCGACCACGGTCTGAGTGGCGATGCCGGCGTGGTCCATGCCGAGGATCCAGAGCGTGTTCTTGCCGCTCATCCGGTTCATGCGGACCAGCGCGTCCTGCATCGAGCCATTGAGCGCGTGGCCCATGTGGAGGACGCCGGTGACGTTCGGCGGCGGGATCGCGACCGAGTAGTTCTCGTCGGCCGTGCCGGTCGCGTCCGGGTGGAAGTAGCCACCCTCCATCCACTCGGCGAAGATTCGCGCTTCAGACTCCCCTGGTTCCCACCGGGTGGTCTCTTCCAGCTTCTTACGGGCAGCTTCGTCCAAGGTCCGCCGATCTTATTGAGGCCACCGCGACGGACGCTTCCGGCCTTGGCATTCTTCGGCATCAGCGCTACCTTTCTCAGCATGATCCAGGCACTTGGGGTTCGGAGGTTCGTACTTTTCGCTGCCGCGTTGGCGGCAACTGCCGTTGCGATGGCAGGGTGGTCTGCGAGCTCGAAGGCGGACGTCTACTGTGTAGCCGCCGCCAGCCAGCCGGGCTGTGACACGTTCAACGCCAGTCTCCAGACCGAGCTCTCGGCGGCCGCTATCCACCCGGGCCCCGACGAGGTCCAGGTCTATCCCGACACCTACACCGGGAACTTCACCTACCAGAATCTCCTTAACTCAACCAACACGGTCGAGATCCGGGGCATGGGCACTCAGCCTTCCCAGACCGTGCTGAAGATCAGCAATCACACCGGCCTGGCGGACGCCCTTTCGATCAGCGCGCCGGCCGGCTCATCGGTTAACAACATCGAGTTCAGACTCGATGCGGATACGGACACCAACAGCGACGCAGCCCTGGACGTCGCCGGCGAAAACGGTGGCAACGTCACGATCGAGGACGTCATGATCGACGGGCCTCATTCGTCCAATGCCACCGGCATCCGCTGCGGCAACTGCCTGGTCAAGGACTCGGCGATCGACCTGACCTCGGACGGCATGTACTCGAACTCAGGGGTGCGGCAGGACGGTGGTCCTGCCACAATCGAGAACAGTTCGATCGTGGCCCACGATGGCTTCACCCACAGCAGCCCGAACGAGAGGTCGCTGATCGAGCGCAGCCGGATCACGGCTCACATCGGGGCCAGCACGGACGGCGGCTTCATCGACATCAGGGACAGCCTGATCAAGCTCGACGACCAAACTGGCGCGATCGGGGTCAACTTCTACAACGGCAATGCGGGTACGTCTGCGATGGGCGGTGACCTCGACGGAGTCACGATCGTCAACGGCGCCGAAAACGGCGGCACTTACAGCTCGACCGGCATTAGAGCCCGGGTCGATGATCCCGGGGAAAGCGTTGATGCCAACGTGACCAACTCGGTCATCTCAGGCTTCACCTATCCCTTCGGAGCGGCGATCAACCATTTTCAGGACGCGGACGACATGCTGAATCCGATCGGCGGGCCACTCAGTTTTACGATCGACTACTCGGCATTGAGCAGCGGAGCAGTCTCCCATGGCATTCCCGACGGCTATGTGCCGGGGCCGCACAACGTGGACCTGCTCAACGTCGACCCGGGCTACGTGAATCCAGCCAGCGACTTCTCCCCCGCTCCCGGGTCACCTTTGCTCGACGCCGGCAACCCGGCCGATCCCGCGCCCGGCACGACCGACATCGACGGCAATCCCCGGGCCTGTCACGGAACGGACGCGGGCGTGATCCGGCGGGACATCGGCGCCTCCGAGCACCGGACCAAGGTCGGCGCCGACCTCGATGACTGCACCTACCCAGAGACCACGATTGACCACAGCTTTGATGGTGGATCATTCGGCTCGAACTACGTCGAGGTACCGATCGCCTCAAGCAAGCCGAACTCGGCTTTCTTCTGCTCGGTGGATGGTGGATCGGCTTCCCTCTGCAACGCGCCGCTGGGGCAGACCGGACTGTTCAAGTCCACCGGCCTTTCGGATGGCGCCTTCACCCTCTCGGCGACGGCCCGGGACGAGTTCGGGAACATCGACCAGACCCCGGACCAGATCTCGTTCCAGCTCTACGACGGGACCGGCGAGACCTGCGCGACCAACCCGGAATTGCCCGGTTGCGACAAGTGCGAGAACAATCCCGCCGTCTGCCCCAAGCCGGACAGGACCGCGCCGAAGGTGACCAGTGTCAAGGCTCCGAAGAAGACCAACGCGAAGCGAGTCAAGGTCCGCTTCAAGTCAAACGAGAAGGGCTCCACCTTCAAATGCCGCCTGAACAAAGGCAAGTGGAAGAAGTGCAAGTCACCGTGGAAGACCCCGAAGCTCCGCAAGGGCAGAAACGTGGTCAAGATCCAAGCGACCGACAAGGCCGGCAACAAGTCGAAGGTCGTAACGCGGACGATCAACAAGATTCCCAAGCAGCTGCCCCGCTAGACCGGGGCGGTTCATCCACTCCGGGTGATTCACCTTCGCCTCACCTTCTGAGAGAGTTCCGGGCCATGGAGGGACTGAACCAGCCCGATGCGCACCGTCACCCGTGGCGACTCGGCACGCGCATCCTCGTCGTCGTCCTGATCGATGCCCTGGCCCTGCTGCTGATCGAGGCAGCCCTGCCGGGCTTCGACATGCACGGACGTTTCGCTGCCCTGCCGACCGCGCTCGGGGTCGGCTTCGTCAACGCCCTGATCTGGCCGGTCCTTTCCCGCTTCACGCTCAAGCTGAGCGTGCTGACGCTCGGGCTCTGGGGGCTCTTCCTCAACGCGCTGCTGGTCGGTCTCGCCCTGACGATCATGCCCTGGGTCAGGATCGCGGGCGTCACCGAGGGGATCGTGATCTCCTTCGCGATGGCGATCCTGACCTCGCTGCTCTCTTCCCTCTTCGCGATCGACGAGGACAGCACCTGGTACTACAACGTGGTTCGCGGCCAGCTCAAGCGCCGCGGCCAGGTGACCGAGACGGACGAGCCGGGCATCGTCTTCCTCGAGATCGACGGCCTCGCCCACGACGTGCTGCGGCGGGCGATGACCAACGGCAGCGCGCCGGCCATGGCGGCCTGGGTGCGCGACGGCTCCCACCGGCTCGAGGGCTGGGAAACCGACTGGTCCTCCCAGACCGGGGCGATGCAGGCCGGGATCCTCCACGGGAACAACCACGAGATGCCGGCCTTCCGGTGGTGGGAGAAGGAGAGCGGCCGCGCTCTGGTCACCAACCACCCGAAGGATGCCGCCGAGTTGGAAGCAAGGCAGTCAGACGGGCACGGGCTGCTGGCCGCCGATGGCGCCAGCCGGGCCAACATCCTCTCCGGCGACGCGCCCCACTCGATGCTGACCATGAGCACCGTGATGAAGCCGCGGGGCCAGATCGGCAAGGACTACGCGGCCTACTTCGCGCGGCCGTACGGCGTGATCAAGACCTTCCTGCACACGATCGCCGAGATCTTCCGCGAACGCCGCGACAACATGCGCCAGGAAAAGACCGGGATCGAGCCGAAGATCGGCCGCTCGCGGGTCTACGCGGTGATGCGGGCCTGGGCGACCGTGATCCAGCTCGACCTGCACCTCGCCTACGACGAGGTCGCCCACCACTCCGGCATCGAGCGGCCCGAGACGCTCTCGACCCTGGCCCGGGTCGACCGCGAGATAGACCGCATCCGCCGGGTCGTGGCCGAGGCGCCCCGGCCTTACCACCTGGTCGTGCTCTCCGACCACGGCCAGTCACAGGGGGCGACCTTCCTCCAGCGCTACGGCATGACCCTGGAGCAGGTGGTCGAAGAGGCGACCGGCAAGGAAGCGATCGGGACCGGCGAGGAGGGCGAACAGAACCCTCGCGCCTACATCACGGCGAGCGCCGAGGAGGCCAGCCACGAAGAAGGCGCGGTCGGCAGCGCCGCGAAGGCGGTCGCCAAACGCGACTCGAACCGGGACGACCTCGGCCTCGAAGGAGGCCCGGACCAGCTGCCGGCGAGCCCGGACCACGGCAGGGAGATCCCCGAGCTCTCGGTCATGGCCTCTGGCAATCTCGGGCTGATCACCTTTCCCCGGGAGCCAGGACGCCTGACCTTGGAGCGGATCGAGGAGCTGTATCCGGGCCTGCTCGACGCCCTGCGGGAACATCCGGGAATCGGCTTCGTGATGGTCGACTCCGCAAACGGCGGGGTGGCGCTCGGGGCCGAAGGGGCCAATTGGTTCGAGATCGACGACGTCGAGGGAGTCGACCCGCTGGCCCCCTTCGGGCAGAATGCGATCCAGCATGTGCTGCGCACGCACCGCTTCTCGAACTGCCCGGACATCATGGTGAACAGCACCTGGTGGAGCGACATGGACGAGGTCGCCGCCTTCGAGGAGCTGGTCGGCTCACACGGCGGCATGGGCGGCACCCAGGCCCATCCCTTCGTGCTCCATCCGGTCGATCTCGCCTGGCCCGACGAACCGGTGGTCGGGGCCGAGGAGATTCACCGCGTGCTCAAGGGCTGGCTGCCGGACGGCGCAGGGACTCTCCCGGCCTGAGTACCTGGATCTCCAGGTCTGGCGCTTGCTCGGACATCTGCTGCTCGAACGCCCTGACCGGCTTTTCGAGCAAGGCGCCGCGGATGCCTTTCATCCCGATCGGGAAGTAGGTGCCCCAGTGGATCGGCACCGTCACCGCGGGCCGGAGCGTGGCGGCGGCGATCGCCGCACCGCGCGGATCCATGTGGCCGGGTCCGAGTTTGTGCCCCCAGCCCCAGATCGGGAGCAGCGCCACTTCCAGCGTGTCGGCCAGTTCGGAGAGCCGCGGATGAAGGTCGGTGTCACCGGCGAAGAAGAGGCGCTGGCTCCCTTCGATCACGTATCCGAGCGCGTTGACCTCGGGCCCGAAGGGATGCCGCCGTCCGTCATGATCGGCCGGCACGGCGAGCACGGTGACCGGGCCCACCTCCGTCCCCTCTCCTTCCTGGAGCTCGATCACATCGCGGAAGCCGGCCTTCCGGATCAGCCCGGCGGCTCCCTCCGGCACGATGACCCGGGTCTCCGGGGCGAGGCGCTTCAGGCTGGGCAGGTCCAGGTGGTCGAAGTGCGGAGCGGTGAGCAGCTTCACGCCATCGACTTCGATCAGGACGGTCGCATGTCCGCCCCAAGTCAGTTGCACTTATGCGGTCTGTTCCTCGCCGAAGGCGTCCTCGTCGTGCGGGTCGGCCACGACGCTGGGCTCGGTCACGAGCATCGGCGACTGGCCCTTCTCGATCGATTCACGGGTCACCACGCATTTGCTGACGTCATCGCGCGACGGCAGCTCGAACTGGACGTCGAGCAGGGAGTCCTCGATGATCGAGCGCAGTCCGCGGGCGCCGGTCTCGCGGACCAGCGCCTTGTCGGCGATCGCCTCGAGCGAGTCCTCGGCGAAGACCAGCTCGATCCCGTCGAACTCGAAGAAGCGCTGGAACTGGCGGACCAGGGCGTGCTTGGGTTCGGTCAGGATGCGGACCAGGTCGGCCTGGTCGAGCTGATGGAGCGCCGCGACGACCGGCAGGCGGCCGATGAACTCGGGGATCAGGCCGTACTCGACCAGATCCTCCGGCAACACCTGCTCGAAGAGCTCGCCGGGATCCTCGTGAGCGTCGTCGCTGACCACGGCGCCGAAGCCGATGCCCTTGTTGTCGACCCGCCGCTCGATCACCTTCTCCAACTCGGCGAAGGAGCCGCCGCAGATGAAGAGGATGTTGGTCGTGTCGATGGTCAGGAATTCCTGGTGCGGGTGCTTGCGGCCGCCCTGCGGCGGCACCGAGGCAGTGGTGCCTTCGAGGATCTTCAGCAGGGCCTGCTGGACGCCCTCGCCGGAAACGTCCCGGGTCAGCGAAGGATTGTCCGCCTTGCGGGTGATCTTGTCGATCTCGTCGATGTAGATGATCCCGGTCTCGGCCTTGGCGACGTCGTAGTCGGCAGCCTGGATCAGCTTGAGCAGGATGTTCTCGACGTCCTCACCGACGTAGCCGGCTTCGGTCAGCGCGGTGGCGTCGGCGATCGCGAAAGGCACGTTGAGGATTCGGGCCAGGGTCTGGGCGAGCAGGGTCTTGCCGCAGCCGGTCGGGCCGAGCAGCATGATGTTCGACTTCTGGAGTTCGACGTCGCCGTCGCCCTCCTCGGCCATGCGGACCCGCTTGTAGTGGTTGTAGACAGCGACCGAGAGGGCACGCTTGGCGGTTTCCTGGCCGACCACGTACTCGTCGAGTACGGAGTTGATCTCCTGCGGACGTGGCAGGCGGTCGAGGTCTAGCCCGGCCGGCGCCGAAGCGGAAACTGACTCCTCGTCGATGATCTCGTTGCAGAGATCGATGCATTCGTCGCAGATGTAGACACCCGGACCGGCGATCAGCTTTTTCACCTGCCGCTGCGACTTGCCGCAGAAGCTGCAGAGCAGTTGCTCGTTGGTATCGGTCGGACCTGCCATCTAGCCTCCGGGGTCAGGAGTGGGCTCGCTTGGTCCCACTCTAGAAGAAGCGCCGCCGCGACCCGCGAACTTCAGCCGCCGACGACGTCGTTCCTCTTTACTGCGACCCTACCCCGGTCCCTGCCTCGGCAACAACGCGTGCAGCCGGGCCGGATACGCTCGGGATATGACCGAGATCAGAGCTGTCACCGCGGAGGAGTTTCCCCAGTTCGAGCCTCTCTTCGTGGCCTATCAGGAGTTCTATGAGGTCGAGGACATCGACCCGGAACGAAACCGCGGGTTCTTCTCGAGGTTCCTCGGTGGCACCGACGACGGTTGGCTGCTCGGTGCCTTTGACGGCGACGAGGCCGTCGGGTTCGGCTGTTTCTACCGGACCATGAGCTCCCTCTCTGCCACCGATGTCGTCTTGTTGAACGACTTGTACGTCAATGAATCCGCACGTGGCCGGGGTGCCGGGCGCGCCCTGATCGAGGCCGGGGCAGAGCTCGCCCGCCAGGCCGGCGCCACCCATCTGGTCTGGGAGACCGCGCCCGACAACCACCGGGCCCAGGCGCTCTACGACACCACCGGTGCCGAAAAGTCGACCTGGCTCGAGTACGAACTCGAGGTCTGAGCCGACACCGCAACCCCCCCGCCCCTCCCGGGTTCTTTGTGACAGGTGAAACAAGAGCTTCAAGGGAGGGGCTCGGATGCTTCAAGTCAAACGCATACCTTCAGGTTCCGAAAGAAGTCCGGTCAGCATCAGGTACACGCTGATCGCAGTGGCGTTCGCAGGGGCCCTCTGCGCCTTCAGCCTGCTGGCACCGGGAGCTTTCGGCTAGGGGACGCCCGGCGCGAGCCGGGCCGGGGGATGAAAAAAGGGCCGCGACCACGCTCAAAGCGTGATCGCGGCCCTTTCAAGTGCGCTGATCCGGGGGCTCCCACCCGGACCGGCGCAAGTTTGCCACCCCCTAGACGGCGGGCGGCGGGCCGGCGTCCTCCTCGACGACCACGGTCTCTTCGACCACGGCCACGCCGCCTTCTTTGAGCTCGACCAGCCGGTAGTAGAGGACCGTGGCGAGCATCGAAAGGTACGGGTAAAGCAAGATTCCGAGGATCAGCCCGACCAGGGCTCCGAGCCACCAGCTCGCCAGGCTGACCAGCACGGTCAATGCGGCGACGCCCCAGACGATGAGGATGGCCAGGATGCCGACCGCCAGGATCCTCATCCGGTTGTCCCGGGTGAGCTCGGCGCTGCGGGACATCGAATCGAAGATGCCGCGGCCTTCGACCACCAGGGCCGGCAGCGACACGGCCAACACCAGCGCCACGATGACCCCGGGCACGATCAGGAGCACGAGCCCGACGCCGACCAGGATGCCGACGATGATCTCGAGCACGATGATCGCCAGGATCCGCGGCCAGACCGAACCGAGCAGGTCGCCGATCGTGTAATCGACCTCACCGCTGGTCTCCACGTCTTGGACGATGCGGATCACGGAACCCATCAGCCAGGCGCCCGCGACGAGCTGGACCAGCCGTCCGAGGAAGCTTCCGAGCCAGCCGTCCCCGAGGATGAACTGGATGATTGCTGCCGGAACCAGCAGCAACAGGGCAACCAGCCAGAACGTGCCGAATGCCTTCTGGTAGATCTCACCGGTCTGTTCGAAAACCCCACCAATGTCGAGATGACCGCCGGTACCGCTTGTACCACTCATCGCTACTCCTCCTTCGGTTTTGCGGGAGGTCCCGCCATTTGGGCCTTTGCACACGACCCGCCGGATACCTTCCCGCGGGAAGAGGGCTTCACCCCCTAGGGATGAGGGAGCAGTTCTGGATGGGGATATCTTGACTCCATGAAACGCGTTTCAGGCACCTCGACGCTGACCCAGGACTCACCCCATCTGACCGGCAAGGAGCTGCGCAAGCACGCCTCTCGGGAGAGCCACGCCGAGTGGACGCCGGAACCGGACCGGGATCCCATCGGGATCCTGCTGGCCCAAGGCGAGAGCCGGGTCCAGGACCTGCTGCCGATCCGGTACGGCCGGATGTCGGCCTCACCCTTCGCCTTCTACCGGGGCGGCGCCGCGATCATGGCGGCCGACCTCGCCCCCACTCCGACCACCGGCGTGCGGGTCCAGGCCTGCGGCGACGCCCACATCTCGAACTTCGGCGGCTACGCGGCCCCGGACCGCCGGCTGGTCTTCGACCTCAACGATTTCGACGAGACCCTGCCCGCCCCCTGGGAATGGGACGTCAAGCGGATGGCCGCCAGCGCGGTGATCGCCGCGCGGGAAAACGGGGCCGGCAAGAAGGCCGCCCGGAAGATCGTGCTGGCCGGGATGGCCCAGTACCGCGACGTGATGCGCCGGCTCGCCGGCCTCAGCTACCTGGACGTCTGGTACGCCCGGCTCGACGTCGAGCAGCTGGTCGAGATCCTCGAGAACGTCCATGGGGCCGACTCCGGCATCAACCTGCGCCGCGACATCGCGAAGGCCAGCCGCAAGGACAGCAGCCGCGCCCAGCGCAAGCTGACCGAGGAGACGAGCGACGGCGAGCCTCGCTTCGCCAGCCGCCCGCCGCTGCTGGTCCCCGCTTCCGAGCTGGCGGGGAACCTCGGGCTGACTGACCTGGACGCGATCAAAGGGCTGCTCGAGGGGTTGCTCCAGCAGTACGCGGACACGCTCCCGCCGGACCGTCAACACCTGTTCGGCCACTACCGGTTCGTGGACATGGCCCGCAAGGTGGTCGGAGTCGGGTCGGGCGGAACCCGGGCCTGGGTGCTGTTGTTCCTCTCCAACCGCCGCAAGGATCCGCTGGTCCTGCAAGTGAAGGAAGCCCAGGCATCGGTGCTCGCTCCCTACGCCGGCGCCTCGAAGTTCCGCCTCCAGGGCCGGCGGGTGGTCGAGGGGCAACGCCTGACCCAAGCGGCCAGCGACCTCTTCCTCGGCTGGGTGCGGGCCCAGGGGCCGGATGGCGAGGTCCGTGATTTCTACGTGCGCCAGCTCTGGGACGGCAAGCTCTCGGTCGACATCGATTCGCTCGAAGAGCGGGGGCTGAGCGAGTACGTGCGGGCCTGCGCCGGGGCGCTGGCACTCGCCCATGCCCGCACCGGCGACCGGGTCGCGATCGCCGAGTACCTGGGCAAGAACGACAGCTTCGACCAGGCGATCGCCGAGTTCAGCCTGCGTTACGCGAAACAGAACAAGCAGGACTTCGAGGCGTTCACCGCCGAAATCGAATCGGGCAGGATCGAAGCCACCCCCGGCATCTGATCCCTGGTTGCCAATACGATCCGGACCGTGAGATCCCGACCCGTCCTGCTCGCCGCCCTGTTCCTGCTGGCCGCCCTGCTGCTGCCGGTCACGGCCCCGGCGGGGGCTTCGGCAAACGTGGCCGGTGCGGCGAAGCGCCTGGACAACCTGCGCCAGAAGCCGGAACGGCTCCGGCAGTTCCTGCGCGGCATGCCGAAGGGGACCGACCTGCACACCCATCTATCGGGGGCCGTCTACGCGGAGGCGATGATCCGCTGGGGAGCAGAAGACGGCAAGTGCGTCGACACCATTACTTTCGTCTCGACCTTCCCGCCCTGCACCGGCGACCAGGTCCCGTTGAGCGACGCCCTTTCGAACACCCAGCTCTGGGACCAGATCCTCGCTGTCTGGTCGATGCGCGAGTTCCGCCCCGACGCCTTCTCCGGCCACAACCACTTCTTCGCCACCTTCGACCTGTTCGGCTCGGCCTTCAGCGGCCGCCAGGGCGACGGGCTGGCCCAGGTCACCCAGCGGGCCGCCGACCAGAACGAGCAGTACGTCGAGCCGCTGATCACGCCCCAGTTCGGCGCGACCCTCGCCATCGCCAACCAGGTCGGCTACAACCCCGATTTCGCGGCGATGCGGCAGGCGATGATCGACGCCGGGAT
>Ga0066256_1005154_pt1 | contig 11040 bp, 8 predicted proteins | sample ThiBio_1000_biof_FD_87107 | JGI IMG/M metagenome (GOLD analysis project Ga0066256, IMG submission 87107) | Wastewater bioreactor microbial communities from Cape Town, South Africa - Thiocy_expt_1000_biof (version 2) | ecosystem: Engineered > Bioreactor > Thiocyanate-remediating >... | reverse complement strand
GGGATGCTTCTTGCGGAGCTCGTTTAGATAGTACCAGTGCGTCGTCGCGCGTTTGCCGTCGAGCAGCCCGGTGGCCGCCAGGACCTTCGCGCCGGCACACACGCTGATGATGGTGGCCCCCTTCGCGGCCTGCGCCTTGAGCCACTCCATCGCCGCCGGATCATCGTCGCGGCTCATGGCCGGCACGATGACATAGTCCGCGCCTTGAGGATGCTCGGCGTCGAAGGCGGCGATCGTGGTGTGCGGCTCGACCTTGAGCGCGGGGAAGAGGGTCACGGGGCCGGGCCCGGTCGCGAGCGTCAGGACATCGGCGACGTCGGCGCGCCGGAGAATGCCGTACGGCAAGAGGTAGTCGGTCGTTTCGGTGGCGTCATTGATGCCGATGATGGCGATCAGGGGCCGCGGCCGCTTGGGTGGCTTGAGGGCCGCCATCATGGTGTCCGTTTCTTGCTGTGCGATCGGTGGCTGGGACGTCGGGCCCCGCGTGCCCGGCAGCGTGTAGACCCACGTCGTCCCCGCGAGCGCGAGGATCGCCACGAGAGCGAGCGCCCCCCACAGAAATGTCCGGTATGTCATCGTTTCCTGGCTCCGCCTTTGCCAGCCCCTTCGCGGTTAATGCCCGAGAGGTGCAACTTGTTGCGGCGCGCCGTTGCGGGTCTGATGCGCGTCTAGTGCGATGATCGAGAAATTCGCCAGCTCGCGCGGCACGGTATCGAGCGAATTTCTCGATCTGAATCGCACTAGCAAGATTATGATTCTAGTGTCCCTTTTGATTCCGAAGCTCGCTCGGGACGCCAGCATCGAGGTTAGGCGAGCTTCGGAATCGGGACACTAGGCCCGGCCCCCTTGCCTCTGACCGGCATTGGCATTCATAAAGCCCCTTCCGATTGCCTTGTCCGCCGGCTCGCTGCCGGCGCGGACAATGCCTGCCGTGCCGTTGGAAGGAGCCTTCCGTGACCAATTCGAAAATCGTGCTCATCGACCGCCATCCAGGCCGCTCGACCCAGACCATGGGCATCGCGCGCGCCCTTGGGACCGATCCCGACCTCATTCACGAGCCCTCGGTCGGCGTGGTGGGCACGAAGGGCGACAGCCAGTGCTATCTGGGTGTCCTCGACAAGGTCGAGGCCGTCCACGCCCGCCTCAAGGACCGCATCGGCATGGGCCCTGGCAAGCTCAAGCTGCGCCTCGTCCAGCCCGAGTACACGATCGCGACGTCCGACGGCATCCGCAACGGCACGCGCGAGATGCGCTATTCGCTCATCGGCCGCGAGGTGACCAACGACACGCTCTGTGAGCACCTCGAGGCGACGGGCCTCGCCGGCACGATCGCCATCGTCGCCTGCGACAAGCCGCCGGTCGGCACGCTCGCGGCACTGCTCGAGCACAATCAGCCCGCCATCATCATGTCCGACGGCTCGATCCATCCGGGCCACGATCCGAAGACGGGCGAGACCATCGACCTGGTCACGGCGTATCAGGTCGCGGGGCATCCTGATGCCGAGTACCGCAATCACATTGCCTGCCACGCCTGTCCGGGCATCGGTAGCTGCGGCGGCATGTTCACCTACAACACCATGCAGACGTTCATCGGCGTCGTCGGCATGCAGCCGCTCCACATGGTGGCGCCGCCATCCGACGATCCGCGCCGCACGGGCGCGTTCGCCGACGAGCTGGTCGGCTACCTGACCAATCTCATGGAGAAGGACATCAAGCCGCGCGACATCGTCGTGCGCGACTCGCTGCGCAATGCCGTCATCGTGGCCATGGCCGTCGGCGGCTCGACGAACGTGACGCTGCACGCACCCGAGATCGCCCGCGCCGCCGGCTATGCCGACTTCTGGAAAGACGTCATGACGCCCGAGGAGTTCAACTACCTCTCGCAGCATGTCGTGCCCGTGCTCACGGACGCGCGGCCCTATGGCAAGTATTCCATGGTGGATATCGACAGCGCTGGCGGCGTGCAGGTCATCGTGCGCGAGCTGCTCGAGGCGGGCCTGCTCAACGGCAACGTGCTCACCTGCACGGGCGAGACGCTCGCGCAGCAGGTCGAGCGCCTCGGCGCGACAAAGGCAGACGGCCTGGTCGTCTATCCTGTCGAGAAGCCGTACAAGCCGACAGGCGGTCTGCGCGTGCTCGGCGGCAACCTCTCGCCGGAGTTCTCCGCGATCCTCAAGCTCGCCGGTGTCGAGGGCGGTCTCGAGGACAACACGTTCCGCGGCAAGGCGCGCGTATTCGAGGGCGAGGCGGGCCTCTTGAAGGCGCTCGACAGCGCGCCCGAGCAGTTCCAAAACCACGACACCGTGATCGTGCGCTACGAGGGCCCGAGCGGTGCGCCGGGCATGCCCGAGATGCTCGATCCGACCTCGCGCATCACCGCGCTCTGCCGTGAGCGGGGCATTGTCGTCGCCCTCATGACGGATGCGCGCTTCTCCGGCGGCTCGGTCGGCCTCGTCATCGGCCACGTCGGGCCGGAAGCTGCGCTCGGCGGACCGATCGCCTTCATCCAGGACGGCGATGAGATCGTCATCGATCTCAACAAGAACGAGCTCAACTGCACGGCGCTGAATGACCCCGCGACGGTCGCGAAGCGCAAGGCCGCGTGGGAGAAGGTGGTTGCGGCCAACGGCGGCGTACATCCGAACTGCGGCAAGGCCGATACGCGGCTCCTGCAGCGCGCGCGTCACACGGCCGTCCCCGCCACGCGCGGCGGCGGCCTCCATCCGAACCGCGAGGTCTGGGTGCGCGAGCCGCGCGAAGCTGCACGTTCGGGCTTCGTACCGAAGAACAAGTACCGCCCAGACGCGAGCAAGGCCTTCTGAGGCGCCCTCGATCTGGCAGGGCACATCCCGCGTCGATCGGCGCGGGATGTGTTTCAGCGGCTGGCGGCGCCCAAGGCGACAAGGCCGCGCACTAAGGCCGGTTGCCGTTCAGGATCAATGTATCGCGGATAGATCGGAGCTGACGGCTGACGGCATCATAGTCATCGCCGCGCGACCCCGCGTCCGTCCTGCGCTGCTCGAGCTGGTAAAGGCGCTCTTGCAAGGCATTGTATTTGATCTGCAGGTCTCGCAGTGCGCGACATTGCCTGTAGCTTTCTGATGCCTCGCCGCCCTCGCATTTCTCGATTTTGATGGCCGGCGGCGGTGGCGCGCCTCTGAACGTTATTTGCGGTGCTATTCGCCGGTCAGCCGCCATTTTCTCGCCCGCCGTCGATGCATCCACGGCATTGTTGCCACTGAAGATGATCTGGATCTGGTGGTAGTAGTCGGCCTGAAGCTGCAGCGTCGGTGTGGCTATCACCGGAATGAGTTTGGCAAGATCGAGAACACCTCCCGATACATCGCCGATGAGCTGGAAGCGCGTCGTCAGCGTCGCGGTTTCCAATCCGACCGAACAGGGCAAGGACTTCTCCTTTGCCCCTGGCTTAGTGCGAATGTCGCAGTGCGCTCCGGTATGCACGATCCGATCGCCGCGCTCGAACGTCCTCTTCAGCCACGATGCGATCCTGAGGTCGTTGATCAGGACGCGATCTTCGTGGCCCGTCGTATTCTTGAAGATCTCGCCGCGCCCGTACTCGTGGCCGTTCTGGCATTTCTCGCGGAGTTGCTCCTTGTCCTGCGAGATGTTGACGACAAGCTCCGCCTGCACAAGGTTTGACTGCTTGACGCCCAGGCTCGGGAAGGGTTGCGCGGTGCCGCCCACCGCCAGGAACCCCTGGGCGCCGAGCCTGATCGTATCGATCCGCGAGAATTTGACGTCGCCAAAGGCCGTTGTACTGAGCGTCAATTTGACGGTCGCATAGCTCTTCGGATCCAGCGAGAAATTGCGTTGACCCGGCGGGTTGTCCTTAAGGAACTCGTACAGGTCACAGCGGATTTGGTTCACCACCTCCGATACGGGAAGGTGAGCCGATGGCGTGTGCTCGAAATTCGGAAAGAAAGCACAGCCGGAAACGGACAAAGGAAATAGGACTGCTACCCACAACAGCTTACGCATCTACAGACTCCGACGATCAGCAATAATGCTGGCAATCTATCTGTGGGAGACAGCGAATGCTGTGCTCTGCGGGCAACTCACGCACGTTGGCGCGTTGCCCTGAGCGAAGCTGATAGGAGCGCTGATCGTCGGCAGCGAAACCGGTTCACGGTGGCAGTAAGGCCAGCAGCCTCAGTCCACGACCTTCGCACCGTGCTCGCGGAGTAATTCCCTCAGCACGGAGCGATGGCACCGCGCCTCGTTCTCGCAATAGCAGCCGACCGAGAAGTTGCTGTCCTTCGAGAGCGCGGCGAGCAGGTCGAGCGTCCGGCTGGCGCTGGGGTGCTTCATCTCGCTGCGGTAAGCGCGCATGAAGGCCGCCCAGTCCTTTTCGGTCGTGGCGTGGTGCGCCTTGGCCACCAGCTCCTCGCTCGGAGAAAGCTCCGGCAGCCAGACGTCGTACCAGTTGTCGGCGGCGTAGCGGTCCTTGCGCACCCCGCGCGGCGGGCGCCGGACGGTCCCGATGCGCGTCCCTTCGCCAGCGTGGCGGGGACTGCCCAGTTGAACGATGCGAATGGCCATGAGAATGCCTCGGATGGGGCCGTCCACTTCAATTCCTGGCAGCTTATCATGGCCAGGATGCCTATGGGCGGGCGAAACTAGGCTTGAATCGCCCATCTGGTGCCTGATCTGCGCTCGGATGGCTTGATCCGCTGTGGCCGGACGGCTATGTCCTGCGCCGATAATACGGCCGTTGCACAGGTCTCGGCCGGCTACCAGGAGGAAACGGAATGATTTCTCGTCGTCGTGTACTCGTCGGCTCGTCAGCTCTCGCTGGCGGCATCATCGGCGCCCCGTTCATTGCCCGCGCCCAGTCGGCTGAGTTCAGCTACAAGTACGCCAATAACCTGCCCCTCACGCATCCGATGAACGTCCGCGCCCGCGAGATGGCCGAAGCCGTCAAGAAGGAGACGAACGGGCGCGTCGAGATCAACATTTTCCCGAACAACCAGCCCGGCTCCGACACCGACATGCTGAGCCAGGTGCGCTCCGGCGGCATCGAGTTCTTCACGCTCTCGGGTCTCATTCTCTCCACGCTGGTGCCGGCCGCCTCGATCAATGGCATTGGCTTCGCCTTCCCGGACTACAACACCGTCTGGAAGGCCATGGACGGCGATCTCGGCGCGCACGTGCGCGGCCACATTGCCAAGGCCAACCTCGTCGCCATGGAGAAGATCTGGGACAACGGCTTCCGCCAGACGACGACCTCCACGAAGCCGATCAATACCGTCGAGGACTTCAAGGGCATGAAGATCCGCGTGCCGGTCTCGCCGCTCTGGACCTCGATGTTCAAGGCGCTCGAGTCGGCACCTGCGTCGATCAACTTCAACGAGGTCTACACTGCCCTGCAGACCAAGGTCGTCGACGCCCAGGAAAACCCGCTCGCCATCATCTCCACGGCGAAGCTCTTCGAGGTGCAGAAGTACTGCTCGCTGACGAACCACATGTGGGATGGCTTCTGGTTCCTCGCCAACCGCCGTGCGTGGACGGCACTGCCCGAGGATCTGCAGAAGATCGTCGCCAAGAACATCAACGACGCCGGCATCAAGGAGCGCGCGGACGTCGCCGCCCTCAATGCCGGTCTCCAGAAGGAGCTCGCCGACAAGGGCATGACCTTCAACCAGCCCAAGGCCGACAGCTTCCGCGACAAGCTGCGCGCGGGCGGCTTCTACGCCGAGTGGAAGGGCAAGTACGGCGACGAAGCCTGGGGCATCCTCGAGAAGGCGGTAGGCAAGCTCGCCTGATCGCTCTGAAATCCCTACCCGCCGCGTGAGCCCCACGCGGCGGTTTGCTCTTTGGGGGCGGGCGGCATGGCTTCGACTGACCACGCGATCGATATCACGGACCTCAGCGAGAGCCGCGAGCCGCCGCGCGCGGGCTCGCTCTGGATGAAGCCGATCGAAGGTATCGCTTCGCTCCTGCTCGTGGCGATCGTGCTGCTGCTCCTCGCGGGCGTCACATCGCGCTACGTCTTCTCGCTGCCGGTTGTGTGGATCGACGAGGTCGCGTCGATCTGCTTTCTCTGGCTCGCCATGCTCGGTGCGGCCATCGCGCTCGATCGCAACGAGCATCTGCGCCTGACCATCGTCCTGCGGCTCTTCCCCGAGCCGACGCAGCGCTTTCTCGAGACCCTCGGCTGCCTCATCGTCGCGACCTTTCTCGTCGCGCTCATGAAGCCGGCCGTCGAATACGCGATGGAGGAGTGGGCGATCATTACGCCCGCGCTCAACATCCCGAACAGTTTCCGCGTCTCGGCCATTCCCTTCGGCTTCACCGCGATGCTGACGATCGTGCTGGTCTATGCGATCCGCACGTCGCGCGTGCGCGATCTCGTGCTCTCCGCGGCGCTCATCGGCGCGATCGCGCTCGCGCTCTGGTATTTCATGCCGACACTGATCCGCGCCGGAAACACTAAGATCATCCTCTTTCTCGTGGTGTTCGTTGCGATCGCACTCGCCATGGGCGTGCCGATCGCCTTCTGCTTCGGCATTGGCACGCTGAGCTATCTCGCCTTCGCGACGCGCGTCTCGACCTTCGTCATGATCGGGCGCATGGACGAAGGCATGTCGCACCTCATTCTGATCTCGGTGCCGATCTTCGTGCTGCTCGGCTGCATTCTCGATCAGACGGGCATGGGCAAGGCCATCGTCGATTTCCTCGCTTCGCTGCTCGGCCACGTGAAGGCCGGCATGTCCTACGTGCTGCTCTGCTCGCTCTTTGTCGTGTCGGGCATCTCGGGCTCGAAGGTCTCGGACATGGCGACGGTCGCGCCGGCGCTCTTTCCCGAGATGAAGCGACGCGGGCACAGACCGCGAGAAATGATCGCCCTGTTGGCGACAGGCGCGGCCATGGCCGATACCGTGCCACCGAGTATCGTGCTGATCGTGCTCGGCTCAGTGGCTGGTGTCTCGATTGCCGGCCTCTTCACGGCCGGCATCGTCGTGGCGATCGTGCTGCTCGGCGCGCTCGTCGGGCTTGCCCGCTGGAAGAGCCGCCATGAGAACATGGAGGGCGTGCGCCGCGCGCCGATGAAAGTCGTCGGCTGGACGCTCCTGATCGCCGGCCCCGCGCTCGTGCTCCCTTTCCTGATCCGCAGTGCCGTCACTGGCGGTGTCGCCACCGCGACCGAGGCCCCGACCATCGCCGTGCTTTACGCGCTCATTGCCGGCATCCTGCTCTATGGCGGCATAAGCTGGCGGACGTTCTACGGCATGCTCGTCGAGACGGCCTCGCTGACCGGCTCCATCCTCATCATTCTCGGCACGGCGCTCGCCATGGCCTGGGCCATTACGCAAGCTGGCATTGCCCAGCAGCTCGCCACGCTCATGACGGGCCTGCCGGGCGGCTGGATCTCGTTCATGGGCGTGACGATTGCCGTGTTCCTCGTGCTCGGCTGCATTCTCGAGGGCCTGCCGGCCATCGTGCTCATGGCGCCGCTCATGTTCCCGATCGCCAAGCAGCTCGGCATCAACGACATTCACTATTCGATGGTGGTGGTGACGGCCATGAACATCGGGCTCATGGCGCCGCCGATCGGGATCGGCTTCTACCTCGCCTGCAAGATCGGAAATGTGCCGCCGGACGAGGCCATCGGGGCCATCTGGCCCTATCTCGGCGCGCTCATCGTCGGACTTCTCGTGATCGCCGCCGTGCCCTGGATCTCGACCGGCTTTTTGTAAGCATTCGTCTCAGCCAATTGCTGCGAGGCCCGGCTTTGCCAAGTGCGCGATTTCGAATGACCGTCGCGTCTCGTCGGCCCGCGGCCCTTCCTCAGCCAGCGTGAAGCGTGCAAGCCTCCAGGCCGTCGGATCGATCGCGACAACACTGGCAAAGATCTCTGAGCGCCCGGCAGTCTCGGCATTTCGTTCGCGCTCCTGCCGATACAAGGCAGCAAGGTCAGCCGTCGCGGGAATATCCAGATCCTCCCGGAATGCGAAGAGAGGGCGCGCCGCACGTCCTCTGCGCGCGTCGACTGCGAGCCATGTCTCGATCCGGGGACGGCCGAATGTCTCGATGACGCTGCGAAAGCGCTGATCGACGATAAACTCCAGCGCAGCTTCCGTCTGCAGCCACAGGTACAAGGAGGAGTATGCGTTCTGCTGCGCGCCGTGGCGGCCGCGCTCTTGGATCAGAAACGCCTTGAAGCCAAGCCCCGGCGTCTCGTCCCAGAGTGGAGCCCGCTCGGAAACCCGCCTGCGGATCTGCTCCATGGAGTAATTGGCGGGAAGGCGATGAAGATATTGCTTGGCCAGCATGGCTCGTACCTCCTCGTGTGCTGGCGAAAAAGTTGCGCTCCACGGCCTATTCGATCAATATATGATTGGAGATATCAATCATAAGCATCCGATATGGCTATGCAGAAGGCGCTCGATCTCGACGCCGTTCGCGCGTTCATCCTCATCGCGGACCTCGGCAGCTTCACGCGTGCGGCGGAGGTTCTTGAGGTCGCGCAGGCGGCCATCAGCCTCAAGCTCAAGCGTCTAGAAAGGCAACTCGGCTGTCGGCTGCTGGACCGCACGCCGCGCCATGTGCGCCTCTCCGGGCAAGGGAGAGAGTTCATCGAGCCCGCTCGCGAGTTGCTTGCAGCGCATGAGCGTGCCGTTGCCGGCACGTCGGCCGCCCGCCCGCAACGCCTGACAATAGGCATCAGCGATCATGTGGCTGGGCCCGAGCTGCCAATAATCCTTGCTCGCCTCAATGCCTATGATCCTTCTCGCATCATCGAGATGCGCATTGCTGCGTCGCGAGAGCTCGCTGCTGCCTTCGATCAACGAGAGCTCGACGCCGCGATTGTCCGTCGTGAGGACGACCGTCGGCGAGGCAAGCCGCTGTTCGAGGATCGCATGGGATGGTTTGCCGCACCGACGTGGAAGCTACGCGCCGGCGTGCCGCTACCGCTTGCGAATATGGCGGCGCCGTGCGGCGTACGCGCTATCGCCACGCGAGCCCTGGACAGCGTCGGCGTTCCCTGGACCGAGGTTTTCGTTGGCGGGGGAGTGATGGCCGTCGGTGCGGCGGTCAGCGCCGGGGTCGCCGTGGCAGCACTGGCGGCGCGTGTCGCACCGCCGGGCTCGGTCGACGTAGGTCCGCAACTTGGTCTCCCGGCGTTGCCAGCTTCCGAAGTGGTCGTCCACTCTCGTCTGCGCGAGCATCGTGCTCAGGAGCTCCTGCGGGTTCTTGGGGCTGCATTTCGAGCTGGTGTCTAAAGCCTCGGACCTCGGATGGGCCCCACGGGGTTGGGTCGCGCTCGAAGTCGCATTTGAGGTTCAGAGACGCTCTGGACACGACGGTTCTAAAAGCAGCTTTGGGCTTGAAATTCGCTCCCTGGCGGCCATCGGGGGGAGGCGAATTTCAGGTCCGTTGCTTCAGCGCGGAACGGGGTCCTATCCAGTCGCTGATCATTATCGATAGAGCGTGCGCACTGCCCTTGACTTGGCCCCCTCCCTCGCGTATCCACCACGCACCCTGACGCGCCCATCTCGGCGCGCGTTTTTATCTTTGCGGGCGTAGCTCAGTTGGTTAGAGCGCCGGCCTGTCACGCCGGAGGCCGCGGGTTCAAGTCCCGTCGCTCGCGCCATTGTTTTCAATGGCTTAGCAAAGATCTGATCGCCGTTCTGGAACTTGCCGGCCGGCCAATGCCTGTGCACGCTTTGCTGCTTGACGGCGGGCTACGCACTCCCTGTGGCATACTCCGATCTGTCCTATCCGGATTGGCTGATCAAGGATCTGACAGCTCGTTATGACGAGCACTGCTCCCCGCCTTAGCTTGGATGGCATGTTGGACTTCATTCCGAGATCGCGGCGGCCGCTCGCGCCCGTATTCGAAGCCGTAAGCAACTCCCTTGAGGCCATCGCCAACTCAGCGCGGAGAATTCGCCGCCTGGAGTTTTCTCAGAGCTTCATGTGCGTCGCGCGACTCCGAGAGGCCGCCGTCTCGCGCGCGTATGTCGAGATCTACGCAAGAGAGGAACCAGCCATCGACAACCCTGAGAACCGAGTGCGCGTCGGTCAGGGCTTCCTGCCGCAAGAAGAGCTTCGTTCGGTCAGAGTATTTTGTGGAATCTGCCTCGTGTCTTTCCGAGCCATTCAGGTCCCAGCGCAATTCCAGTGTCAGCCCCTCATCGGCGCGTGCGCGCTGCTCTTGGGCTACGGAGCTCGATAGGGCTTCGTCTTCCTCGCTGTCGCGTGTCAACCACATGCGCAGAAGCTGATCGAGTAGTTCGATGCGCTTGTCGAGCTTGCGGACCTTGATGCCACCCAAATCCACCGTGACAGTCACGGGCCACTCGTGCGCGCGCCCTGTCCGGAACCACCGCACGCGCTCAATGACTGCGCGGACGACGGCCTCGATGCCCTGCTCATTGGCCATTCTCTCCTCAGTGGCCCGCTGAGCCCGGCGCTTACGGAACTCATGCAATTGCGCGAGCACGTCTGGGGTCCGCTCGACGTTTCCCTCTCTATTCTCCCAGGTCACGTGCAGTTCGCCCGGGCTGGAGGCATCAAGGCCAGTCCACTGCCAACGTCCCCGACCCTGCTGGGGCACCTCCATCGATCCAGTCAATCGGGAGGCGTCCCCAGACCAATCCGGCTGAATAGCCCAACTTCGCGCCAGCATGTAGAGCGCAGCGACCCCGAAGTTGGGAAACGCTTCCGCGTGAAATGGGCTGTTGGCCGGAGGTCCGCACGTTGGTTCGACATTGAGCTTCATGACTGTGCACTTGTTGATCAGTTGTGATGCTGGGAGAAGGTCTTGGCCAAACCTCGATACCTCGGCGGCGTGAGCAAGCCCCGCCGCAGGAACGAGGAAGACGTGGTGTGCAGCTCAGCGCCGCGGCTGTTAGGCGCGCCCGATGCCCGCGCGCTGCCGCCTCATGGGGGGTGGCGCAAGGCGTCCCGAATATGGGGGATGAGCGTCCTGGCTGTCCTCGGCGAAGATCTGCGCGATGGGCTTTGGTCTGCCGAGCAGATAGCCCTGCGCCTCGTCGCAGCCTTCGGCACGTA
>Ga0066256_1005152_pt1 | contig 11041 bp, 6 predicted proteins | sample ThiBio_1000_biof_FD_87107 | JGI IMG/M metagenome (GOLD analysis project Ga0066256, IMG submission 87107) | Wastewater bioreactor microbial communities from Cape Town, South Africa - Thiocy_expt_1000_biof (version 2) | ecosystem: Engineered > Bioreactor > Thiocyanate-remediating >... | reverse complement strand
TGGTGTGCATCGCAGCTGCCCTCGTCTACTGCCACGCAACGCACGTGCAAGCTGCCCGTCGGCTTGTTAAAGTACAGGCCACGGAAGGCGGGCGGGCGGGAACCTGCGCACGGGTTGGTTCAGTGTAGAGAGCGAGTGAATCAACCACTGCGCATGTCACACGTCGCGCCGCCGCTGTCATGCCACGTACCAGTGTATCCGCCACCGCCGCCGCCGCCACCACCGCCGCCGCCGCCGTTGTTTTGCGCTGGGCGCCGCGCTGTCCAGCCGCCCGTCGCGCCGGCGCTCAGCACCGCCGCCGTATGGACGGCCGCCGCCGCAGTGGTGGCAGGGACACCCCGAACCGCCGCGCGGGCAGCTGATACGACGGCGCGCGCGAGCATGGTTGCGATCAACTGTTGCAGCTGTCATCAACGGTCTGTCGTGGTGATGGGGGGTCGGAGGGGGGAGCGGGTGAATCCAAAACCAACACATTAATCAAATTACACACACGGTTTACTACCCCTATCCAGCTCCCCATCGCCCAAGGTACCAAACGCACCTGCTACAATATTTGCACACCGTTGCGATTGCAATATCCGGGTTTGTCCATTTCCCCTCTCTAGCTCCCGATTGACGTTTTCTTCACCTCTCATTTCTCCTCTCCTCTCCTCTCCTCCTCTCCCCTGGCAGTTGGGACACAAATTATGGGCAAATACGGCATGGAGTAGGATTATTAAGGTGGTGGTGCAAGAAAGACTGCGGTTGGTGCGGGTTCGACATACATTTGGGTCGCTTCACGGTGCCATTCGATACTTACGGCGCCGCCAGCACCATCAGCAGCTGGTACCGGTATGGTGCCACGACGACGGATCATGGCTGCCGCGTATCATTATAATTTGGTATGCGCAGTAATTTTTGTTCACAAAAGTAATAATGCGAATTGGCTACAACTGTTATTTTAAGCGCAATCCCGCCGTTTAATTGTTGTATAATTGCGTGGTTGTGGCGTTTTAGGAACGACCCATTACGGTGGCAACGGTGCTCGCATCGCTGCTGCTGCTGGGTGCGCGGCCCCAGCCCCATAGTCTCCGCTACATAGCGCCAGCGCCAGCGACGACGCGAGCGGCACCGACGTGCGTGCTGGTGTGGCGTCCTTGTCATCGTCTGCGGCGGCTTTGGCTGGTAGTGGGTCTGCCGTCGCCCCGTTCGCAGCACACCTGCACACCTGCCGCTGACAACTTCAGTGACAAGTATTACCGGCACAAGATTATGTATGTGGGCGCGCGCCGCCTGCACCTTGCACGCACACATACCTGCGTAGAAGTTTCTTGCACTGCGTGGGCGCGATTGTATCAGGGGTCCGTTGTGCACTACCACCACTTCTGCAAGCGCCTGCATCTGGAATGGAGCAGCATGCTGCCAAACGCCGGCGCGCCGGCCGCCAAGCAAGTGGCATGGCTGTTGCCGCAGACACGGCGGCAACGGAGGGGGACGTGCCACTGCTGGTGTGCGTGCTGGCCGGCAACCCTGCTACAAGCGCGGGCGTCCTGGCCTGCCTCAACTCCGCAGACGCACGGCACCTTCGGCAGCTTCACCCCGCCGTTGCTGGCGTGGTGGTGACCGTGCCGTGGTGTGACACGGATACGGAGGTGATGGGTGTCGTGCGGTGGCGCGCGTGCCTGCCGGCAGCGGTGGGCATGAGGCTGGCGCCGTTAGCGGCGTATGATTCGCTGCCGATCAAGCCGCTAGGTGGCATCACGCACTTGGACCTGCACAACTGCGAGGGCGTGACTGACGAGCTACTCTCCCTCCTGCCGACCTCACTACGCGTCCTGAACGTATGCGATTGCGAAGAGCTAACGTCGCGTGCCAGCTTTGCACATCTGACAGCGCTGGTGTCGCTGGACTGCAGTGGGACGTGGGTTGTGAGCACACGGACAGATGGTCTGCCGTCATCACTGCAGGAACTGGGCATTAGCAGGATGGAAGAATTTCAGGATGGCGCGTCACTGGCGCACCTGAGGGAGCTTCGGGTATTGCGCGCCAACTTGAGTGCGCTGGACGATGTCACGTTGGCATCGCTGCCGCCGAGCCTCGAAGAGCTGCACGCGGCGGATAGCTGGGGGCTGACACCTGCGGTATCATTCGGCCACCTGACTGCGCTGCGCATGCTTGATGTTGGTAACTCTGGCATTGGCGACGCTTTGTTGGCAACCATGCCGCCGTGTCTGGTGAACCTCAATGTGCAGAAGTGCGACAACCTCACCCCCGCCGCGACGCTGCCGCGCCTGCCGGTGCTGCAGTTGCTGGACGTGAGTGGCACTGGCATCGGTGACGCGTTGGTTACCAGCCTGCCGGCTTCGTTGATCGAGTTACGGCTCGCAGGCTGCCGCCGCGTGTCAGCCGGTGCTACGCTGGACCATCTGCGCGCGCTGCGCGTGCTGCACTGCATTGGCACAAAGCTTGCGCCCGCGTCGCTGGCAGCGTGCCGCGCGCGCGGGTGTGTCGTGCCAGCGGCCAGCGCGTTGCGCGGGCACAAAGTATTTGTTGCTGCTTTGGCGCTGCTGGGCGATGGCAGATTGGCGAGCGGTGACAGTAGTGGTGTGGTGCGGCTGTGGGACATGGCGACCGGGGGCGAAGCAACCGCAGAATTTAGAATGAACATCCCAGTGCATGTGCTGGCAGCGCTGCGGAACGGCCACCGCCTAGCCGTTGGCACTGCTTCATTTTATGACAAAAATGCTGGCTTCATTGAGGTGTGGGACGTGGGGGCTGTGTCACCTACGCGCTGTGCGGCCATCAACTGTCGTAGAGGTGTGCAAGCATTCGCATTGTTGCACGACGGCCGCCTAGTTGCCGGTTACCGCGATGGCAAGGTAAATATTGTTGATGTGGATGCGAGTGCGGTGGTGACGACGCTGAGTGGCCACACGGAGTGGGTGACGGCACTGGCGGTGCTGCCCGACGGCGCGCTGGCCAGTGGGTCGCAGGACAAGTCGGTGCGGGTGTGGGATGTGAGGGCGCGCGTATGTGTGGCGACGCTGACTGGGCACACTGGCGAGGTCACTTGCCTGGCGGTGCTGCCCGATGGCCGGCTGGCCAGCGGGTCGAGCGACGGCAATGTGCGGCTATGGGACGTGGGCGCACGTGCCTGTGTGGGCATGCTAAGTGGGCACACCGGCGAGGTGACAGCACTGGCAGCGCTGCCTGACGGCCGGCTTGTCTCTGGGTCTGAAGATGGTACCATCCGGTTGTGGGACACACGACCGGCCGCAGCTGCTGGCGTTAGCCGTGCGGCGGGCGCCGTGCCGGGGGTGGGTGTGGGCGTACTTGGCGGCAGTGTTGGGGCACTGCTGTCGTTGCCGGATGGCCGCCTTGCATGTGGCGGCAGTAGTGGAACACAAGGTAGCGGCCATGGCGAGGGGCTAGTTTATTTGCTGGAGGTGCCGCCGCCTGCCGCGTGCGAGTAGGGCGCCCCCGCGTCTGTGTGTGAGTCGCGACGGAGAGACCAGCGCGGTCGCGCAGGTGCAACACTTCAACTGGCGTGGCGGTGCCTCCAAGTTGTTGGCCGCTGGCACCTATCATAATTAGCACTTAGCAGCAGGTAAAACCACCAGGGCGGCGTGGGTACACAAACGCCGCAGTCACTGGCGCGCCGCCGGCGGTGAGGCGGCCGTGGCGGCAGTCCAGGAGTGTCGTGATGGCAGGCGCCGCGTGCGTGAAGGTGGCTGTGACGGCGCGCTGCAGAAAATGGCGCGTGAATGGCACTGCGTGGTCGCGCTCGCCGCCCACTCTGTATGCCCCGCGCTTCACTGCCGCCACCAGCTCGTTCTGTGTTGCCGTCGCGCTGCTGAACCGCACGCGCAGGGATGCGGTGCACAGATCGGGTGTCGCCGCCAACGTCGGCAGCGGCGTGCCATCATCCCACCAGCGCACGGGCGATGGCAGCGCGCACGCCGGCCAGTCGCAATTCTTGACATGAGGTTGGGTGGCGTCGTGCATGACCACGCCACGTAATATGGGTGATAACCCATCCATGCGCAGGTTCGCCGCCGTCAGGTGCAGCAGCACCAGCCGCGAGTAGTCGTGCAACACCGTGCGGTTCAGCCACGCCACGTCATGCAGCACAGCGGAATAAAAGGGCCGCGCGGCAGCAACAACGCGGAAGGGCAGCCCCCAACGAGGGTGCGCTGCCAGTGTGGCACGCATGTCCGCATGCGCCGACACCTCCGCCCCGTTGTCATCAGGGTGCACTCTGCCCAGGTCCAGCGTCGCCAGCGCGCCGACCAGCCCCTCCGCTGTGGCGCAGTTTGTAAACCGCAGCAGCACGGGTACCGTAACACCTGTGTCGATGTGACGCGCAAGGAACATGAGGCCGGGGCCCTCCGTGTCGGTGGAAGGGTGGTGAATCAGCGCGGTGGGGTGCGCTGCCAGAAGGGACAGCGGGCTGCGGCGCGCGTCCACGTCGCCACGGCGGCCTTCCGTCAGGCACACCTGCCACTCGGAGCCCAGCGCGTCCAGTGCGGGGTGCATACCGGTATTCAGACCAAAATAGGATTCAATACGGGTAGTGGCGCTCAGCGCCAGATACGGTTCCAGTAGACTCCTCAGCAACACCCACTTGCGCCCATCTGCAGCCGCCACAAGGCACGTAAGCAGCAGTGCCCACGCTAAGCAAGCCTCGTACGCAGGGCCGCAGCCAGTCACAGCACCGGACCGCGAGCGCGTAGTATTGCGCTCTACCAGCAGCGGCATGATGGCGTCTGTACGATAACCTGTATGCAGGTGATGTAATACCCCCAGCTCGCGCAGCGCTGCCGCCGTGATGGGCTCGTCAGCCAGTCGGATGTCGGTGTCGCCGTCTCGCATGTTTAAGATGCCGTGGTGGTAGCACACGATTGCTTCGTCGCGAGTGCCCGCCAGCGTCACGCGTGAGCCCACCGACATGACGCTGTCGACAAACAGTGTGCACAGCAGATGGCTCGGCACGTAGCCGTGAGTGATTGGTGTAGTCCACCTCCACAGCTGCTCCATGCGCGCCGTGGCAGCTACTTGCTCCTTTCTCACAGTTGCTGCCACCGCGTCTCGCACCATGTCGACAGCTGCGCCGCCAGCTGAACCCCACGTGCAGCGCGCCAGGATCTCCTCCCAGAACTTCGATGCGAACAGCGGCCGCCCCACCAGCGGTGCCAGATCGTCGTCGGTAATGCCGTCCATGGCGGCCGGCGTGAGGTACTGCGCAAACCAGGCGCGGATATCAGTGGCGGTAAGATGCACAGCATGCTGTGAAACCGTGGCGCGGCCGTGCGCCGGCGAGTACGTGGCCAGCACCTCGCCTGCCAGGTGCACGCTACTACCCATCAGCAGGTGGCCGCTGGGGGCAGTGGCATCAATCTCATGAATGGCGGCAAGTAAGCCATGAAACCAACCGTAACGCCCACCAGCGTGTGGCGACGGTGGCAAGCCCTCCTCTACAACACCTGCGCCCGCGTGCGTGCCCATGAACAGGTCCCGTGGAAACCGGTAGCTGTCCAGCAGGCAATGCACCCCGTCGTGCGCCCACATGATGACCGGCGCGCTGCCATCTACATTGCGCCACACGCGATGTGCCCGCTGCACGACGGCGTTGAGGTATGTGGTGGCGGCGCCGACAGTGAGGCGCAGCGTGCCGTCATCCGCGACAGCGCCGCGTGCGTCCAGCATCGCAAGCAGGGTGCGCCGGAACATGTGGGCAACGTGGCTGTAGGCCCACGAGGTGCGCTGCGCACGCTGCACCAACTCCCGCAGCACAATGGTACGGCGTGTCTCACCTGCAGGCGCGGCACCGGCGCGATCCACAGCAAGCTGGCCCTCTGCCGCGGCACGAAACGCCTCGCGGTGCTCGTCTGCGTCAGCCGCCTCACTTACCTCCACTATCCATTCCAAGTGCGCGCCCAGCAGCACCACCAGCGCCGCCTTGAGCGCAACGCGCTCCACCAGCGGCGGCAAGCCGTCTGCACCGTGCGCGGAGGTGCGCACCACCTCCGCTGCAAACCCGTAAAAGGCTTCCCACGGCAGCGTTAGCCGGTCGTACTGCACGACGCGCGACATCACCATGTACGCGTGCCGCAGGCCCACGTCATACGCCGCCTTTGTCTTGCCCACGCCCGACACGCCCGTCTGCAGTACAAATGGCACGCGGGCCGGTGGGTTCGCCGATGCCGCGTTGCGCAGCTTCTCCCACATGTCTGCCATCACCACCCCGTTTCCCGCTGGCGGCATCGGGTCCAGCGTGTAGGCAAGAAACCGCGGGTTATTGGAGTCGTAAGGCAGCGGCACGCGCAGGACGCGTGCCAGGTGGGGCGTGCAGAACGCCGCCGCTTGCTGCTCCACCGTCATGACCAGGTTGCGCAGCACGCGGCCCGCCACCTCCGTGGCCGGCAACAGACACGGTGTCGTCCTCCCAGCAACCGGTACCGGCACCAATCTGCGGCGCAGCAGCTGCAACCGCGCCTCAGCGGCAGCTACCGGTACCAGCGGCGCAGCAGCCATTGTACAACGCTCCGGTTTGCCTCAATGACGTAGCAGGCTACCGTGCAGAATTGGCGTCGCCGCTGTGCGGTGTCGCACATCCTACGCATGATTGGTGTCATCGCGCGCTGCCATTCAATTTGCGCGGTCGACTCGGACTGTCGGACAGCTGATGAGGTGGGGGCCGTGGGGCAACGGGCGCTTGCGGGTAGTCGCCCTTGCACGCCTTGGCCACGTTGATTGTGTTGCCCCGTGGCTTTGCGTTGTGACGCCGTGGTTGATTCAACTTGATTGCCACGATGCCTCGCGCCGCTGCGGCCGCCGGGCAGCATTGGTCCGCCAGATCGGAGGCTGCGATATACCGGTAGTATCACAATCATGCGCACCGCGCGCCGTTGCAATAAAAACACACCGGTACCTGCCGGTATTCCATGTATTTATCTGTACTCGACCATTATTTTGCGCGATTCCGTTGCATTACTACGCCATATCCAGCTTCTTATTGCAGGTGCAAGACACAGGGGAGTGATGCAGCGCCGGTGAGCTGCAGCAGGGAGGCAGTGACGCAGCACCAACGCTGGCGCCGCACCAGCAAGGCGGACGACTACGGTGAGATCAGGAACAGGGAGAGGGCGGTGGCTGCAGAGAGTCAGTCCGCCGGCCGGTGTCCAGCACAGCCTGGGGCAACCTTCCATCGGTGCCGGTACTGCACAACATGGCTGCAGCTGCAACAGCTGTGGCTGCAACGCGACGCGCAGGCGCGGCACTGCGGCACGTCACTGCGCGCTCCGCCAGCACCATCAGCAGCAGCAGCAGCGCCGCCGCCGCCGGTACAAGCGGCGGCAAGTGGGACGTCATCGTGGTGGGAGGTGGACACAACGGCCTGGTCGCTGCCGCGTATCTTGCAGCAGGCGGACGGCGGGTGCTGGTGCTGGAGGCGCGGCACATGGTCGGCGGCGCAGCGGTGACGGAGGAGGTCATCCCGGGGTACCACTTCTCACGCGCGTCGTATGTGTACGGCATGTTCCGACCACACATTGTGGACGATCTGCGCCTGTCGTCCCGCGGCCTGCGCCTCCTGCCACGCGTGCCGTCGTCATTCACGCCCGGCGACGGCGTCGGTGCGCCGTCACTGACACTGGGCGGCGGTGCCGCCTTTGACGCCGCCCAGATTGCGCAGTTCAGCGCCCGCGATGCCGCCGCGTACCCACGTTACTGCGCCTGGCTGGACCGCTTTGCCTCCGCCCTGCGCCCGCTGTACGACGCGCCGCCGCCCGACCCATACGCCATCGCGGATGTCTCTGCGCCGTGGCGCCGCCGCCTTGGCAACGCCCTGTACCTGATGGCCACCGCCGGCGGGCGCGGTGCAGGGCGCGTGCCCACGGGCGCAGTCACGCCCTCCAGCGCCAAGACACGCCGCCGGGCGCGGGACCCACTTAAGCCGCCAACCCCCCCCCCCCCCCACCCCCACCCCCAAATCCCAGAGCTGCCCCACTTCTTGACAAGCTCCGCTGCCGGCGTGCTGAACCGGTGGTTCGACAGCGATGTGCTGAAGGCGACGCTGGCAACGGACGCCGTCATCGGCTCCGTGGCGCCGCCCAGCGGCGCGCAGACGGCGTACGTGCTGCTGCACCACTGCATGGCTACCTGGTACAACGTGGCGGGCGGCATGGGCGCGCTGACGCGCGCCATCGCGGGCGCGGCGACCGAGGCAGGGTGCGAGGTGCGCACGGGCGCGCGCGTGAAGACGATCACCGCCAACGAGGACGGTGGGACGGGTGTGGAGCTGGCAAGCGGCGAGCGGCTGCGCGCAGGCGTAGTGGTGGCAAACGTGGACCCGCACACCACGCTGACGCAGCTGCTGGAGGCGGGCGCGGCGGCGGATGTGGCGCCCGCCACGCGCCGGCACATGGAATCCACCGACCTGCGCAGCGGCGGGGTAAAGATTAACGTGGCGCTGGACGCGCTGCCACGGTTTGTGTGCGCGCTGCCGAAGCACGACGGCGCGGGCGGGGCGGATGCCGGAACGCCGGCGCATCTACGTGGCACCATCCACTTTGAGCACAGCATGGCGGCGCTGGAGGCGGCGGCGGCGGATGCGGCTGCAGGGCGTCCCAGCGCCACACCGCTGGTGGAGATGACGGTGCCCACCGTGCTGGACCCTGCCCTGGCGCCGCCCGACAAGCACGTCGCGCTCCTGTTCTGCCAGTACGCGCCGTACGCGCCGCGCAACGCAGCCACGGGCGCGCCGGGCAGTTGGGACGACGCCGGCGCGCGCGACGCGTTTGCTGATCGCGTGTTTGCCGTCATTGAGCGTGCCGCGCCGGGGTTCACGGCGTCGGTGGTGGGGCGCGATATTTTGACGCCGCTGGACCTGGAGCGCACCTTCGGCCTGCCGCGCGGCAACATCTTCCACTCCGCCATGTCGTTGGACCAGCTGTACTGGAACCGCCCCGTCCCTGGCGCGGCGCAGTACCGCTCTCCGGTGCCCGGCCTGTACTGGGCGTCAGCAGGCACGCACCCCGGCGGCGGCGTCATTGGTGCCGCGGGGCACAACGCCGCTATGCAGGTGCTGGCGGACGGTGGCGAAACCCCTGACGCGCTGTCACGCATCTCCTCCGGCTTCCGCAATGGCGCCCCTGAGGGCCACATCCCAGCAGCGCTGGGGGCTGCCGGAGCAGCAGGCGGTGGTGCGCGCTGGCGGCACCGCACCCCTCTACGGTAATTCAACAACAGCAGCAACAACAGCAACAACACGTGCTTCAGCACCAATAACACCAACCACTAGTTGAACAGAACACGTCAATTGCGTGGGCCGCCGCCGCCGCGGGCGACGGCACCCGCCGCCACCCCTACACCACCGCGTTGCCGCCGCTCGTACTCTGCTACCACCTGCGGGAAATCCGCCACCAGGTCATCCCGGTCAAACCACTCGTCATCTGCCGGCCCCGTGCCGCGCCAATGCACGCGGTACAGCACGGTGCCGGTGCCGCCAGAGCCGGGCGGCGGCGGCACGGCGCGTGCCGCCACAATATACTCCACCTCGTCGCCGCCCTCACCGCCGTCCTCGTCGCTCACATCCGCGTAGTCAAACGCGTCATACTGCTCGTCCGCCGCCGCCACCGACTCGTCCGCATCGCCCGACCCAGTTGATGCTGGCAGCCCGCGGCGGGGCGGCGTGGGCGCGTGGATCGCACCGCCGGGCGACGGCGACGGCAGGGAGGTGGGAATATGGACAACTGGCGGCGGCACAAGCGGTACCGCCGCAGTGCGACCAGCAGGCACATCCGCTGGCGCCGGTGCACGTGCCGGCGCGGCGGGCGTCGTCAAAAGCGACAGCGAGTACGTCACCACGGCCTCCGGTGGCGCAGGCGCCGGAGCGGGTGCAGGGACGGGCGCTGGCGCGGGAACTGGTGCGGCAGCCACTGGCGCCACCACCGTGGCGAGTGTTGGCCGCGGTACGGTGGGTGCGATTGCGGGTGCCGGCGACGGTGCTCCCGCCGCGGCAGGCAGCGGTGTTGTCGTCAGGGAGCGCGCAGACGGCAGCCCGGTGGCGCCATCCGGTCCCGCGCTGGCGCCGGCGCCGGTGCTAGCAGACACACGTAGTGGCGCGTCAGTTGCGCTGGCTCCCAGTGCAAGTGCCGGGATGCGTGGTGGCGCGTGTGCCCCCTCTGCTGCGGCCGCCGGCGCTGCCGGTGTGGCCGGCGGCAGCGAGATAGTGACAACATCCACACCATCGGTTGCCTCCACCGCCGCCGCAGCCAGGCGGGCTGCAAATTGCTGCAACGGGCGGCCCTTACGGGAAGACGCGCCTACGCCGCCGGCGGCAGGCGTGCGCAGCAGGCCGCCGTCGGCGGCGTCGCCCCACAGGAATGACTCGGCGGCCGCGTCGGCGTCCGACACGCTGACGCGGTGCGGCGACATGGACAGCGGCGACGGCAGCGGGGAGGGTGACAGCGGCGTCGTGCTGCCATACAGCACACCGGCGGCACTGCTGGCGGCACGCGGCGCGGACATGCCTGCCGGTGCGCTAGCAGCGCCACCCCCGCGCTCCCGGTCGCCGCCGCCAATGCTGGATGCACGCGGCCCGGCGCTGCGCCGCGACCGCCGCACCTCCTCTCGCAGTGCCGTAGTGGTGTCCACCAGGTAGCGCAGCACGTACCGCTGGTTGGCGGCGTCCTCATCCCGCACGCGCACCGCCGCCTCCGCCGCCGCCAGGTGGCGCTTCAGGTCGTCAAACCGCGCATCCTTCACCGCCGCCAGCGCATTCACGCGTGCTGTGTTGTGCGCCGTCGCCGCCGCCGTGCGCTCCACGTACGCCACCAGCGCCGCCGCGCTGCCAAACGCGTCGTACGGCGGGGGGCTGACAAGGCGGGCAGGCGCGCCGCCGCCGCCGTCGCACATACCCGCCGCCCTGCCCATGCCGGCAGCCGCCAGCCCGCCGAGCGGGGCCCCCGGGCCAACCCCGCCCCCCCCCCCCCCCCCACCGCCACCGCCGCCCCCACCCCCGCCGCCCCCCCCCCCCCCGCCCCCGCCCCCCCCAGCCACG
>Ga0066256_1005150_pt1 | contig 11046 bp, 9 predicted proteins | sample ThiBio_1000_biof_FD_87107 | JGI IMG/M metagenome (GOLD analysis project Ga0066256, IMG submission 87107) | Wastewater bioreactor microbial communities from Cape Town, South Africa - Thiocy_expt_1000_biof (version 2) | ecosystem: Engineered > Bioreactor > Thiocyanate-remediating >... | reverse complement strand
GAAATGCTGCTGGCGATGTTCGGCCTGGCGCTCGACCGGCAAGGACTGCATGGGGAGGCATCGATCACCGTTCTTTGGCCGGAACCGGGCCAGGGTGGGGCGATGCAGCGCGGCGTCGCCGGTGGCGCCGTGCAGCCGCGCGACGAGACGGCCATGCCGAAGGACATGCGCCGGGCGATCGCGGGCGGTGCTGGCCCCGGCATGGCATACGCCGACGCGCGGGGCGGCGTGGCTTTCCGGTACACGCGGTGCTGGCTGGGAGAGGCGACCATCGCGCGGCTGCTCGAGTCCGACGCGTCAGGTGATCGGGGCGGTGATGGCGGGGTCGGTGTGCTGCTCGGGTCCAGCGAGTCGGATGACGACTGGCTGCTGAAATGCTTCTACCGGCCCGCTGCGACGACCGAACCGTCAGCCCGCCAGTTGCTGCAGGCTTATGTGAGCGACCTTGCAGACATCGCGCGCTCGTCTTCCGAGCCCACCGGCGCACGTGGCTGATCCCCTGGGCCGACCCCTGCCGGCCCGGGACGCGAGGTGCTTCGTCGGCGGGCCGGTTGGAGAGAGGCAAAGGCCGAAGCAGGAGGAACTCACGCCGCGGGCGGCGGTACCGATGGCGTGGCGCGCCAACCGTGCAGCAGTGCCTCGACGTGCAGGCTGAGAAAGCGCTGCTGGTCGAAGTCGTTGGGCTGCGGGGTGCGCAGTCCTCCCGCATGCTCCCACAGCGAGAGGAAGAGCATGGGTGCGAGCACGAGCTTGACGGCGTATTGCATTTCGGGAATGCGCAGCTCGCCGCGTTCGACACCCCGCCGCAGGATGCGGCCGACCAGTTCGTTGCCGGGCTCGATGACCTCGCGCCGGTAGAAGTCCGACAGCTCGGGGAAGTTCTGTGCCTCGCACAGCATCAGCTTGGAGATGCCCGCGGCCGGCGTGTCCCCCACGCGCCGCCACCACACCTGCATGCAGTAACGCAGCAGTTCTTCCGTGCTGCCCTCGAAGCTGTCCAGCTCGCGGCCCCATTCGGCGAAGCGTCCTGCGATGACCTCGCGCACCACGGCCTTGAGCAAGTCTTCCTTGGTGGAGAAGTACAGGAACAGCGTGCCCTTGGAGACGCCCGCCCGGGCTGCCACTTCGTCGACGCGGGTGGCGGCGAACCCCTTCTCGACGGGAGGTCCCGGGGGCAGTTCGGGCGCGGCGGAGTCGGCTGCGGCCCCGCGCCGCCCGGCATCGGGACGGGCAGGGCCGCGGCACCGGCCTCAGGGCGCGGTCCGTGACGCCTCGCGATGCCGCGCCCGCAGGTGCATGCGCATGCGCCGCGCGTGCTCGCCCTGCGGGTCCGGCAGCAGATGCTGCTGGATCTGCCAAGCCGCAGCGTCTCCAGCACGGCGCTTTCGGCCTGTGGATCCCACAGCACGGACGGGGCGCCGGTAGCGGCTCGCCGGGCGCGGCGCTAGAGGGCACGTGCCCCCGGGGAAGGAAGTGCCGCAGTTGCGACCTTGACGCGGCCACAGGGCGTGCTGCAGCGTATCCGCCGGGATAAGGAGCCAGCGCCGGAAGCCTGGAATCGTTGCCGGTCCCGCGGCGGCACTTGCTCGGGTCCAGGGCGCTGCGCCGCAGCCTGCGATGCCATGCGCTGCCTGCGCCTCGCGGTCGCCGCCGGGGTTGACCGGGCCGAAACGGGGGCGATGCTGGGCCATGCTCACCCCCGACGAGAAGCAGCTGATGCAACGGTGTCTCGACGCGATCCGCGAACGATCGCCGGGGTTCCGCGCGCGCCGCCCGCAGCTGCAGATGATCGCGGCGGTGGCGCACGCGCTTGCCCGCGTCGATGCCAGCGACGCAGAGCGAAGCGACGGAGCGCACCTCGCCGTGATCGAGGCCGGAACGGGCACCGGCAAGACGGTCGCCTATCTGCTGCCCGCACTGGTGCTGGCGCACTTGCGCGGCCGCAAGCTGGTCGTGTCCTCGTCCACCGTCACGCTGCAGGAGCAACTGCTGCACAAGGACGTGCCGGACCTGCTGCGCTTTCTGCCGTTCCCGGTCTCCTACGTCGTGGCCAAGGGCCGGCGGCGCTTCCTGTGCCCGGCGCGGCTCGCGCAGCGTCTGGACCAGCAGGCCGCGGTCGAGCCGCGCGACGCGCCCGGGCAGCAAGACGACGCGGCGGCGGACGGTGCCGGCGTGCGGCCGCTGCGCTGGTTCTCGCGCCTGGCCGAGGCCATCGATGCCGGCCGCTGGTGCGGAGACCGCGACGCCTGGCCGCAGGTGATCCCGGAGTCCGTCTGGGCCAGCGTCACGACGGACCGCCCGGGCTGCCTGGGCAGCCGCTGTCCGAGCTATGCGCGCTGCCCCTTCTACCAGGCCCGCCAGCGTGCCAAGGAGGCCGACCTCACCATCGCCAACCACGACCTCGTGCTGGCGGCAGCGGACATGGAGCCCGGCAGCACGCTGCCCGATCTGCGCGAGGCGCTGGTAGTCTTCGACGAGGCGCACAGCCTGCCCTCCAAGGTGGTGGACCACTGCGCCTCGCGCCACTCCGTGTGCAGTGCGGCCTCCTGGGTGTCCCATGCGGCCCGCGATGCCCGCGCCGCCGTCACGGCGCTGCGGCTCGGCCGGTTCGGCCCGGATCTCCCGGATCCTGCCCTCCCTGCCGCGCGGCTGTGCGCGGCGCTGGAGCGCCTGCTGGAGGCCGTTGGGCGGCACTGCGAGTTCGCTGGCCAGCAACGCATCAGCCGCTTCGCAGGCGGCGTGCTGCCTGTGGAGGTGCGGAAAGCGGGCGCTGCCGTGCTGGACGCAGCGCGCGCGATGGGCCAGGACCTTCTGACGCTCCGCACGGCGCTCGTGGACCGCGCAGGCGATCGTGCCGAGGCCGTGCAGCCGCACCTGGCCACGCTCGGGGGGTACTTCCCGAAACTGGAGGAGCTGGTCGCGACCTGGGACTGGATGCTGTGCGACGAGACGCAGCATCCGCTGCCCGTGGCGCGCTGGGTGGAGCGCCATGCGGGTTCGGGCGGTGGCGACGACTTCCTGGTCTGCGCGGCGCCGATCAGCGGCGGGCCCCGGCTGCGGGGACTGCTGTGGAACAAGGCCGGCTCTGCGGTGCTGACGACGGCGACCCTGCGCGCCTGCGGGCGCTTCGCCATGATCCTGGCGGAGGCGGGGATGCGAGCGGAGACGAAACCCGGGAGTGCGCGCCGATCCCCGCGAGGCGGCCGCCCATGGGCAGGAGATCGTGCGGCGTCTTCCTGCCTTGCTGGCGCGCCAGCGCGGCTCGCTGGTGCTGTTCGCCTCGGCCCGGCAGATGCGCGAGGTCCAGGCAGCCTTACCCGACGAACTGAAGGCCTGCGTGCTCATGCAGGGTGAATGCTCCCGGCGCGAGCTGCTCGAGCGCCACCGTGCCCGGATCGATGCGGGCGAGCGCTCGGTGCTGTTCGGTCTGGCCAGCCTGGCCGAGGGCGTCGATCTGCCGGGCGAGTACTGCACCCATGTCATCTGCGCCAAGCTGCCGTTCTCCGTGCCGGACAACCCGCTGGAAGAGACGCGCCGCGAGTGGATAGAGGCACAGGGGCGCTCCGCATTCCTGGAACGCAGCGTGCCGGAGGTCGGCATCCGGCTGGCGCAGGCCACGGGGCGGCTGCTGCGCACGGACGACGACCACGGCACGGTGACGGTGCTGGATCCGCGGCTCGGGAGAACGCATTGGGGCCGCATGCTGCTGCGCGGCCTGCCGCCGTTTCGCATCGTCATCGGCGACCGGCCGCTCGATGCGCCCGGCTTGGCCGAGGCGGCCTGACGTGGCGCGGGCGGCTCAGGCGACCCGCACGGCGGCAGCATGGAGCGGTGTCCGCCCGCGGCCGCCCCCTGGCCAAGCGGCGAACCGGACGGCGCGGCGCTGCTCAGCTGTGGCGGCATGCCCTCGGTTCCGGTACAACGCATTCGCAGGAGGAGAGAGATCATGCGCGTCATCAGGAAACCCCGGTATCCCGAGATCAACCAGCTCACCACGAAGCTGATCGTGGGCGTCATCGCCATTGCGATCGCTTCCGTCACCGGCTGGGTGTCCACACTCGAGCGCCCGCTCGCATCCATCAGCGAGTCGTATTTCGCGGGCGACTAGTCGCGCAACATCTTCGTCGGCTTCCTGTTTGCGATCTCGGCCTTCCTGCTCTCGTACAACGGGCAGACCCGGGCGCACATGGTCCTGTCCCGGGTGGCGGCGCTGGCGGGCCTCGGCGTGGCCATGTTTCCCTGCAAGTGCGGCGGCCGCGAGGAGATCATCCCCTATGTCCACTATGCCTGCGCCGCCGTCATGTTCTCGGTGCTGGCGTATTTCTGCATCGCGTTCTACCGGCATGCGCGCAGCAAGCCCCACCGGCAGGCGCACTGGCGCGCGAGGCTGTACCTCGCATGCTTCTGGGCCATGGTCGCGGCCATGGCCGTGCTGCTGGTCAATGGCATCTGGGGTGACGATCTGGGCATCGAGGCGCGGCTGCCGCGCATCGTGTTCTACGGCGAGGCGGTGGCGCTGTCGGCCTTCGGGGTGTGCTGGCTGGTGGCCAGCCGGGTGCTGCCCGGGCTGACCCGGCCCGAGGAGCGCCATCGGCTGCTGGCCGAGGACCCTCCCGGCGCGGACGACCGCGGCGGCGAGACGCCACGGTCGTGACGCTGGATCCGCAGTCCCTCGCGCCGCGGTGAGCGGCCGCGCCCGCGCGGAGCGCCCCTGACGGCGCTGCGCACCCTTGCCGGACAGTCCGCCGGATGGGGCGTCGGCCCGCTGCCGCTCGCACGCCCCTGGGAAGGGGCGGCGGGGTAAGGCTGCAAAATATGACAAGAATCGTCCGGCGCTCTGGTCTCGGTCCGGGCACAGGCATGGCATCCGAAACCATCTTGGGAGACATCATGGTTGTACCGTTTGATCACGGCGCCAGGCGTGACGGCGCACAGACGCTGGGGCGGGGCCTGCGGATCGCCTCGCTGATCATGCAGGCGGGCCAGGGCGGACTGGGTCTCTCGGACGTGGTGGAGGCCACGGGCCTGAACAAGTCCACGACCCATCGGCTGCTGTTGGAGCTCGTCGGCGCCGGACTGCTGTCCCGTGACGAGCAGCGCAGGTACCGGCTCGGGCCCCTGGCCTACGAGATGGGATTGGTCTCGTCCTACCGCTACGACGTGCGCCCGCTGTGCGAGACTTCGCTGGACCGCATCGCCTGCAGTACGGGCGACACCGTGTTCCTGGGCAAGCGGTGTGGCGCCTCGTCCGTGTGCATCGACCACCGCATCGGCGCCGAAGTGCGCCCGCCCATCGTGCCGCCGAAAGGCCGCGTCCATCCCCTGGGGGTGGGCTCGATGGGGATGGCGGTGCTCAGCCAGCTGAGCGACGAGCAGGTGACCGTGATCAACGCGGCGAACCGCAAGCGGCTGGAGGCCTTCGCCGGCGTCTCCTCGGCCTACGTCCAGGAGATGGTGGAGCGCACGCGCGCGCTGGGTTTCGCCCGGATGGCGAACCATGTGGCGCACGGGGTGGTGTCGCTCGGCGTGAGCATCAACGACGGGTCGGGACGGCCCCTGCTGGCCATCAGCGTGGCCACGACCCTGGGCCGCATGAGCCGCAGCCATGAGCAGTCGGTGCTGGACGCGCTCTATGCGGAAGCGCTGGTCCTGCAAGAGAGCCTGTTGCAACGCTCCCGCTTCCCGGCCGACGCTTTCGCCGTCCCCGTCACGCCCTAGCGCGCGGCCATTCGCGCGAAGTTCCCTGTATGTGGAACTTCGCGGCACCACGGGCGCGCCGCCCTTCCTAGACTTCGGTGCAACCGATGTGGATGGAAGGGAAAGCAATGCAGGCAAACGCGATGGCGTCGATGGGAGAGGCGCTGGTCCATGCGTTCGAGCGCTCCGGCGCCAGGGTGGCGATCGAGTGCGACGGCGCCGAGGTGACGTATGCGCAGCTGGCGTCGGACGTCGCCAGGACGATCGGCGCGCTGCGGGCCCTGGGCTTGAAGCCGGGCGACCGGATCGCGCAGATCGCGGCGAACGGCTATGAGGCCTTCCTGGTGGTCGCGGCGGCCTACGTCGGAGGCTTCACCCTGGTGCCGCTGCAATACAACGGCGATCTGGAGGACCATCGCTTCGCCATCGAGGACAGCCGGCCCGCCCTGGTGATCGTCGATGCAGGGCGTGCCGGCCGCGCGCAGCAATTGGCGGCGTCCTGCGGGCACGCATTCCTGCGCGCGACCCACGACGAGCTGGCCACCGCGGCCGCCGGGCAGCCGCAGCGCCCGCTGCGCTCGTTCGCCGGGGCCGCGGACCCGCAGGGCTGCGCCCGCCTCAACTACACCGGCGGCACGACGGGCAAGCCCAAGGGCGTGATGATCGCCTCGGCCGCGCTGACCTACGCCACGATGCTGCACGTCATCGCCAACGGCTACGACGGCGATACCCGGCTGCTCGTGGCCTCGCCGATCTCGCACGGCGGCGGCTCGTTCATCCCCCCGGTGCTGTGGATGGGCGGGCGCGTCGTCATCCACAACGGGTTCGATGCGGCGCGCGTGACCGCGGAGATCGCCAGCGGCCGGGTCAACTCGCTGTTCCTGGTGCCGACGATGCTGTACGCCTTGCTCGACCACCCGGACGTGGCCCGGATCCAGCGCGGGCAACTGCGCCGGGTCACCTACGGCGCCGCTCCGGCGTCGCCCGCCCGCCTGCGGCAGGCGCTGGAGCTGTTCGGGCCGGTGCTGGTCCAGAGCTACGGTCAGTCGGAGGCGCCCGGCGCCATCCTGTACCTGTCGGCGCAGGAGCATGTGCACGAGGATCCGCAGCGGCTCATGGCGGCCGGCAAGCCCTATCCGGGCGTGAGCATCAAGCTGGTCGGCCAGGACGGCCAGGCGCGCACCGGCTCCGGGGAGGTGGGCGAGATCTGCGTGCGGGCGCCGCACGTGATGCTGGGCTACCTGAACAACCCCGAGCTGACCGAGGCGACGATCAGGGACGGCTGGCTGCATACCGGTGACCTGGCCCGCGTGGACCCGTACGGCTTCTTCCATATCGTCGACCGCGCCAAGGACATGATCATCTCCGGCGGGTTCAACGTCTATGCGTCGGAGGTGGAAAGCGTCCTGGAGGCGCACCCGGACGTCAAGGCCTCGGCGGTGATCGGCGTGCCCGACGAACGCTGGGGCGAGGCCGTGAAGGCCTTCGTCGTGCCGCAGCCCCAGTGTTGCCCCGCCGAGGCGGATCTCATTGCCTTCGCCAAGGCGAACATCGGCTCGATCAAGGCGCCCAAGACGATCGAGATCACGGGCAGCCTGCCGGTGACGAAGGTCGGGAAGATCGACAAGAAGGCGTTGCGCGCGCCGTACTGGGAGGGCAAGGCCCGCGGAGTGAACTGAGCCTGCCGCGCTGCGGCCGGCCACGCAGCACCGTGTATCGGAGAGCCGCCAGCCGGTGCGGCCGCGCACCGGGTGGGGCAGGGCTGCTGTCCAAGGGAAGAACGGAAGACATCAAGGAGACAACGATGAAACGCAGATCGATTTTGCTGGGCGTGCCGCTGGGCGCCATCGCCCCCGCCATCTTCGCCAGCCCCAGGCCGGTCACGGTGGTCGTTCCGTACCCTGCTGGAGGCACCACCGACAAGGTGGGCCGCTACGTGGCGAATGGGTTGACGGAGAAGCTGGGCCAGAATTTCCTCGTGCTCAACAAGCCCGGCGCCGGCGGGACCATCGGCATCAGCGAGGTCGCGCGTGCGCCGGCCGACGGATCGATGCTCGGGATCGTCTACGACTCGCACGCCGTGGACCACCTCGTCTACCCGAGCCTTGCCTACCATCCGTTCAGGTCCTTCGAGTTCGTCAGCCTCGTGGTGACCGCGCCGCACGTGCTGGTCACCTCCGCCCGCACGCCCTACAGGACCCTGGACGACCTCATCGCCGCCGGCAAGGCGGGCCCGAACAAGGTGACGTACGGCGCGATCGGCGAGGGCACGTCGACGACCTTGAATGCGGCGCTGTTCGCCGAGAAGGCCGGCTTCCAGGCGCTGCGCGTGCCGTACAACGGCGGCGGTGGCGCCTACCTGGCGGATCTGCTGGCCGGGCGCTTCGACTACATCATGGGCGCCTTGCCGGCGGCCCTGGCCCATATTGAGAGCGGTCAGCTGCGCGCGCTCGCGTACGGCGGGCCCACCCGGTCCACCTTGCTGCCGGAGGTCCCGACGCTCAGTGAGACCTTCCCGGGCATGGAGGCTGCGTCCTGGGTCGGCGTGGTCGCTCCCGCAGGGCTGCCCAAGGCCAGGGTCGACCAGCTGAGCGATGCGATCCGCGCTGTGGTGCTCAGCGAGCCGCTGCGGCACAAGCTGGTGGCGGAGGGCTTCGTGGTGCAAGGGTCCACCAGTGCCCAGTTCCTCGAGCGCGCGCGCGCCGATTCCGAACTCCAGAGCCGGCTGCTCAAACGGGGCGCGAACAAGTAGCCCCCGACCGGCACCACCAGAACAAGAGGAGACAACCATGAAACACGCCATCGCGGCGGCGGGGGCTTGCTTTGCCCTGGCCGCCTCCCACTCCCACGCGCAGACCAACGTGGTGGTCTACGGCGTGCTCGACGTCGGCATGGACTACGGCAAGGCCGGATCGTTCAGCCAGGTGCGTCAGCTGTCCGGCGGGCTGGTCGGCTCGCGGCTGGGATTCCGCGGAACCGAGGACCTCGGCGGCGGCCTGTCGGCGGTGTTCCGCCTCGAAAGCGGCATCAACGCCGACACCGGCACGTTCGCCCAGGGCGGCCGCGCGGTCGGGCGGGAGGCCACGGTGGGGCCTTCCTCCCAGGACGGCCGCATGGGCAGCACCTTCTATGTGGCATCGCTTTCGGTCAATGCATTCCGGGCCGGCCAGTCGGGCTCGGTGTCGGCGATCACGAGGAGCACCGCGACGAGCGACAAGTACCCGCTGCACCTGATCGCCGCGGCCCGCTCCGACAACGCAGTGCACTACACCTCGCCGTCCTGGGGCGGCGTGCAGCTCCAACTGCACGGATCCGCCGGCGAGAAGAGCACCACGCAGGGCAGCATGGTCGGGGCCACGCTGCAGTACAACGCACGCCCCTGGAACGTCCTCGTCTCGGTGGCCAAGCAGCGCGGCGCCGGCAGCACGGACCGGGTGGGCGCGGCGCGCGGCCTGATGGTGGGCGGCAGCTACGACGCGGGCTTCGCAAAGGTCTTCGCCGGGTACACGCGCGAGAAGAACGACTGCCTCACCTGCACCGGCGTGCTGGAGCGCATGGAGGGGCTGACCGCCCGCGGCGCGGGCGACTTCACGCTGCTGAACCTGGGGGTGCGCGCGCCGGTGGGTGCCTGGACGCTGATCGGCGAGGTGTTCTACCTGCGCGACCGCAGCGACTACGCGGCGCCGGTGGGCAACAGGGATGTGCCGTGGCTGGCGCTCGGCGCGGAGTACGCACTGTCCAAGCGCACCACGCTGTGGGGATCCGTCGGGGCGGTGCGCAACCGCAACGGCTCCCAGTACGTGCTGTCGACCGGGCCCGCGCCGCGTCCGGCGAACGCGGTTCCCGCGGGCAACCCCACCGCCAAGAACATCGGCATCGGGATCACCCATGCGTTCTAGTTCCTTCGCCGCCGGCGGCCGGGAGGCGCGCCGATGAAAGCCGTCGTGGTGGTCGATTCGCCGCAAGGCAAGACGCTGCAGGTGCGGGAGGTGGCCGCGCCGGTGCCCGGGCCGGGCCAGGTGCTGGTGCACGTCCATGCCGCGGCCCTGAACCGCTCGGACCTGAGCCGTACGCAGAAGCACTATGCGCCGCGTCCAGTCCACATCGCGGGCAACGAGATGAGCGGCGAAGTCATCGCGCTGGGCCCGGGGGTGACGCGCTTCGCGCCCGGCGACCGCGTCATGGCCTTGGCCGACGGCAGCTACGCCGAACAGGTGTGCGTAGACGAAGACGTGGCCCTGAGGGTGCCGGACGCGCTGCCGCTGCTCGACGCCGCAGCCGTGCCGGTGAGCTACCTGACGGCGCACGACGCGCTGCGCAGCGCCGGCCACCTGGCCGGCGGCGAATCGGTCCTCATCCACTCCGTGACCTCCGGCGTGGGAATCGCCGCGGTGCAGATCGCGCGGGTGCTCGGCGCGGGCCTCGTCATGGGCTCGACGCGCCGTGCCGACAGGGCCGAGCCGCTGCGCGCGCACGGCCTGCAGGAGATCGTGGACCTGGCGCGGGCGCCCGACTTCTCGCGCGCCGTCCTGGAGAAGACCGGCGGGCAGGGGACGGCGCTGATCCTGGATGCGATCGGCGGCGGCGGGCTCGCCCAGAATCTGGCCGCGGCGGCGGGTCGCGGGCGCATCGTGGTGCTCGGCATGCTGGGCGGCACCGAGGACACGCTCGACCTGAACCTGCTCGCTTTGCGCCGGCTGCAGCTGATCGGCGTGTCCTTCCGCAGCCGCAGCCTCGCGGAGCGGGCGCAGGTGTGCCGGCGGTTCGAGGCGGAGCTTGGGCCGCGCCTCGCGGACGGCACGCTGCGCCCCGTGATCTCCAGGACGTTCCCCCTGGACGAGGCGCTGCAGGCCCAGGAGTTCATGCGCGGCAACCTGCACCTGGGCAAGATCGTCCTGCTGCCGTGAGCGACGCGAAAGACAAAAAGGAAGGTATCCGCCATGAACGTGACAGCCATCGGCCACGCGAGCACCCACACGGTCACGCTGCGCGGCCATGACCTGGCGCACGAGGTCCTCGGCAAGATGGACTTCGTGGAGGCGCTGGTCCTGTGCGTGCTGGGCCGCAGGCCGCGCGCCGAGGAGAAGCGGATGATCGACGCCATCCTCGTGGTGGCCCTGGACCATGGCCTGACCCCGCCGGCCATCGCCGCCCGGATGGCCTATCTCGGCGCACCCGAGTCGCTGGCTGGCGCCGTCGCGGCGGGGCTGCTGGGCGCGGGCTCCCGCTTCCTGGGCCCGGCGTCGCTGGCGGCCGAGCAGTTCGCCGGCTGGACGGCGGGCCTGACCGACGGCAACGGCCCTGAAGCCTACGCCCGGCTCGCGCGCGAACTGGCCGCACCTTCGGCGG
>Ga0066256_1005148_pt1 | contig 11053 bp, 8 predicted proteins | sample ThiBio_1000_biof_FD_87107 | JGI IMG/M metagenome (GOLD analysis project Ga0066256, IMG submission 87107) | Wastewater bioreactor microbial communities from Cape Town, South Africa - Thiocy_expt_1000_biof (version 2) | ecosystem: Engineered > Bioreactor > Thiocyanate-remediating >... | reverse complement strand
TTCAACCTTCGAGGAGCGATGCGGAAGCCAAGCATACCTTGCAGTGCCACAATTCAGGGAAATTAACTGATGAAACAGATTTTTCTTGCCATCGCACTCATTACCGCTCCGGTAGCGGCTTTCACCGGCTTTGAGCTCTACGCCAGTACTGCACCAGCCAATACAGCGAGCCTCGGCGATCTGTCGTCGTTCAAGGCCATCATTGCTGACGTCCAGACCCTCGCTTCCAAGGGCGATCTCCCCGGCGCTGCCAAGCGCATCACCGATTATGAAACGGCATGGGACCAGGCCGAGACCGCGATCCGTCCACTGAACCAGAACGATTGGAACAACATCGACGCGGCCTCTGACGCTGCATTGAAGGCCCTTCGTCAATCGAGCCCGTCGGCGGACAAGGTCAACAAAACACTCGCCGCCCTGATGGCGGTTCTCAACAATCCGGCACAGCCTGCTCAGTAGGCGGGCGACAAACACCGTCACTCTGCAAACCGCCGCCCGAAACTTCGACGCCCTTTCAAGGATACCCACAATGTCTGCACCGGCCACCAAAGCTGCTGTTTACAATCGCGTTCCCCGCGTCACAACCGACTTCTGGCTCATAAAACTGATGGCCGTCACCATGGGGGAAACGGCGGCCGATTATCTCAACGTACAGATGGGCCTCGGCTTGACCTCGACGTCACTGATCATGTCCGCAGTTCTGGCGCTCGCCCTGGTCTGGCAGTTTGCGCAGAAGAAATATGTTCCCGCCGCCTACTGGCTGTCCGTGGTGCTGATCAGCATCGTTGGCACGTTGATCACCGACAATCTGGTCGACAATTTCCATGTTCGGCTGCTGGATACGACGATTGCGTTCTCGGTCGCCCTGGCGCTGACGTTCCTGCTCTGGTTCAGAGCCGAAGGGACGCTTTCGATCCACTCCATCTACACCGGGCGGCGTGAGGCCTTCTACTGGCTGGCCATCCTGTTCACCTTCGCGCTTGGGACGGCCGCCGGCGATCTGGTGGCCGAAAAATTCGCGCTGGGCTATCTGGCGACCGGCGTCCTGTTCGGGATGATCATCCTCTCGCTCAGCATCGGCTATTTTTTCCTCGGCCTCGACGCGATCCTCGGCTTCTGGCTGGTCTATATCCTGACCCGGCCTCTCGGCGCCTCCTTCGGCGACCTGATGTCCCAGCCCGCGCAGTATGGCGGTTTCGGCCTCGGCACGATCATCACCAGCGCCGCCTTGCGCACCTTGATATCACCGATCTGATCCGCCTCGGCCGCTTGCCGTGCGAGGATCGGCACTGGCGGATAGAGACGCAGCGTCTCCTCGATGACCGCTCGGCACCAGTTGAGGTTCGCAACATCGTCGATTGACGGGACACGATCACCACAGACAGCGTCGATCTCCGCATGAACGGCCTCTTCCACCCATGGGGCGCCCGCAAGCAGGTACCAGGCCCAAGTCAAAGTCGCAGCGGTGGTTTCGTGGCCGGCCATGAAGATCGTGGCGGCCTCATTTCTGAGCGCCACGACGTCAAGCTTCAGCTCGGGATTGCGCTGTTGCCGACGGATCAGGAGCTCGACCATGGAACTGTTGTCGCCCTTGCCGGCGAGGTGGTCTTCGATCACCTGATCGATGATCCGGTGAATGCGTTTGACCGATCTGCGCAGGCTTGGCGTCTTGATGATCGGCAAGCCCTCGTCGAAGCCGAGGAAATAGCCGAGATTGATGGAATCGACCAGCGACTGGTAGCTCGCGAAACCTTCCGTGACGGCATTGGCGCTTTCTTCGCCGAGATCATTGCCGAAGATGCTGCGGGAGATGATCTCCGCTGTCAGCCCTGCCATCTCGAACAGAGCATTGACCTCCGCACCCTCCCCTAGGCTCTGCCAGCGCTCGGCAAGCTCGCTCGAGGTGTTTTGCATAATTGCGCCGAAGGCCGGAACACGGTTCTTGTGGACGATATCCGAGACTAGCGGCCGTCGCTGTTTCCAGGTTTCCTTGTCGGAGATGAACAATCCGTCGCCCAGCAGATATTCCAAAGCGCGTCGCATCTGCGGCGTCTTGCGCTCGAAGTTCTCGTGACGCTTGGCAACCACGTAGCGGATGGCATCGGGCGAATTGACGATGATGAGCTGGCGGCCGAGAAGCTTGAACTCCGCCACATGCTCGCGGTAATCGGCGCGACGCCAGATCGACAGGAAATCGCTGCGCGCCTGCAGCATCAGCTTCAGCGGCTGGCCGGGCTTGCCGCTGTAATAAGCGGCATGAGCCGGCTCGAAATATCGCGACGACTGGTCGGCGCGTTCGACGATTTCGGTTTTCTGATCAAGCCAGGCCAGCATAGCGGTGCAGAACTTTCGCGCCTTGCGGCCGGTAACGATGTGACGACGACCGGACATTCACTGCTCGGTCGCGCCCACTATATTCATTTCGCAACTGCAGAAAAGCCCCCTGCTCCATCGAAGCAGAGACCCTTCCCTTTCGTCGAAATCAGATCGCTACGGCTCGAGATCTTCCAGCATGAACAGCTCATCCAACGTCTGGCGGCGGCGGATCAAGCGATGGTCTTCGCCATCGATCAGGATCTCGGGCGCGTAAAGGCGGCTGTTATAGTTCGACGACATCGTCGCCCCGTAGGCACCGGCGCCATGGAAGACGAGATAGTCGCCGACATGGGCCTCCGGCAGATCGCGCGTCTCCACCGTGCCATTATCCGTCTGCGTGAAAACATCGCCGGATTCGCAGAGCGGGCCGGCGACAACCGTGGGCAAAATTGCCCCTGCGGCGGTGCGAGGCGTCTTGCCCGGGATCACGGGAATATGGTGATAGCTGCCATACATGGCCGGTCTGGCAAGATCGCTAAAACCGGCATCGACAAGCACGAAGCGGTTGCGACCCATCATCTTGACGGCCCTGACTTCGGCAAGCAGCACGCCGGAATCGGCCGTCAGGAAGCGGCCTGGCTCGATTTCCAGCCGGATCGGGTGGCCGAAATGCGCCTCGATTTCGCGCCGGGCCTTATCCCAGAGCGAAAAATAATGAGCGGGATCGATCTCCTCTTCGCCTTCCCGGTACGGAACGGAAAGACCGCCACCGGCGGAGATGGCCTCGATATCGACATTCAATTCACGGCAAAACCCGATCATCGCACCGCAAACGCGCTGCAGGTGCCCATAATCGACGCCGGAGCCTATGTGCATGTGCAGTCCGACGAGCTTCAGCGAATATTGCCGCGTCAGCGCCACGGCCTCCTGCAGTTGCTCGAACCAGATGCCGTGCTTGCTGGTCTCGCCGCCGGTATTGGTCTTCTTGCTGTGGCCATGCCCGAAGCCGGGATTGATGCGCAGCCACACCCGATGGCCCGGTGAACGCTCTCCCAGCTGATGCAGCATATCGATGGAGCCGATGTTCACCTCGACCTTGTCGGCGATAACGCGTTCCAACGTCGGCCGGTCGAAGACATCGGCCGTGAACACGAGCTCCGCCTCCCCTTGCGCGCCGCCGGCAGAAAACCCCGCCCGCATCGCGCGATCGATCTCTCCAAGCGAGACTGCGTCGACCCGCACGCCTGCGTCACGCATTTCCCTCAGTATATGAATGTTCGAACAGGCCTTTTGCGCATAGCGAATGACATCGAAAGCTGCGAGTTGCGCGATGCGGCGACGGATCGAGGCGGCATCGTAGATCCAGAGCGGCGTTCCATATTCGGCGGCAAGCGCGCTCAGCGTTTCATTGGAGGGGGTGGTCATCTTGTCTCAATCGGTCAGGGCGGGAATAGATCAACAATAAAAATAGTATGGGCGGAGCGGCAGTACCACTCCGCCCGCGTTGCTTTGTCAAGCGATCGGTACTGACCTAGCGTTTCGACGCCACAAGCGCCTGCTCGATATCGGCAATGATATCCCTGGCCGAATGCAATCCGACATTCAGCCTGATCGTGCGGTCGCTGACGCCGAAACGGGCGAAGACGTTGGGCTCCGGCGAGATACTGAGCGCTGCCTTTGCCGGCACGACAAGGCTCTCCGGGCCGCCCCAGCTCACGCCAATGCGGATAAGACGCAATGCGTCGACGAAATCGGCGATATCGATACGGTCTGAACCTCGAAGGAAAACAGGCCGCCGAAACCGCTGAAGGTGCGCTTGCCGGCGTGGTCGCCAAGTGCCGGATGCATGACATTGGTCACATCTTCATGGGCCTTGAGCCAGGACGCCACCTCCAGCCCGGCTTCATGGTGATGGCGCATGCGGAATGGCAGGGTTTCCAGATTACGCAGGACCAGCCATGCCTCGAAAGGTGCGAGCTTCGCACCCGTATAGGGATAGATTTCGCTATTGATCCGGTCGATATGCGCCTTGGAGCCGGTGACCAGACCGGCAACGGTGTCGCTCTGGCCGCCGAGATACTTCGAAGCCGCGTGGATGACGATATCGATGCCGACGGAAAGAGGCTTCTGATAGAGCGGCGTTGCCCAGGAATTATCGACCATCGTGACGACACCGTGACGCCGGGCAGCTTCGGCGATTGCGGTCAGATCCTGCAACTCGAAAACCATGGAGGTCGGATTTTCGAGATAGGCGAGCTTGGCGCCGGGAAGGGCAGCAAGCATCGCCTCGGTGTCCGTGCCGTCGATGTAATCGACGACGATACCGAAGCGCTTCAGCACCTTTTCGAAGAAGCGGAAGGCATCGCTGTAGACGTGCCGCACGGTGACGATACGATCACCCGGTCCGACGAAAGCGAGAACCGCGGCGGCGATCGCACCCATGCCGCTCGAAAAGGCGCGCGCCTCTTCCGCACCCTCCATTTCGGCGATCCTGCGTTCCAGAAGCCGTACGGTCGGATTGTCGCCGCGAGAGTAGATCGGCTTTTTCGAACGGCCGGCGAAGACGTCCTCAAGCTCCTTGTAGTTGTCGAACAGGAAGAGCGACGTCTGGTAGATCGGCGGCACGGCGGCATCGAACGGATCGTCGCGTGGCGGCATCAGCGCATCCGGAACGGCGTGGCGGTAGGCATCGAATCTCGGCGTCTCGTTCATGACGTTCCTCTTGGGTCAGGGGTGAAGTGTCGATTGGCCCGCAAGGCGGGCTGGCGCGTCGGTTGGCAAAATGGCGAGCCATTCGCGCCATCCGACGAAGCCGCCGAGGATGGCGGCAAGGATGGCGGCGCTGGCGGCGGCAATGGAGACGCCGGCAAAACCCATCCAAAGCGGCAGCAAGAGCAGAAGCGGGATCAACAAATAGCCCTGCGGCGCAAGCCCCACGAGGGCGGAGAGCCCGGCTTTGCCCCGCGATTGCAGCATGACGAGCAGCACGGATTGAAAGGCGGCAAGCGGAAAGATCGGAAAGAGTGCCCGCAGCCACGCGACTGCCTCGTCGACCACCTCGGCGCTATCCGTGAACAGGCGCGCGATCGGCTCGGCGGCCAAAAACAGCAGGATGGAATAGAGCAGCGCGACGGGTATTGTCACGGCCAGCATGAACCGGACGGCCGCCTTCAATCGCTCCGCATCGCCGGCGCCGAAGGCATGGATGACGACGCTTTGCGCCCCAAGGCAAAAGCCGAACAACGGAAGCTGACCCAATGTCATCAAGCGAATGGCGATCGCCGTTGCGGCAACACCCGCGTCGCCGCCGTGGACCGCGGCCTGCCGCATCAGGACCAGAAAGCCAAGCCCGGTGACGATGCTCGTCGCCGCCGCGGGAATGCCGATCCGGGCGATCGGCCGAAGCAATTGCCAGCATACCGCCCCGCGGGCCACGTTGACGGCCCCCCAGTGGCGCAGGAAGTAAGCGGCATAGCATGCAAGGGCTGCAATCGACGAAACGATGGTCGCCAAAGCCGCTCCGGACGCGCCGAGCTTGAAAAGAAAGATGAAGACGGGATCGAGAACCGCATTCAGCGCAAAACTCGCGATCAGCACGATCATCGAGAAACGTGAATTGCCTTCAGCGATTGCGATGAAATCGCAGATCGCCTGCAGAAGGCCGAGCGTCACCCCGAATGCCAGCAGCCGGCCGTAATCGAGCCCCGGAGCAAGGAGGCTGTCGCTCGCGCCGAGTGCCCCGACAAAATCCGGCAGGCCGAGATAGATCAGGATCGACAGGAGGATGCCAAGCGGCATCGTCGCGGCAAGCGCTGTCGTCGCAACCGACGACGCAGCTTTAAGATCTCGTTCGCCGAGATGGCGCGCCAGCAGCGTGGCAAGCCCGATACCCAGCCCCTGGCCGGCCGCAGCGACAAGCAGAAACAGCGGCATGACCAGACTGATGCCGGCCAGCACGTCTGGCCCGAGTGCGCCAAGAAAGACCGCATTGATCGCATGATGTCCGGCGCTGGCGGCCAATCCCGCCACGGCCGGGAGCGCGACAGCCAGAACGAGCCGCGGGATGCGCGGATCGTTCATATCCACGACCGTCGTCATCACACGGCTCGCGGCAGCGAACCAAGAACAGGCTGCCCATCCTCCATGGAAAGACCCGTGAGGTCCGGCATCAGCAGCCGATCCATGAAGAAGCGTTCGCGAAGGAGCATGACCAGCAGCGCCTTTTTGTGCGGAAACTGAATGTGCTTGACCTTGGCAAAGCCGGAGCGATCGAGGTTGCGGATCTGCTGGGCATGATGATGGATGGGCTCGCCGACGATGCGGCGGGTGCGTGGATCAGCCAGAAACATGTAGTGCATCAGGGACGGCAACCAGGCACTGACGAAGGCCTTTCCGCGGAAGTCGTCCTCACCGATCGCCACATGCCAGCCGCGATCATAGCCATCCGCATCGTAATGCGGGCCGATCCGGTCTTCCTTCGCCCAATAAAGCTCGAAGTAACCGAAGGGCACACCGCCGAAGGTCCCGATCAGCGGCAGCGTGCGCGGATCGGCAAGACGGCCGGCGATGAAATCGCGATGGTAGGAAAGATCGCCAGCGTCCTCCCATATGGCGGCGACCCTTTGATCGTTCATCCAGCGATGGAAATGCGGGAGATCAGCGTCGACGTCGGCGACATGGAAGCCGAGCTGCGTGTTCAGCCAGGGAATGAAGCGGCTGTAGACGCGACCGGCAGGCTTCGGCGGCCGTTGCGGATGAAGGACGCCGCTTGTCAGCACCGGGACTTCCGGATAGGCATTTGGCGTAGCTCCCAGCCAGGCTCTTGCCTGCTGGAAGAAGGACTCAGGCCGCACGATCAGGCGATCACCGCTGCGCTCGATTGCGCCGCATTCAAGCAGCCGCCTTGCAAGATCATTGTCCGCAAGCTCGATCTCGAAGCAGGTCAATTGTGGATTGCATGCCAGAACGGCCTCCGACACAGCGTTGACGATATCCTCGCCGGAAATTGCCGGAACTGCGACGGACATTCTATCGAATGTCAGGAGATTATTGGCTGGACCCGACAGATAGCCGGATGCCACCTGCGCCCCATGATGCTCGACACGGAAGCTTTGCGGCGCAGGTCCAGCCGAGACGGTCAGCGGCTGGCCGCAGATGAGCGCGCCGCTCGCAAAACCTGATGCCGGCAGGCGCAGATCAAAAGATTTCTTCACCATCCTATCGTCCCTGATCGCCAGAGAAGCGTCCATATTTCATCTCCACATGTCCAGAACCACGCCGGCTGAAATCGGCAAGCCGAGCACAACGCTAATTCCGCAGTGACGAACGACATCACCAAAAATTCAAAATATTTTCCGGAAAATATTTTTTGAAAATCGCCTGAATTTTTCAAAACTCCGTTCGTCATGCAGCTACGTCGACGTAATTTTCGGAGTATCTGAGTTTATCGACGCCAGAAAGTCAGAGAAATCAATCGATTAAACTTAATATCTTCAATGGATATTGAGGTGTGTACATTATTGTATTTCGATTGATCAGATATGTATTTCAGTACATTCAGGGAGAATGGCGAAGAAATGACTGCCCATGATCGGAATGCCACGGCAGCAAACGACTCGGATTACATCGCCAAATGCTCGCTATCGCCAGCACAGTCACGCATCTGGCTCTTGTCGGAGACGGGTAACGAAGTCGTCTACGGGCGACAAATACTCGCCATCACCTTTCCTTCCGTCGCTCTTGCTGCAGCACGTAGGGCACTCTCAAGGCTTTCGCAGCAGCATCCCCTCATCACCTCGGAATTCGAAGCGCGTGCAGGCGGCGCCGTCCAGCAGATCCTGAAAAACGACCGCTTCGTCGAGATCGTTGAGACAGAGTTGGTCGCTGGCGACGATCTGAGCGAGGCTTTGGCGAGGGTCACTTCGGCGGAACGAGCCCGCGCGATCGATCTCGCCGATGGCAATCCGGCCCGCTTCATCATTCTAACGCAAAACGGAGAGGCGTTCGGCGCCGTGTTCTCCCTTCACGCGATCCTCGCCGATGCCGTAACGCTCGATCTGCTTGCGACGGATTTCCTTCGCGACATCGACGGTCATGACGCGGCGGATATCGCGGAGGAGGCTCTGCCGGACGCCTTATCGTGGATGATTGCGAACGGCTCTCCGCGCAATCCGACACCGCAGCTAGTCGATTTCTGGTCCCAACGGCTGACGGCTCAAGAGATCCAACGCTTGCCTCGCCTGCACGCTGTTGCAGGCGCGAACTCTGCTGACTACCCAGGCATTCGATATCCAGTCCCCCGTGTTGCCCCAACGAGAACGTCGCCGCGCTCCCGCCGCAGACATCGGCGGCGAAGGGCATTGTCGACGAGGCCTGGTTCGAACAGGTGATCGAAGTGCCGGTAGGGGCGGCTGCGGATACCTCCCGCGACATGCTTGCCGCGCTTGGGATCACGCTGCGGCGTCATTCCGGATACAGTACGCAAAGGATCGGCCTGGTCACCCGGCCGCAAAGGCAGAAGCTTGCTGCCCGCAGCGAGGATGTACTGATCCTGACGACCGATCTCAATGGCGCGATGACTCTTGGCGATGCCCGCGCGACCTTCCTTGAGGAGATCGAGGCGGCCACCCGCCAATCCCTGCCCTTCGAGGCCCTTGCAGACGCTTTGATCAAACGGGACGAACTCTTCGATACGACCGGTCTCGTCAAGACGCTTCTCGATGTGCGCCCATCCCTCCGCGTTGCGGAAGCCACTTCCAACGGGGCGACGGTCCGAGGCTTGGTCGAGCCACCGGCACGTCGCGATGCCGATCTGGTCGTCACCGTTTCGCCGGCAACTGCCGGCAAGTTGCGCATCGGCATCGGCTTCGATCCGCAAAAGCATGATCGAAAGCAAGTGGGCCGCTTCGCAGACGATCTCGCCATCGCACTTGCGCAGCTTGACGCCGATCCTGGCACGCAGATCAAGCACATTCCCTTCGTCTCCGCGGAAGAGCTGGACAGGCTTTCCGCGCCCTATCCCGATGCGCCGGAACCGGATGATGGCACGCCGATCCACGAGGTCATTTCCGCGCAGGCGCGCCGGCGGCCGAATGCATTTGCCGTGGCGCAGGGCGAGAAATCGGTGACCCATGGCGAGCTTGAACTCGCCGCCAATCGGCTGGCGCATCATCTGATCGCGCTCGGCATAGGGCCGGAGAAACGCGTTGCCATCGCGCTCGAAAAATCGATCGACGCGATCGTCGCCATTCTGGCGGTCCTGAAGGCGGGCGGCGCGTTCACGCCTGTCGAACCGGATCACCCCGAAGCACGCAATCGGCACATCCTGACGGCGCCGGGGCTCTCGCTCGTCATCTCCCGGACGAAACACATCGCCAACCTGCCGGGCGATATCGCAACGCCCTACCTCGATCTCGATAAGACCGACCTATCCTCCGAGAGAGTCGACGCACTGGCAACGTCGATTGCCCCGCAACAGCTCGCCTATGTGATCTACACCTCCGGTTCGACAGGCGTGCCGAAGGGTGTTGCGGTCGAGCACGGACCTTTGGCGCATCATTGCAAGGCGACCTTGCGCATCTACGAGATGAGCGAGGAATCCTGCGAATACCCCGTTCTTCCGTTTACGTCCGACGGCGGTCATGAACGCTGGATGGTGCCGCTGATGGCAGGCGGTGGCGTGGTGCTGACACAGGACAAGCTCGCGACACCGGAAGACGCTTTTGCAATGATGAAGCGCCACGGCGTCAACAATGCCAGCCTGCCCACCAGCTATGTGCGCGGCCTTGCCGAATATGCCGGCGAAAATAGCGAAATACCGCGGCTACGGCTCTATTCCTTCGGCGGCGAGGCCTTGTCACAGGCGGTGTTCGACATGATCACCGAAAACCTGAAGGCGCAGTTGCTGATCAACGGCTACGGCCCGACCGAAACGATCATGACGCCGATGATCTGGAAGATCCCGGCGGGAACCCGCTTCGAGGGGACGGTCGCGCCGATCGGCCGCGGCGTGGGCGATCGGCGCATCTATGTGCTCGATGCCGACCTTGCGCCCGTTCCGGTCGGCGTGATCGGCGAAATCTACATCGGCGGCAGCGGCCTTGCGCGCGGCTATCTCGGCCAGCCCGAGTTGACCGCGGACCGCTTCATTCCCGACCCCTTCTCGCAAGGCGGCAGGCTCTACAAGTCGGGCGATCTCGGCCGCTGGCGGGAAGACGGCATCGTCGAGTTCGCCGGCCGTGTCGATCACCAGATCAAGTTGCGCGGCTTCCGCATCGAGCCCGGCGAGATCGAAGCCGTGCTGCGCTCGGATCAGCGGGTCGCGGAAGCCGTCATCCTACTGCACAATGACGGCGGCCGTAGCTCTCTCGTCGCCTATGTGGTGCCGCGCGAGGGCGCAATATTGAGCGTGACCGAGTTGCGCCGCGCCGCCATGACGGCGCTGCCCGACTACATGGTGCCGCAGACCATCATGCTGATCGACAAGCTGCCGATGGGGCCGAACAGCAAGCTCGATCGCGCCGCCCTGCCCGCACCGCGCATCGAGCGCGACATGGCGGCTCCCGCCAACGACAAGGAAAAGGCGATCCTCGACGTCTGGAAGGACATACTGGATATCGGCGATATCGGCGTCACGGAGAATTTCTTCGATATTGGCGGGCAGTCGCTCATGGCCGTGCGCATCGTCTCGCGCCTGAAGATGCGCCATCCCGAATGGCCGCTGTCGATCGCTGACATG
>Ga0066256_1005147_pt1 | contig 11056 bp, 8 predicted proteins | sample ThiBio_1000_biof_FD_87107 | JGI IMG/M metagenome (GOLD analysis project Ga0066256, IMG submission 87107) | Wastewater bioreactor microbial communities from Cape Town, South Africa - Thiocy_expt_1000_biof (version 2) | ecosystem: Engineered > Bioreactor > Thiocyanate-remediating >... | reverse complement strand
CCTGAATATGAAAGTCTTTTCTTGCACGGTTGCGATACCACCAAAGCAGTTGTTCCTGTTCATCAAGATAAATAGCAACCGCTTTTTCAGTGTCGTTTATATCTTCATCAGGTACATAATCAAAGAGTGATTTTTGAATAGGCGAATTGTCTGAACGCACCAATTTCCTGTTGCTTTTTACTTTGATATGTGAAGGAAGCAAATGATGCCCTTTCTCTTGAAGTAAGAAGAAAAATAATTTTTTCTTATCCAACAATTTTCTGAAAACATCTTCTGCCAAACGGTTTTTTTCTTTATCCAAAATCTTTTTCAATTCTTCAATTACAAAAACAAAATTGGCTGCGATAATTTCTTTTTCATATTTTTTTGAAAGCAGTTGTAATGCTTGTTTTCCCAGGTCAAAAGCAATCCATGGATTTGGAACAATATCTGTTTGTTTATCGCTTAAAGTTTTTTCAGCTATTTCCTTTATGTCAATTTTATTCCAGTCAATGCCGTTCAAAATATCTGCTTCAAAAATAATATCCCGCCAGTTTTCTTTTTCCTGAATAACAAATTTTGGCAAATAGATTTTCCCTTCAAATTTTTTAAAGCCCGGACGATAACTTAATTCCCTGTCTTTCAAATTCTGTTCACCACCAATGCCTTCATCACTTATCAAACGTCCGGCAATGTCGCCCAAACCTTCGCTTTCCAAACCATTTTTTATCTCTCTTACTAAAGTAGCTGCGTTCGGTTTGTAAGTATAGATATAACACTCGTCTAATTCTTTGATTTTGGTTTTAATTGCTTTGGGCTGTCGTAAAATTCTGCCGACTGATTGCGTTATTCCTGTTGCAGATTGTGGATTGGTAAGAATGGTTAAGATGTACGCAAACGAACAATCCCAACCTTCCTGCAATGCTTGTTTGGTAATGATGTAGCTTATTTCGCAATCTTTGGCAAACAAATCAATGCCTTCAATATCGTCTTTCTCGCTGCTTTTTATAGCAATTTGTCTTTCGGGAACGTTGCATTTCCTGATCAAAAATTCTTTGGCATCTTCTGCATGAATAAAATCCGTTCCTCTTTGATCTTTTCCTGTACGTTCCACCTGGATTAAACAAATCGGGCGAATATATTCACCTGTGTTTTCTTCATATTCTTTCGCCTTCTTCTCTAATTCATTTCGTTTTTCAAAACTGGCAAGCATGGTATCTTTCCAGTCCAAACTTGTTTTGTTGGTTAAGTGAATATCTAACTTTATCATTTCTTCTTCGTGCAGTTCACGCCCGGTAATTTTTACCAATTCGTTACTGTTGGGCGGTGGCGTAGCCGACAATTCAAGAATAAAGGACGGATTGAAATTTCTTACTGTGTTTCTTGCCTGTTCGCCGTAAGCCCTGTGGCCTTCGTCAATGATTACAAGCGGCTTCAATACTTTTAATGTATTGCCTAAAGAAGTTTTTATTTGCCGTTGAAATACTTCATCTTCTTCACCAAAATAATCCAAATTAGGTATGTATTTCAGCAATTCATTTTGTGCAGGATAATTGTCTTCCGCAGGAAAAAAATCAGTGAAACCACCTGCATCACGGAATACTTTGAGGGTTTCCTTATTCTGCCTGTTTGCCGAAGGCAACATCAATAACAGCACTACCAAATTTTCTTCTACATCAAGGCGGTTAAAGAGTTCTGTTTTTTCTTTTATCAACGTTCTGCCCCCACTTGAAATATCTAAAATTTGCCTGTATGGATGTTCCCGGTTTTTTAAAGCCAAAATAGTTTGCCGGTAAATTTGTGTGGAGGGTACAATCCACAATACAAGTCCTGTTTGCTTTTTGAGATACGATTTTTGGATAAGGTCAATGCTGTGGCAGGCCAATAATGTTTTTCCACCGCCTGTCGGCACTTTCAAATACACGTCAGGTAAAGGCTCGTTTAGCCCGTTAGTTTTATTGTGATAAATATTTCTGTTTGTTGCCTGAACAAATGCTCTTTTCGGAAAATCATAATCTCTTGCCAAATCAGGGTCAATCTCTAAAGCCTTTTCGTACTTGGCTTTAAAGTCGTTCAATGCACTCAAATATTCTTTTAATGCATCCAATACTTTTTTTCTGTCGATCTTCCGTTTCAACCAAATTTCTCTTTTTCTTTTCTTTCTTTTTTATTATTTCTTCCTGTTTTTCTTCTTTCAAATGCTTTTTTTCTTTCTTTTTGGCTTCTTTTTCAATTTGCTTTACATCGCTGTTTAATTTTCGTTGCAGTTTCTTTACATCTTCCGAAGGTGGTAATGATTCGGGCTTTACGCCTCTTTCAAGTAGTATTTTTCTTACAGCTTTGTTATTTTCAACATGCTCATTGGAAATAGAATGTTCCCCCTTCAAATCCCTTTCCACCACGTTATGACTGGTAAGTTCTGTTGCAAAATCTTTGGCTTTAATGGTAAGTGTAGGTAGAAAATCTGCTAATGGGCGGTTATCCGGCACTGCCAATTTACGTTTCATATCACTGGTGCTGAAACCGCCAAACAATGCAGCGTCTGCTTTACTTCGTATTGCAGCAAATCCTTTGTCGTCAACGCCTCTTTCATAAATAATTCCCGAAAGTTTCTTTTCACTTTTTGATAATTTTTCTCTTGCCGAAACTCTTGCCACATCCAGCAGGCGCTGTTCTATTATTTCCTGTTTCCGGGTTTGACCAGCAAAATAGGTTTGGGCAAAGGCTATCTCAGGTTTCGACGCATCGCCATTTTGAGCAACCAGGTAGCAGCCGTACCTGGTAAGGGCAATATCATCAATTTCCCGTTGTGCACCTTTTGCCAAATTTATCATTTTGTTGGTATCAACGAAATGATCAGAAATTGCCACGCCTGCATTCTCACAAGCATTTTTTGCTTTGTCAATTACTTTCAAAAAATTGCGCAAGTCAGTGTAATTGAAAATCTGTTGCATTTCCCTTGCACTCCAACATTCAACACCGTTATAAGTGTAGCATATATTTTCAAACTGCTGAAAAAGCTCCAGTATCTGTTCTTTTTTCATGCTCATTTCTGAATCTTATAAATTTCATAAGGCAACTGGCAAAAATCAATTCTATGTTCAAGCAACGTAAAATCGTCCACATATTTTGCGGGTGCAAAAACCAAACGTTGTTTGCCTGTATATTTTGGAAAATTGCGTACTCCGTCTAATGTGAGTGCATGTTGCTTTAGCCAGTCTATGTTTGGTTCATAATGCATATACAACTCGTAATTATCGGTTTCGCCAATGAAATTGATTTTGCGGTTTATTTTCTTTTCGTTGAACTCCTGCCCTGTGGCGGTGTAGAAAATGTAACGTGCTAATTCTTCATAGCCCGGCAAACTCTTTCCAGTAAGTATGCTTTCCATTTCAATACTGGCGCCTAATTGGAAATAACTAAAAGTGCCGGCTGTACCTTTCTTTTCCCGATTTTTATCGGGATCATTTTTGGCTGACTTTACACCTTTTATAACCCGTCTTACTCTTTCGGCTGTAATGGTGTTTGCATAATCTTCCTGTTCCACCAAAATAAATTTACGGTTGCCACCATCTTCTTTATTTAATTCTAAAACTGCATGTGCTGTTGTGCCTGAACCTGCGAAGCTGACAAGGATAATATCGGTTGAAGAGATTAAGTATGAAAAGATTTGTTTTAATAGTTGGACTGGTTTGGGATTATCAAAGGACTTCTTATTTTCAGGAAAGATTTCTTTCAAATCGTAAGAGCCTAATCGCCCATCAAGTTGAATAACACTTGGTAATTTATCTTCGTAGTCTTTTGCATAAACTTTTAATTCAATAATTTTTGTTTCATCTTCTCCAAAAAGGATTTTTTTGTTTACTAAAAGTTCTTTCATTGTAGTTTCTGGAAAGCGATAACCCATAAGTGGTTGCTTACATGGTTTCTTTGTGATAGGATGAATTACATCATATCTATATCCTTCTCTACCTGGGTTATGAACACTTTGACTGCCAGTATAAACTCCATCTTTATCAATATATTTATACCTATCTAATTGTCCTAAATAAACTTTATTCTCTCTAAACCAATTTGTATAAGCTTGTTGTAATTCTTCCTGTTCACCAAATTCTGCAATAAGCTTGTTCCCAATTTCAATTAATGCTTGTTTAGCATCAGATACTTTAGATTTCCAAATGGGTTCAAGTTCAATTTTATTTTTACTATAACAAATGATATACTCATGTTCAATGGCAATATTTGTTGGATTGTTGTCTGTTACATTTCTCCAAATAATTGTTCCCACCCAATTATTCTCATCAAAAATTTCATCCAACAGAACCTTCATATTGAAAAGTTCATTATCATCACAAGAAATAAAAATTACCCCATCCTCACTCAATAATTCCCGAAGCAATTTTAGTCGTGGCATCATCAAACAAAGCCACTTATCATGCCGGGTCATATCTTCTTTGTCCACCACTTTGCCCAACCATTCTTTAAGCATCGGGCTGTTTACATTATCGTTATACACCCAATTTTCATTTCCCGTATTGTAAGGCGGGTCTATGTAAATGCACTTTATTTTTCCTGAGTATGTTGGTAGCAATGCCTTCAATGCTTTCAGGTTGTCGCCTTGTATAATCAGGTTATCATGCAAAGAAACTTTATCCGTTAAACTCAAATCTTTCTTTGGCACAAGCTGATGATACTTCACTGCTAAGTGATGGTTTTGTACAAATGTTTTTCCTTTAAAATTGAGTGTGGGCATCGTCTATTTTTTCTTTTTGACTTCTTTTAGAATTTTCTTTTCGTCGCCTTCCAATTTTCGTCGTATTTTCTTTACATCTTCAGCAGCGGGAAGTTGTTCAGGATAAATACCCCGTTTGGTAAGCATTTCTCTTACGGCAGAGTTGTTGTCCACATGTTCTTTTTCAATGGATGATTGTCCTTTTAAATCCTTGCTTTGCACATTTAGGCCGGTCATTTCAGCAGCAAGGTCTTTGGCCTTAATATTAATGGTAGGCAGAAAATCAGCGACCGGCCTGTTATCCGGCACACCTAACTTTTTCTTTAACTGCGGCGTGGATAAACGAAACAGAGCCTGGTCTCCTTTGGAGCGAATTACAGCGAAACCCTGGTTGTCAACTCCTCTTTCATATAATATTCCTGAAAGTTGTTTTTCCGTCTGGCTGAGTTTTTCCCTTGCTTTAATTCTTTCATATTCCAATAATCTCTTTTCTACTAATTCAGCCCGCCTTGTTTGTACAGCAAAATAATTTTGAGCAAAAGCAATTTCCTCTTTTCTGCTATCACCGTTTTGGGCTATCAGGTAACAGGCATAACGGGTAAGCAGTATATCGGGGATCTCTTTTTCTGCTCCTTTAGGCATTGGTATCGTTTTCCTGACGTCAGGAAAATGATACAATATTTCTTCTCCCGCACTTTTGCAGGAATCTTTAGCCTTATTAATTACCTTTTCAAAATTTTCCCATTTGCTGTAACCTAACACTTGTTGCAATTCACGGGCACTCCAGCATTCAATGCCTTCATAGATATAACAGATACTTTCAAATTGTTTAAATAGTTCCAGTATTTGTTCTTTTTTCATTTCTTTCCTTTGTTTTTCGTGATATATTTTACTTTTTCTTCTGCTAAATTGTTATGTAGTGAAACTTTATCCGTTAAACTCAAATCTTTCTTTGGCACAAGCTGATGATACTTCACTGTTAAGTGATGGTTTTGTACAAATGTTTTTCCTTTAAAATTGAGTGTGGGCATTGTCTATATATTTAACTTCTATACCAATTGTTTTATCTTTTTGTATAAATCTACTAAATGAAACACGGAAATATCAATTATTGGTTCGTACATAAAAGCGTTCAAATGTATATTTTCAGGTGTCATTAGATTAACACGGTCTAAGATTGCCAAGGTGGGTTTATCATTGTTTATAGCCTTGAAGAGTGTTAATAATTCCGAAGTCTGATTTGATTTTATAATTATCGTTGCTGAATTAGGAATTTTACTTAGCATATATTCCTCTGCTTTAAGCCGAATTGCAATTGATAGAGTTATTTTGTTCTCCAGCAGTATTTCATCAAGTGGGATGGCTTGTTCAATTGCATCTGCCGTTTCAAAAACAAAATCTTTTATTGGCTTTGCTCCAAATGTAATGGACTGATTTGCGGTAGTTGGAAAACCGGTATGTATAAGAGTTAGAATGTCAGCACATTTTATTGTACTCGTGTCAGTTTTCAAATGAAGACAAGAAGTAAGCTGATTATAATTTTGGCTTACCTGTCCTTCAATATACTCAACCAAATTCCTTACTAACGGAATAATGCTCACAAATACTTTTGGTTTAGCCAAGTTTTTTTTGAAATGACTAAAAATATCATTCAGATACTCTCCTTTTGTTAATACGATTTCTCTTGTGTCATTTTTTAAAGTCATGAGAACGCATTGCCTGGGTAAGTATAATCGTTTAGCAATTGTTCTATAAAAATCAAAGTTGTGAGTAAGTATTAATATTTTGAATATTGCATTTTGATGCAATTCTTTGATGTATTCAATAATTGCATACTTGTTCTTGTAATCAAAAGAATCAGCAATATCATCTAAAATCAACAAAGTTTTTTGATTGAGTTGTATTCGTGATTCCACGTCAAAAAGGAGTTGCAAAATATAAAATGCTCGTTGTTCCCCTTTGCTTAATATTGAAAGTAGGAAACTCTTATCTTTTTGCACTGGAATATCATTGGGGTCTTTATAATCAAATTCAAGATTAGCAGTTTCCTCTTTTAAAACAACATCTTCTTGATTTACTAATTTGATTTTGAAAGGAACATGGAACCGTTCATTAAACGTCTTAATAATTTCCTCCCAAATTGCGAATTCTTTTTTTGCTTCAGTGATTATCTTTTCTATTTCGCTTTTTTTACTTTCATAAAATTTGGCAAGCTCTGCCGTTTCCTGAGCAAGGATTGAAACATAGTTTAGCCATACTTTTTTTCTAAATTCTTCGTATTTGTCAATTTCAACAAGTAAAAGATTGTCTTTCTCTATTGCGTTTTTAAAAGACCGCAACTCTGTATTTGCACCGATAGATTTATCAACCTGCTCAAACGATTTTTTTAGCTTTTCATCATTTACAATATTTGTAATTTCGGTTTGAAGTAATTGCTTTAATTCTTCTGCTGATTTAATTTCAGCGTTATCACTTAGTGTAAATTTGTGCCCTGCTTCAAAATACGAATTATCTTCGGTTGATTTGAGCAATTCGTTTGCTTGATATGTACCAAAAGAATTGCTTGAGCTTTTAAAAAAATTGGATTTCTTTAGAAGTTCGTCGTATTTGGTAATATAGTCAGACAAAAGTTTCTGGTTCTTATCTAAAAACTTTTTGACGTTTCCTTTTTTATCAAAAATATCATTGTAACGAAAATTGTAAGAGCCTGGTTGCTTTACTAATTTTTTTGAAATAACTAGCAACACTTCAAAAAAGGTGTCCTTGGGAGATTGGCCGTAAGCATCAACGAATTCAGTTTCACAATCTGAACTTTGCGAAACTTGCTTTAGTTTCTTTATGAACTCACCTTTTTTAGTTTCTAACTCTGTATATATTTCGTCATATTGTTTCTTTAGATCCTTACTTGCAATAAATGAACTTATCTTATTTGAAGAATCATAGTTATTATCTTCTGCGTTGACTACTAAGATTGATTCAATAGCAATAGTACCTCCATCAGCACTTATATTATGTGTAGTAGCCCTGCCGTCATACACTCTATCACATGGCATTGACTTGGTGTCATTTTTTGCAATTAGGTCTAATGTCTTTGCCAGTGAAGTTTTCATTGTCCCATTTGGAGCATAAATGAGAAAAGTATTAGTGTTTAACTGTCCAAACTCAAATTTGTGGTCAAGTTTGCCAATTCCAAAACAGTTTTCAAGTTGAATTTTAAGTTCCTTCATTTCTCTTCTTTATTTTTCGTGATATACTTTACCTTTTCTTACCCTATCTGCAATGCTTTTAATGCCATATCTTCTTCGTCTTCTACTTCATAAACTAATTTGTCACTAAGCCACGCTACCAATAAATCATTTTCTTTTACTTTAAAATATGCTGCAAATTTCACAACCTGTTCCCGTGTCCGCAGGGGCAGTTCTTTGGTTCTCTCTCAACTTTCGTATGGTGTCGCCCAAACTGTCCATTTTGAATGGGTTTTATTTTGACTATATTTTATCAAATGTAGGAATGCTATATTGTTTAGCAAAATTCAGATAGCAGAAGTTTTCAACAAATGTTGATAGTTATTCCTCTGCCGATATGTTGAGGTAAAGTTGAGTAAAGTTTTATCTGCTGGGTGGGTTGTGCGTTGGCATTATTCATTCTGGCTTATCAAGTTTGAATTCTGTCAGACAGCCTTGTAGGTATCAAGATTATACATGAAGATATTAACCGGGGGAATAGCCTATTCTGATCATGCCTGGCTTTCATACCCTTCATCTATTATTAAATGTTTCCCATCTGCTGCCTGTGTGGCCAGTTCATCACACCGGTTATTGAATTTATTGTCTGCATGGCCTTTCACCCATTTAAAATGAATGGTATGTTTTTTCTGTAGTTCAAAATACTTCATCCATAGATCCCGGTTTTTAATTCCGCCTTTAAAATCAGTTTTGATCCATTTACTCAGCCAACCCTGCATTACAGCTTTTACCACATAGTTGCTGTCTGAATAAATAATTAATTCAAGGTCATTCTTTTTAAGCGCTTCCAATGCAGCGATCACAGCCATTAATTCCATCCGGTTATTGGTGGTGAGCCGGTATCCCTGCGATAATTCTTTTTTAAACTTTCCCCATATTAAAATTGCCCCATAACCGCCGGGGCCGGGATTGCCACGCGATGATCCGTCTGTATATACGTTGATTTGGTTTTCTTTCATCCCTACGAAAATAGAGAATGGAATGAGGAAAAAAGAAAAATAATTGAAAGACAAAAATCGTGGGCTGACGCGTCATGTCCCCGCCCCTCAATCACACCTGCAACATACCAGTCTTAAATTCCTGTATGATTGGATTATTATTAGCCGCTGATAAATTCTCAGAAATAACTTTTCTTGTATCTGCAGGGTCAATAATAGCATCCACCCACAAACGGGCAGCAGCATATATTGCCGTAGTTTGAGCAGCATATTTATCCATCGTTTTCTTTAAAAATTGTTGTTCCTCTTCAGGAGTCATTTCTGATCCTTTTGCTTTCAATGAAGCTACTTCTATTTGCAATAAAGTTTTTGCAGCCTGCTCACCGCCCATCACTGCTATCTTTGCCGAAGGCCATGCATAAATAAAACGCGGGTCATCCGCTTTGCCACACATGGCATAGTTGCCGGCTCCATACGAATTTCCGAGAATAAAAGTAAGTTTGGGAACTACAGAATTGGCAACAGCATTTACCATTTTGGCTCCGTCTTTTATGATACCTGCATGTTCACTGCGGCTGCACACCATAAAGCCGGTAATATCCTGCAGAAAAACAAGAGGTATTTTTTTCTGGATGCACTTCATACTAAAGCGGGCGCCTTTATCAGCGCTGTCGTTGTAGATAACGCCGCCCATCTGTAGCTCGCCTTTTTTATTTTTAATGTTCAATCTCTGGTTGGCTACTATACCAACTGCCCAGCCCTCTACACGCGCATAGCCGCAGATCAATGTTTTGCCATATTCCTGTTTAAATTCCTGCCATGAATCTTTATCAATAATGCAATCAATCATATCGTGCATGTCATAAGGCTTTAAGTTTCCTTTAGGAAAAAGGCTGTAAACATCTTCAGGATTGCGTTTTGGTTCTATGGGTTTAATGCGGTTAAATTCCGTCTTTGGGTTATTTCCAAGTTTTGAAATGATATTCTTTATACAGTCAAGGCATTCTTCTTCAGTTTGAAATTTATAATCTGCGATGCCGCTGATTTCTGTATGAGTTGTGGCTCCGCCGAGCGTTTCATTATCTGTTACTTCTCCAATGGCCGCTTTAACGAGATAAGGCCCTGCCAAAAAAATAGATCCGTGGCCTTCTACCATTAAAGTCTCATCGCTCATGATAGGAAGATAAGCGCCACCTGCCACACAAGGTCCCATCACTGCTGCAATTTGCGTAATACCCATAGCGCTCATTTTGGCATTATTTCTAAAGATACGGCCAAAGTGCTCTTTATCCGGGAAAATTTCATCCTGCATGGGGAGAAAAACTCCCGCACTATCTACTATATAAATCACCGGTAAATTATTTTCCATTGCTATCTCCTGCATGCGAAGATTTTTTTTACCGGTTATTGGGAACCATGCTCCGGCTTTTACAGTTTGGTCATTAGCCACTATTACACATTGCCTTCCCTGCACATAACCTACTCCTGCCACAGTGCCGCCGGCGGGGCATCCGCCATATTCTTCATACATGCCATAACCTGCGAAAGCGCCGATCTCAATGAAATATTTGTCCTTATCCAAAAGATATTCTATCCTTTCTCTTGCCGTTAATTTGTTTCTTTCTTTTTGTTTTTGAATTGCTTTCTTACCTCCGCCTTCTTCTATTTTATCCAATAATTTTTTGATATCATTCCACGCTGATTTATTGGCATCTTCATTTATGTTCATCTCTATATTCATAGCTGTTTTATTATTATCAAATCTAAAACTTTAATTGCTATTTGCCCTATCCCAACCCTTCCCCGAAGGGGAAGGACACGCTTTAAAGATTGTTATATTAGGTTTGAAAATGATTGGTTACAAGTGGTTTAAAGTTTGGAACTTCATTTGCATTTTCATTTACATTGATAAACATTTTAGATATATGAAGGTAATTACAAAACGGCTGCTGTTTATTATTGGCGGTCTTTTACTAGCAGGGGGTATATCGGGTCTGTCTTGGCAGGAATATAAATACAAGGCTGTAAAAGCCACCCTAGGCACCACACTAGGACACCGAAGGGACAGTCACCATTCTATCCAATAGGAGTCACTTTTTTTTTGTGAGGGGACGGGCGATGCTTTCATGAAAACTAGTTTCGCGGAACCAGTGAAGTAACGC
>Ga0066256_1005146_pt1 | contig 11059 bp, 8 predicted proteins | sample ThiBio_1000_biof_FD_87107 | JGI IMG/M metagenome (GOLD analysis project Ga0066256, IMG submission 87107) | Wastewater bioreactor microbial communities from Cape Town, South Africa - Thiocy_expt_1000_biof (version 2) | ecosystem: Engineered > Bioreactor > Thiocyanate-remediating >... | reverse complement strand
CTTGATGGATGAAGGGTCCGGGAACCCGATCCGCATGTCCGTCGCGCCGACTTTGGACAGACCCGCCCATGACCGAGGAAATCCTGATCAACGTCACGCCTCGCGAGGCGCGGGTCGGCGTGGTCGAGAACGGCATGTTGCAGGAGGTGCACGTCGAGCGCAGCGGCCGCCGCGGCTACGTCGGAAACATCTACTGCGGGCGCGTCAAGCGGGTGATGCCGGGGATGCAGGCAGCGTTCGTCGACATCGGGCTGGAACGCAGCGCGTTCCTGCACGCGGCCGACATGGCGCATCCGGCGCTCAATGCCGATCCCATCGACGGCGTGGCGCCCGCGCCCGCCAGCGCGCCGCCAATCACCGAGCTGGTGCACGAGGGCCAGCGCCTGATCGTGCAGGTCATCAAGGATCCGATCGGCAGCAAGGGCGCGCGCCTGTCCACGCACCTTTCCATCCCGTCGCGCTACCTGGTGCTGCTGCCGGACAGCGTGACGCTGGGCGTGTCGGTGCGCATCGAGGACGAGGCCGAGCGCGAACGCTTGCGCGGCGTGCTCGCGGGACTGGTCGAGGGCGGCAAATTCGGGTTGATCGCGCGCACCAATGCCGAAGGGCTGGAGCGCGACGCGCTGGCCGAGGACGTCGCCTACGTCACCCGCGTCTGGCAGGTGGTGGCCGAGGCGATCGCGCGCGCGCAGCCTGGCCAGCGCGTGTACGAGGAACCGCCGTTGCCGCTGCGCGTGCTGCGCGACCTGATGCACGACGACATCGAGAAGGTGCGCGTCGATTCGCGCGAGACCTTCGAGCGAACGCTGGATTTCGCGCGCCAGTTCATGCCGGAACTCGCCGAGCGCGTCGAGCACTATCCGGGCGAGCGCCCGATCTTCGACCTGTACGGGGTCGAGGACGAGATCCAGAAAGCCCTGCGCAAGGAAGTGCCGTTGAAATCCGGCGGCTACCTCGTGATCGACCAGACCGAGGCGATGACCACCATCGACGTCAACACCGGCGCCTACCTCGGTTCGCGCAACCTGGAAGAGACCGCGTTCCGCACCAACCTCGAGGCCGCGCAGGCCGCCGCGCGGCAACTGCGCCTGCGCAACCTCGGCGGCATCATCATCATCGACTTCATCGACATGCACGACGACGAGCACAAGCGCCAGGTGCTGCGCACGCTCGAAAAGGCGTTGGCGCGCGACCACGCCAAGACCACCGTGTACGAGATGAGCCCGCTCGGCCTCGTCGAAATGACCCGCAAGCGCACCACCGAGAGCCTCGCGCGGCAACTGTGCGAACCGTGCGCGACCTGCGCGGGGCGCGGTATTTTGAAAACCGCCGAAACCGTCGGCTACGAAATCTTCCGCGAGATCACCCGCGCGGTGCGCCAGTTCGAAGCCGAGAAACTGCTGGTGCTGGCGGCGCCGGCGGTGGTCGCACGGATGCTGGAAGAAGAATCCTCCGCGGTCGCCGAGCTGGAGGCCTTCATCGGGAAGTCGATCCGCTTCCAGCCCGAGGAGCAGTACGGGCAGGAGCAGTTCGATGTCGTGCTGCTTTGATTGCGTGCGCACTTTACGCACTTTCTGCGCGCGTAACGACGTCCATGTCTCTTTCCGCGCGCCTCCCGTGCGCGCGTGTGACTTTCTCTTGCGTGGCCAAGAGAAAGTCACCAAAGAGAAGGCCACCCCGCGAACACGCCCTTCGCCCATCCATGGGCTACGGGTTCGCTCACGGTCGCCGGGGTTCGCCGACGATACATCCATGTATCCGCGGCGAACTGGTGCACTTCCTGTGCGCCACCCTGCGGGCGATTCCGTCGTCCGCTCGCCGTGTTCGAGGGGTCCCGTTTGGCGCGCATCCTGTGCGCGTGGCGCGACAAGGTACGTTGGTTGCTCTCGCCGCGAACGAGGCCATGGATGGCCGGTCGTCGAAGCAGTCAACGCGCCGTTGCACGGCGCCGAGCATCGCAGCGCCAAGCGGGAGCAAGGCGCGCATGTTCGAGCACAAGGATGTGCGACTAAATCGGCAGGGACTGCCGATTTGAACGCCGCAGGCGGCCCTGAGTGTCGGCGAAGGGCGAGCCACAGGGATGTGGCGAGTAGTTCGCGCCGGCTCGCTTGGCGCGAGACGCGCAGGGAAGTTTCGGCAACACGATGTTGTCGAAACCGTCGTGCCCGGCGCAATGGTCTTTGGCTACTTTCTGCCGAAACAGAAAGTAGCTCGCGCGCCGTCGAGGCGCGCGAAACCCAGGTACCGAAGTCATATTCAACCCAAGAGGTGGCGCCGTGAGCGCATGGCGCCACCATTTGCGCCGCGCGCGCTTTGCGCTGACCGCGTCGATCGCGGTGTTGCTGATCGCCGTCGCCGTCGCGATGGGCGTGGTGCAACTGCTGTTGCCGCTGGCGACGCACTACCCGGATTTCATCGCGCGGCAGTTGTCCGCGCGCCTGCACCGCCCGGTCGAGTTCGCGGCCATCGGCAGCCAGTGGCAGCCGTCCGGGCCGCTGTTGACGGTGCGCGACCTGACCCTGGGGCCGGCGCAACCGGGCGGCCAGTCGATCACCTTGCCGCACGCCGCGCTGAAGTTCGATTTCGGCGCGTGGCTGCGTCCCGCGCACCGCTGGATCACCTTGCGCCTGAATGACCTGGAATTGCAGGTCGAGCATTCGACCACGGGTTGGGAGGTGACGGGATTCGGCACCGCGGGCGGCGAGTCGCACGCCTCGCTGCAGTCGCTGCCGGTGGACCTGGACCTCAGCAACCTGCACGTGCGCATCGTCGACCAGGTGACGCAGCGTTCGTGGCAACTGCTGGCGCCACGCCTGCGGCTGGTGAACATCGGCGATTCGCTGCGCTTCGGCGGCAGCGTGCAGCAGCTCGGCACGCATCAGGCGGCGACCATAAGCGGCAGCATGGATGCGGCCGCGCGCGACTACGCGCTGCACGTCTCGACGCACGACATCGACCTCGCGGAAGCGGTGCGCGGGCTGGACCTGCACCGTTACGCGGTGGCCAGCGGCCGCGGCGATTTCGACGTCTGGGGCAGCTGGCGCGATGGCAAGCTGGATTCCGCGACGGTGCGTTACGCGATGCGCGACCTGGCGGCGTCCGGCCCGGAAGGGCGCGACGTGGACCTGGCTTCGCTGGCGGGCGTGTTCCAGGCGAAACGCGCCGCGGACGGATGGGACCTCGCGTGGCGCGGTCCCGGCAAGCCGCGCGCGAACATCGACGCCGCCGGCGGCGCGCTCGTGCGGTTGCGCGGACACGCCGGCGCGTGGCGGGTGTCGGCGGCGGCGCAGGCGGTCGACGTCACGCCATGGCTGTCGCTGCTGGCGATGGCGCCGCAGGCACCCAAGCCACTGGTCGACTGGGTGCGCCAGGCGCAACCGCACCTGCGCATCGATTCGGCGGCGCTGCTCTGGGACGGCGCCGACAAGTACGACGCGACGCTGCGGTTTTCCGGGCTGCATGCGGGGGCGGCGGGGGCGGTTCCCGGCATCGCGCTGTCGCACGGAATCCTGCGCGCCGATCCCGAAGCGGTGTCGCTGGAATTGCCGCAGCAGGCGGCGGTGCTGGCGCTCACCGACACCTTCCGCACGCCGTTCACGTTCACCCGGTTCGGCGGCAGCTTCGTCGCGTGGCGCGCCGACGGTTTGTGGAACATTGGCGCCGACGGACTGCATTTCGACACCGGCGAACTCGCGGGCAATGCACGCGCGCACCTGGTCTGGCTGGGCAACGGGCATCGCCCGTTCCTGTCTGCGTCGGGCGCGCTGGAACGCGGCAAGGCCACCGACGCGAAACTGTTCTGGCCCTACCGCAGCATGCCCGCGTCGCTGATCGCGTGGCTGGACCATGCGTTCGTCGGCGGCGAAGTCACCGCGGGACGCGTGCTGATCCGCGGCAACCTCGACGATTGGCCGTTCCTCGACCACCAAGGGCGCTTCGAGGCCACCGGCGCGGTGAAGAACGCCGAGTTCGATTTCGCCGACGAGTGGCCGCGCGCGACCGAAGTCGATGCGGCGCTGGATTTCATCGACAACCACATGGGCATCGTCGCGACGCACGCGAAGGTGCAGGGCGTGGTGGTGACCCATGCGGTGGCCACGATCCCCGATCTCCACCACGGCGTGCTCGGGTTGGACATCCAGGGCGGCGGCAGCGCCGGGGCGATCGAGGCGCTGCAGGGCCTCAGCGTGGGCGGCACCGGCAAGTTCGGCATCAAGCTGTCGATACCGCTGGACGATGCCGCGAAGTTCAGCCTCGACGGCAAGGTCAACCTGGCGAACGCCGACGTGACCGCCGCGAAGTGGAAGCTGGCCCTGAAGAACCTCTCAGGGCCGCTTGCGGTCAACGGCACGGGCTTCCGCGCGCAGGACCTCGCGACGACGTTCCGTGGCGCGCCGGCGAAACTGTCGATGGCGGTGGGCGGCGGCAACGTTGCCGATCCGAAGGACATCGTCGAGGCGTCGCTGGATGCCAGCGTGTCGGCGCAGACGCTGGTGCAGGGTTACCCCGATCTCGCTTCGCTGGTCGCGCACGCCAGCGGCGTCGCGCCGTTCCACATCGGCGTCAGGGTCGTGCAGGGCGCAGGCAATGCGCCGGTGGTGCCGATCCTCGACGTGCAATCCAGCCTCGCCGGGATTGCGCTGGATTTTCCGGCGCCGCTGGACAAGCCTGCTGCATCGACACTGCCGTTGGACTTCAGTTTGCAGCTGCCGCCCGATGGCGCGCCGTTGACGGTGTCGCTGGGCGACGTGCTGCGGGTGCGCGGCCGGCTGGCCGATCCCCCGCGCAAGCTGCCCACCGCGCTGGCGATGAACTTCGGCAACACGCTTCCGGAAAACGTCCCGGCGAGCGGCCTGGTCGTCGGCGGTCACGCGGCGCGCCTGGACGTCAGCGGCTGGATCGAGCAGGCGCTGGGAACGAGACCGGGCGCGGCGTTCCCGCAACTCGCGAGGGCCGAGGTGGGCACCGACGAGGCCGAGGTGTTCGGAACCGCGCTGGGCCCGCTGCAATTCGATTTCGAGGCCGGCGCGCAGGATGACACGGTGGGTTTCGAGGGCGCCGCGGTGAAGGGCACCTTGCAGTTGCCGGTATCGGACCTGATGGCGCGCGGCATCACCGCGCATTTCGAACGTCTGTACTGGCCGGAACCACCGCCGCCGAAACAGCCCGCGGCGCCCGTGCCGCCGCCGTCGACTTCGCCGGTGGCGCCGACGGCGGTGCCGCCGCTGCACGTCACCATCGGCGACTTGCGGCTCGGCAACGCGCATCTTGGCGAGACCGTTTTCGAAAGCACGCCCACGCCGGCGGGCATGCGCATCAGCCGGTTCGACTCGAAGGGCGCGGATTTCACCATCCAGTCGCACGGGGACTGGAACGGCGACACCCGCACGAGCGCGTCGCAGATGGTCATCGACATCAGCTCCCACGATTTCGGCAAGACGCTCGCGGCGTTCGGGTTCAGCGGCCTGCTGTCGGGCGGCAAGGATTCGCAGGTGCACATCGACGGCAACTGGCCGGGTGCGCCGTCGTCGTTTTCGCTGGCGTGGATGAGCGGCGCACTTTCGATCAAGGTCGGCGAGGGCAGCATCCTCGCGGTGAAGCCGGGCCTGGGCCGGCTGCTGGGATTGCTGTCGCTGCGCGAATTGCCGAGCCGCCTGCTGCTGCATTTCGGCGACGTGTTCAAGTCGGGTTTCGGTTTCGACGATGCCTCGGCCAACTTCGCCCTGAAGGACGGCAACGCCTGGACGCACGACATGCAGATCACCGCGCCGGCGGCGAAGATCGCGATGTACGGGCGCACCGGTTTCCGCGCCCGCGACTACGACCTCACCGTGGACGTCACGCCGCACGTCGGCGGCACCCTGCCGGTGGTCGGGGGGGGGGGGGGTGGCCGGGCGGGGGGGGCGGGGGGGTGGGTGGGGCGGGGCCGGAGCGCCAGGGGCCTCAACAGGGCCGGGGGCGGCGTCTCCGGGGCCCCGGGCGGTGGGAACAACCCGAAGATCGGGACGCCCGCCGGCGCGGCGGCGCCGGCGGCTGCATGGGGCGTTGCCCCCGCCACGACGGCGCCGAGCCCGGCTTCGACGGCACCGCCCGCGCCGGCGTCGTCGGTGCTCCCGGTTCCGGCGTCGGGCTCGTCGACAGGCATGTCGCCCGCACCGGCCGCGACCGTGCAGGCCCCTGCGCCGGCGGATTCCGGCTGATACGATGCGCGCCGCACACGCCGCGCGGAGCCGATCATGCCAGCGTTCTTCTGCAAACTCGTTCCGCCGCGCCCGACCTTCGTGCAGGACATCTCGCCGGCGGAAGCCGCCGTGATGGGCCGGCACGCGTTGTACTGGCAGGAACGGATCGAGCAGGGTGCGCAGGTGTTCGCGCTCGGCCTCGTGGCCGATCCCGCGGGCGCGTTCGGCGTCGCGGTCATCGAGGCCGACGGCGAGGCGACGATTCGCGCGTTGACGGACGCCGACCCCGCGATCCGGGCCGGCATCGGAATGCGCTACGAGATCCATCCCATGCCGCGCGGCGTGATGCACAGCCGCTGAATCCGCCCGTCCGCGCCCTTCGCGCGCTTGCGAAGCGCGCGATGTGCCCTTACGTTGCCATTTTCCCGCACGAAATATTTCGATGGATTCCCCGCTGACCCTTGTCGAACGCAACCTGCTCGCGCCGGGCGGGCTGTCCACCCACGACCTCGATCGCGTGTTCACGCGCGTGATGGCGCCGTCGATCGATGCGGCGGATTTGTACTTCCAGCATTCGCGCAGCGAGGCGGGGGTGCTGGGGGGCGGCGTCGTGGGCGGCGGCAGCGATTCGGTCGACCGGGGCGTGGGCGGGCGCGCGGTGACCCGCGAGCAGACCGGCTTCGCCTAGTCCGCCGACATCGTGCTGCCGCAACTGCTGGAAGCCGCGGGCGCCGCGCGCGCGATCGCCGAGTCCGGCCACGGCGCAGGCAAGCCGCTGGCGGTGCGCGATGCGCGCGCGCTGTATCCGGCCGACGATCCGATCGACGGACTCGACAACGCCGCGAAGATCGCGCTGCTGCGCGAACTCGACGCGCTGGCGCGCAGCCTCGATCCCCGCATCAAGCAGGTGATCGTCAGCGTCAATGCCACCCACGACTCGGTGCTGGTCGCCGCCGCCGACGGCACGCTGGCCGCCGACGTGCGCCCGCTGACCCGCGTCAACGTGCAGGTGATCGCGGAACAAAATGGCCGCCGCGAGTCGGGTCATTCCGGCGGTGGCGGGCGTTGCGCGTATCGCGACTTGATCGATTCCGGCCGCGCGCACGCATGGGCGCGCGAAGCGGTGCGCCAGGCGCTGGTGAATCTCGATGCCGTCGATGCACCGGCCGGCACCATGGACGTGGTGCTCGGTCCCGGTTGGCCGGGGGTATTGCTGCACGAAGCGATCGGGCACGGGCTTGAGGGCGACTTCAACCGCAAGGGCACCTCGGCGTTCGCGGGCCGCATGGGCGACAAGGTCGCGGCGGATGGCGTCACGGTGGTGGATGACGGCACCCTGCCGGGGCGGCGCGGTTCGCTGTCGATCGACGACGAGGGCACGCCGACGCATTGCACCACGCTGATCGAGAACGGCCGCCTGGTCGGCTACATGCAGGACAAGCACAACGCGCGCCTGATGGGCATGGTGCCGACCGGCAACGGCCGCCGCGAATCGTTCGCGCACCTGCCGATGCCGCGCATGACCAACACGTACATGCTCGCGGGCGAACGCGATCCGCAGGAAATCATCGCTTCGGTCGAGCGCGGTTTGTACGCGGTCAACTTCGGCGGCGGCCAGGTCGACATCACCAACGGCAAGTTCGTGTTCAGCGCCAACGAGGCCTACCTGATCGAACACGGCAAGATCACGCGGCCGGTGAAGGGCGCGACGCTGATCGGCTCCGGGCCCGATGTGCTGACCCGCGTCTCGATGCTCGGGAACGATTTGAAACTCGACGAAGGCGTGGGCGTGTGCGGCAAGGACGGCCAGAGCGTGCCGGTCGGCGTGGGCATGCCGACGGCGAAGATCACCGCGATGACGGTGGGTGGTACCTCGGCGTGATCAGTCCGCGTCGAAATCCCGCAACGACCGAAACAGTTCACGTTGCGCGCGTGGCGGCTTGTTCGCCTCGCGTTCGCGGCGTGCCTGCCGGATCAGCGCGCGCAGGTGCTGGTGATCGATGCCGGGGTGCGCGGTGATGAATGCCGTGAGCGCGGCATCGGCGTTGTCGCCGAGCAGGTCTTCGCGCAGCGCTTCGGCACGATGCAGGGCCGCGGTTTCGCGGGCGTTCTTGCCGCGGTCGTTGGCCAACGCCGCACGCGCGGACGCGAAGGCTTCTTCGTCGTGTGCGCGCATCAGCTTGGCCAGGTGCGCGAGTTGGCGCTTGTGCGCGATGTGCGAGGGCGTGCGTTGCACGTCGGCGATTTCGTCGCGGACGTCGTCGGGCAGTTGCAGCTTGTCCAGACGCGCACCCGGCAATTCGGAAAGCTGCCGCGCGAACGCCAGCACGTCCAGCGCCTCGCGCCGGCGCGCGCTGCGGCTGGGGCGTTCGTGGTCCGGGCCGGCTTCGGTGTCGCGCGTGGCGGTGCGGGTCATTCGGGTTTGAAGGGATAACGAGAGTGGATACCGACATTGTGACAGCCGACGCCAGCCTCGCGGAACTCGATCGCCTGGCCGAATTGGCCGAAGACGTGATCCGCCGCACGCGGGCGGCCGGCGCTTCGCAGGCGGAAGTTTCGGCCAGCGTCGGCACCGGTCTTGCCGTGAACGTGCGGATGGGCGAGGTGGAGACGGTCGAGCGCAACCGCGACCGCGGTTTCGGCCTGACCGTCTACTTCGACCAGCGCAAGGGCAGCGCGTCCACCGCCGACCTGAAGCCTGCATCGATCGAAGCGACGATCGCCCAGGCCTGCGCGATCGCGCGTTACACCGAGCCCGATCCTTGCGCCGGGCTCGCCGATGCCGCGCTGATGCAGAAGGATTTTCCCGACCTCGACCTGTGGCATCCGTGGGAACCGGATGTCGAACGCGCGATCGGGATCGGCCGCGAGGTCGAGGCCGCGGGTCGCGATCACGATGCAGTCACCAACTCCGAAGGTGCCAGCGTGCAATGCGGCGGCGGCCTTGGCGTGTATGCCAATTCGCACGGTTTCATCGGCCGCGAGCGCGGCACCCATCATTCGGTTTCGTGTTCGTTGATCGTGGGCAAGGGCGACGCGATGCAGCGCGACGGCTGGTACGAATACGTGCGAGATGCGAAGGAGTTCCCGGCGTTCGACAGCATAGGGCGCAAGGCCGCCGAGCGCGCGGCGGCGCGGCTGGGTGCGCGTCGTTTTTCGACCCGCGACTGTCCGGTGGTGTTCGCGCCGGAGGTGGCGCGTTCGCTGGTCGGGCACCTGGTGTCCGCGGTCAGCGGCGGCTCGTTGTACCGGCGCGCCAGTTTCCTGCTCGATCATGCCGGCAAGCCGGTGTTGCCTGCGTTCGTCAACATCAGCGAACAGCCCCGGCTGCCGCGCGGACATGTTTCCACCACGTTCGACGCGGAAGGCGTAGCCACGCGCGAGTCGGCGCTGGTGGCAGGCGGCGTGCTGCAACGCTACGTGCTGGGCAGTTATTCCGCGCGCAAACTCGGCCTCGCGACCACGGGCAATGCCGGCGGCGTGCACAACCTCGTGGTCGCGCCGGGCGCGCGCGAAGGAGACGCCCCGCAGACGCTGGACGCGATGCTGCGGGCAATCGGAACCGGCCTGCTGGTCACCGAACTGATCGGGCAGGGCGTGTCGATCGTGACCGGCGATTATTCGCGCGGCGCAGCGGGTTTCTGGATCGAGAACGGCGAGATCGCGTACCCGGTGCAGGAAATTACCATCGCCGGCAACCTGCGCGACATGTTCATGGACGTGCTGGCGATCGGATCGGATGTCGATCCGCGTGCTTCGATCCTCACGGGATCAATTCTGGTGGGGAAGATGACTGTCGCGGGCGAGTGAGCTCGTGTTCTTTCCCGCAAGTCGCTGACGTTCGAATTGCTGCGCGGCGGCCTGCGCGCGCACGATGCGCTCTTCGGTTACCGGATGCGTGGACAGATAGCGGACGCTTGCATCGTCGTGCAGTTCCGGGTGGGCCTTTTCCAATGCCCGCATGGCACGCACGAACGCCATCGGGGAAATCCCCGACCGCACGAGCGCGGCGAAGGCGAAGCTGTCGGCCTGTTGTTCGAAACCCCTCGAGTAGTGCGCGTTCAACAGGAAAACCGGAACCGCCGTGGCAAGCGTGCTGCCGCTCACGTCGCCGATCAGTATCGATGCCACGAGCGCGACCCCCGAACCGCGCAGGACCATGCGCAGCATGTGGCGGTAGCGCTGGTGTCCCATTTCGTGCGCGGCGACGGCAAGGAATGCGTCGTCGTCGGGAAGCGCGCGCACCATCGCATCGGTCACCACGATGGTGCCGCCGCCCAGCGAGAATGCGTTCGCGCCCAATGCCTTCGATTGATAGAACTCCAGTTGCAGGGCATCGGGATCGCCGGTGCGGATGACGAAATCGTGGAAGCGTTTTTGCAGTTCCGCGCGGCGAGCTTTGGGCAGGGTGCTGGGGGCCAGCCAGTGCGAGCGCAGGAGTGCCAGCGACTGCTTCCCGATGGCACGATCCACGGCCTGCGGCAGGTGCATGGCGCCGTAATCGGCGGCCGCCGGCACGCCCCAGCCGAACAACACGACCAGCGCCAGCGCCATGACCAGCACTGCTGCGGCGGCGATGCCCCCTCGACGTTCCCAGCGATCCACCCGATTTTCCAGGCGATGCTGGCCCGGAAACCATTGGCCAACCGGTGAACCGTTCGGCACCTGCAGTCGCGCGCCGTCCGCGTAGCGGAGCGTGAAAGGCACGCCCGCAAGCGGAGCGCTTGGCACGATCTGCTCGAGCGGATCGGTGCGGTCGACGTGCTCGCCGCGCACCAGCAGGGAACCGCCCACACCTTGCACGTCCACGGCCTGCGGGCGGCTGCTGCGACCGTCGAAATAGGTGCCGCCGATGCCCGTCACAGGCCGATGTCGAT
>Ga0066256_1004565_pt2 | contig 11062 bp, 12 predicted proteins | sample ThiBio_1000_biof_FD_87107 | JGI IMG/M metagenome (GOLD analysis project Ga0066256, IMG submission 87107) | Wastewater bioreactor microbial communities from Cape Town, South Africa - Thiocy_expt_1000_biof (version 2) | ecosystem: Engineered > Bioreactor > Thiocyanate-remediating >... | reverse complement strand
TTCGCCTTCGCCCAGTTCGAGGCAGTCGATCGGCCGCCCGTCGAGCGAATGGCCGAGGCAGCGACAGGACACGCCGTCGCTCACCGCCGCTTCGGAGACGAGATCGTGATGCCGTTCCAGCGAATAAGGCGCGAAATAGGCGAACCAGGCGATGTCGCTCGCCGGCGTGTAGCGGATGGTCAGCGTGCCTTCGCCCTCATCCCTGGCGAAGGCGCTTTCCGCGCGCGCCCAATAGCTGCGATCTTCCGAGACCGCGACGCGATAGCCGGGCCACCCGGCGGGATAGGCCGAAGCGTTGAGCCCCGTGATCTTCAGCTCCAGCTCGCGCCCCGCCGCGCCGCTGACGCGGAAGTGAAACCATTGCTTGAAATCGGAAAGGTGGTCCTTGCGGATCGCCAGCCTGGCCTTTGCACCGGCCAGTTCCAGCACTTCGATATTGCCGCTGTCGAAAGCGGCGTCGACCCGGATCGGGGAGTCGCTCATCTGTTCCCGTTACCGCACTTCGACCGTTTCGCCATTATTGCCGGGAAAGTCGCGGAACAGCGCCTCGGCCATCTTCGCGGCGCCCAGCTGACTCTGGGCCAGCGGCGCATCGGCCCGCACGGTGAAGGCGGCGCGGCCTTCCCACAGCGTTTCGCCGCTCGCACGATCCTTGATCATCACGCCCAGCCGGGTGGTGACCTGCTCGGCCGGCTTGCCCGACAAGTCGAGCCCGATGCCGAGGCCCACGCCCGAGCCCCAGCTGCCGGTCGATCCACCCACACCCACGCTCACCGGGCCGCCGTTGCGCTCGGGCTGGAACGCCGTGCGCTCCACCCTGACCAGCGCGACCTGCCCGCCCCCGCCCTGAGGCGCGGCGCGATAGCCGATCCGCGCAAGCTCGCGCGAGACCGCCGTGCGGTAAGTCCCGATCTCCAGCGAGGCCGCGTCCATGCCCGGCGCGGCCTCGACCGCGATCGTCCCCTGGCCGAGCGCGGACAGCGCGGACGGCTGGTGAAAGCGCGTCACCTCCACCGGCCCGATCGGCGTCGTGCATGCGGAAAGGCCCAGAAGGCCCGCAAAGGCGATGGCGGCGGCGCGAATGGTCTGCATGGTTCCGGCTCCCTGGAAGAGGGTGTAGTCCCCGTTCTCGACGCCCGCTATAGGCTTTGCAACCGTTGCGCTGCGCTTAACCGTTTCGTGGACCATTCTTGCTAGCACCCCCAATCATGACCACCAGACCTTCAGTTCTCGTCACCGGCGGCGCCGGCTATATCGGCAGCCACGCGGTTCTCGCACTGCAGGACCGGGGCTGGGACGTGGCGGTGATAGACAACCTGTCCACCGGCTTCCGCTTCGCCGTGCCCGATGGCGTGCCGCTCTACGAAGGCGATATCGAGGATGGCGCCCTGCTCGCGGCGATCTTCGCCGAGCGCGGCACTGGCGCGGTGATGCATTTCGCAGGCTCCATCATCGTGCCCGAATCGGTGGAGAACCCGCTCAAATATTATCACAACAACACTGCCAAGAGCCGCGCGCTGATCGCCGCGGCAGTGAACGCGGGGGTGAAGCACTTCATCTTCAGCTCGACCGCGGCGACCTACGGCATTCCCGAAGTGTCGCCCGTGAGCGAGGAAGCGCCGAAGCTGCCGATCAATCCCTACGGCATGTCCAAGCTGATGACCGAGATCATGCTGGCGGACACGGCGAAGGCGCATCCGCTGAACTATTGCGCGCTGCGCTATTTCAACGTCGCCGGCGCCGATCCGCAGGCGCGCAGCGGCCAGTCGACCGAAGGGGCGACGCATCTGATCAAGGTCGCGGTGGAAGCCGCGCTGGGCAAGCGCGGGAGCGTGTCCGTCTTCGGCACCGATTACGACACGCCCGACGGAACCGGGGTCCGCGACTACATCCACGTCTCCGACCTTGCCGCCGCCCACGTGCTCGCTCTCGAGGCGCTGATCGAGCGGCCGGGCGAATCGCTCACCATGAACTGCGGCTACGGGCGGGGCTTTTCCGTGCTCGAAGTGCTCGACGCGGTAGACCGCGTGACCAACCGCAAGGTCGAGCGGATCCTGGCCCCGCGCCGCGCGGGCGATCCCGATTCGCTGATTTCGGACAACCGGCGGATCAGGGAGACGCTGCCCTGGGTGCCGGAGCACGCCGATCTCGACCGGATCATCGGCCATGCGCTGGCATGGGAACGAAAGTTGACCGAAATTCGCGGTGAAGGTTGACTTGGGCGGCCTTCATCCGTAACGGCGCGGCTTCGAATTTCGCGGGAATAGCCCGCCAGACGAGACAGATCATGAAGATTCGCAACAGCCTCAAGTCCTTGAAGGTCCGCCACCGGGACAATCGCGTTATCCGCCGCCGGGGCCGGACCTATGTGATCAACAAGACCAACCGCCGCTTCAAGGCGCGCCAGGGTTGAATCATCGGCGTGCCTCCGCCCCGGCGGAGGCCTGCACCTGAAGGGCCCCTGCGCAAGCGGGGGCTTTTGTTATGTTCGACGAAGCAGCTGACATCCCGGTTCGCGCGGTCGTGTTCGACGTGGGCGAAGTGCTGTTCCACTGGGACATGCGCGCGCTGTTCTCCCGGGTGATCGCCGATCCGGCCGAGTTGGACCGCTTCCTGTCCGAAGTGCTGACGCTGGGCTTCCACTTCCGCCACGACGCGGGGGAGGAGCTGGGCGAGCTGGTGGCCGAGCTGAACGGCCGCCACCCCGAATTCGCCGATGCGATCCACGCCTACACCACCCGCTTCAACGAAACGATCACCGGACCGGTCGCAGGATCGCGCGAGCTGGTCGAAAGGCTGGCCGCGCAAGGCGTGCCGCTGTTCGGCCTGACCAATTTCGGCAAGGCCTTCTGGGCGATGTTCCGCCCCACCGAGCCGGTGTTCGATCACTTCACCGACATCCTCGTCTCGGGCGAAGAGCGGCTCGCCAAGCCCGATCCGGCGATCTACCGGCTGGCCGAGCGGCGCTTCGGCTTCGCCCCGCCGGAGCTGATCTTCGCCGACGACCGGGAGGAGAACGTGGCGGCCGCGCGGGCCTGCGGCTGGCGCGCGCATCTCTTCACCGGAGCCGGGGATTTCGAGGCCGAGCTCGTCCGGCTGGGCCTGCTTTCCTGAACCCGCGCTCTTCCCAAAGAAAAGGGGCCCTCGCGCTGTTCGGACAAGGGCCCCAGGGGGAACCCCGGCAGGGTGAGGGGGGAGAAGGCCGGGGCAGGGATGGATGGATCGGGCGCCGGGCGGTCAGCCTCCGTTGCAGCGGGCGAGCGCTTCGGCATCGAGCTCGCCCTTGGGGTGGGCGAAGCTGGCCACCGGGCCGAATTTCTGGACGAAGCGGCCGCATACGATGACCGGGCGCGAGCCGTTCTTGCCGCCGGTGCATTGCGTGCCTTCGCACCGCCACAGAACACCGTCGACGATCTCCTGCCGCGGCTGCGCGACCGGCGAGACCAGCACGGCGCGAAAGGCGGGCGCGGGCGGGGCCGCCGCGGCGGGCATGGCGAACAGCGCAGCCGCCGCAACGGCGCCGGCGGCGATAGCGGGCGCGAAGGCGCGAAGCTGGAGGCGGTTCATCTCATCGTCCTTTGCAAATGGGCGACGCATCGCGGTGACCGGGCAATGAGTAGCCGAATTACGTTGCGAATCGCTACTTATCCATCTAGGTTTCTTATTGCAACCAAAAAACTGTTGCGCATTTGCGCGCCTGCGTGGTGATTACTGCCGGGCCTGGAAGGACGTGGATGGGAAAGCTTCGCGAACCGCTGGAAAACGTGGCCGCCTGCGGATTGCCGCAGGCGCTGGAGGTGATGGGCGAGCGCTGGTCGTTCATGATCCTGCGCGCCGCGTTCAACGGCTTCTGCCACTTCGAGGAATTCCTGAGCGCGCTGGGCATCGCCCGCAACATTCTTTCCAACCGCCTGGCCAAGCTGGTGGAGCACGGCATCCTCAAGCGCGAGCTGTGCCCGGAGGACCGGCGCAAGGTGGAATACCGGCTGACCGACAAGGGGCTGGACCTGCTGCCCGCGATGCTGGCGCTGAAGCAATGGGGCGAGAAATACACCCTGACGGAACCTTCGAATCCCGTCCTTGTCGATTCGACCGACTGGCTGCCGATTCGCCGGATAACTATCCACGCGCATGACGGGCGCGAGCTTTCCTATCCCGAGCTGCGCTGGCAGCATCGCTCGCAGATCGGAGTGAACGGCGACGAAGAGGCTTGCGGCGACAAGGCCGCCTCCGCCCGCTGATGACGAAGGGTGGGCTGGGCGCCTACAGTATCTTGTACATCACCAGCGCATCGACATAGCCCAGCCGCTTGTGGCGGAACGCTTCCGGCAGCCGGCCGACGACATGCAGGCCGATCTTCTGCCACAGATGCAGCGCCTGTTCGTTGGTGGCGATCACGAGGTTGAACTGCATCGCGCGGAAGCCGGCCGCCTTGGCGCGATCGAAGGAATCGCGCGCCATCGCCATGGCCACTCCGCGCCCGCGCGCCTCAGGGTGAGTCATGAAGCCGGCATTGGCGACATGGTCGGCCAGGCCCGTGCTGTTGGCCTTGAGATAATAGGTCCCCACCACGCGCCCATCCAGCTCGGCCACCAGCACCTGCTTGCCGGGCGCGAACCAGTAGGCGAACCCTCCCTCGCGCGGGAGGGCAGGATCGAGCGGGTAGGTCGCGCCTTCGCGGATCACCGGCTCCATGATCTCCCAGATCGCATCATGGTCCGCTTCGGCGGCGGCGCGGATCGTAAGGCCCTTCATTGCTGCTCCCTGTTCGAGGCTCCCTTCCATGGCCCCGTCCCTATCCAAGGTTAGTATCGCGCGCAGGCCGCTTGCGCGAACCCCCTGCATGTACCCCCTGCCATATACCGAGGAGGAATGCATGTCCGATTGGAAACCCTGCGCGCCCGAGCACCTGCTCGACCGGATCCAGATCGAGGATCTGCTGATCATGTATTACACCGCGCTGGTCGATTTCGACCGGACCAGCATGGCCTATCACTTCACCGAGGATGCCATCCTCGACATCAACGGCAAGATCATGCAGGGCCATGCCGAGATCGATCATCTCTATTCCCAGTCCGAAGCCCTGCTGGCCGAGAACGAGCTGACCGGCACCTATCACATGCTGATGAGCAACCCGCGCATCCAGGTGAAGGGCGAAACGGCCACCGCGCACCTGCTTTACACCGGCCTGATGTGCGACGACCTGCGCGGCCCCCCGCGCCTCGTCGAAATGGGCCGCGAATATGACGAGCTGGTCAAGCGCGACGGCCACTGGCTGATCAGCAAGCGCGTGCTGACCAGCGACGCCGGGATGCAGGATTACTACGCCGAGAATTACGTGGAGCGGTAAGCGCTCCGCCCCGCGCCGACGAATGTGATCCCCGGCGAAAGCCGGGGTCCAGAGGGAACGCTCCACTCCCGGGCTCTGGGTCCCTGCTTTCGCAGGGACTCACGGGTTCCATCTAGGCCCTTGGCGGCTGCCGTCGATAGCTCAGCGCCTCGGCCACATGGATGCGGCCGACCTGTTCCGCGCCCGCGAGGTCCGCGATAGTGCGCGCGACGCGCAGCATCCTGGTGTAGCCGCGGGCGGAGAGCCGCATCGCCTCGGCCGCCTGGAGCAGCAGCTTGCGCCCGGCCTCGTCCGGCGTGGCGTGGGTTTCGAGCGCCGCGCCGTCAAGCTCGGCATTGCTGCGCATCGCCGTGCCTTCGAGGCGCCGGGTCTGCACCGTCCGCGCGGCCGCCACCCGCGCGGCGACCTCGGCCGAGCCTTCCGCGGGCGGCGGCAAGGCGAGATCGGCCGCGCTGACCGGATCGACATCCACATGCAGGTCTATCCGGTCGAGCAAGGGGCCGCTGACCCTGGACTGATAATCCGCCGCGCAGCGCGGCGCGCGCGAGCAGGCCAGCGCCGGATCGCCAAGATGGCCGCAGCGGCACGGGTTCATCGCCGCGACGAGCTGGACCCGCGCCGGAAAGGTGACATGGGCATTGGCCCGCGCGACGCTGACTTCGCCCGTCTCCAGCGGCTGGCGCAGCGAATCGAGCGCGGCGCGCTGGAATTCCGGCAGCTCGTCGAGGAACAGCACCCCCAGATGCGCCATCGAAACCTCCCCCGGCCGCACGCGCAGGCCCCCGCCGGTGAGCGCGGCCATCGAGGCGGAATGATGGGGCTTGCGAAACGGGCGGGCGCGGCTGATCCTGCCCCCTTCCAGCTCGCCCGCGACCGAGGCGACCATGGAGACTTCCAGCGACTCGGCCGGGGTCAGTTCGGGCAGGATGCCGGGCAGGCAGGCGGCCAGCAGGCTCTTGCCCGCGCCGGGCGGGCCGATCATCAGGAGGTTGTGCCCGCCAGCGGCCGCGATCTCCAGCGCGCGACGGGCGGTTTCCTGCCCCTTCACCTGCCGGAGGTCCGGCCCGGGCGGCGCGGCTTCCACTTCGCCGGGTTGCGGCTCGGGCAGGGTCTGCACGCCCTTCAGATGGTTCAGCAGGCCGACGAGGCCGGGCGCGGCGCAGACCGGCACGCCGGACGCCCAGCGCGCTTCCGCCCCCTGCGCCGCCGGGCAGATCAGCCCCTTGCCTTCGCCGCTGGCATGGAGCGCGGCGAGCAGCACGCCCGGCGAGGCGACGATCCGCCCGTCCAGCGACAGCTCGCCCACGGCGATCCAGTCGGCCAGCTGTTCCGCATCGGTCACCCCCATCGCGCCGAGCAGCGCCAGCGCGATCGGCAGGTCGTAATGCGATCCTTCCTTGGGCAGGTCGGCCGGGGAAAGGTTGATCGTGATCCGCCTGGGCGGCAGCGACAGGCCCATGGCGGCAAGCGCGGCGCGCACCCTTTCGCGGCTTTCGCCCACCGCCTTGTCCGGCAGGCCGACGATCGAGAAGCGCGGCAGGCCCGGCGCGATCTGGCACTGCGCCTCCACCGCGCGCGCCTCCAGCCCGAGATAGGCCACTGTCGATACCAGCGCGACCAAACCTGCCCCCACACCCCTTTGTTCCGTATTCGTTCTTAATGAGGGAGGGGAGCGAGTCGAGCGAAAAACGCATCGGCACCCACCGGATAGGGGATTTCCCTTAGTAGCCCCCTCCCCTTCGTCATTCCCGCCCTTCGGCTGGCCGGCAGGCCGGCCGCTCAGGATAAACTGCCCGCAAAGCGGGCAGGCGGGAATTCAGCAGCAACACTTGTGAGCCCCAGCGAAGGCTGGGGCCTTGGTCCTCCTGACGCTGCACCTGGACGGACGAGGTCCCAGCCTTCGCTGGGACTCACGGGTTGGACTGGATTCCCGCCTGCGCGGGAATGACGAAATTGAGGTGTTACGAAACCCTTGGTGAGTCCCTGCGAAAGCAGGGACCCAGGGCGCAAAGGTGGTGCGCCCCTCCCTGGACCCCGGCTTGCGCCGGGGATCACATGATCATCCCAGCCACCCCAGCGCGCTCGCTCCCCACACTGCGGCACCGCCCAGCAGGGCCGCCAGCAGGTAGCCGGGCCAGCGGGCGCGGCCGGCGCGGCGTTCCCACATCAGCGGGATGTCGGCCAGCGGCGGGGCCTCTGGCGCGCCCCCCCCGGCGGGGAAGCGCTCCTCCCCCCCCCCGACCAGCCCGGGCAGGCGCAGCAGGGTGCCGGCATCCTGCCGCAGCCGGTCCGCCAGCGCGGCTTCGGGGCCGAGCTCGTCCCTGATCCAGCTTTTCACATAAGGCGCCGACACGTCCCACATGTTGATCTCGGGATGGAGCTGGGTGGCCACGCCCTCCACCATCACCATGGTCTTCTGCAGCAGCAGCAGGTGCGGCTGGGTCTGCATGTCGAAATCGCGGGTGATGGCGAACAGCCCGTCGAGCATCTGGCCGACCGACAGCTCGCTCACCGGCTTGCCGCGCATCGGCTCGCCCACCGCGCGCAGGGCGGTGGCGAATTCGTCCACCGAATGGTGGCTGGGCACATATTGCGCCTCGAAATGGATTTCGGCCACGCGGCGGTAATTGCCGGTGGTCAGGCCATAGAGGATCTCGGCCAGCCATTGGCGCGCGCGGCGGTCTATCCGCCCCATGATGCCGAAATCGATCGCCACGATCCTGCCGTCCGCCGTCACGAACAGGTTCCCCTGATGCATGTCGGCATGGAAGAAGCCTGCGCTGATCGCCTGGGTCAGGAAGGCGAGCACCAGCCGGCTGGCGAGCTTCGGCAGGTCGTGCCCGGCGGCCTTCAGGGCTTCCACGTCGCTGATCTTGATCCCGTCCACCCATTCGACGGTGAGCACGCGGCCGTTCGTCCGGTCCCAGTCGATTGCGGGAATGGCATAGCCTTCGAAGCCCTTCATCGCGGCGGCAAGCTCGCTGGCGGAGGCAGCCTCGCGCCGCAGGTCCAGCTCGCGATTGGTCCAGCGCTTGAAGTTCTCGATCGTCAGGCGCGGGCGCAGCCGGGCGGCTTCCCCGCCCAGCGCCTCCAGATGCGCGGCGGCCCATTCATAGGTGTCTATGTCGCGGGCGAAGCGCTGGCGGATGCCGGGCCGCAACACCTTCACCGCCACGTCGCGCCCTTCGGCGGTAACGGCGCGGTGGACCTGCGCGATAGAGGCCGCGCCCACCGGATCGGGGTCGATGCTGGCGAACAGCCGCTCCACCGGCTGGCCGAAGCTCGTCTCGATCTCGCGCCGGATCGCCTCGAACGGAACCGGCGGCAGGCTGTCCTGCAAGGTCAGCAGATTGTTCGCCGCCTCGTCTCCCACCAGGTCGGGCCGGGTGGCGAGCGACTGGCCCAGCTTGATCGCCGCGGGGCCGATCGCCTTGAAGGCATTGGCATAGTCCGGCACTTTCGGCTGGAACGTTCCGAACCGCGCGACCCGCGCCAGCCGGCGCACCGGCGGCGGCGTGTTGGGATCGCGCTCGATCCCGCGCAGCGCGCCGTGGCGGGCCAGCGTGCGGCCCCATTTGAGCAGCCGGAAGATATGGGTGGCGGGGGAAGTCATTACCCGGCGTGAGTCCCAGCGGAGGCTGGGACCTCCATCCCCAGGTGCCCCGCCCAAGGCACGAGGCCCCTGCCTGCGCAGGGGCTCACCGATATGCGGGCGCTCAAATCTTCCACCCCGAATGGATCGCCACCAGCCCGCCCAGGATCGGCTCCACCTTCGTCCGCACGAAGCCGGCATCGCGGATCATCGCCTCGAATTCGGGCATGGTGGGGAAGCGGCGGATGGATTCGATCAGATAGCGGTAGCTTTCCGCGTCATGCGCGATGGCCTTGCCGATCTGCGGCACCAGCCGGTGCGAATAGAGGTCGTAGGCTTCCTTGAAGCCGGGCCATTCGGTGGTGGAGAATTCCAGGCAGAAGAACCGTCCGCCGCGCTTCAGCACGCGCCATGCCTCGGCCAGCGCCTTTTCCTTGTGCGTCACGTTCCGGATGCCGAAGGCGATGGTGTAGGCATCGAAGAAGCGGCTGGGGAAGCTCAGTTCCTCGGCGTTCTGGCGCGACCATACGAGGCCGTCCAGCCCGCGCTCCATGCCGACGTCGAGCATTTCCTGATTGATGTCCGACACGGTGACGGCCGCGCCGCGCGCCGCCATGCGGAAGGCGATGTCGCCCGTGCCGCCCGCCATGTCGAGGATCTGTTCGCCCGGCTGCGGCTTCACCCGGCGGACGAAGCGGTCCTTCCACAGCCGGTGCATCCCGCCGGACATGGCGTCGTTCATGATGTCGTATTTCTTGGCGACATTGGAGAAGACCGCGCCGACGCGCCGGGTCTTCTCCTCGGGGCTCACATCTTCGTAGCCGAAGGAAACGCTTTCATTCATGCAATGCCCTCTAGCCGGGCGGCCTACGGCGCGCCAGCCGAGTCTTGCGCCGCTTCGCGCGGCCTCGGGGCCAGTGCGCCCGCCACGATCCCCGCCAGGATCAGCGCCATCCCGGCCAGGTGATAGCCGTGCAGCTTCTCGCCCAGCAGCAGCGCGGAAAGCAGTGCGCCGAACAGCGGCATCATGGTGATCGCCTGGCCTGCGCGCGCGGGGCCGACCTGGTCCGTGGCCCAGTTGTAGATGAAATAGGAAGCGAGCGAAGGCAGCAGGCAGACATAGAGGAATGCGCCGAGCACTCCCGGGCTCCACAGGATTTCCTTGCCGGCATGCCATTCGGCGAATGCGGGGGGCGCCATGGTCAGGACGCCGATCGCGAAAGTCACCCAGATGAAGCTGACCGGCGAGATTGCGGGCCTGAGGCGCAGCAGGACGGTGTAGAGCGACCACACCACCACCGCGATCAGCACCAGCGCGTCGCCTTTTCCCAGATGAAGCCGCAGCGCGGCAGCCGGATCGCCTTCGAACACGATTCCCGCAACGCCCAGGATCGAAAGCGCCACGCCCGCCACCTGCACCGGGCCGGCGCGGGTGCCGAAGAACATCAGGTCAAGCAGCATCACCATCGCGGGGATGGCCGCCTGCATCAGCAAGGCGTTGGTGGCGGTGGTGTAATGGAGGCCGAGATAGAGCAGCCCGTTGAACGCGCCGACCCCCAGCACGCCCAGCACCAGCACCGCTTTCCACCGGGCGAGGATCGCGGCGCGGTCGCGCCAGACGGTGGCGAGGGCGAACGGCGTCAGCACCAGCAGCGCGCCCGCCCAGCGGATGAGGGCCAGGGTGAACGGCGGAACGTCGTCGCGCACCGCGCGCCCGATGATCGAATTGCCCGCCCATAGCAGCATCACGAGCCCGAGCATGGCGAAGGCGCGCATCTGTGTCTCGCGGCTGGGCATGGCGGTGGCCCATAGGCGCGCGCGGCGGGCGGTGCAAACGGTGACAAGGCGCGCCATCATACTTATGGCCCTCGCCATGCCCGAACTTCCTGAAGTTGAGACCACGGTGCGCGGCCTTGCCCGGTTCCTCGAAGGCGAGCGGATCGCGCGCGTCGCGGTCAACCGGCCGGACCTCCGGCGCCCGTTCCCGCCCGACCTCGTCCAGGCGCTTACCGGCGCCACCGTCACCGCGCTGGACAGGCGCGCGAAATACGGCCTGATCCACACCGATCGGGGGCAGACGGCGGTGTTCCACCTGGGCATGAGCGGGCGGATGAGCGTGT
>Ga0066256_1005144_pt1 | contig 11063 bp, 9 predicted proteins | sample ThiBio_1000_biof_FD_87107 | JGI IMG/M metagenome (GOLD analysis project Ga0066256, IMG submission 87107) | Wastewater bioreactor microbial communities from Cape Town, South Africa - Thiocy_expt_1000_biof (version 2) | ecosystem: Engineered > Bioreactor > Thiocyanate-remediating >... | reverse complement strand
GCGCTAGCGCTGGCGGCGGGCGCCATGTGCCCGCCATGATGGCGCGCCACACCGCTGCAACTCCCGCAATCTGCGTTGCTGCCCACCGCGCCCACAACTCCGACGGGGCGCGGAGCCGGTGGCGGGGCAGGATAACTGCGTCAAACACAGCGCCGACAGCAAGGATGAGCTGCATGATGGTGTCGTCAGCTGCTGCACCGCCTGGTGCCGCGTGTTTGCAAAAGCAGGTGAACCACATTGTGTGTGCAGCAAAGGTAAGCATTGGTCAACGAACTATTGACTTGCAAATGAAAAGTACCCGCGCCGGTGTTACGTTTCGTATGCAGGCGGCGCACGACACCATTTGTCTGATCTTGCATTGGTTGGCGGGCCCGAGTCGCCTCCACAACGCCATGCAACTCGAAAGTTGCTACCTTGCCACCACCCATTCCAAACGTATTGATACCACCCACAAGCGCACGCACAATTGTTGATGGCGCTTTTGCGATACTGGGAGGCACCACTTGTGCACTTGTTCTGTACAGAATACAGATAACAGCGCAGCACCTGTGACATCAGCTGCCATGGCGCACGTCGTCGTGCCGCTGCTGGTGCAGGTGGTGGGCGGCAACCCTGTAACAACGGTGGCCGTGCTGCAGTGCCTGAACACCCGCGATGTCACCATCCTGCGGCAGCTGCACCCGGTGCTGATAAACATTGTGGCGGACGTGCCATGGTGCGACACAGCGACCGCCATCCATGACGTGCGCAGGTGGCGCGCCGCGTTGCCTGCCGCGGTGGGCGCGAGGGTGACAAAGCTACGCTCCCTTCGCAACCCCGCCCTGTTGGTGGGGTTGACATCACTAAATGTTGAAGAGTGCGATGCCGTCACCAATGCGGTTATTCAACGCCTGCCGTCCACGCTGCGCCGCCTGGTGGTACGGCAGTGCTACAAACTGACGGCCGCAGCCACCTTCACCCACCTGTCGCTACTGACGTCGCTGGACTGCAGCCGTACTGCAGTACTGAACGCGGGACTGGAGACCCTGCCATCATCGCTGCAGGAGCTGTACATGGATGGGTATGGGTACTGCAACTCGTCCTTGCCGGCACCAAACTTCCGCCACTTGCGCGCATTGCGTGTGTTGTCGTGGATGTCCAGTGCAACGAGCGACGCTTGCGCCACCCTGCCGCCGACGCTGGAAAAGCTGGACGTTGCAAGTAGCTTTGAAGAAGTGACGGGCATGACATTGTTGCATTTACCGCGGCTGCGTGTTTTCCGCGCAAGTCTAGCCCCCATAACCGATGCCCCGGTGGCCACGCCCCCGGCGACTCTGGAGGAACTGGTTGTGTGGGGCTGTGACAAGCTGACGCCGGCTGTGTCGTTTGCACATTTGCGAGCACTGCGTACGCTAAATATATGTGGCACCAACATTGGCACCATGAGCCCTGCCAGATTGCCGCCGTCACTGAGCGTGGCATCTGTCGACAGTACCGGTACCGGTAGTTGCGTCATTGCTTGAGTAGCCTATCGATAACGTAGCGCTGGCCGCGCTTGCTAGCAGGTGAAGCAACGGCGCCGCGCACCGTGGTACCTAAGTGGTATGGACATCCTTCTACTATCACGTTATCATATATTAATTGTATTGATATCTTAATTAGTTCACAATGGAGCGAGGCTGCGAGGGCACTTACCGGTACCGGTACGCGCAAGGCACATCGCGCGTGTGGCAGCCGCACCATGCGGGGCGACTGCGTGGCGCTGCTGGGCGCGTGTGGCGAGCCGGCAGCAGGCCTGCCGGTGAGCATGCAGCTGCACTTCGCGGGAGTGGCGCTTCCAGCCGTACCGGTACCAACGCAGCGCGATTCTCCGGGATTCGGCCAGCCTGAAGGGAGAACGCACCCGCCGCGGCCCGCGGCCGCCCGCCCCGGTCCGGGCCGAATAGTTTGGCGGCCAAGGTCGCCTGAGACACCACAGCGGCCGGCGGCGCGGGACCAATAATGCGCACACACCCCTGTGTCGCACGCGCTCAAAGTCTTAGACTCAGTGTGCAGCTGAGTGTGCTGCAGCGGCGTGCAGTCAGGGCAGGCAGGGCAGCTCATCGGCACCGACCTGCCCTGCCTGCACGCCCGATTACCGTTACCTCCCCTCAAGACTAGAGAGGGCAAGATACGCATAATGTGATATTCACAACCACACGGTTTACAACAACGAAATTGTTGGAGTAGGCCAATTTCATTGTGGTGAGGTGCACCACACCTTTCATTTTGTGATTTTTGCAGTTTTGGCGTTGACACATTGCGGTATATCCACCCCTTCCCATCCCTTCTCTCTCTCTCTCTCTACCAACTGCTGCTGCTGCTCCTGCTCTTCTTGCTCTCCTCTATTCTTGCCGACGCCCCAGTTATCCTAGGGCCCACGCTTAACCACTACTACCGCTTCCTCCTTTGCCACCTCCTCTGCCGCCTCCTCCGCTTCTGCCACACTCTCCGCTCCCTCTTCTTTCCCTCTCCCCTTCCCTCTCCGCACAACCCCTACACAAGATGGCAGCGACCCGTGCTCTAGTGGTGGCGTTTCTAGCGGCGACCACAGGTGGCGTGGCGGCGGCGGGCGGGCTGAAGGGCCGCAGCGCCGGCGGCGGTAGCGCGCCATGGCGAGCTGCAGGCCTGGCGCCAGCGCCGTACGCGCCGTGGGCGCACGCACACTTTGTGTGGCTGGACTCGTCGCAGAGCAACCAGGCCAACGTGACGGCGTACCTGGCGGGCTACGCAGCGCACAACATCACGGTGGGCGGGCTGGACATTGACTCGGCGTGGTCTACCGGGTTCAATAACTTCATTGTGAACACGGCGTTGTTCCCCGACATGGGCGGCCTGGTGGCGGGCGCGCACGCGGCGGGCGTGAACGTCATCCTGTGGATGACGTCCATGGTGGACACCGACTCTTCCAACTTTGCGACCGCGTGGAACAACTCGTACTTCATCCGCGATGGCTTTAACCAGAGCGCGCTGCTGAAGTGGTGGCACGGCACGGGCGGCCTGCTGGACTACGGCAACCCGGCTGCGAAGTCGTGGTGGGAGGGCCAGCTGAACGTCACGCTGGCGCTAGGCATCGACGGCTGGAAGGTGGACGGCACGGACCCGTACATCGTGGAGCTGCTGACGCCCATCAGCGCGGCGGGGTACGTGACGTACCGCGACTATGCTGACTGGTACTACGGCCACACCTTCAATTACACGCGCGCCGTGAACGGCGACCACTGCCTCATCTGGAGCCGCCCCGTGGACTCCTACCCCATCGGCCTCAACCTGTCTGCCTTCCTCACCTTCTCGCCGCCCTACGTCATGGCGTCCGGGTGGGTGGGTGACCAGGATCCCACCTTCTACGGCCTGCAGATGGCGCTCATCAACATCCTGGAGTCGGCGTGGCAGTCGTACGCCAACTTTGGGTCAGACACGGGCGGCTACCGCAGCGGCAGCCGCACGGCCGAGGTGCTGATCCGGTGGGCGCAGGTGAACGCCTTCCTGCCGCTGTTTGAGAACGGCGGCGACGACGAGCACCGCCCTTGGATGTACGACGCGCCCGGCAGCACGTACTACACCGACATCTACCGCAGCCTGGTGGCGGCGCACTACGAGCTGGGGCCCTACCTGCTGACCACCGGCACCGCCGCGCTGCTGGGCGGCACGTCCTCCATCACGCCGCAGTCCGCGCCGCCCGCCGACTTCCCGTTCGCGGTGCAGCCCAACATGCTGGGCGTGTACGACTACGGCTACACCCTGGGCGACGACTACTTTGTGTCGCCCATCGTGGTGTCCAACGTGTCGCTGTGGAACGTGACGCTGCCCGGCGGCGCCAACGACACCTGGTTTGAGTACTGGAACCCTTCCCGCCTGCACCCCGCCAACGCCTCCTTCTGGCTGCCCGTGCCTCTGAACACCTCCGCCGCGTTTGGCCGCACCGGCGCCCTCCTGCCGCTGCACGTGTCCACGCCGTTGGGCCTCGTGCCCTCCGGCGACGCATCGTTTGCCTCCGCTCTCACCTTCCTACTGCACGCGCCGCGCGCCGGCGCCACCGTGACGCGCGCCGTGCACGACTGGCACAACGACGGCGTCACCGCTTCCGCCACCTGCGCCGGCGGCTCCCTCATCCTCACCGCCACGCCGTACGAGCGCGACGTCATCTTCATTGTGCGCGCTGCCGGCGCCGACGCGCCCACCGCCGTCACCGTGCAGACGGCACGCAACACTACACCGGCGTCGCTGCGCCGTATCCCCGCCGCGCCGGCCGCAGCACACCCCGCGGCGCACACCGCGGTTGGATGGGAGGCGGCTGGCCCCGCGCCCAAGTGGCCCATTGCCGGCCTGGCGGCGTCGCTGGAGGCAGCCGCCGCGCCGCTGCGTGCCACCTGGTCGCATGCACCTGCTGCCACCGCGCCGGCGCAGTTGGACGAGCTGATCATCCGTGCCGGCGCCGCCGCCACGGGCCTGCGCATTGTGGTGGACGGCGTGTCGGCGTGCGCCACCGCCGCGTAGGCAGTGTTGGCGGCCCACCCCTTCTTGTGTTGCAGCCATTATCACCATTCACCATGGCCCCTACCCCACCCACTCACCAACCCACCCAACAAGTGCATACAATCAATCCATTCAATTGAAACTGTAATACCGGTACTGTAACGCCTACAAGAGGGGCACGCCAGCGCCACCAGCAGCAGGCCGTGCCGTGTCTGGTGCAGACATGCCCGCCCCCGCCTCTGCCTCCCGGTGTGTGTACTTGGGCTCTGCCACCACCTTCAACCGCCGCTTGTGCGGCTTGGTGGTCATGTGCGCCGCCAGCACGCGCGCCGAGATGAAGTGGCGGGCGCAAGGGATGCAGTAGAACAGACCGCCGCCGGGTGCGTCCTCCGACGCCACGCCCAGGTCCTTCCCCGACGCCGCCGCCTCCATGTCGTCCTGGATGCGGTCAATGTCGCGGCTGCGGTTCTTCAGGTCCATCACGCGCCGCTTGAAGTCACGCTTGGCGGCGTGCTTCCGCTTGCTCTTGTGCTGCGTCCCCGTACCCATCCTGGGTGTCTGTCCGGGGGGCAGGGAGTGGCGTAGTTTCACAACCACAAAATAATAACTACCGATAGTTCCACCTCGTAAACCCCGTAGTTTGTGCAGCAGTGTACTACCCGTGCGCTGCCACCTTTATTTTTGTCGGTGCTCGCCACCGGCATAAACTGCCTTCATCCCAGCAGTGACCTCTTTGGCACCGGAGCTGGTGGTGTCGCTGCAGCTCGCTGGTACCGGTATCCGCCGTCACAAGATCTGTCGGCGATGGCACTCCGGTACACGCACTTGGAGTGGTGGAATTTGGATACCTGCGCGTGGCGTAAAAATACAAGTGGTGGAGTTGGTAGAGTGTGTGTGGTTGTGTGTACTGCTGCGTTGCTGACCACAAACTCTGTGTTCTACACACTTATTTTGCAGAGGTACTACGACGTCGCTGGCGGTCGACAGACAGATGGCGGCAGCGGCGGCGGCGGCAGCGCGGCTGGTGGCGGCGGTGCGGGCGGGTCTGCTGGCACGCGCGGACGCGGAGGTGGCGGTGCAGGCGGCCGCGTACTTCAAGGGCGTGGTGGAGTTTTGGGGCGTCAAGACGCCCGCCATGGATGCCGTGTATGACGCCTGTGGGCCGCGGCCGCCACCGGCAGTGCTGCACGCTGCTGCAGCGGCGCTGCTGGCAGACAGCGTGTTTGAGATGAAGCATGTGGGGGTGTATGCGCTGTACCGCGGCGTGGGGGCACTGGCGCGGGATGCAGCGACTGCTGCGCAGGTGGTGGATACCGTGGAGGCGGCGTTTGACGGCCGTCACGTGTATGACTGGGCGACCTGCGACGGCCTCTCCTCGCGCGTGCTTGCCGCCTGCGCGCGCGAGCACCGCAGCCTGGCAGAGCGCGTAGCAGCGTGGCGGACGGCGCCGTACCTGTGGAAGCAGCGCGCCGCGGCGGTCACCTTTGTGAAGCTCACCGCCACGCCGCTGGGGTACCAGCCGCTCATCCTGGATGTGGCCACCCACCTGGCGGGCCACCCAGAGCGGTTTGTGCAGCTGGGGGTGGGGTGGATGTTGCGCGAGCTGAGCGTGAGCGCGCCCGCCACCTTTGCCGACTTCATGGCGGCACACGGCGCTGCCATGTCGCGTGAGGGCCTTCGATATGCCGTCGAGAAGCTGCCTAGCGAGCAGCGCGCGCGCCTCCTGGCGGTTCCTCGGGCCTCACCACTACCTGCCGCCGATGGCAGTACCGGTAGCGCTGCGGCGGCGGGCGGCGCGGGATCAAAACGACCGCGTAGGGTCACCGCAGCAGCAGCACGCGCTGAGCCACCGCCGCCGCCTGTGCCCGTGCTGTCGCGTACCGGTAGTACGCGCCGGCGGGTGCCCCGTGCCGATATGACAATAAGTTAGATAGTTGCTTTGTGCACAAGATTTAAGCGCTTGGGGTAGATAATGGCACCTGCTAATACCGTTGCCGCTGGTGCGCTGCCCGCGCAACAGTCGTCGTGTTGGCATGAACGCCCAGCTCTCCGAGTCAACAATGCTGGCTGACCCCACAACCACTGCAAGTCCGACGCAGCAAGCAGCCGCAGCGTCTCCAAATGTTGTGCAACAGGCGCTGACCACTGTTTTGCTGTACGATTGCCGGCTGCTGAGCGTTGCTCTGTTCTATCGCGCGCTTACACGCCACCATGGCAGCTACCATGGCTGCCGCAACAGAGACCACCGCCACCGCTGCGCCCGAGGGGGGCGCATCATGCACACCCACCGACACCACGGCGGCGGCGCTGGAGTGGTCGTCGCTGGCGCCACTGAAGCGACCTGAAAGGGGGGTGGACCAGTACATGTGGGATTTGGCGGTGGCGCCAGCCGTGACGGTATTGGGGTGCATCGTGGTACCCTACATTGACGTGGCGGCGATTCACATCCCCCCGGACCACGACGCCATCGTGAGCAAGCTGCGGGACAACGGGCGCGGCGACGCCGTAGTGGCAAGTTTCCAATCCGAGTGGGAGGCGCTGGACAGCACGCTGGAGGGCCGCGCCGTCATTGCCGTGTGCCGCGCTGCTGCGGAGGGTGGCGCGCTGTTGGGGCGGGTCTACTACACGAGGACGGCGGAGGAGTGGGCCCTGGAGCCGAGGCTTGAGGCACATTTTAAAGGCAGCGAGTGGCTGCCGGTGCTGCTGGCGGCGGTGAGCTACTACCGCCAAGTTACGGCCATGCTCATTGCGCCCACGAAACGTGAGTGGCCCGCCGACGAGTTGGAGTCGCTGTGGCCGACTGGGCCACACGGCTCCATGCCGGAAGAGTGGTGCATGGCGGTGGCGCCGGCCGTGACGGCAGCTAGCCGCATCGTGGCGCACTTCATCCCCAACTTGGCCAAGCATTCTATCTCACCGTACGCAAGCGCGGTCGTGGGGAAGATGCAGTCGCTGGGGCTGGATGAGAAGGTGCCGGTGTTTCTGGCCGCCTGGGAGGAGCTGGGCAGCACGCGGGATGGCCGCGCCGTCATTGCTTTGTGCCGCGCTGCTGTCAGTTACGCGGCGCTGGGTGCGGCCAAATTGGCAAAGTTGGCTGACGACCGTCGCTTGGATCGTGAGCTGGTGGAGTGGTATGGTGATAAGGAGTGCCTGCCGGTGCTGCAGGCGGCGGTGCGCTACTACCGTGCGCAGGAGGCTCCCGCTGCGGGTGGCGCGGGAGGCGGTGGTGCAGCAGTAGGCTGCGGTGCCGCAGCGGCGGCCGGCAGTGGCGCAGCGGCGGTCTGCGGCTACGAGTCCCTCCGTCGGTGCATGGGTCTCGCGCCCCTGCCAGTGACAAGCTTCGTGGCCAGCAGTGGCGAGACAGTCCACATTAGCGCAGCGGTGTACGAGTTGCGGCGCATGATTGGTAGTTATTGATGCGCGGCGGATAGCCTTGGAGACTTGGATATCATATATATATATATGATATACGAACTTAAAATGTCACTATTGTTGCCATACGGTGTACCAGGTGAGACGACGGTGCCTCGGACGGTGGTATGACGGCCGCGCGCGCTGTCCCTGGCGCCCGCCTAGGGGCCTCCGAGTCAGCAGGTCCGGGAAGGTTCCCACGTGCAATGTGACGTGCATTCACGGCAAGCATTACCGGTAAGCAGCCGCAGCGCCTCCAGATTGTGCGGCGGACACTAACCACTGCTTGCTGCGTGTTTGTTGGTATCAGTGTACCGATAGGTTGACTGTGCTGCACCGGTACCGGTACCGGTACCTGTTCTTGCGCACTGCTGCCCTACTCACCATGGCCACCGTCCCGCGCATGCCACTGCCACCAACCTCGAGTGTGCCTCGCAAGTACGCCAGCTACGCTGCCGCCGCAGCTGCTGGGTGCAAGAGGGGAGCGTCGCGTGTCGTCGGCGCATCGCGTTCTGCCCATGCCGACGGCGCGGCGCTGCCCGAGTGGCCGTCGCTGGCGGCGCTGCAGCCAGGTGATACTGGCGGCAGCAGGGTCTTGTGGTACCGGGCGGTGGCACCAGCCGTGACGGCGCTTGGGCGCATTGTGGCTCCCTTCATCGACGTCATGGCGACACGTGTCTCACCCGATCATGACGCCATCGTGGAAAAGCTACGGGCCCTGGGGCGCGGCGAAGCGGTGGCGGGCTTCCAGGCGGCTTGGGAACTGCTGGGCAGCACGCCAGATGGCCGCGCCGTCATTGCCGTATGTCGTACTGCTGCGGAGGGCGGCGCGTTGCTGGGGCGGCAGTTCATGACGGGGATGGCAAAAGAGATCACCCCGGAACTCGTACTGGCGAGTATGTATGCAGGCAAGGAGTACCTGCCTGTCCTGCAAGCGGCGGCGCGCTACTACCGTGGACATACCGGTACGCCGGCTGCCAGCACCACCGCCGCATCCGAGTGGCCGTCGCTGGCGTCGCTGGCGTCTGTGTCGCGGGATTTGACGTGGAATTCGCCCGAGGAGGTGCCGGAGGAGTGGAAGATGGCTGTGGCGCCTGCTGTGACGGTAATGGGGCACATCGTGGCGCGGTACATCCCTGACCTGGGGAGGATGGGTGTATTTTTGAGTGTTGATTCCGTGGTGGGTATGCTGCAGCACCTGGGGAGGGACGAGGATGTTCCGAGGTTCCTGGCGGCGTGGGAGGAGCTGGGAAGCACGCCGGATGGCCGCGCCGTCATTGCCGTGTGCCGTGCTGCTGTTGATGTCCACAGCATGCCGCTAGGCAATTCTAGAATGGAAGAGCTGGCAGGCGACCCTGGCCTGGAGGGCAAGCTTGCCAAGGTGTACACAGGTTGCGATTTCCTGCCGGTGCTGCTGGCGGCGGCGCGCTACTACCGCGCGTATGATCTTGCCGCCGGTGGCGGTGGTGCAGCGGCGGCTAGCCGTGCGGCGGCCAGCCGTGCAGCAGCGGCCGCCCGTGACGCAGAGGCGGCCAGCCGTGCCGCAGCGGTGATCAGCCGTCGCCTCGCGGCGGGCGGTACTGGTGCAGCGGCGGGCGGTGCTGGTGGCGGCACGTGGTGGTGACCACGCGTTGTGTTTGTGGTTGTGCATTGGGCGATTGTGATTGCATTGTGTTTTGGAGCATTGGCCTGGCCTGCCATGGCGGCGTGGCCATTGTACTGTATGGTGTGCCCGACTTCAAGTCAATTGACGATGCATGCCGGCGCCGGGTGGCAGCAGCGCGGCGCTGCCACAGTCGCTATCATCGGTGCCATGCCAATGTCTCACCACGCCGATGCGACGCCCGCCTTGAGGTACCGGTACCGGTATCCGAGTCGGGGAAGGTTCCTGACCCCGCACCCACCACAAATACGACGCAACAAGCAGCTGCGTCGTCTCCAGAAGTTCACGGCAAGTACCGACCACTCATTTGCTGCACGTTTGCAGGTTGCTGTGTAGCGTCGCTGTGTTGCATCTCCTACGCGCGCACTCCCGCCCCACCATCATGGCAAGCGCTGACACCACCACGCTGCGGGACGCGCGCGCCGCCAGTCACCTAACCGCTGCCGCTACGTGCGAGGGGACCCCGTCAAGTACCGGCACTGGTGCCGGTGCCATCGCGTCCGAGTGGCCGTCTCTGGAGACACTGCAGCGAGTTGACGCCGACGGCGGCGAGGCCTTGTGGGACTTGGCGGTGTCGCCAGCTGTGACGGCGCTGGGGCGCCTCGTGGCACCCTACGTCGACATCATGGCGACGCGTATCTCACCCGAGTACACCACCATTATGATGGCATTGGAAGACTTGGCAAGCGACGGCGCGGTGGCCAGCTTCCAGTCGGTGTGGGACGAGCTAGGCAAAACGGAGAATGGCCGTGCCGTCATCGCCGTGTGCCACGCTGCTGCACAGGATGGTGCGCTACTGGGGCGGCTGTACATAACGAGGACGGCAGAGGAGGGGGACAATATGGAGCGTCGGCTGGAGATATTTTTTGAAGGCAAGGAGCATCTGCCGGCGCTGCAAAGGGAGTTGAGCTAGACCGGGACACAGCCGGTAATCGCGGCGCCCGCCGATGCAGGGTCACCATCCTCCAGACCGCCGCCCGCCGACGAGTGGCCATCGCTGGAGTCGTTGAAGCCACGCGGGTTGCACTGGGTCCCGCCTGAAGAGTGGCGCATGGCCGTGGCACCGGCGGTGGTGGTAGCGTGGCGCATCGTGGCGCGGTTTGTCCCTGTCGCAGCCATTTCGTTTGTCTCGCCAAGCACGGATGCGGTGGTGATGACGCTGCAGGGCCTGGGGCTGGACGAGAAGATACCGTTGTTTCTTGCCGAGTGGGAGAAGCTGGGCAGCACGCGGGACGGCCGCGCCGTAATGGCCGTGTGTGATGCTGTCTCCGAGAAAGGCATGGGGCTGGGCGAGCGGCACAACTTTGCTAGGTTGGCTGCCGACCCTGGCCTGGATCGTGACCTGGAGGAGCTGTATGGCGGGAAGGAGTGTTTCACGGTGCTGCAGGCGGCGGTGCGCTACTACCGCGCAAATGAGCCTGCCGCGGCGGGCGGCGGGGGCGGTGCAGGCACGAGTGGTGCCGGGACGGCGGCGGCGGGCGGTGCTGGTAGCGGT
>Ga0066256_1002384_pt1 | contig 11063 bp, 8 predicted proteins | sample ThiBio_1000_biof_FD_87107 | JGI IMG/M metagenome (GOLD analysis project Ga0066256, IMG submission 87107) | Wastewater bioreactor microbial communities from Cape Town, South Africa - Thiocy_expt_1000_biof (version 2) | ecosystem: Engineered > Bioreactor > Thiocyanate-remediating >... | reverse complement strand
TGCAGAACGCCCCCAAACGCTTCATCCGCGTCACACGCCCCGTGGAGGTGCGCGAGGGCGAAGGCGCCAACGCCAAGTGGGCGCGCCTCACGCCGTACCACGGCTACAAGCTCAGTTTTGAAATCGACTTCGACCACCCCGCCGTAGACTCCACCGGCCAGCGTGTGGAGTTTGACCTGGGGCAAGGCAACTACAGCCGCGACATCGCTCGCGCGCGCACCTTTGGCTTCACCCGCGATGTGGAGATGATGCGCTCCAACGGCCTGGCGCTGGGAGGCGGGCTGGACAACGCCATCGTCATGGACGACTACAAGGTGCTCAACAGCGACGGCCTGCGCTACGACGACGAGTTCGTGAAGCACAAGATCCTGGATGCCATGGGCGACCTGTACCTCATTGGCAAGCCGCTGCTGGCCGCCTACAGCGCCTTCCGCTCGGGCCATGCCATGAACAATTTGCTGCTGCGCGAGCTGCTGGCCCAGCGCGATGCCTGGGAAGTGGTCACCTTCGAGGATGAGCGCCAGGCACCCACCGGCTTTGCGCAGCCTGCGCGTGCCTGGTAGGGCCCGTTGGCCATGTTGATCTTTCGCTGGCTGGCCATGCTGCTGCTTTTGGCGGCCGCCGTGTCATTTGCGTTTTATGCCGGCACCGGGCAGCCGCGCTACAAGCGCCTGGGGCTCGTCATCCTCAAGTGGACGGTGATTGCCGCTGTGTTCTTCTTTGCGGTGATTCTCATCGGCCGCCTGGCCTGATGTATCGGCTGATTCGCGGGCTCTGCGGGCCCGTTTTTTCTCTGGCCTATACTCGCGCCTGCTCCGGGGTGTGCTGATGCGCTGAGATGCAAGGGTCTGAAGGAATTCAGGCGAGCTTGCGAACCCGACGAACTTGATCCGGTTCATACCGGCGGAAGAAGAGCCGACCTCCTTGTCCCCGTGCCCGCAGTCCCTGTGGGCACGCCATGCCCCAGGCGCCGCAGCACCTGGGGGGCGCACAGGTCCATTCCGGAGCAGACCCCACCGCCACCGGAACCAGGAGACCTGCCCATGAACGCCCCCGACCCCCACGCCCAGCTCGCTGCCTCCGAAAAGTTTGCCGAGCTGCTCGCCCGCACCCGCGAACCCTTCCCCGCATCGCGCAAGGCCTATATCCCCGGCCAGTTGCACGCCGACCTGCGCGTGCCCGTGCGTGACATCGCGCTCACCAACGGCGAGCTGGTCAGCGTGTACGACACCTCGGGCCCCTACACCGACCCGAACGCCGTGATCGATGTGCGCCAAGGCCTGGCCAGCGTGCGTGGCGGCTGGATCACCGGCCGTGGCGATGTGGAGCACTACGAGGGCCGCGCGCCCGTGGCGCTGGACGACGGGCAAAAGAGCGAAGACGCCACCCGCCTGGCCCAGCTGCGCGCCGAGGCTGCGGCCCTGCAGCGCCAGCCCCTGCGCGCCAAAGCCGGTGCCAACGTTACGCAGATGCACTACGCCAAGAAGGGCATCATCACGCCCGAGATGGAATACGTGGCCATTCGCGAAAACGGCAAGCGCGAGTGGATGGAGCAGTACATGGCCGACGCAGGCCGTGAGAAGCGCCTGATGGGCAACCCGATGGGTGCCAGCATCCCTCGCATCATCACGCCCGAATTCGTGCGCGACGAAGTGGCCCGGGGCCGCGCCATCATTCCGGCCAACATCAACCACCCCGAGGTGGAGCCGATGGCGATTGGCCGCAACTTCCTGGTCAAGATCAACGCGAACATCGGCAACTCGGCCGTCACGTCGAGCATTGAAGAAGAAGTGGAAAAGCTTGTGTGGGCCATCCGCTGGGGCGCCGACAACGTGATGGACCTGTCCACCGGCAAGAACATTCACACCACGCGCGACTGGATCGTGCGCAATTCGCCCGTGCCGATTGGCACGGTGCCCATCTACCAGGCGCTGGAAAAGGTGGGCGGCGTGGCCGAAGACCTGACCTGGGAAATCTTCCGCGACACGCTGATCGAGCAGGCTGAGCAGGGCGTGGACTACTTCACCATCCACGCGGGCGTGCGTCTGGCCTACATCCACCTCACGGCGCAGCGCCGCACGGGCATCGTCTCGCGCGGCGGCTCCATCATGGCCAAGTGGTGCATGGCGCACCACCGCGAGAGCTTCCTGTACGAGCACTTCGAGGACATTTGCGACATCATTAAGGCGTACGACGTGTCGTTCAGCCTGGGCGACGGCCTGCGCCCAGGCTGCGCATCGGACGCCAACGACGAAGCGCAATTTGCCGAGCTGCACACGCTGGGCGAGCTGACCCAGGTGGCCTGGAAGCACGACGTGCAGACCATGATCGAAGGCCCCGGCCACGTGCCCATGCACATGATCCAGGCCAACATGACCGAGCAGCTCAAGACCTGCCACGAAGCGCCGTTCTACACCCTGGGTCCGCTGACCATCGACATCGCACCCGGCTACGACCACATCGCCAGTGCCATCGGCGCCGCCATGATCGGCTGGATGGGCACGGCCATGCTGTGCTATGTGACGCCCAAGGAGCACCTGGGGCTGCCCGACCGCGACGACGTGAAGCAGGTGATCATTGCCTACAAGATCGCCGCGCATGCGGCCGACGTGGCCAAGGGCCACCCCGGGGCCCGCTCGCGCGACGACGCACTGAGCCAAGCGCGCTTCGACTTCCGCTGGCAGGATCAGTTCAACCTGGGCCTGGACCCCGAGACGGCTAAGGAATACCACGATGAGACCCTGCCCAAGGACTCGGCCAAGGTGGCGCATTTCTGCTCGATGTGTGGCCCCAAGTTCTGCTCGATGAAGATCACGCAGGAAGTGCGCGACTTTGCAGCGCAAAAGGGCGTGGCTGAGGCCGAAGCCCTGGCCCAGGGTATGGAGGCCAAGGCGGCAGAGTTCCAGAAGGGTGGTGGCGAGTTGTACATCCCGCTCAAGCCGGTGTAACGACGGGGCAATAAGCACAGCTACTGGCCCCGAGGTTTCCCTGAAAGAGCTTATGGGGGCCGTGCTTACCCTGTGCGGCAGGCGGCCCTGCCCGGCATATAGTCGCGCCCACTCCCGGCCCAGAAGGTAGGGTGTGTGCGTGGCACCAAATTTGCTATGCTGGACTATCTGTTAAAAAATGTAAGGAAGAGCCATGAATGCTCTCGGCCGCTTCTCCATCCGCACGCGTCTCTACTTCGGAACAGTCTTTTCCCTGATCCTTCTGGTCGTCATCGGTGCCATGGGCTACGTAGCCCTGGACCGCACGCGCGGCACCCTGCAGGTGCTGTTTTCAGAGCGCGTGCAGACGCTGACCGACATGTCCGAGCTGCGCACCACCCTGGGTGACCTGCGCCGGACCGAAAAAGACATCATCATCAACTTCAACAACTCGGTCGAGGTCTCTGCCCTGCGCGAGTCCTGGGCCAAGACCCTGACCTCCCTGCGCAAGCGCCTGGCCGATGTGCGCCAGGTGCAGTCGGGTGATGCCGAATTTGTGGCCTCCATCGACAAATCGCTGGACGAGATCAAGCAGTACGAAACCGGCATTTCGCCCATCTTCGAGAAGATCGAAGGCGCGCAGCTGGACGGCGCGGGCGGCGGCGCCTACGCCGATCGCCTGAAGGTCCACATGGAGGCCACCGACAAGCTGTTCTCCAGCCTCGCGGACTCGGCCCGTGCGCAGATGGACGAGGCCCGTGCGGGCGTCGAATCACGCACCTCCACCATGGCCGCGCTGATCGGCGTGGGCCTGGTGCTGGCACTGGCCGTGCTGATTCCGCTCACGTTCTTCAGCGTGCGCTCCATCACCAAATCCCTCGGGCAGGCACAAGAGCTGGCCGAACGCATTGCCAGCGGCGACCTGTCGCGCGATGTGGCGGCCATGAACCAGGACGAAGTGGGCCAGCTGGTGGGTGCCATGGGCCGCATGCAGGACTCGCTGCGTGACCTGGTGCGCCAGGTGCAGGACGCGGCGGGCAACATCTCCACCGCCAGCTCCGAGATCGCCAGCGGCAACCACGATCTGAGCCACCGCACCGAGCAGACGGCGGCCAACCTGGAAGAGACGGCCTCGTCGATGGAAGTGCTGACCAGCACCGTGCAGCAAAGCGCCCAGGCCTCGCGCCAGGCCAGCGACTTCGCGTCGACCGCTGCCGAGGTGGCCGCACGCGGCGGCGCCGTGGTGTCGCAGGTGGTGACCACCATGGACCAGATCACCACCAGCTCGCGCAAGATTGCCGACATCACGGGCGTGATCGATTCGATTGCGTTCCAGACCAACATCCTGGCGCTGAATGCCGCCGTGGAAGCCGCCCGTGCCGGCGAGCAGGGCCGCGGCTTTGCCGTGGTGGCCAGCGAGGTGCGCAACCTCGCGCAGCGCAGCGCCGAGGCCGCCAAGGAAATCAAGGGCCTGATCGGTTCGTCGGTGGAGCGGGTGGAAGACGGCTCGCGCCTGGTGAGCCAGGCCGGTCAGACCATGACGGAGATCGTGAGCAGCGTGCGGCGTGTGTCCGACATCATTGCGGAGATCACCGCCTCGTCGGCCGAGCAGAGCGACAACATCGGCCAGATCAGCCAGTCGGTCACCCAGCTGGACCAGATGACGCAGCAGAACGCGGCGCTCGTGGAGGAATCCACCGCAGCGTCCGAGTCGCTGCGCGAGCAGGCCCACCACCTCAACAGCGCGGTCAGCCAGTTCAAGCTGCAGGATGGCGCATCGCCCTCGGCCACGTTCAACACCCCCGTTGCCGCAGCACCCGCCGTCGCCCAGGCGGCGCGCCGACCTGCGTTGCAGATCCGGTAATTTCAGGTGTTTTTGGCTGATAGCGCTAGTGCTTCATGCGCTAGCAGCTATCAGATGTATAGCAAATCAGTCCCGCGTCACCCGCAGCACTTCTTCGCGGCTGGTGATGCCGGCGGCAATCAGGCGTTCGCCATCCTCTCGCATCAGTGCCATGCCATCGGCCATGGCGGCGGCGCGGATGTCGGCCTCTGACGCCTGGGCGTGGATTTGCGCGCGGATCGCGTCCGTGGTCACCAGCAGCTCGAACACGCCGGTGCGGCCGGTGTAACCCGTCTGGCCGCAGTGCTCGCAGCCCGCGCCATGGCAGTGGCTGCAGAACTTGCGCACCAGGCGCTGGGCCAGCACGCCCAGCAATGACGACGACAACAGGAACGGTTCCACGCCCATATCCGTCAGGCGCGTGACGGCGCTGGCCGCATCGTTGGTGTGCAGCGTGGCCAGCACCAGGTGGCCGGTGAGTGACGCCTGGATGGCGATCTGCGCGGTCTCGAAGTCGCGGATTTCGCCGATCATGATGATGTCCGGGTCCTGCCGCAGGATGGCGCGCAGGGCCTTGGCAAAGGTCAGCTCGATCTTGCTGTTGACCTGGGTTTGCCCCACGCCGGGCAGCTCGTATTCGATGGGGTCTTCCACCGTCATGATGTTGTTGCGCGTGGCGTCGAGCCGGCCCAGCGCCGCGTACAGCGTGGTGGTCTTGCCCGAGCCCGTGGGGCCCGTCACCAGGATGATGCCGTGCGGCTGACCGATCAGGCCCTCGAAGCGGTGCAGGGTGTCGCCCTGCATGCCCACGGCCTCCAGGCTCAGCTTGCTTTCGCTCTTGTCCAAAAGACGCAGCACCGCGCGTTCGCCATGGGCGCTGGGCAGGGTGGAAACGCGCACGTCGATGGCGCGCGTGCCCAGGCGCAGGCTGATGCGGCCGTCCTGGGGCAGGCGTTTTTCGCTGATGTCCAGGTCGGCCATGATCTTCAGGCGCGAGATCAGGGCGGCGTGCAGTGCGCGGTTGGGCTGCACCACTTCGCGCAGCGTGCCGTCTACCCGAAAGCGCACGCTGCTGTGCCGCTCGTAGGGCTCGATGTGGATGTCGCTCGCGCCGTCGCGCGCGGCCTGCGTGAGCAGGGCGTTGAGCATGCGGATGATGGGCGCGTCGCCGGCCGATTCCAGCAAGTCCTCGACGGCGGGCAGCTCTTGCATCATGCGCGAGAGGTCGGCGTCGCTCTCGACCTCGCTCACCACGGTGGCGGCGCTCGATTCACTGTGCGAATAGGCGGCGCTGATGCGCTGGGCCAGCGCCGGGGCATCCAGCGGCAGCAGCTGCTGCACGGGGTGCTTGCGCAGCACTTCGGACAGCGCGCCCGCGTCGGGGCTGGGGCCGTGCCACAGCACCAGCTGGTGGCCGTCGTCCTCCAGCAGCAGCTGGGCGGTACGGGCAAAGGCGTAGGGCAGGGGGTGGCGCATGGGTGGCGGCTCTTCTCTTCTTCAGCGTGGCGAAGTCTCTGCGGGCAGCGGGGCCAGCGGCTGCGCAGGCACAGTCGCTGCGCCGGGCTCTGCGCGCTGTGGCAGCGCGGGCAGGATGGGTGCGCCGGACACCGACTTCATCACCACGCTGGGCGTGGGCTGCGTGTTCTGCTGCAGCGCACGGATGGCCTCGTAGCGGTCCATCATCAGCGCATCGCTGGTGGCGTTGTCGCGCACCACAATGGGGCGCAGGAACACCATCAGGTTGGTCTTGTTGCGGGTGCGGTTCTCGCTGCGGAACAGGTTGCCCAGCACGGGGATGTCGCCCATCACCGGCACCTTGTCCTGGCCTTGCGAGTAGCTGTCTTCCAGCAGGCCACCGATCACGATGATGCTGCCGTCGTCCACCACCACGTTCGACTCGATGGAGCGCTTGCTGGTGGTGGGGCCGTTGGCGTTGCTCAGCGTGGCGGTGTCGATCTTGGAGACTTCCTGGTAGATGGCCATCTTCACCGTGCCGTTCTCGCTGATCTGCGGACGCACCTTCAGCATCAGGCCCACGTCTTTGCGCTCCACCGTGGTGAACGGGTTCACCGTGCTGCTGCCCGTGCTGTTGGCGTACGAGCCCGTCACGAACGGCACGTTGTTGCCGATGATGATGCGCGCCTCTTCGTTGTCCAGCGTCATCAGGTTGGGGGTGGAGAGCACATTGGCGTCGCCGCTGTTCTGCAGGAAGTTCGCCAGTGCGCCCAAGTAGTACTGGCCGTTGACGCGTGGCGCCAGCGCCAGGTTGAGCCCCTTGCCCAGCGAGCTGGCCGCCGAGGCGATGGAGGTGGTGGAACCCGAGGCCAGGGCGGCGGTCACATTCAGGATGTTGGCACCGGCCGCGCCGGAGTTGGTGCCGATCACGCCCACAGTGCCGTCGCCGTTCTTGCCCAGAATGCCCTGCCACTGGATGCCGAACTCGGCCACCTTGTTGGCGGAGACCTCGACGATCAGGCTCTCGACCAGCACCTGCGCGCGGCGACCGTCGAGCTTGTCGATCACGTCGCGCAGCTGGCGGTACAGCGGCTCGGGCGCCGTGATGATGAGCGAGTTGGTGGTGGGGTCGGCCTGGATCTGCCCGCCAGTGGAGGGCTGGTTGTTGTTGGTACTGCTGGTGCCCATGGCGCTCGCGCTGGAGCCCAGGCCGCCGGTGCTGCTGCTGCCGGACGAGCTGCCGTTGGTGGACAGCATGCCGCCGGTGCTCAGCCCGGTGCTGGGTGCGGGCGCGCTGGCGCCCCCACCGCCGCTGGCCGCGCCGCCATTGTTGCCGCCCATGGCCGCCATGGCGGCGCGCAGGGTGGTGGCCAGCTTGGTGGCGTCGGCGTTCTTGAGGTAGACCACATGGATGTTGCCGCTGGCGGCGCTGCTGCCGGGCGCAGGCGCCTGGTCCAGCTGGGCCACCAGGGCGCGCACCTGGGCCACGCGGGCCGGGTTGGCGGCGCGCAGGATCAGCGAGTTGCTGCGCGGCTCGGCAATCAGGGTGGTCTTGAACGACGTGTCGGCCTGGCCGGGCGCGGCCGCAGCGGCGGCGCCTCCGTTGGCGCTGCCGCCGTCGATCAGGCGCGACACCAGCGGTGCCAGGTCGCTGGCAATCGCGTTCTTGAGTGGAATCACCTCCACATCGCTGGCGTTGGACACATCCATGGCCGCCACGATGCGCGCCAGGCGCTGCAGGTTGTCGGCATAGTCGGTGATCACCAGCGAGTTGTTGCCAGGGTTCACGTTGATGGTGTTGTTGGGGCTGATGAGCGGGCGCAGCACCGGCACCAGGTTGGCCGCGTTCTCGAAGTTGAGCTTGAAGATCTGCGTGACGATCTGCCCGCCGCCGGGCGCGCTGCCCGCGTTGCCCTGCACGACGCTCACGCTGCCGCCCTGCAGCTTGGCGTCGGCCTCGGGCACCACCTTGTACAGGCCGGCTGCCTCCACCACCGTGAAGCCCTGCAGCCGCAGCGCGGCCAGGAACTGCTGGAACGCGGCGGCGGGTGTCACGGCGCGCTCGGTCACCAGGTTGAGCTGGCCTTTCACGCGCGGGTCCACCACCACGTTGCGGCCGGTGATGGTGGCCATGGTGCGGGCCACAGCCTCGATCTCGGCGTTGGCAAAGTTGAGCGTGACGGGTTCGCTGGGGCGCACGCTGCCGGTGCGGGTGTCCACCGCCGTTTGGGCGCCAATTTGGCCGCTAGCGCATGTAAGTATTGCGCTGGCAGCTATTGTCTTGAGAGTTAAGCGCAGGCGTGGAGCAAACAGGAAAGTCATAGATTCAACCCACGGTGATGATGGAGCGCGCGCCATTGCGCCGTCCGATGATGTTCAGAAGATTGGACAGTGCGGCCTCCCGCTCGGGGGCGGCACTGGCCTCGCCCGCAAAGCGCAGGCGGTTGCCCACCCACTGGCCGCTGCCGCTCAGTTGCAAGGCCCCGTCGAGGGTGCTGAGGGCGAGCGTGGGCACCTCGCCGCCCTGCAGCACCAGCCGGTAGCTGCCCATGGGGCGCAGGGTGGACAGGCGCGAGGACATGGCCCGTGCATCCAGCTGGGCCTGGCCCGACAGCACCATGCGGCCAGCGGCCCATTGCACGGCCAGTGCGCGGGTCTGCAGCGCCAGCTGGCCCTGCGGCTGCAGCGTGTTCCAGGGGGTGCCCAGGCCCGCCAGCAAGGCGGCGGGCCACTGGCTCTGGCCGTCGGCCAGGGTGATTTGCGGGCCGACCCAGCGCAGGTGCACCTGGGCCTGCAGGGGCTCCGCCGTGCAGCAGCCCGCTTGCAGCCGGGCGCGCAGACCGCCCCAGGTGGGGCGCAGCTGCCAGTCCACCCGGCCGGGCAGGGCGGCGCTGTCTTTGCTGGCCTGGCCGCCGGTCAGCACCAGCTGGGCCGAGCCGGTCCACACCGTGCCGCGTGGCTGCAGCAACAGTACCTGCCCTTGGGTGGCACGGGCCACGCCGCCGGCCAGCCAGTGCGCGGGCGCAAAGGCCACCACGGCGGGCAGCACGCCGGCCAGCACGCCGGCCCATGCCCAGCCCCACGCTGTGCGGGGGGCGGAGCGGGGGGCAGGGCGTGTCGGACGGAGGTTGCGGGCCACGGTGGGGAGGGTGTCGTTCAGGGCGGTGACGGGGCAGCGGGTCAGCGGGCCGGGGTGGCGGGCAAGGCCAGCACCACGGTGCCATCCCAGCGGGGCATGGCCACGGGCGTGCTGCCCAGGGTGACGGGCGCATTGCCAGTCGGCGCCGCAGCAGCAGGAGCAGCACTGCGGGTCAGCCGCGCTTCGAGCGGTGTGGCGCGGGCGTTGCTACGGGCCTGGGCCAGCCACTGGGCCAGCGCGTCGGCCGATGCGCCTTTGAGCGCGACCGTGGCGCGGTCGCCCGCCACGTTGAGCTGGGCCGTGTTGCCCAGGCGCTGCGTGAGGGCGGTGCGCAGCGCGCCCACGGCATCGCCGGGGCTGGTGGCGGGTGTGGCCCGCAACTGCTGGGCCTCCGCCTGCAGGCTTTGCATGCGCTGCCGCTGGGCGTCCAGGGCGGCGGGCCGCGCCAGGGCTTTCCAGCGGTCCTGGAGGGCGGACGGTTGGGTCATGGGCTCACCTCGGTGCGCAGCAACAGGCTGCCATCGTCCATGCGGGCGCGGTACCCGGCGGCTTGCAGGCGGCATGACACCACAGATTCTTCATCGGGCGCCAGCGTCACGCCACGCAGGCGCAGCTCGCCGGGCGTGTATTCAATGCTGCTGGGCAGGCGGCCATCGGGCAGCGCCGCACCGGCTGCTGCCAGCAGGTGCTCCAGGTCGCGCGCCGATACGCTGCCGGCGGCCTGCCGCAGCTGGGCGAGCTCGCGTTCCATCTGCACCGGCGCATCGACGACCACCTGCACCTTGGGGAAGGTCTGGGTCAGGGTGTTGCGCACGCTGGCCTGCTTGGCGGTCAGTGCCTGCCGTTCTTGCCAGGCCCAGGCGTTGAGCCCCACCAGGTGCGCCACCACCAGCACGCCAGCGCCCCAGCGGGCGGCACGCCACTGCGGCGCGTACAGCGCCGCACTCAACGCGCTGCCCACCTTGCGCAACGCGCGGGTGCTGCTGGTGCTGGACAGGTCGAACTGCGCCAGGTCCCAGTCGCCACGGGCGGCATCGAGCGCGCGCTGGCTGGTGGTGTGCAGGGCAATGCGTTGGCCTTGCTGGCCCAGGGTGCGTTCGGCCAGCGCGGCCACGGCGGGCTCGGCGCGGACCATGAGGGCCTGGTCGTCGCCAGCGTCGGCGGCCGGCAAACCGGTACGCGCCAGCGTCAGGGCCATGGGCGTCAGCGGCAGCACCGCCACGCCTTGGTCGGCACCGTGGCCGGTGAGCACCACGTAGGCCTCTTCGGGCGTGCCCAGGGCGCACAGCTCGGGCTGGCCGCTGGCCGTGGGGCCGGGCGCAAATTCGGGCACCACGCGGGCCACGCGGCGGCCTGCGGCTTCGAGCGCCTGCAGGTGTTCGCGCAGCCAGGCTCGGTCGCAAACAGCCACCCACACCGGCTCGCCGGCCTGTGCACGGCTTTGTGCACCGGGCTGCAGCGCAAAGTGCAGCTGGCTGGCATCGTCCAGCACGCGGTCTTCGAGCAGGCCTTCAAGCACGGAGCGCAGCCGGGGCGTTTGCTGGCCTGCGCCCAGCGGCACCCCGGCCGGAATGGTCACGCGTTGCCACGACAGCGCCCGTGCGGGCACCACGGCCACGACCTCACCGCCGGGGCGGGTGGGCTCGGGCAGCAGGGCAGCGGGGGCGGGGGCGGGCTGGAGGGCGGCATGGCCCTCTGC
>Ga0066256_1005143_pt1 | contig 11065 bp, 4 predicted proteins | sample ThiBio_1000_biof_FD_87107 | JGI IMG/M metagenome (GOLD analysis project Ga0066256, IMG submission 87107) | Wastewater bioreactor microbial communities from Cape Town, South Africa - Thiocy_expt_1000_biof (version 2) | ecosystem: Engineered > Bioreactor > Thiocyanate-remediating >... | reverse complement strand
GGGTGCTGTGGGGGGACCCAGCGGGGGGGCGGTGCGGCGGTCCTGCGCCCTGTTCCACCGCGTCTCGCGGGCGGCGGCCGCGGTTGGGCCGGCGGCCGCGGCCCCGCCTCGCCCGCTGTTTGTTGCCGACGACTTTGTGGGCAGCGACGCCGCCACTAGCGACGCCGTGGACTACGGCGATGGCTCCTTTGATGTGGTTGTCTGGTACGTCGTCTTTGATCGTGTTTGTGTGGTTGCGCATCATTGCCAACGCTGCGCCCACCACCCCCACCTCCACCCCCTCACCCACCCCGTCCAGCTTGGATGTCACCAAGTGGGTGCACCTAAATTACGGCGACCTGGGCCTGTGCACCCTGCTGCGCCGTGCGCACAGCCTGTTGAAGCCCGGCGGCCGCCTGGTGCTGGCGGCGCAGCGGTGGCAGACTTACGGCCGCAGCGCGCGCCTCACCGCGCCCCTGCGCACCGCCCTACCCACCCTCGCCATGCGCCCGCGGGATCTGCCCGACTACCTGCTCACACGCATCCGCTTCTCCCGCGCCCTGCCGCCTCAGCCCGTCCGCGTCGGCCGCGCCGGTGGCGGCCGGCACGTGTGCCATGAGCTGACCGTGTACGAGAAGTAGCCACAGAGAGAGGAGGGAAGAGAGAGGGGGTTGATTTTTTCCAACGCCACTCACCAACCAAGCGGGGGTGCACTGGTCGGTGTCACGCCGCCGCCGCCGCCTTGCACATGCAATTGCTGCAATGCGCGTATAGTGTGGAGTGCGGGTGATTGTGACGGTGGCGTATGCAATTGACGATTGTATTTTTTATTATTATTGCTGCTCACCCCACCTCTCCTCTCCCCCCTCTCTCACTCTCTCTCTCTCGTCTACTCCTCCCTTTTACTCTCCACCTCCTCCTTACTGTCACCCACTCCGACTCAATGAAGCGCACGTTTGGAGGCTGGGGCTTTGGCCCCAAGGCGCGCCCTGGTGGCGGCGGGGGCGGCGGGTCGGGCGGCGGCGGCGGTGGTGGTGGCGGCGGCGGGAAGGGGAAGAAGGCGACGCCGGCGATGGCGGCGGCGGTGTCGGCGGACAACCCGTTTGAGGCGCGGCAGAACAAGGGCCTGCGGTTTAGCGTGCTGGGGCGCGTGGTGAAGGGCGCGGGGCGCAATGTGGCGCTCAGCCGCAGCAAGGCGGATGAGCGGCGGGATGCGTCGCTGCGGCCTGAGGGGGGGGGGGCACAGAAGGCTGGCAAGGTTGTGGGCCGCCGGGTTGGGGAGGGCGACGCCTCCATCGGCGCAGAGACCGCCATGGTGGGGCGGTTGCAGAAGGAGCGGAAGCGGCAGGCACGCGTGTCTGCCAAGCGCGCGCGGTTTAACCTGGAGGGCGGCGGCGCGGGGGAGGGCGGCGACAGCGAGGAGCTGACGCACTTTGGCAAGTCGCTGTCCGAGTTCAGCGCGTACGAGGCGCCGATGGGTGCGGTGGAGGACTCGGAAGACGAGGCAGAGGACGCCGCCGTTGCAGCGCTGGGTCGTGCTCGCGACGGTGACGCGCCGATGCCCGCGTGGCGTGGCGCGGCACAGGTGCCGGCGTGGATGGCAGCAGGCGGCGCGGGCGGTGCCGTGCCAGAGCGGCAGCGCACGTACAAGGAGATCATGGAGGAGGTGATTGCCAAGAACAAGGCGGCGCGCGCGGCGCGGGCAGAGGATAAGGCGGCGCAGGAGTTCCGGCTGCAGCGCCTGGACATGGCCATGTCAGACGTGATGGCAGCCCTGGCGCGCGGTGAGGCAGCAAATGCAGCGGCCGCAGCTGTGGCGAGCGCAGCAGCGGCGTCTGGCGTGGCGCCAGTGGCATCCACCGCGCCTGCCAAGCCGTTTGCGCCATTGCCGCCGTCGGCACGCGCCGCTGCCGCCGCCGCTGCTGCGGCCACCCCCAGCGCTGCTACCGCCGGCGCTGACGGACGCGACGAGTTTGATGATTTGATGCACACGCTGGCGCGGCAGAGCCGGGCGGCTGCGGCAACTGACCGCACCAAGTCGGAGGCGGAGGTGGCAGCCGACGAGGCAGAGCGGCTTGCAGAGCTGGAGGCGCTGCGCCTGCGGCGCATGCGCGGCGACGCGGACGCACCTGGCGGCGCCAGCGGCGCTGCCACCGGGTTTGCGCCGCGCGGTGCCTCTGCACTGGAGGTTGGCGGTGACGACCTGGGCCCCACCATCACCTCCATGCTGACGTACCGCCAGCGCAAGCGCGTGGAGGGCGGGGCCAGCATTCTGCAGTACGCCGGCGCGGACGGCAAGAAGGGGGGCAGTGACGGCAGCGGCAGTGAGAGCGACGAGGAGAGCGAGGACGGTAGCAGCGATGACAGCGACGATAACGCGTCAGGCAGCGAGGAGGAGGACGATGACGACGAGGAGGGTGAGGACGAGGATGAGGAGGATGAGGAGGAGGAGGACGAGGAGGCTGGGCTGGAGGAGGTAGAGGAGGCAGTGGCGGCTAGTCGCCGCAGTCGTGCAGGTGGCGCTGCTGCGGCAGTGGTGGAGGAGGCGGATGACGAGGAGGCAGAGGGCGGCGGGAAGGCAGCGGGCGGCGCGGGGTCCAGCGAGATGCCGTATGTGCCGGCGTGCCCCACCAGCTGGCAGCAGTGGGATGCCGCGGTGACTGCATACTGCGCGCCGGCGCGGGCAGCAGCACCAGCAACGGCTGCATCGGCGGCAGCAGGGCGGAAGCGCGGCCGCGTGGCAATGGAGGCAGGCGACACGGACGCGGTGGCGGCGGCGGCGAGCAATGTGACGGAGCTGCTGCGGCGCATCCAGGTGTGCCACGCCATCAAGGTGAAGGCGCACAACCGCGAGGCACTCATGAAGCTGTACGCCGCGCTGGTGACTGACCTGCGCAAGTCAGGTGGGCGGGGCGCTGACGACGGCGCCGGTGTGCCGTCATGGCGCCTGCAGCCGGTGCTGGCCACCCTGTTTGCCATGTCGCAGGAGGGCCCGCTGCAGGAGCCGGCGCGCGCCACCTGGCGCACCGTCGTGCGTGAGCTGCATGCGCGCGTAACTGACGCCATCACAGATGGCGGTGTGGGTGAGGCGCCTGCGACATGGGGTGTGGCAGCGCGTGGGTCGCCCGCCCGCGCCTCTGCCTGCTGGCTGAGCGCGGGTGAGGTGGTGCTGGTTGACGCCGCGCAGCGCCTGTTCCCCGTCTCCGACTTCCGCCACGTCCTGCTCACCTCCCTGCACCTCACGCTGGCCAACCAGCTGGCGTTTGTGCCCATCATGAATGAGACGGACGTGGCGCGCGGCCTGGTGTCCGCCGCCCTGCTGCTGGACGGCACGACAACCACGCGCCGGTTTGCACCCGAGCTCGTCCGCTTCCTGGCCAGCGTGCTGGCGCTGTTTGCGGGCGGCGTGGTACGCACCGACGCTGGCGCCACATGCACCGCCGCTGGTGCGGTGGCGGCTGCAGCTGCGGCACCAGCACCGGCACCCTCGTTTGCACCCCTTGCGTCTGCCGCGGCGAGTAGCGGCGGAGTCATCCCACCACTGCTGGCTGCTGCCGCTGCGGCGCCCGACGCCGCCGCGACGCGCCTGCCATTCAGCATCTCTTGCCGCGCCCTGACGGCGGGCAGCAGCCGCGAGGTAGCAAGCGGCGGCGCGGCGGATGCCACTCGCGACCGCCGCCAGCTTGCATACGCCTGCTTGATGACGGCGGCCACGCTGACCGACCGCCTGGTGGACCTGCTGGTGCCGCCTGCGTTCCTGTCTGCGACGCGCGCCCAACGCGTGTCGTACGCGAGCGCGGCGGCGGCGCCGGCTGGCGACGCGGCGCGGGTGGCGGTGCACGCTGCCACCGGTGCCACCCTGTCCGGTCCCACCTCGCTGTGGACCGCGCTGCCGGGCGCGCCGTACCTGGCGGCGCCTGACGTGCTGGCGCCCGTGCTGTCTGCCGCGTCACACATCCTGGCGGCGCTGGCGGCACCCGCGGCGCGGTCGGCACCCGCAGCAGGCGCCATTGCACGGGTACTGACAGCGTCGTCGGCGCGGTGGCTGGCGGCGGCTGCAGCTGTGACTGCCGTGCGCCCGCCGCTGCGCCTGCACGACGGCAGTGGCCTGCCGCCCGCCATCCGCATGCTGGCGCCGCTGGTGGAGGACGTGAATGCGCCGCGCGCAGGCGCGCGGGGCACGGCGGAGGCGGCAGGCGGCGACGCGGACCTGGAGGCGCGGGAGGAGATCCGCAAGCTGCAGCGCGCCAAGAAGCGCGAGCTGCGCGGTGCGGCGCGCGAGCTGCGGCGCGACCGCGAGTACCTGGTGCGCGCCTCCGACGCGGTGCGCGCCAAGCGCGACGCGCAGCGCGACGCCAAGTACCGCGAGGTCATGAACCAGCTGGAGACGCAGCAGGCGACGCTGAAGCAGGCGGTGAAGAAGGGCGGCGGCCTGGCCAAGGCACCCAAGTCATCCAAGTCCGAGGGCGGCGGCGCCGGTGCACCACCACCCCCACCGACCGGCCGCACCAAGGCTGACCGCCTCGCCAAGAAGACCGCCTCCCGCGCCGCCTCCACTACCCGCTCCTAGGTGTGCGTGTCGTGGTGGCGGGCTGCTGCCAGTGGCGGTCACTGGTGGCTGGTGCCACCCAATATTGAAGAATGTGAACGCAACGGTGGATGCATGCAATTTAGAGGGCGAGTGGGTAATTTCATTGCAGGCAGCTGCGTGGCACGCTTGCATTTGTTGCACGGTCTGCGTGTTGCATTATTTTACGTTGCAATTCACCACCCACCTCTCCTTGTAGGGGCGAGCCAAGGGGGAAGGAGAGGCGAGGAGAGGCGAGGGGGAGAATGGATCGTGGACGCGGGCGCGGGCGGGGTGGAGGCGGGAGGGGAGCACGGCGGGGTGGTTACCAGCAGCAGCAGCAACAACAACATGCGGGTGCAGGCGCGCCAGCCGCGGCGGCGGCAGCAGCTACACCAGCGGCGGCGGCGGCAGCAGCACCACCACCTACAACAGCAACTCCTGCCACCCCCGCTGCCGCAGCGTCACTGCTGCCGTCGCCAACGGCTGCTGCCACCGTGTCTGGCGTGAAGCGGCCGGCAGGTGGCGGCGGGGCAACACCGCTGCTGTCGCCGCCTGGCGCTGCCGTTTCAGCGTCACCGTCGTTGATGGCCACGCCACGTGGCGGCGGGATGGCAGCAAAGCGGGCGCGTGGGGGTGGCGCAGCTGGTGCAACAGGGGCGCCACCTGGCGCACTGGCAGCGACAGCTACACCACCCGCACCCGCCAGTAGTGTCGCGCGCGCGCCATCCGCCGTTGCTGCTAGACCGGCCGCTGCTGCCACGCCGCTGCAGCCGCGTCTGGCGCCAACACCATCGTTAGCGCCAGCTCCTGCACCGCCGCCATTGACGGCAGCCAAGTCGGTGGTGGCTGCACCAGCGCCGGCGCCGCCAGCAGCCACGCCTGCTGCATCAGCGCCAGCGCCGGCGCCTGCAGCAGTCACGCCTGCAGCAGCAGCGCCAGCTGCAGCGGCAGCGGTCTCTGCACCGACGCAGTCAGCGGCCAAGCCGGCGGCAGTAGCGGCCGCCGCGCCGGCACCGCCCAGTAGCAGCAAGCCAGAGGGCGGCGCGCCAGTTGCGGCCGTTACTAGCGCCCGCAGTAGCAGTCATGGTGCACCGCCACCACCGGAGCCAGTTGCTGGTGCGGAGTCGCAGCTAGGGAACGAGCTAGAGGTGTCACAAGAGGTGTCGCAGCCCCCTGCCGCCGCCACTGCACCAGCTGCCGCGCCAACGGCTGTTGCGCCTCCGCCGCTTGAGGTGGTTGATGATGCCGTTGTTGACGTGACTGTTGAGCCCCCGGCGGCCGCTGTCGAGGCACCAGCGCCAGCAGCAGCGGCGGCGATGGCAGAACCGTCGCCGTTGCAGACGACGACGCCGGCCGCCTCGCCTGCCGCGCGTTCACCGTCACCACCCACGCCTGCCGCAGCATCCACACCAGCGCCAGCACCGGCGCCGGCGCGGGTGGATGTACGCGCGTTGCATGCTGCCATTCAGGCGGCGCTGGGCAAGTCGCACGGGAGTGCACGCGCCAGCCCGGCGGCAAGTGGGGCGGCGGCGGCTAGCTCGCCGTCACCGCCACCGCCGCTCGCCACACCGTCGCCTGCCGCGGCAGCAGCGGCGCCACGTCGGCCATCATGGGGACCCTCGTTTGGGCTGTCATTGGGCTCCCGCACCACCCCGAGCGGCGTGTCATCATCCTCGTTTCTCAGTACCAGCACTGCCGCCGGCACCACTGCGACCACCGCTGCCATCGCAGCAGGGGAGGCGACCGCGGCCGCGACCATTGGCATCCGTGTGGGTGAGCTACCGGTGTCGTCGCCCCTCAACCCATGGTACCTCACCTCCGGCGCGCCAGACTTTGCCCGCCGCAGTGTGCTGCCAGGCGCAAGTGATAGCGCTGCTGCTGCTACGGCGGCGGCGGTGGCGGGTACAACACGTACCGGCCCGCTTGCCGTTGCGGTGCGCGACGCGCTGGATGCCGAGCGTGCCTCCTCGCGCAGCCTGTCTGCCACCCTGCTGGCTGCCATGGGTCCGCCCCGGCTGCCGGCGGCGGCGACGCCGCCGTGAACACCCTTGAATGTATCGATACAAATACAATGGCACACCATGATTGAAATGGCACGAGGCAGTTGGTGGGGGTACACGGATACACAGCGGACACAAGAAGGGCACAGCAGCGCGGCACAACATAACAAGGAGGACAACAGCAGGGCGACTGGGGCAGCGAGTACTACTACACCCAGTACTTCAGGTCTTCGCGCTCCTGCTCCAGCGCCGGGTCGGGCTTGGCCACCACCACCTTCTTCTCAAACGGCGCGGAGCGGAACATGACGGGCTTGCCGACGCGCTTGACGATGGGCGCCTTGGCGCGCTCCTCCATCATGGCGGTGCGCACCTTGTGCGCCGCCTCTGCGGCAGCCAGCCGCGCGTTTGCCACCCGCGTCCGCCGCTCCTTCTCCTTCTCCTTCTCCTTCTGGGTGAGATACGCCGGCTCCATGCCGGACAGCTGCGCAATGAGGCTCTCCAGCTTGCCCTCCAGCTGCGTCAGCATGAAGATGGTGTCACTGGATGCGGACGCCTTCAGGCCGCACCGCTCGTACACCTCCACAATCTGCGCGCGCAGCTCCGGCAGCATCGTCTCCATGGCGCTAAACTCTTTCACTGGTACGCCGCCCTTGCCCCGTCCGCCGCCACCTCCGCCGCCACCGCCACCTGCGCCTGCACCCGCACCACCGCTGCCGCTGCCGCCACTTGCTGCACCGGCGCCGGCGCCGCCCTCACCCACGGATGACGCTGCCGCAGCTGCCGCGGCAGCCGCTGCTGCCGCACCCGCGCCCGCACCCGCGCCACCCACCCCACTGGCTGCTGCCGCCGCTGCTGCCACGTCGCCAATCTTGCGGCGCAGGCCCGCCGCCTTGGACTCCTCCACCGCCAGCTGCACTCGCAGCGCCGCCATGGACTCGTCCAGCGCCGCGGACTGGCGCACCATGGCGGATGACGTCTCCGCGTGCTGCTGCCGCAGCTCCTCCAGCTGCTGCTCCGTGTCCTGGCAGTTCTGGATGAGGAACAGGTTGTCCTCCTCCAGCTGGCTGAAGATGTCTAGCAGCTGCTGCGGGCGCACAAAGTACATGGGCATGTCGTCGTCCTCCTCACCACCCACCGGCGCCGCCGCCGGCTCGTCCTCCAGCCGTGGCGGCGGTGGCAGGCACGCCGCCGCGCGCGCCGCCACGTCCACCTTGGGCGGCGCCTTGCCCTGCCGCAACGCCAGCCGCCGCTCCGCCTCCACCTCCGCCGCGATCTCCGCCTCCTTCTCTGCGTAGCCCTCGTTCCACGCCTCCATCTTCTCCTCGTGCGCCGCCCGCCGCGCCGCCTCCGCCGCCTCCGCCCGCTTGCGCAGGATGTCCGCCGTCCACTCCTCCGGTGTCAGCGAGTCCAGGAACGCGCGGTAGCGCTGGTAGTCCTCCAGCGTCTCCTTCAGCTTGGTGCGCTCCGCCGTCACCAGGCCGATGGCGTGCCGCAGCTTCTTCAGCTCGTTGGCCTTGTCCACCTTCAGCTTCGTCTGCGCCTCCGCGCGCTTCATGGCGTCGTGCGCCTGCTGGTCGTTCTCCTTCAGGAAGGCGTCAAACCGGATGGCGTCCTCCTCCAGCATCAGCTCACTCTTCTTCAGCGCCTCCTCCTTCTGCGCCGCCTTGTGCTCCAGCTTCGCGATCTCCTCGCGCTTGATGTCCAGCGACATCTGCACCAGGAACATCTCACGCTTCTTGGCAATGAACTCCGCCATGGACTCGCGGTCGTGCCGCCGCTCGCGTGCAATCGCCGCCGTCGCGGCCGTCACCAGGCCCTTGCTCTCGCGCGCCTTCTTCAGCGCCACCGGGTCCACGTCCGGCGCCATCTCGTCAATCATGCGCCGCGTCCGCGTCAGCGTGCTGCTGTAGTCCGTCTTCTCCCAGATCTTCCGCCCCAGCCCCGCCACGCGCACCTCCTCCTTCCGCTTCCGCTCCGTCTCGCGCAGCCGGAACACATCCTCGTCGGACGGCAGGATGAACGGGTTACGGTCCGTTGCCGTTGCCGCGGCTGCCGCCGCCGCTGCACCGCCACCACCCCCACCCCCACCCCCCGTGATAGTGCGACCCGCTGCCGACAGCGACGCCATCCTCGCAGAATGGCGGCGTGAGAGCGGGCAGGTGCGATGTGAGTGTCACCCACCCGTTGGGCAGCAACAGTCGCTTCTTGTCGGAGCGAGCAAGTTTGGTAAGGGGGTGAGCACAGAGCGCAGGCGCAAGAGCAACACGCGAGAGGTGTAGAGAGCGCAAGACGCGGCAAACGAGTGAGAGGGCGAGGAGAGACGGCGAGTAAGTCGAGTGAGCAATGAGAAGAGGTGCCAACGACACTGTTACGAAAGTGACAGAGAGAGAGAGGAGAGAGGGAGGGGAGAGGCGTCAGTGCGACGAACCAATACTGCCAATCACACCGCGTGTGCATAAAAGCACAGGCACCATGCGCAACGCCGTCACACTGTCTCGCGACACTTCTGCGCTGACACCCGTGTCGCCTTCCGGTTGCCGATTTCATGCCTCGCGAGGTCCACCTCTCTACCACCACTCTAGCCAGTAGGTGAGGAGAAGGAGGAGACAGAAGAGAGATTTCCGTTACTTCTTTGTGCGCAGGGTGGTAGGGGGTGGAGAGGGGGTGTAGTACGTGCAATTGTTATTGGATGCCAGCCGTGCAGGCAAAAGCTGAGGCGTGCGATTGGATATTTATGTAGGTGGGTGGTGTACTATGGGCGTAATGCTGTGATTACGCTCCTCGTTATTTATTTGCCTTCCCTCAAATCCACCTACCCCCGTGACACACACACACACACCGTGGTGTCACACTGTGCTGCATTACTCCTTGTGTGATAGCTGTTTTACCCCCAACCTCCACCTCCACCTCCACAATCCCGCCGCTACGATGGACCGGCACGGGATCATCATGCTCATCGTGGAGCTGCTGGACGGGCCGGATAAGCATGCGCTGACGGCGATGGAGCGCGGCAACCTGGGCGGCGACGCCACCACCGCCACCTTCATCCAGCAGGTGTACACGGGGTGCAAGCACCACCGCCGGGTGCTGGGCGTGTTCCTGAACGCGCTGTTCCACGTGCACGCCGACAGCGTGGTGCGCAGCGACTACACCCTGTTCCGCGTGTTTGCGTACCTGGCGGTGTTCCGGCTGGAGGAGCTGGGCATGCCCGCCTTCCTGGGCTACGTGAAGGCCATGGAGGTGTCCAAGATGTGCCGCCTGCTGGGGTTCCTGTTTGACGCGGCGGCAATCGACGAGTGGGTGCGCGAGGGATGGTGTGCCGTGCTGGACCGCGGCTACGTGGAGGGCACGCTGCTGGCTGGCCTGGCGCGTGCGCGGCCCGCCATCACGCGGTGGCTGGCGTCGCAGGCGCCATACGGTGCCACGGCAGGCGGCGGCGGCGGCGGTGGTGGTACATCGGGCAGCGACGACGCCGCCGCTACGGCATCTCACCGCCGCTCCCCCTCACTGCCGCTCACCGTACCGCGGCCGCCCGCCCTCACTGCGCCGCGCCCGCGCCTCTTACCGCCGCCGGTGCGCATTGAGCAGCGCACGGTGGCGGCGCCGGCGCCAGAGTACGACCCCGCGGCGACACTGGATGCCATTGCGCAGCGAGACGCGGCGCGACGGGCAGCGTCCATTGCCGCCACGGAGGCGAAATATGAGGGCGGCCGAGGCGCGCCCCGCTTGCACACTACGCGGTCCACGGTGGAGGCGGCACGCGCGACGCTGCGGGCGGCGGCGGACGCCGAGCTCAAGTTTGACTCCTTCCGTGCCGCACCCGTGCCGGTGTACCCCGCTGGCGGCGCCGACGTGAAGCTGAACGCCGCCGCGGTGCTGCGAGAAGAGGCGCTGTTTAAGGCGCGGCAGTCGCGCGACGCGGCGGCCATTGCGGCGTACGAGGCGGGTCGCCGCGACAAGGCAGAGTACTACGCGCGGCTGCGCGCCGACACGGCGGCGGATGACGCCGCAGCGCTGGCTGCACGGGAGGCGCGGCGGGAGGCGATGGCGGACGCGGCACGTGCGGCGGCGGCAGCACGGGAGCGGCACGCACGCGAGCGCGCAGCGTCGGCGGCGGCGCAGCGCGAGGAAGGGCACGCCGTGCTGGCAGCGCGCGCTGCGTCTGCAGCGGCGGAGCGCGGGCGCAAGTCGGAAGTGGTAGCCGCTGTAGGTGCCATGACGGCGCACGGCGGCAAGCTGGCGCGCGCGTCACTGACGCGCGCCCACACCGCCACCGCCGCCATGATCAAGGCGGCGGCAGCTGACACGGCGGCAGCTGCGGCGGGGGAGCGCGCCGCCGCCGCCGAGGGGCAGGCAGACCGCATCCGCCAGATCCGCGCCCTGGAACGCGGGCCCGCCTCACGGGCGGGGGCAGCGGCCGCCGCCGCGGCGGGGGGCACCGAGTTCACCGCCGCCGGCGTGGTCCTGGACGGCCTGACCATCCCGGAGGGGCGCGGGCGGGCGGCGGGTGGCGCGC